>VFQR01000595.1_pt1 | contig 44254 bp, 43 predicted proteins | sample 3512321 | NCBI WGS metagenome assembly VFQR01 (sample SAMN10412374, study PRJNA504923) | tailings metagenome | isolation source: Relicate 3 Philex TSF1 revegetated site | place: Philippines: Tuba, Benguet | collected 2017-08-29 | reverse complement strand
CATTGCTCCGTCACGTCGGCGCCAGCATCGCCCGTGTCGCCATCGGCACGGTGCTGGCCGTTCTGGTGGCCGTGCCGCTCGGCATCCTGATGGGGGTGAGCCGCGGCGTCTCGGCCTTCCTGACGCCGCTGATGCGCTTCTTCTCGGTGCTCGCCGGCATCGCCTGGATCCCGATCGCGACGCTCTGGTTCGGCTACGGCTTCGGCGCCATCGTCTTTGTCATCTTCAACGCCGTCTTCTTCGTCGTCGCCTACAACACGCTGCTCGGCGTCTCGACCATTCCGATGCCGCTGCGCCACGCGGCGGCCTCCCTCGGGGCCGGCCGCATGGCGATGCTGACGGACGTGCTGCTGCCCGGCGCCCTGCCGAACATCGTCACCGGCATCCGCACCGGCCTCGGCTTCGCCTGGCGCGGGCTGATCGCCGCCGAGATGATCGCGACCAATGTCGGCCTCGGCTACATGCTGTTCGTCGCCCGCGACTTCTACCAGACCGAGGTCATCGTCCTCGGCATGATCGTCATCGGCACGATCTGGCTGCTGATCGACCGGCTGATCCTCGTGCCGCTCGAGCGCGCGACCATCGAGCGCTGGGGGCTGGTCAGCGCATGAACGCCCTCCTCGCCCTGTGGAGCTTCTGCCTGAGGACATCGGTCAAGTGGCCGGTCCTGCAGACGCTCGCGCCCTTCGTGCCGGTGGTGGCGATCTGGTGGGCGGTCGCTGTCTGGGGCCCCTTCCCGCCGGCCTTCTTCCCCTCCCCGCCGGACGTCTGGGCGAAGTTCGTCACGCTGATGCAGAAGGGCATCCTGCCCGACTATCTCGGCGACAGCGTCACCCGCCTCGCCATCGGCGCGGCGGTGGGCATCGGGCTCGGCGTGCCGCTGGGACTGTGGATCGGCCTCAGCAAGGGCGCCCACCGCGCCCTCTGGCCGGTGCTGCTGTTCTTCCAGGCCATCGGCGACATCGCCTGGCTGCCGATCCTCATCATCTGGTTCGGCTTCGGCCTGACGACCATGACCTTCGTCATCGTCTACACCGTGCTGTTTCCGGTGATCCTCAACACGGTGCTCGGCGTCCGCTCGGTGAGGATCGAGCTTCATCGGGCCGCCCAGAGCCTCGGGGCGCCGCCCTGGCGCATCATCACCGAGGTGGTGGTGCCGGGCGCACTGCCGAACATCATGACGGGCCTGCGCAACGGCCTCGGCTACGGCTGGCGGGCGCTGATCGCCGCCGAGATGATCGTCGGCACCAGCGGCATCGGCTTCCTCATGTTCGACGCGCGCCGCGCCGGCTCCGTCACCGAAATCGTGCTGGGCATGATCGTGCTCGGCATCCTCTGGTACATCGTCGACGCGTGGATCCTCGCTCCCATCGAGCGGGCCACGGGGCGGCGCTGGGGATTGGTCACGCAGTGAAGTCGCTCAGCCTGAAGAACCTCGCGAAGACCTATTTCGACGCCTACAAGGGCGAGCACGTCACCGCCATCCGCGACGTGTCGCTGGAGGTGCCGGCGGGCGAGTTCGTCTCCATCGTCGGACCGTCGGGCTGCGGCAAGTCGACCATCCTCAACATGGTCGCCGGTTTCATCCCGCATTCCGGCGGCGACATCCTCGTCGGCGGCGAGCCGGTGAAGGGGCCCGGTCCCGACCGTGGCGTCGTGTTCCAGTCCTTCGCCCTCTTCCCCTGGAAGACCGTGCTCGACAATGTCGGCTTCGGTCCCAAGATGCGCGGTGTGCCGAAGGCGGAGCGCGATGCCATCGCCCGTGAATACCTCGCCCTGGCCGGTCTCTCGCATGCCGCCGACCGCTATCCGAACGAACTCTCCGGCGGCATGCAGCAGCGCGTCGGCGTCGTCCGGGCGCTGGCCAACGAGCCGGACGTGCTGCTGATGGACGAGCCCTTCGCGAGCGTCGACGCGCAGACCCGCATGACGCTGCAGGACGAACTCTCCCGCATCTGGGAGGAGCGCCGTCCGACCGTCGTCTTCATCACCCACGACGTGCCCGAAGCGGTCTTCCTCGCCAACCGGGTGGTGGTACTGTCCAAGGGCAAGGTGCTCGCCGAGGTCGACGTGCCGCTGCCGCGTCCCCGCGTCTGGGACCGGCTGGTGGCCGACGACCAGTTCAAGGACCTGTCCAATCAGGTCCTCGCCCTGGTGAGGTCGGCATGACCCTCATCCGCTCGGCCCTCGGTTCCAGGCGCGGCCTGATCCTTCTCGGGCTGGCGGCGGCATGGCTGGTCTGGCAGGCTTGGCTCTTCGCGATAGCGCCGGGCAAGGTCGCCGGCGGCTTCCCGGACCGCCAGCGGGTCAACGCACTGATCACGCTGCCTTTCGCGCCGGAGCGTTTCCATATCCTCGTGTTCCAGCGCTACGGCCGCGTCTCGGGCACCGAGGGCAACAGCGTCGAACTGCGCGGCATCGACAAGAACCAACTCGGCGCCATCGCCCGGTACTACTGGGTGAGGCGGATAGAGCCACTGCAACAGGGAGGATGACCATGATTACCAGACGGACGGCCGTCGCCGGGACGCTGCTCGCGGCACCTGCGCTCGCCTATGCCCAGCAGATGACCAAGCTCAAGGCCGGCATGGTCACCGGCATCGACCAGATCGGCCTGCCGATCGCCCTCGAGCGCGGCTTCTTCGAGAAGCAGGGGCTCGATGTCGACATCGCCCGCCCCTACGCCACCGGCGTCGACGCGCTGAACGCGCTTCAGGCGGGCGAGAGCAACATCGTCCAGGTCGGCGTGCCGATGATCGGCGCCGTGGTGCGCGGCATGGACCTCGTCGCCCTCGCCAACTACTCCGGCAAGGCGACCGCGCGTGGATCGGACGCCACGATGGCGCTGATCGCACGCGGCGATTCCGGCATCACCAAAGGCAATCTCGCCAGCCTCAAGGGCAAGCGCATCGCCGCCTCCTTCGGCACCATCAACCACCTCTACATCCTTGCCTTGCTGGAGAAGGGCGGGCTGACGCCGGCCGACGTGACGCTGGTCAACACCCCGCCGCCGGACATGACGGTGGCGCTGCTGGCCAAGGGCATCGACGCCTTCGTCGGCTGGGATCCCTGGCCGATCGTGGCGCTAAAGGACGTGCCGGGCGCGGTGGAGATCATCCGCGGCGGCGACGCCATCGCCTATGTCGGCTTCAACGTCGGCCTGCGCCCCTGGGTCGCGGCCAACGGACCCACGATCGAGAAATTCCTCATCGCGGTATCGGAAGCCGACCAGTGGATGCGCAAGAACCCGAAGCCGGCCGCGCAGGTGGCGACCCGCTGGATTCCGGGCCTCAAGCAGGAGATCGCCGAGGCGGCGATGGAGTTCAACATCCAGCAGGCCGACCGGCGCCTGTCGGCGAACAATTATCGCGCCATGCACGAGGCTCTCGACCGCCTGCACCGGCTCGGCTTCCTCAGGGCGACCTTCGACGTCAACAAGCACTTCGAGCCGAAGCACATGCTCAAGGTGATGCAGGACCATCCGGCGCTGTTCGCCGACCTGCCGGCGATCCCGGCGGATGCCGCCATCGGACCGGGCTACGTGTTCAAGCCCTGACCGCCGTCTCTCGGAACGCCGGCGCGGGCCCGCCATTGATCAGGTGGCGGGCCCGACGGCGGATCGCATCTCGCCATCCGACAACCACTGGCGAAAAGCGTCAGGTTTCGTCACTGTGTTCCCGCGCCAGGGAGACCGCATGGGACCGAACGTGAAGGATGGCATTCTCTACCTGTCGCGCGCCGACGTTCAGGCCTGTGCAGTATCCCCCGACACCCTGGAGGAGGGTCTGCGCCAGGCCTTTCTTCGCCGCGCCGACGGAAGGGCCTGGTCGCACCGGAAGGTCGTGATTGGCGCCGGCGGCCGCAATGCCTTCCGCGGCAAGGGGGCGGCCATGGACGAGCCGGCCTTCGGCGCGTTCAAGTGGTTCGGCTATTTCCCGGAGAACAGCCGCGCCGGCCTGCCGGACTTCATGCCGACCATCCTGTTGAACGAGGCCGAGACCGGCCAACTGGTGGCGATCCTCGACGGCATCTGGATCTCGGAGATCCGCACGGCCCTCATCTCGCTCATCGCCGCGCGGCTCATGGCCCGCCCGGATTCGCGGCGCATCGGCTTCCTCGCCTGCGGGGCCCAGGCGCGCAGCCATCTCGAGGTCTTCTCGCGCGCCCTGCCGCTCACCGAGGTCGTCGCCTATAGCCGTCGCCTCGAGACGGCCGAGCGGTTTGCAGCGGAGGCGCGCCACCGCGGGCTCCAGGCGCGCGCCGTGGCCGACCCGCGCGCCGCGATCTCCGGCTGCGACATCGTCGTCTCCTCCATTCCCCATGGCGCCAGTGCCACCGGCCAGCTCGACGCGGCATGGGTGGAGCCCGGCACCTTCGTCGCCTCGGTCGATCTCGGCTTCGGATGGCGCCGCGACAGCCTCTCGGCTTTCGATCGCACCGTCACCGACGACCACGAGCAGAGTTCGGTCGGACCGGGCGGCACGCTGAACTATGACGGGCCGTTCTTCGCCGAGCTCTGCGAACTCGTTGCCGGCCGCAAGCCCGGCCGCGAAAGCGCCGCCGAGCGCAACGCGCTGATCTTCTCCGGCACGGGACTTGCTGATCTCGCCTCGGCGCTGATCGTCTACCAGGCCGCCATGGCGAAGGGCATCGGGACCCTGCTGCCACGCTGACATCCCACCGCGGCCGTGACCACCGCAGAGGCACCGAAGAGGAACCGCAAGATGAGCAACTGGCCCAAGATCCGCCGCATCGCCCCAGGGCCGTCAGGCGCCTTTCCCGACCTTGACCGCCGCCGCGTGCTGGAACTGGCGGGGGCCTCGGCAGCCTTCGCGCTCGCCGCGCCGTCTGTCGCACGGGCTCAGGCCTATCCGTCGCGACCGGTCCGCGCCATCGTCACCTTCGCCCCTGGCGGCACCGTCGATGTCTATGCCCGGCTCGCCTGCCGGTACCTGTCCGAAAAGCTCGGCCAGCAGTTCGTCGTCGAGAACGTCGCCGGCGCCACCGGCAATCGCGGCACGCAGCAGGCGGCCCGCTCGGCCCCCGATGGCTATACGATCCTGTTCGCGCTCAGCACCCACGCGGTGAATGCCTCGGTCTTCCCGTCCCTGCCCTATGACCCGATCAACGATTTTGCACCCATCAACCTGTCGGTGTCGTCGACACACGTCCTCTCGGTCAATCCGTCGGTCGCCGCCAAGGACGTGCGGGAGTTCGTCGCCGACCTGAGGGCCCGTCCGAATCAGAACTACGCCCATGGCGGGCTCGGGACCCAGGGCCACCTGCTGGCCGAGCGCCTGAAGGTCACCCAGAAGCTGGACATGGTCGCCATCACCTTCCCCGGCGCCGGGCCGGCGGTGCAGGCGGTGGTCGCCAACCAGATTCCCAGCGCCTGGACCACCATGGCCTCGGCCGGGCCGATGATCGCCGGCGGCAGGCTGCGGGCTCTCGCGGTGACCGGCAAGACTCGCTCGGCTCTGCTGCCCGAAGTGCCGACGATGATCGAGCAGGGCTTCCCGGAGATCGAGGGCGACACCTGGGTCGGCATCATGGCGCCGAAGGGTACGCCCGAGGAGGTGGTGAGCACCATCAACCGCGAGATCAGCGCTTTCCTCGCCATGCCCGCCTCGCGTCAGCGGCTCGCCGAGGTCGGCTTCGACGTGGTCAATGCCGGGCCCGCGGACTTCTCGAAGCGGCTGGTCGAGGAAATGGCCTTCTGGAAGAAGGTCGTCGACGAGACGAACGTCAAGCTGCAGTAGCGCGCGACGGCTGGCGGCTCCGCCCCGGCTCCCGCCGGGACGGAGAACCGTGTCGCGCGGCCGGTCGAGCCGGGTGGCTACCGGTCCGGCCGCCCGCCACGGACGTCGCAAGAGCGGAGATGGAACGAGGCAATCGCCATCGAGGCATCTCCCGCTCCGGCACCGCGATTCTCCGTGCGCCTGCGGCTACCCGACCGGCAACGTCGCCTTCATGGAGGGCCGTTCGGCAAATCCGGCATACCAGGTGGCGAGGCGGTCGTTGCCCTGACGCCAGCCGATGTCCGGGAAGCGGAAGTCGAGGTAGCCGAGCGATACGCCGGCAGCAATCGTGCCGATGTCGAGCCGGCTTTCCAGATGGCCGATCCACTCGTCGGAATAGCTCTTCACGGTGGTGTGGATCTTGGTGATCTGGCCCTTGTGCCAGTCGGCCCAGCGCAGAGCCTCGGGCCGCGCCACCGTCTCGTAGCGCGCCAGCAGGGCGGCATCGAGCATCTCGTCGGCCGCCGACTGCAGCACCAGCGCCTTCCACCGATCGGCACCCGCGGCCGGGAACAGGGCGGGCGCACTGCCGACCGAGTCGATGAACTCGCAGATGACGCGGCTGTCGTAGATCGCCATGCCGTCGTCGGCGACGAGGGTCGGTACCTTGCCCGTGGGGTTGTGCGCCTTGATCGTCGCATCCTGGTTGATCGGGTGGGCGGCCGAGCCGAGTTTCTCGATCTGGCCGTCGATGCCGCGCTCGATGGCGCAGACCATGACCTTCCGCACGAAGGGCGAGGCGGGGGAGAAGAACAGTTTCACGGCTGGGGATCCTTGGGTGACGATGAAAAACCGACGGCCTGTCCTTGCTGGAAAGGCTCGTCGCGCTGCGCCGCGAGGTGTCCCATGAGCACTTCGCCTGCGAAGATGACGTGTTCCTGCATCAGGCGCCCGGCCCGCTCACCATCGCCCTGCCTGAGGGCATGAAGGATGCGGTGGTGATCGTCGTGCGAGCGCAGGATGATATCGTAGTTCTCCCAGAGGATGATGCGGTCCGAGGCCATCGGGACATCATGGGTACGGGACACGAAGTCCTTGAGCCAGGGATTTTCCGCAGCCTCGATGATGGTGCTGTGGATCGTCACGTTCATCCGCCGGTAGGCCGCGAGCCTTGCCGGCTCCAGCCGGCCTGACGACAGGATCCGGTCACCCTCCGCGACTGCCGCGCCGAGCGTCTCGAGGGCGCGCGGGGAGAGGCCGATGCGGCCGGCGATCCTGCATGCCAGCGCCTCCAGTGTGGAGCGGACCTCGAAGGCGGACCGGATGTCCTCGATGGCGAAGCTGCGCACCCGGTAACCGCGATTGGCCGAGTACTCGACGAGCCCGTCGCGCGACAGGGCGGCGAGCGCCGTTCTGAGCGGGGTTCGGGACACGCCGAGCTGCCTTGCCAGCTCGTCCTGCCGCAAGGGGGTTCCGGGAGCCAGGCTCCCCTCCAGGATCAGTTCGCGGATCGACGTCACGGCATGGTCGGCACTCGTCTGGAAGGCGAGCGCGTCGTGATCGTTTCCGGGGTGGCCGAGGGGCAGCGACATGGAGGCGCCATGCTGGCGGAGAAGCCCCGGGTTGGCAAGGTCAGGACCACATCTGGATACAATAATGATCACACACCCTCCAAAGACGTTGCAACCTATGCGACGTTCTGCCTATTCTGGATCCAAAATGAGTATCGGGAGGACTGAGGTGCGGATTGCGATCGTCACCGGCGCCGCGCGCGGCATCGGCGCCGCCATAGCGGCACGGCTTGCCAATGACGGCCTTCGCGTTGCTGTCGCCGATCTCTCCGTCGAGGCGGCGCGCGCCACCGCTGCGGCGCTGCCGGGCGATGGCCATGTCGGGCTGGCCGTGGATGTCCGGGACGAGGCATCCGTCGACCGCCTTTTCGACGAGACGGAATCATCGCTGGGACCGGTCGGCGTCCTCGTCTGCAACGCCGGCGTGCTGCTGCTCCGCGAAGGTGGCCAGCGCCCTGCCATCGTCGACACGACGCTGGACGAGTGGGAACAGTCCCATGCTGTCAACACACGCGGCACCTTCCTGACGGTGCGGGCCATGTTGCGGCGACGCGCGGCCCGGCCGGTCGCCGAAGGGCGCATCGTCACGCTGTCGTCCGTCGCCGCGCAGCTCGGAGGCTACCGCTCCTCCAGCGCCTACATCTCGTCCAAGGCCGCGGTTCTCGGCTTCACCAAGGCCGCGGCCCGCGAAGCAGCCCCGCTCGGCATTACGGTGAACTGCCTCGCACCGGGCCTCATCGACGCGCCGATGCTGCGGCTTTCGCTGCCCCCCGACCGCGACTCGGAGATGTCGTCGAGCATCCCGCTCGGCCGGATCGGAACCGCCGGCGACGTTGCCGAGGCCTGCTCCTATCTCGTCTCGCCGGCCGCCGCCTACCTGACCGGCGTCACCATCGACGTCAATGGCGGCTACAGGATGCAATGACCATGCGGATCTGGCTGGAACGGCTCTCTGAATGGTTCGTCGTCGCTGCCGGTGCGGCGCTGGTTCTGATGATGTTTCACGTCACCGCCGACGTGATCGGCAAGTATGTCTTCGTGGCGCCCATTCCGGGCACGGCGGAGGTCGTCGCCAGCTACTACATGATCGCGACCGTCTTTCTGCCGCTGGCCTATATCGAGGTGCAGCGTCGCCCGATCGTCGTCGAACTCTTCTACGACCGCCTGCCACCGCTGCTGAGGCCGCCTCTCGATCTCCTCGGGACCGCCGCCTCGGTCGCCTTCTACGGCTTCCTCGCCTGGCAGAGCACCTTCATCGCGCTGAACGCCTATGAGATCGGAGAGATCGTCGAGGGCGCCTGGCGCGTGGTCGTCTGGCCCAGCCGCTTTCTGCTGCCGCTCGGGCTGATCCTGGCGTGCCTCGTGCTGATCGTGCGTTTCGTCACCGATCTCGTCGATCCCCCGCACCGGAGGCCGTCGCCGGCCTCCGCCGGCAAGGCGGCGTGAGGGCACCATGGATCGCATCCAGATCGGCCTCCTCGGCATAGGGCTCGTCATGAGCCTGATCTTCATGCGCGTGCCGATCGGCGTCGCCATGGGGCTCGTCGGCTTCGGCGGCATCGCGAGCCTGATCTCGCTCTCCGCCGCCATCGGAATCGCCAAGGCCATCCCCTACCGCCTGATCGGCGACTGGAATCTGTCCGCGGTGCCGATGTTCCTGTTGATGGGCTACATCGCCTCGGCGACCGGGCTCACCAACGGCCTCTTTGCCGCCGCCCGCATCTTTCTCGCCAAGGTTCCCGGCGCCCTCGCCTCCGCGACGGTCGTCGCCTCGGCCCTGTTCGCCTCGGCCTCGGGGTCGAGTGTCGCAACCTCCGCGGCCTTCTCCCGCATCTCCATCCCGGAAATGCTGAAGGCGCGCTACGATCCAGCGATGGCGACAGGCTGCGTCGCCTCGGCGGGAACGCTCGGCTCGCTGATCCCGCCGTCGATCCTGATGATCGTCTTCGGCATCATGGCCGATACGTCGATTTCCCGCATCTTCATGGCGGGCGTGCTGCCGGGCCTGTTGTCCGCCGCCATGTTCATCGGCCTGATCACCCTGCGGGTCTGGTTCAATCCCGCGCTCGCGCCCCGCGACGAGACCGTCTTCACCGCCGCCGAGAAGAAGGCCGCGCTGCTCGACGTCTGGCCCCTGCCGGTCCTGATCGCCGGCGTCCTCGGCGGCATCTTCCTCGGGATCTTCACGGCCACCGAGGCCGGCGCCATCGGCGCCGTGCTGGCCTGCCTGATCGCCTGGACACGCGGTACGCTGACGCGGGCCACCTTCCGGCAGGCCGTCGTCGAGACCGCCGAGGGCACCGCAGCCATCTTCATCATCGTCGTCGGCGCCGCGATCTTCGCCCGCTTCATGGCCTATTCGCAGTTGCCGAACGTCATGGCGGAGACCCTGATCGCCTATACCGGCGGCAACACGCTTGCGGTCATCATTGCCATCGCGATCGTGTTCCTGATCCTCGGCTGCATCCTCGAGAGCATCTCGATCATGCTGCTGACCCTGCCGTTGCTGCTGCCGCTTCTGAAGTCGCTCGACGTCGACATGATCTGGTTCGGGATCATCGTCATCAAGCTTCTGGAGATCGGCCTGGTCACCCCGCCGGTCGGCATGAACGTCTATGTCATCAAGTCATCCCTGGGCGACCGGATCGCGCTCGGAACGATCTTCCGTGGCGCAGCCTGGTTCGTCCTGGCGGACCTCGTCACCCTCGCCATTCTGATCGCATTCCCGGCCATCACTCTCTGGCTGCCCAACCAGTTCGCCATTCGCTGAACGGCCCCGAAGAGGGTCCAACCCCCGAGGAGGAAACGACCATGAAACTTCGATACGCAGCCATCGGGCTCGCAGCCCTTGCCGGCCTCTCGTCGGCCGCCCTGTCCCAACAGACCTGGCAGGCCACGAACTGGCTGGCCCCGGCCCATATCCTCAACGAGTTCGTCTACCAGAAGTGGGCCGAGGACGTCGCAAAGGCGACCAACGGGGCCCTGCGCCTGCAGGTGCATTCCTCCGGGTCGCTGGTTCCGGCGCCCTCGACCATGCAGGGCATTCGCGACGGCGTCGCCCAGGTCGGCATCGTCTATCCCGGCTACACGCCGTCCGAGCAGCCGCTGAACAACGTCGTCAACGATCTCGTCTTCACCTCCGACGACGATTTCGCCGCCGCCTTCGCCTTCACGGAACTCGGACTGACCCACCCCAAGCTCCAGGCCGAATGGCGCCGCAACGGCGGCATCTTCGGCGGCGGCTATGCGACGCCCGTCTACAACTTCATCTGCATGAAGCCGATCCGCTCGGTCGCCGATGTGCGCGGCCTGAAGATCCGGACCGCCGGCGGCGCCCAGTCGAACTGGGTGCGCGCCCTCGGAGGGGTACCCGTCTCCGTTCCGATCGGCGATGTCTATTCGGGCCTGGAGCGCGGGTCGATCGACTGCACGCTCTCCGATCCGACCAACCTCGACAAGGGCAACAAGTTCTGGGAGGTGGCCAAGGCCGTGACCCGGCTGCCCATGGGTGTCGTTCTGGGCGCCAACTGGATCTACAACCGTGACGCCTGGAAGGCGCTCACCACGCCACAGCGGCGCGCCCTCCTCGATACCATGGCGGTGGCGTCGGCCCGGGCGCAGGTCGCCTATCACGTCGGGGTCAATGCGGCGATCGACGGTTCACGGCAGCGTGGCCTTGCCATTCTCGCACCGGCGGACGACCTGACGGCGAAGCTGGCGGAGTTCAACCGCGACTTCATCTCCCAGCTTCCGAAGACGTCCATGGAGGCGCGCCGTGTCCAGGATCCGACCGACCTGATCCAGGCGTTCCGCGAGCTGGAGACGAAGTGGAAGAAGCTCCTCGAGGGCGTCGACCGCACCAATCCGGACGCCGTGGCCGCGGTCCTGCGCGAGCATCTCTACGGCAAGGTCGATGCGGCGACCTACGGTCTGAACTGATCGGAACTGCGGCGCGCGGGGACCTGCGAGCCGCCACATCCAGGGAGCATGTGCATGAAGGCGATCGTCACGGGAGCCGCCGGCGGCATCGGCAAGGCGACCGCTCTGCGACTGGCGGCCGATGGCTTCTCGGTCATCGTCGCCGACATCCATGCCGAGCGGGCTGCGGCGACCGCCGCGGAGATCCGGGCCAATGGCGGTGCGGCCGAAAGCCGGGGCATCGACCTGACGGATCGCGCCGCGCTCCTCGCCCTGGCCGAAGAGGCTGGCCCCGTCGACGCGCTCGTCAACAATGCCGGTATCTTTGACGTCCGGGCCTTCGCCGATCTGACCGCCGACGACTTTCGCCGCATGGCCGAGGTCAACGTCATCCCTCTGTTCGAACTGACGCGGGCCGTCGCGGCCCGTGCCCCGCGCGGCGCCCGCATCGTCAACCTCGCCTCCCGCGCCTACCTGGGTGCGAGCCACTACGCCCATTACGTCGCCTCCAAGGCCGCGGTGGTCGGACTGACGCGCGCCATGGCGCTGGAACTTGCCGGCAAGGGCATCCTCGTCAATGCGGTGGCCCCCGGCGTCATCGACACCGACATGCTCAAGGCGCGCTCCGACACCGACCGCGGGGCGCTCGCCGCCCAGCAGCCGCTCGGCATTCTCGGCCGCGCCGAGGATGTCGCCGACGCCATCGCCTATCTGGCTTCGCCGCGACTTGCCTTCGTGACCGGCCAGATCCTTCTCGTCGACGGCGGACGGACACTCGGCGGCTTCATCGGCTGAGCGGCGCGGCACCCCTCCCAAACGCAGCGAGACAACATGGCCGACAGGCTCGTCGACAAGGTCGCGATCGTCACGGGGGCGGGATCCGGAATCGGCCGGGCGATCACCCATGCCTTCGCGCGCGAGGGTGCTCGCGTCGTGGCGGTCGATCGCGACAGCGACGGCCTCGCCCAGACCGTCGCCACCGCATCGAGGACGGTTGTCGCCGTGCAGGGCGATGTCACCGATCCGCAATTGCCGGGCATCCTCCGGGCGGCACTTCGGGAGGCGGGACCGCTCGACATCCTCGTGAACAACGCCGGCATCGGCGGCGGTGGAACGGTCGAGGCCACGAGCGACGAAGACCTGAGGCGCTACCTCGAGGTCAACGTGGTCGGTCTCTTCCGTCTTTCCCGTTTCGCGGTGGAGGAGATGAAACAGCGGCGACGCGGCGCCATCCTCAACCTCGCATCCGTCTATGCGGTGATGGGCGCCTCGCACAGCGCAGGCTACTCGACCAGCAAGGGCGCCGTCGCAGCCTTCACCCGGCAGCTCGCGACCGACTACGGTCCCCATGGCATTCGCGTCAACGCGCTCGGGCCGGGTCTGATCGAGACACCGCTGACCGCGGAGCGGATCCGCACCCAGGCCTGGCGCCGCCGTATCGCCATCGAGCAGACGCCGCTCCAGCGGGTCGGCCAGCCCGACGACGTGGCAGCCGCCGCGGTCTTCCTCTGTTCGGACGAGGCCGGGTTCATCACCGGCGAACTCCTCAAGGTGGATGGCGGCTGGGACATGGCCGGCTACCCCCGGGAGCCCGGCACGTGACGGCCATCGCCGACACCTACGACGTGATCGTTGCCGGCTCGGGTGCCGGCGGCATGGCGGCGGCGCTGACCTGCTCCATCGAGGGCCTCTCGGTGCTTGTGGTCGAGAAGGAGGACCACGTCGGCGGCTCCACCGCGATCTCCGGCGGCGCCGTGTGGATCCCGAACAATCCGCTCGCGGTTGCCATGGGCATCGAGGATTCCACCGAGGCGGTGCTGACTTATCTCGGCGCCGTTCTCGGCAATGCGCTGCGTCCCGACATGATGCATGCCTTCCTGTCGAGCGGACCCGAGGCCATCGCCTATTTCGACCGTCACACCCAGGTGAAATTCGCCGCGCGGGCCTATTCGCCCGACTACTATCCGGAACTGCCGGGTGCGGGACGGGCCGGCCGGCCGATCGATCCGCTGCCTTTCGACGGGCGCGAGCTCGGCGACGCCTTCCGCCTTCTCAAGGACCCGCTGGCGACTTTCACCGTGCTCGGCGGGATGATGGTCAACGTCACCGACGTCAATCATCTCCTCAAGGTCACCCGCTCCTTCGCGTCCTGGCGATACGGCATGAAGCTCATCGCCCGCTATGGTTCCGACAGGCTGAGGGGATGGCACCGCGGCACCCGGCTGCTGCTGGGCAATGCCTTGGCCGGTCGGCTGCTGAAGAGCGCGCTCGATCGCGGGATCACCATCGCCACCGCGACGCCGCTGGTCGGCCTCGCCCGCGACGGCGATGCCGTGACGGGGGTCACCATCCGCGCGGAGGGGCGCGAGCGCACCGTGGCTGCGCGGCGGGGCGTGGTCGTCGCCACCGGCGGGTTCCCATGGGATGCCGCGAGGCGGTCCCTGCCGGGCGTGGAGGCCGGACGGCAGTGGTCGATGTCGCCCACAGGCAATAGCGGCGACGGCATCCGGATCGCCGAGGCGGCGGGCGCCGCCTTCGTGGAAGCGCCGGCCGATCATGCCTTCTGGGCGCCGGTGTCGGTCTGGACGAAACCCGACGGCACGACCGTGCGCTTTCCCCACCTGATCTGGGACAGGGCGAAGCCGGGCCTGGTCGCCGTCAATGGCGCGGGCCGTCGCTTCGTCAACGAGGGGACGAGCTATCACGAGTTCGTCCGCGCCATGCTGCGTTCCCACGAGACGGTCCCGACCGTCCCCGCCTTCCTCGTCGCGGACCGCCCGTTCGTCGACCGCTGGGGCCTGGGGCTCGCGCTTCCCGGCGGACGCCCGCGCGCCCACCTCATCCGTGATGGGTACCTGATCGAGGCGGAGTCGATTGCCGAACTGGCCAGCAAGATGGCCGTCCCTGCGGACGCGCTCGGCGCCTCCATCGCCGAGATGAATCAGGCGGCGGTCGAGGGTGTCGATGCGAGCTTCGGCAAGGGCTCCTCGGAATATAACCGCTACTATGGAGACCCCGCCCTGAAGGGAAACCCATGCCTCGGCGCGGTCGCCGAGCCACCCTTCTACGCAGTGCGCGTCTACCCCGGCGACATCGGCACGGCCTCGGGACTGCTGACCGATCCGGACGGGCGTGTGCTCGACGCGAGCGGCGCGCCCATTGCCGGGCTCTTCTGCTGCGGCAGCGACATGGCATCGATCATGGGCGGCCACTATCCCGGCGCCGGCATCACCCTGGGGCCCGCTCTGACCTTCGGCTATCGGGTAGGGCGGGCGATATCGGCTCCGCGGTGAAGGGGCCTCGCCATGGAAGGGATGGTGCCGCCTATAGGATTCGAACCTACGACCCCCTCATTACGAATGAGGTGCTCTACCAGCTGAGCTAAGGCGGCAATCGGGCCGGCTTTTAGCCGCAAGGGCGCGGTTTGGCAACCGTGCTGTGAGGTCACCCCAGCAGTTTCAGCCGGGTGATGCGGCTGGGGTTGCCCTCAGCGAGCAGGATGTCGCCGGTCGGCGTGCCGTAGAGACCGTGGGCGCCGTTGAGCATGGGGCGGCAACGGCCGATGCGCGTGCCGTCCGGGGCGATCTTGGTCAGGCTCGGCACCATGTCGGTGATATAGGCGTTGCCCTCGGCATCGCCCCAGATGCCGACCGGCTGGTAGAAGTCGTGCCAGGTCTCGAGGTGCTGGCCCTCGCCGTCGAAGACCTGCACGCGGTTCCAGGTGCGGTCGATGACGACGACCCGGCCGTCGGCGAAGGTCCAGATCGAGTGCGGCCAGACGAACTGGCCGTCTTCCGAGCCCTGCCCGCCCCAGCTCTGCAGGTGGCGGCCATCGGGGGCAAAGCGGTGGACCAGCGCCGCGCCATAGCCGTCCGACACGTAGATGTCGCCCCAGGGAGCGATGGAGACATCGGTCGGGTGGTTGAAGGGCGAGTTCGGGCGGCCCCGCTGGCCGAGCTGGCCGACGCGCCGGCCATCCGGCGTGAACCAGATGATCTCGTGCATGTCGCGGTCCACGGCGATGAGGTGGCCCGAAGAGGTCGCGGTCAGCATGTGCGAGTCGGCGATGTCGTTGCCGCCCCAGCCGGCGATGTGGCGCCCCTCGGGATCGAGCTCGATGACGCGCGGATCGGCCGGATGCACCAGCGGATCGTGGCGCAGCATGACGAAGACATGGCCGCGGGCGTCGACGGTCACGTCGGTGACGAAGCCGGTGTTCTGCGGCCAGGAGCCGAAGGGCCGCTCGACACGGTAGTGGCGGTCGCCGAGCGCGACGATCAGGTCATGGGTCATGTCAGGAAGCCTGGGAGGTGGAGAGCGTCGAGGTGGGGCAACCTGCGCATGCTGCGCGAAATCGCGGCGCCTTGCCAGCGACATGCAGCGCCTCGGACGACCGATTTGGAGGCATGCTGCCGCTTGGCTCATCATCCGACGGGCTTGCGGCGGCACGGCCGGCAACAGGCGCCTGCCGAACGCCCGTCCGTTCGGCAGCGCCTGCCGAGGCACGCCTCTTGCTGAGGCAACTGCATGCGTCCGGGTGGCGGCCCGGGGCACCGGAGGCACGATGATGAATGGGTCGATGAACAAGGCTCGGCGGCGCGAGACCAGATCTCGCCCCCGTCGCATGGCGGCCTTACGGCTCTCCGGCCGTCCCGCTATCGTGCCTGTTCCGGCCATCACGCAACCGGCGGGCCCACGATGCGGCTTCTGCTGATCAATCCGAACACCAGCCAGGCCACGACCCAGGCGATGGTCGGCATCGCCCGCGAGAGCGCGCCGTCGGTTGAGGTCGATGGCCTGTCAGCGCCTTTCGGCGTTCCACTGATCACCGGTCCGGCGGAACTGGCCATCGGCCGCGACGCGGTCGTCACCCTGATGGCTGCGCGGCCCCCCTTCGGCTACCAGGGCGTGATCATCGCAGCCTTCGGCGATCCGGCACTGGACGAGCTGCGTCGCAGCGTCGCGGTTCCGGTGACGGGGATCGCCGAGGCCGGCATGGCGGAGGCGGCCCACCACGGCCGCTTTGCTGTCGTGACGACGACGCCGGACCTGACCGGATCCATCGCGGCGCGGGCCGACGCCTATGGCCACGGCGACAGCTTCCTCGGCACCGTGCTGACCGGCGGCGACGTGCACCGGGTCATGGCCGACCGGCAGGGGCTCGGCCGGGCCCTTCTCGAGGCCGGGCGGCGAGCGGTGGACCAACTCGGCGCCAGAGCGATCGTGATCGGCGGCGGTCCACTGGCGGTCGCGGCCCGCGAGATCGCCGACCAGCTGCCGGTGCCGGTCATCGAGCCGGTTCCGGCTGCCGTGCGCCTCGCCATCCGGCGGGCGGAACGGACGTCGCAGGAGATGTGAAGCGCTGAAAGCCCGTCAGGCGGCGATGGCCTGTCGGCCGTCATGGCCAGCCATCACCAGCCTGACAATGCGGCCGGGCTCGACCGGCCCGGCCAGGCGTACCGGCGTGAAATGTTCGGTGCGCCCCATGCTGCGCGTCTCGGAGAGGACGTTGAAGGCGTTGCCCACCATGCCGTCGAGATGGGCAATGAGGGCGCGTTCGCCCTTCTCGCGCAGCCGCTTCGCGCGATCCTTGGCGACGTCGCGGGGAACCTGCGGCATGCGCGCGGCCGGCGTGCCCTTGCGGGGCGAGAAAGGAAAGACATGGAGATGGGTCAGGCCGCATTCGTCGACGATGTCGAGGGAGCGGGCGAACATCTCCTCGCTCTCGGTCGGGAAGCCGGCGATGATGTCCGCCCCGAAGACCATGTCGGGGCGCAGGCGCCGGACCTCGTCGGTAAAGCGGATGGCGTCGGCGCGAAGGTGCCGCCGCTTCATGCGCTTCAGCACCATGTCGTCGCCGGCCTGCAGCGAGAGATGGAGGTGCGGCATGAACCGCGCCTCGCCACCGATGACGTCGAGCAGGTCGTGGTCCGCTTCGACGGAATCGATGGACGAGATGCGCAGCCGCTCAAGCTCCGGCACGTGCTTTAGGATCGCCTTGGTGAGCGCGCCGAGCTTCGGCTCGCCCGGCAGACCCTGCCCGTAGCTGGTGATGTCGACGCCGGTCAGCACCACCTCGCGATAGCCGTTCTCGACGAGCTTGCGGACCTGCGCCACCACCTCGCCCATGGGCACGGAACGGCTGTTGCCGCGCCCGAACGGGATGATGCAGAAGGTGCAGCGGTGGTCGCAGCCGTTCTGCACCTGCACGAAGGCGCGGGAGCGGCCGGTGAGCCCGTCGACGAGATGCAGCGCCTGCTCGCGCACCGCCATGATGTCGTTGACGGCGACCTTCTCGGAGGTCGCGACGCCGAAGTCGGGACCGCGTGACAGCGCTGTCAGCGTCTCGCCCCAGGCCTCGGCCTTCATCTTCTCGTCGTTGCCGATGACGCGGTCGACCTCGGTCATCTCCGCGAAGATCTCGGGCTCCGTCTGAGCGGCGCAGCCGGTGACGACGATGCGCGCACCAGGGTTCTCGCGCTTCATGCGGCGGATGGCCTGGCGCGCCTGCCGCGTCGCCTCGGCGGTGACGGCGCAGGTGTTGATGACGATGGTGTCGGTCAGCCCGGCCTCTGCGGCGAGCCGCTGCATCACCTCGGACTCCGAGGTATTCAGCCGGCAGCCGAAGGTCACGACCTCGACGGTGGGGGTTGCCGTCTCCATCGCGTCAGGCGGCCGTGGCGAAGAGGGCCGGGTCGAAAGTACCCTGGTGCTCGACCTCGGTCGGGCCGGTCATGATGACGTGGTTGTCGTCACGCCATTCGACGAAGAGATCGCCGCCCGGCAGCGACACCGTGGCGGCGCGGTCGGTGCGCTTGGTGCGCGCCGCGGAGACGAGCGCCGCACAGGCAGCCGAGCCGCAGGCGCGGGTGATGCCGACGCCGCGCTCCCAGACCCACAGCACGATGTGGTCGCGCGCCTTCACCGCCGCGAGCGAGATATTGGCCCGCTCCGGGAAGATCGGATGGTTCTCCAGCATCGGGCCGATCTTCGTGAGGTCGAAGGCATAGGGGTCGTCGACCCAGAAGATGGCGTGCGGGTTGCCCATGGAGACGACCGAGGGCGAGTGCAGGATCGGCGCGTCGATCGGGCCGATCTGCAGCTCGATGGCGCGGGTGTCGCGGAACTCCTCGGCGAGGGGAATGTCCTGCCAGCCGAAGCGCGGCTCGCCCATGTCGACGGAAAAGGCGTGAGGGCCGGTGCGGCGGCAGGCGAGAAGGCCGGCGACCGTCTCCACCATGAAGCTCTCGGAGCCGTCTTCCTCCGCCAGCACCCAGGCGACGCAGCGCGTACCATTGCCGCAGGCGCCGGCCTGCGATCCGTCAGTGTTGTAAATGCGGATGTAGCAGCGCGTGCCCGGTGTCCGCGGCCGGTGCAGCACCATCATCTGGTCGAAGCGCGAGCGCTCGTCGGCCGCGATGGCGCGGGCCTCGGCGGCGGTGACGACATGGGACGAGGTGCGCAGGTCGACGACGACGATCTCGTTGCCGGCGCCGTTCATCTTCCAGAACGGATGGTTGGCGAGCGGGCTCATGGCGGGACCCGTTATCTCCCGTGGGAGTTGGTCAGGGAATGTGATGAGGAGGACACGTTGCGAGGCTTCTATATAGGCTATCCTCGCCAAGTCCAAAATGGTCCGGACACCGGCGGGCTGGGAGCGGCGGTCGCACAATGAGCAGGGGCAGGCAGATGCTGACGGGACGGATGGCGCTGGCCGCGCTGGCGGGCCTGACGCTCGGGCTGTCGGTCCAGCGCGGCGAGGCCCAGCCGACCCCGGCATCGCCTCCGGCTGTCCAGGCGGCGCCGGCGCAGGCGACCCCGGACGCCACCACGCCGGCTCCCCCGGCGACTCCCGGCGCGGCAGCGCCCGCGACGCCGTCGCCGGCCGCTCCCGCCAGCGTCCTGCCGACCGACGAGGCCATCCAGGCCGCGGGCTTCGGCGACGAGGTGACGCTGGAGGCAAGGCCGGCACTGGTGCTGGCCGGCAAGACCAACTGGGATGACCTCTACGGGACCTTCCGCAAGGCCATCGCCGACCTGACCGCGCTGGCCGCCGGGCAGGGCGCCGAGGCCTCCGGACCGCCGATGATCCGCTTCGTCTCGTCATCCGACGACAGCGTCGACTACGAGGCGATCCTGCCGGTGCGCGCGATCGACAAGCCTGCGGAGAGTTACGCGCCGGCGAAGCCGGGTGAGACACCCGCCGGCAAGGCGATGCGCTTCGTCCATCACGGAGGCTACGACACCATCGAGCAGACCTATGACGAGATCACCAACCATCTCGACGAGCGCTCGATCACGGCGGAGGACGCCTTCGTCGAGGAGTATGTCCGCGATCCCGCGACCACGCCGGAGACCGGGCTCGCGACCTTCATCTACGTCTTCCCGAAGCGGAACTGAGACCGGCCCACGGCTTTCGCACTCAACGCGGGACGATCCGCACGCTGACCTTGCATCGGCGCAACGTCACCGCGGTGGCGCCCACCGTTCCCATGCCTATCTTGCCGTCAACACGACGCAACGGGCGTCGGCAGGAGGCTCGCCATGTCCCCCAACGGCATTCATCACGTCACCGCCATCTCCGGTCCGGCTCGCCGCAACCTCGCCTTCTACACGGAGGTGCTGGGGCTGCGGCTGGTCAAGAAGACCGTCAACTTCGACGATCCCGGCACCTACCACTTCTACTTCGGCGACGCGGCCGGAAGCCCCGGCACCATCCTGACCTTCTTCCCCTGGGAGCATGCCGCTCCCGGACGTCTCGGCATCGGCCAGACGCAGGAGACGGTCTTCCGCGGGCCGGAGGGTTCGCTCGGCTGGTGGACGCACCGCCTGGTCGAGAAGGGCGTCCCGCACGAGACCATCGCGATGCGCTTCGGCGAGTCGGTTCTCGCCTTCCGCGACCCCGACGGCATGCGCCTCGCCCTCGCCTGCGTGCCCGGGAGCGGCAGCGAGCCGGCCTGGGCCGGTGGCGGCGTTCCCGCCGAGCATGCGATCCGCGGCTTCCACGGCGTCTCGCTGCTGGTCGAGAAGGGCGAGGCGACGGGCGCCATCCTCACCGACGTCTTCGGCTTCGAGGTGACCGGGACGGAGGGCCCGGTGACGCGCTACCGCGTGCCGGGCAATCCGGTCGGCGGCATCATCGACATCCGCGCGGCGGGCGGTTTCCTGCCCGGTCGCGAGGGCGCCGGTTCGGTGCATCACATCGCCTTCCGGGCGGCCGATGATGCCGTGCAGGCGGCGATGGTGGAGCGGCTGAGGACGCAGCACGGCCAGCGCGTCACCGAGCAGCGGGACCGCAACTACTTCCGCTCGGTCTATTTCCGCGAGCCGGGCGGCGTGCTGTTCGAGATCGCCACGGACGTGCCCGGCTTCGCCGTGGACGAGCCGGCGGAGACCCTCGGCCAGGCGCTGAAGCTGCCACCGCAATACGAGGCGCAGCGCGCCCGCATCGAGGCTGTTCTTCCGGCTCTCGACTGACGCCACCGACAGAACAGGCGCCGTGTCCGCCAGGGCACGGCGCCGCCCGCCCCCGATCCGGAGACCTTGTCATGTCCACCGCAACCAGCCCCGTCACCGACTTCGTCCATCGCTTCGTGCCCGGCGACCGCGCCGGTGCGCGCCCCCTTCTGTTGCTGCACGGGACGGGGGGCGACGAGAGCGACCTCCTGCCGCTCGGCCAGATGATCGCGCCGGGCGCCGCCCTGCTGTCGCCTCGCGGCCGGGTGCTCGAGAACGGCATGCCGCGCTTCTTCCGCCGGCTGGCAGAGGGCGTCTTCGACCATGAGGACGTGGTGCGCCGCGCTCATGAACTGGCGGACTTCGTCACGGCCGCGCGGCAGCAGCATGGCCTGCCGCCGCCCATTGCCGTCGGATTCTCGAACGGGGCCAACATCGCCGCCGCGATGATGATGCTGCGGCCGGAGGTTCTGGCCGGCGGCGTCCTCATCCGCGCCATGGTCCCGCTGCCGGAGCCTCCGCAGGCGGACCTGTCGGGCCGGCCGGTGCTGATCCTGTCCGGCGCCATGGACCCGATCGTGCCGGAGGCCGATGCCGTCCGGCTCGCGGGCCAGCTCTCGGCAGCCGGCGCCGGGGTGACTCACGAGATCCTGCCCGCCGGGCATGGCCTCACCCAGGCGGACGTGACACTCGCCCGTCGCTGGCTGGCGGAGCGCGGCTGAGCCCCGAACGACAAAGGCCGCGCCCGGTGCGGACGCGGCCTTGAAATGTCAGGACGCGCGCTGCGCTCAGCGCGTGACCATCACCGTCGCGCCGACGCCGACGCGGTTCATCAGGTCGACGACGTCCTCGTTCAGCATGCGGAAGCAGCCGAAGGAGGCGGCGGTTCCGACCGAGCGGCGCATGCTCGCCGAGGTGCCGTGGATGGCGTATTCGCCGCCGGCGAGAGTCAGTGCCCCTTCGCCCATCGGGTTGTTGGGCGCACCGCCGGGAATGAGATCCGGCAGGTTCGGATTGGCGCGACGCACGACGGCCGGCGGCGACCAGGCCGGGCGCACATGGCGGCCGTTGATGACCGTGCGGCCTTCCCACTGCTCGGACTGACGGCCGACCGCGACACGATAGCGGATGGCCGTGCCGTTGCCCTGGACGAGATAGAGGCGCCGCTCGGAATTGCGGATGATGATGGTGCCCGGTTCGGCATTGGCGTTGAAGCGGACCATTTCGCGGGCTTCGGCGGCCTGCGGTGCCACCATACCAGCCATCGCGCACGCGACCACGACCGTTGCGGCCAGGGGCCGCCCCCATACAGTTCCCATGACCCTCTCCCAAGCCGCCCTTTCCACCCGGCGGAAACGCGCCGAGAAAGCGGGCCGATCAGTTTCTCTTCAGTTGCCGAGTGAAGAAAATCCGTGGCGAGAGTCAACGAGTCGTTGCCGCCGGGTAACCAGCTTTCCCGGGGCTGTTGCGGGGCGGCAACGCCCTCCTTCCGAACCGGCCCGGGATCTTACGTTCGATTCACCACGTTGGCCGTTCACGCGGGGTCAACCATGTCCTTCAACCCGATGACGACGCCGTCCTCGCAGGATGTCCGCGGGCAGTCCGGGGAGGCGGGGGATGCAGATCAGGCTCGAAGCGGAGGTGAGGCTTCCGGATGGCCGCACGCGCGCCGCCGTCCTCGCCCTCATGGCCTTCACCACCATCGTGATGCTGGCCGCAACCCTGGTCTGGACCATCGCCGGCCGCGCCTATCCGGCCGATGCACCTCTCAGGACCACGATGGCGGCCGAGCCGGTCGCCGAGCCGCAACCCGTCTGGCGCACCGTCGCCACCCGGCACGGCGGCTTCGACGTTGATGCCCCGCGCTGGAAGCCGCTCGGGATGGAGACCACGCACCTGCGTCGTTCCGACGGTCTCTCGCGCGAACTCTTCATGTTCGGCGCGGCCGGCGACGACCGCCGCCATGCGGCCCTCGTCGTCGATCGCGGCGACCTGCCCGCGGCCACCGCTGCTCAGGACATCGCCGCAATCACCGCCGATCTCGGCGCCACGCTGCAGGTGGCCCCGAATCCACTGCCGCTCGCCACGAAGTTCGGCCCGATGGCCTCCGCCGACGTGACCTTCGACACGGAGCACGGCCAGAAGGCCTGCCTCGGCTTCTCGCTGCATGCGCCGGAAGCGGAGCTGCGGCTTGCCGGCTGGGTCTGCAACAGCGGCCCCGAGATCGTCAGCCGCCAGGACGCCTCCTGCTTCATCGACCGGCTCTTCGCCGTGGGCCTGCGCGACGGCGCCGCCGCGAGCCTCTTCGCGCGGGCGGAACTCGCCCGCCAGCCCTGCCCGGCCCAGACCGCCGCAAGCCCCGCGGCACCGGCCGTGTCGGACGCGCGCGGCCGTCCGGCGCCCCTGCGCTTCAACCGTCTCTGAGACCGGCAGCACAAAGCGGAACGGCGGGTTAACCCCCGATTAACCATAATTCGCCATGGTCGACGCCAACTTCACCAAAGGAGGCGGACCATGGCAGTCGGTCAGATCGGCGCCGGAGCAATCGGCACAACGGGCGAACGCGCCGCGGGCACGTCGTCGGCGAGCGCCGTGCGCCCGGCCGACTCGGCGCCGCGCACCAAGGTCGCCAACGTCACCGTGACGCTGTCGCCGGAGGCGCGCCAGCACCTGTCGCGCCTCGAAGGCTTCACCGCCACCATCGGCACGTCGAAGCAGCCGAAGCAGATGGCAAAGCCCGGCATCAACATCGACTTCCGGACCTGAGGTCCGGTTGCGGCGGGCGCGATACTGCCCGCCACCCCGTCGTCGCAGCGACCTCAGCCGGCCAGGTGCTGCAGTTCCTTGATGATGGCGTCGCCCATCGCCGTCGTGCCGATCACATGGGTGTTGTCGGACTTGATGTCGGCGGTGCGCAGGCCGCTCGCCAGCACGTTGGTGATCGCCTTGTCGAGCATGTCGGCCGCCTCGATCGCCTTGAACGAATAGCGCAGCGCCATCGAGAAGGACGAGATCGTCGCGATGGGATTGGCGGCGCCCTTGCCGGCGATGTCAGGGGCCGAGCCGTGGACCGGCTCGTAGAGCGCCTTGCGCTTGCCGGTGGCCGGATCCTCGGCGCCGAGGGAGGCCGAGGGCAGCATGCCGAGCGAGCCCGTCAGCATCGCCGCGACGTCGGAGAGGATATCGCCGAAGAGGTTGTCGCAGACGATGACGTCGTACTGCTTCGGCCAGCGGACGAGCTGCATGGCGCAGTTGTCGGCCAGCACGTGCTCAAGCTCGACCTCGGGGAACTCGGCCTTGTGGACGCGGGTGACGACCTGCTTCCACAGCACGCCGGAGCGCATGACATTGTGCTTCTCGGCCGAGGAGACCTTGTTGCGGCGGGTCTTGGCGAGCTCGAAGGCGACGCGGGTGATCCGCTCGATCTCGGAGGTGGTGTAGAGCTGGGTGTCGACGGCGCGCTGCTGGCCGTCCTCCAGCGTGACGATCTCCTTCGGCTCGCCGAAATAGACGCCGCCGGTGAGCTCGCGGACGATGAGGATGTCGAGGCCCTCGACGACTTCCGGCTTCAGCGAGGAGGCGGCGGCCAGCGCCGGGAAGCAGATGGCGGGACGGAGGTTGGCGAAGAGGCCGAGGTCCTTGCGCAGCCGCAGGAGACCTGCCTCGGGACGCTTGGAATAGGGGACGTCGGCCCATTTCGGACCGCCGACGGCGCCGAACATCACCGCATCGGCGGCCTGGGCCAGGGCCATGTCGCCGTTGGAGATCGCCTCGCCATGGGCGTCGTAGGCGCTGCCGCCGACAAGGCCGCGCTCGGTCTCGAAAGAGGCCACGCCCTGCTTGCCGAACCAGGCCACCACCTTCTCGACCTCGGCCATCACCTCGGGGCCGATACCGTCGCCGGGCAGGATCAGGAGCTTGTGGGTGGCCATGGGAGCTATCCTCGTTGGAGCGTCGGCGGGCTCTAGCGCTCCCCATGGCTCAGGGCAAGGCCCCGAAATGAATGAGGGCGCGCCGTGCGGGCGCGCCCTCGTGTTGTTCGCTGGCCGGCCGGATCACTCGGCGGCGGGTGTCTTCTCGGCTGCGGTGTCGATCGGATCATCCTCGACCCGGGGCGTGCGGCGCTTGCGCACGCGCGGCGCCGGAGCATCGGGCTCCTCGCTGGCGACGGGCACCACCACGCTGCCGCCGGTGATGAAGGACGGCAGGCCGAGGCCGGCATCGTCGTCGCGCGCCGGGGCGGGAGCGGGCATCGGCGCCCCCTCGGGCATGTCCTCGCCGCCCTCGCGGCGAGCCTGGCGCTCGGCGAAACGCTCGGCGCGACGGCGCTCGAACCGCTCGCGGCGGCTCTCGTAGGGTCGTCCGTCGGGGCGCTGTCCGTCACGCTGGTAGCCGCCTTCACCCTCCTGGCCGGAGCCACCGAGGTCAGGCTGCTCGCCGACCGCCGGGTCCTGCTGGGGGCGGGGGCGATCATGCCGGTCCTGGCGATCCGGACGATCCTGGAAGCGCTGCTGCCCACCGCCGGGGAAACGATCGCCGCGGTTCTGGCCGTGGAAGTCGCGCTGACCGCCGCCGAACTCGCGCTGGCCCTGGAAATCGCGCTGGCCCTGATAGTCCCGCTGACCCTGAAAATCACGCTGGCCGCCGCCGAACTCACGGGGCTGCTGGGGCGGAGGCTCGGGCTTCACGACGACCGGCGACTCGAAGCGCTTGTCGAAGGGCGAGGCGAAATCGTCATCATCATCGTCGTCGCCCTCGTCGTCGACCTGCTGGCCCTCGACGCGCGGCATCTGCTGCTGGCGCTGGGCCTCCTGGGCGGCGGCGATGAGGCGGAAATAATGCTCGGCGTGCTGGAGATAGCTCTCGGCCGAGACGGGGTCGCCGGACGAGTGGGCATCGCGGGCGAGTTGCAGATACTTCTCGGCGACGTGCTGGGCGGTGCCCCTGATCTTCACGTCCGGTCCGTTGGACTCGTAGCTCCGCGACAGCGGATTGGGACCCTTGCCGCCGCCGCGATTGTTGCGGCCGCGCATGCGCTTGTTGTTGCTGTTTCTCATGTCGGTCCTTTGTCGACCTCCTCAAGCGGAGCCCGCGTCCAGGCGGTGCATCCGGGTCCTTCGGCCTATCGCGGGCAGAGCGCTCGGGTTGTCGGTCCCGGCCATGCCACTTGCGGCAGATCAGCGATCTTCAGGGTTCGGGGCGACCACATCAGGCCATGCCCCCCGCGCGCATCCCGTGCGCCTCGTCCTTCATTCGGGATCGGATCAAGGCGCCCCTCGCGCCTGCCTCCGACGTGCCAAACCCCACCAGACCTGTTTGATGTTGTGTCCGTCGCGCGGAGAAAACCCCCGGACCGCTTCGAATCTCGTTGGCCATCTTTATCCGGTCCGGGGCCGGATTCCAAGAGGATTCTCCATTCCCTCAAGGGGCAGGATTGCCACGAAGCTGGTGAACGGCGTCGATGGCCGCCAGCGTTTCGGCGGACAATGCGGTCTCGCCGGCATCGATCGCGGTCTTGAGCTGGGCCATCGAGGTGGCGCCGATGATCGCCGATGTGACGAAGGGCCGGCTGACCACAAAGGCGATGGCGAGCGTGGCGGGGTCGAGGCCCGCGTCGCGCGCGATGGCCAGATAGTCCTTGATGGCGGCCTCGGAGCCCGGCTTCTGGTAGCGCTGCTGGCGGTCGAACAGCGTGACGCGGGCACCGGGCGGCCGCGCCCCATCGAGGTATTTTCCGGTCAGGAAGCCCTGGGCCAGCGGCGAATAGGCGAGAAGTCCGACCTGCTCGCGCAGCGCGATCTCGGCCAGGGCCGTCTCGTAGGTGCGGTTGAGGAGGTGATAGGCGTTCTGCACCGACTGGACACGCGGCAGGCCGCGGGACTTGCTCTCCCCGAGGAACGACATCGTCCCCCAGGCGCTTTCGTTGGACAGGCCGATGAAGCGCACCTTGCCGGCCTTCACAAAGTCACCCAGCACGTCGAGCTGTTCGGCGATGGCGGTCTCGTCCTCGCGCGGCTTCCACAGCTCGGCGTCGAAACGGGTCGGGTTGGCGCCAAAGGGGGCCGGACGCTCCGGCCAGTGCAGCTGGTAGAGGTCGATATAGTCGCTGCCGAGCCGCGTCAGGCTCTGGTCCAGCGCCGTCTGCATCTGGATCCGGTTCAGCCGGGTCGGCGCGCCGTCCGGGCGCAGCCAGTCCATCTGGCCGGCGCCGGCGACCTTGGAGGCCAGGAAGATGTCGTCGCGCCTGCCGCGCTTCCTGAACCAGGAGCCGATGATGCGCTCGGTGGAGCCATAGGTCTCGCGCTTCGGCGGCACGGAATACATCTCGGCGGTGTCGAAGAAGGTGATGCCGCGCGAGACGGCGTAGTCCATCTGGGCGTGCCCTTCCGCCTCCGTGTTCTGCTCGCCGAAGGTCATGGTGCCGAGGCACACGACGGGCACGTTGATGCCGGTGCGGCCGAGGGGACGGGTCTGCATGAGGAAGCCGATCGTTTCGAGGAAGGCGTGTCGTTAGGAGGGGGCTGGGGGCGCGTCAACCGCCACGGCGCGATCGCACCTGTGCAACGAGCTCCTCGACCTTCGGCAGGATGCGGGCGACGATCGCATCGACGCCGCGGGCATTGGGATGCATGCCGTCGGCGATGTTCAGGGACGGCTCGGCGGCGACGCCCTCGAGGAAGAAGGGGTCGAAAAGCACGCCGTGCTTCGCCGCGAGGTCCGGGAAGATCGGATTGAACGCCGCGGCGAATTGCGGACCCATGTTGGGCGGCGCCAGCATGCCGGTGAGCAGCACCGCGACGCCGCGCGCCTTCAGCCGCGTCACGATCTCGTCGATGTTGCGCCGGGTGACGGCCGGATCGATGCCGCGCAGCGCATCGTTGGCACCCAGTTCGAGAATGACCGCGTCGACGCCGTCGCCCACCGCCCAGTCGAGCCGCTCCAGGCCACCGGTGGAGGTGTCGCCGGACACACCGGCGTTCTCGACGGTGACATCGAGCCCTTTCGCCTTGAGCGCCGCCTGCAGTTTGACCGGGAAGGCATCGCCCGGCGGCAGCTGGTAGCCGGCGGTCAGGCTGTCGCCGAGCGCGACGATGGCGACCGGGCGCGCCTGCTGGGCATTCGCACCACCGGCCCCCACGACAAGGAGAGAGGCGAGGAGGCCGATCACGAAGTGTCGCACAGGGCTTGCCTTCCAAAAGTCCGAGACAGTTGCCATCTAGGGTCGCGTGTGCAGTGCCGCAACCTGTGGCCCGAAGGCAAAGCGACCGACCGACCCATGACCGTTCCGCCCCAGGTGCTCCCCGAAGCACGCAATGCCATCGTCCTCGACCGCGTCGAGCTCTCCCTCGGCCGGGCCGCCTCGCGGGTCCACATCCTGAAAGGGCTCTCGCTCACCATCGGACGGGGCGAGTCGGTCGGACTGGTCGGTCCCTCGGGCTCCGGCAAGTCGACACTGCTGATGGTCATGGCCGGCCTCGAACGTCCCGATTCCGGCACGGTGACCGTCGCCGGCACCGACATCACCCGCCTGGACGAGGATGGCCTGGCGCGGTTCCGCGGCCGCCATGCCGGCATCGTCTTCCAGTCGTTCCACCTGATCCCCACCATGACGGCGCTCGAGAACGTCGCCGTGCCGCTGGAGCTCGCAGGCGACCGCCACGCCTTCGACAAAGCCGCCGACGAACTGGAGGCGGTCGGCCTCGGCGCGCGTCTCGACCACTACCCGACCCAGATGTCGGGCGGCGAACAGCAGCGCACCGCGCTGGCCCGCGCGCTCTCGGTCAAGCCGGACATCCTCTTCGCCGACGAACCGACCGGCAATCTCGACGAGACGACGGGCCGCTCCATCATCGAGCTGATGTTCGCCAAGCAGGCCGAACGTGGGGCGACGCTCGTGCTGGTCACCCACGACCGGGCGCTGGCCGAGCGCTGCGATCGCGTCGTCCGGCTCCGCTCCGGCGTCATCGTCGAGGACGTGCGCACCGCGGAGCGCGTCGGGTGAACAGCTTCGTCGCGCGACCCGCCCGCTTTCCCACCGCCATCCGCCTCGGCCTGCGCGACCTGCGCGGCGGCGTGAGGGGCTTCGGCACATTCATCGCCTGCATCGCGCTCGGCGTCGCGGCCATCGCCGGTGTCGGCTCCTTTGCGCGCGGCCTCGTCGAGGGCCTGCACCGCGAGGGCCGCGTCATCCTCGGTGCCGACGCCTCGTTCCAGGTGCTCCACCGCGAGCTGCCCGAAGCCATCATCCGTGCGCTCGGCGAACGCGGCGTCGTCGCCACCATGGCCACCACCCGCGCCATGGCGCGCACACCCGCCGAGGGCGACACCGCCAAGTCCTCGCTGGTCGAGGTCAAGGCCGTGGATCCCGGGCTCTATCCGCTTGTCGGAACGCTCGAGACCGATCCGCCGCTGGCCACCCGCGAGGCGCTGGCCTCCACAGGTGGCCGTGACGGCGCGCTGGTTGAACCCTCGCTTCTCGCCCGGCTCGACCTCAAGGTCGGTGACGACCTCGTTCTCGGCGAACTTCCCGTCCGGATCGCCGGCGTCATCCGCAGCGAGCCGGACCGGCTGGCCGGCGGCATCGGCTTCGGCCCCCGCCTGATCCTGTCGCAGGATGCCTTCCGCCGCACTGGCCTGATCCAGCCTGGATCGCTCATTCGCTGGATGTACCAGCTCGATCTCGGCTCCAGCCAGGCGAGCGATGCCGATCTCCGCCGGGTGATCTCGGACATGCGGGCGCGCTTCCCCGAAGCGGGCTTCGAGATCCGCACCCGCATGAACGCCTCGCCGCAGCTGACGAGCCAGATCGAGCGCTTCTCTCAGTTCCTCACCCTTGTCGGCCTGACCGCCCTGCTGGTGGGCGGCGTCGGCGTCGCCAATGCCGTGGCCAGCCTCGTCGACCGCAAGCGCGACGACATCGCGACACTGAAAGCCCTCGGCGCCACCGGCGGCATGGTCTTCGCCGCGACCCTGACGCAGGTCGGCCTGCTGGCGGTCGTCGGTACCATCATCGGCCTCGTCATCGGCTCGGCCCTTCCATCCGTCGTGGTGGCGGCCTTCGGCGCGGCCATCCCGGTGCCCGTTGCCACCTCCGTGCAGCCGGGCGAACTGGCGACGGCGGCCGCCTATGGCCTGCTCGTCGCCCTCGCCTTCGCCCTCTGGCCGCTCGGCCGGGCCCATGACGTCCCGGTGTCCGCCCTCTTCCGCGACACCGTCGACGGCGAGCGCCGCTGGCCGCGCGGCCGCTATCTCGCGCTCGTCGCCATGACGCTGGCGATCCTGGTGACGCTGTCGGTCGCCACCTCGTTCAACCCGCGCCTCGCCATGGGCTTCATGGCCGGGGCCGCCGGCATCTTCGTCGCCCTGCGCCTCGTCGCGGCGGGGATCATGGCGGTCGCCGCGCGCCTGCCGCGGTCGCGGCGCACCAGCCTCAGGCTCGCCGTGTCGAACCTGCACCGGCCCGGCGCGCTGACCCCATCGGTGGTCCTGTCGCTCGGCCTCGGTCTCACCCTGCTCGCGGTGATCGCGCTGGTGGATGCAAGCTTCCGCCGCCAGATTGAGGATGCCCTGCCGTCGAAGGCCCCCTCCTTCTTCTTCGTCGACATCGTCAACGCCCAGGCCGAGCGCTTCGACGCCTTCGTCGCCGAGAAGGCGCCGGGCGCCGAGCTCTATCGTGTGCCCATGCTGCGCGGCCGCTTCGTCAGGCTCGGCGGGCGGCCGGTGGAGGAGATCCGCGCCCGCGACGACATTGCCTGGGCGCTGCGCGGCGACCGCGGCATCACCTATTCGGCGACCGTTCCGAAGAACTCCCGCGTGGTCGAGGGCGAATGGTGGCCCGCCGACTATGCCGGCCCGCCGCTCGTCTCCTTCGACCAGCGCATGGGCCAGGGCTTCGGCCTGAAGATCGGCGACGAGGTGACCGTCAACGTGCTGGGGCGGAACATCACCGCCCGGATCGCCAATTTCCGCCAAATCCAGTGGGACAATCTCGGCATCAACTTCATCGTCGCCTTCTCGCCCAACACCTTCCGCGGCGCGCCGCATGCCCATCTCGCGACGCTCACCTATCCCGGCCCGACGACGGCGGCGGAAGAGATCGCGCTGCTGCAGGCGGTCGCTGCCGCCTTCCCGGCGGTGACGACGGTCCGGGTGAAGGACGCGCTGGAGGCCGTCGGCCAACTCGCCACGCAGATCGCCACCGGCATCCGCGGCGCCAGCATCGTCACGCTGGTGGCGGCGATTCTCGTCCTCGCCGGAGCGCTGGCCGCCGGACACCGGGCGCGGGTCTATGATGCGGTGATCCTGAAGACGCTTGGCGCACGGCGCCGCATGCTGATCGGCACCTACGCGACCGAGTACGCCCTTCTCGGCACGGTCACCGCCCTCTTCGGCCTCGCCGCGGGTTGTGTCGCGGCCTGGGTGGTGACGACCCAGGTGATGAACATCCCCTTCGCCTTCGCCCCCCTTCAGGCGCTGGCGATCATCGTCCTCGCCATCGTCCTGACGGTCGGATTCGGCCTCGTCGGCACCTGGCGGGCGCTGGGGGAGAAGCCGGCGCCGGTGCTGCGCAACATGTGAGGGTGGCGACCCGCCGACCACCCGCCCGGGGACAGGCCAGCGCTTGCGACAAAGAGCCGCTAAGCCCTGAAATTACTGCGTTTGGGCGCTGCGAGGCCTTGTGTCCGCCACAGGCTCATCCATATTGCAGCGCGGAGGGTGGACCATCCCGAGGTCCGCCTCAAGGGGAAAGCCAGAGGTTCTTCCATGTCTCACTACGATCCGAACGCCCAGGCCTATGGTGGCTACGGACAGGGCTATGGCTACGGCCAGCCCTCGGCGGTTCAGCAGGCGCAGATCGACCAGGGGCTGCGGTCCTACATGGTCGGCGTCTACAACTACATGATGATCGGCCTCGCCATCACCGGCCTCGCCGCTCTCGGTATCTACATGCTCTCGGTCACCGGCGACGCCAATCTCGCGGCCCGCACCGCGCGCGGCGCCATGGCGATCCGTGGCGGCCAGTACCTGACGCCCTTCGGCGCCTTCCTGTTCACGAGCTGGTTCAAGTTCGTCGTCATGCTCGCCCCGCTCGGCGTGGTGATGCTGCTGTCGTTCCGTGCCGACCGGCTCAGCGCCCCGGCCGCGCAGATGACCTTCTGGGTCTATGCCGCCCTGGTCGGCGTGTCGATGACGACCATCCTGCTCGTCTATGCCCACACCTCGGTCGCCCGGGTGTTCTTCATCACGGCCGCCTCGTTCGGCGCGCTGTCGCTGTGGGGCTACACGACGAAGCGTGACCTCTCCGGCATGGGCACCTTCCTGATGATGGGCCTGTTCGGCCTGATCATCGCCTCGCTGGTGAACATCGGCATCGCCGCCTTCACGGGCACGCCGTCCACCATGCTGCAGTGGATCATCTCGGTCGTCGGCGTCTTGGTCTTCGCGGGCCTGACCGCCTACGACACCCAGAACATCAAGAACGAGTACATCTACAGCCTGGCCTATGCGAACGACGGTTCCATCGTCCAGAAGGCCGCCATCTTCGGCGCCCTGCAGCTCTACATGGACTTCGTCGGCATGTTCCAGTTCCTGATGTCCCTCCTCGGATCGCGCGACGAGTAATCGTCCGACGCATCCGGCATCCCCTGCATCACACGACCCCCGGCCTCGCGGCCGGGGGTTTTGTTTTCGGACCGGCAACAGGGGAAACACGCGATCGCGCGGGCGACATGGTGGCGCGGCAGGAATGGGCGATGGAGGCGCAACCAAGCCCCATCCAGCACCAGAGCCAACCCATGCCCGTCCACCGCAACCTCATCCTCGCCGGCCTCCTTGCTCTCGCGGTCGCCGACTCCGCAACCGCGCGCGAGCTCGGCAGCGCGCCGAACCTTCGCATCCTCGGCTTCTCCGCAGACGGCCGATACTTCGGCTTCGAGCAGGACGGCGGTGACGGCGTCAACGAGAAGGGCGCCTTCGCCATCGACGTCGCCGATGCCACGACGGGCCGCTCCGCCCGCGGCTTTCCGCGCGGCGTGACGCAGGTCGCCTGGGACAGCGAGGCGCGTGACCCGCGCCGCGCCGCCATGCGCGGCTTCCGCTTCGCCCAGGATGACGAGACCACCGCCTCCACCGCGGCGGTCCGCCGCTGGACACGGGGCGTCACGCGGCGTCCCCTGCAGGCCCTGCGCCTGACCGACCCCGGCCGCCGGCTCGGCGGCTTTGCCCTCACCGACATCTCGGAAACCACCGGCCCGGTGCGGGTCATGTCCGATCCCGACATCATCGGCGCCCATCCGGGCACGGCGATGAAATACACCGTGACCGCCGCCATGCCGGTGCCGGCGGACCCCGACCTCGCCTGCCGCGAGCGGGAGCGGAGCGAAGCCCATACGCTGACCATCACGCTGAAGCCGGACATCCCCTCCTGGGACCCGGAGGCGGCAACGCGCGCGCCCAACGCCTTCCGCGAGCAGAGTGTCGCCCTGCCCTTCATCCTGCCGCCGAAGACCTGCTTCCACGCGGCGCGGGTGACCGACGTCTATCGCAACGGGGCGGGCAGCAGCATCGCGGTGGTGGTAGTCGTCACCTTCGACGTCGGCTTCACCGACTCGGCCGAATACCACGCGTCGGTCTTCGACGTCGGCCGCGACTGATCGCGGCCGACGTCAGGCCGGCCTGAACACCAGGGCGCGGGGAATGGCCGAGAGGTCGGACCGCAACGCCACCAGCCTGAAGCCATGCGCTGCTGCGATCCCGACCACGTCCGGCGCCTGACCCATGCCGATCTCGACCACAAGGTGGCCGCCCGGGGCCAGAAGCCGGGCGGCATCGCCGAGGATGGCGCGATAGGCGTCGAGCCCGTCGCGACCGCCGTCGAGCGCTAGGCGCGGATCATGCAGCGCCACCTCCGGTTCGAGAGGATCGCATTCCGCCGACGGGATGTAGGGCGGGTTGGAGACGATGATGTCGAACAAGCCGTCGAGCCCCTCGGTCCAGCGTCCCGGTCGGAAGGTGGTGCGGCCGGCGAGGCCGAGCGCCACGGCATTCGCCTCGGCCGCGGCAAGGGCTTCCCCGGACAGATCGACACCCAATCCGGTCGCCCCGGGACGCTCGCTGAGGACCGCCAGAAGGATCGTGCCGGGTCCGACGCCGAGATCCAGCACGCGGGCAGGCCCGGCAGCAGGCACCAGCGCCAGGGCCGCCGCGACGATGGCCTCCGTGTCGTCGCGCGGGATCAGGCAGGCCGGGTTCAGCGCAAGGTCCAGCCCGTGGAACTCGCCATGGCCGGTAATCCGGGCGAGAGGCTCGCGGGAGATCCGGCGTTCCAGCAGCCGGTCGAAGCGGCCGGCCTGCCCGGCGTCGAGGCATCCGGTGGCGGCCGATGTCGGCACGGCGACGTCGATGCCCGAGGCGATCTTCAGGAGCAGGCGCGCTTCCAGCGCGCCATCGTCGACGCCGGCCGCCAGGAGGCGCGCCGCAGCCAGCCGCCGTGCCTCGGCAAGGGAGGTTCCCGCCGCGATCACGCCACGCCCTCGGCGGCCAGCAGGCCCGCCTGGTGGTCTGCAATGAGGGCATCGACGATCTCGCCGAGCGCCGTGCCGGCCATGATCTCCGGCAGCTTGTAGAGCGTCAGCTCGATGCGGTGGTCGGTGACACGCCCCTGCGGGAAGTTGTAGGTCCGGATGCGCTCGGAGCGGTCTCCGGATCCGACCTGCAGCTTGCGGTCCTCGGCGCGGGTTGCCGCCAGGCGACGGCGCTCCTCGTCGAAGATGCGCGAGCGGAGGATGGCCATGGCGCGGGCGCGGTTCTTGTGCTGCGAGCGCTCGTCCTGCACCAGCACGACGGTGTTGGTGGGGATGTGGGTGATGCGGACCGCCGATTCCGTCTTGTTGACGTGCTGGCCGCCGGCCCCCTGGGCGCGCATGACGTCGATGCGGAGGTCGTCCTCGTTGATCGCGACGTCGACCTCTTCCGCTTCGGGCAGGACCGCGACGGTCGCCGCGGAAGTGTGGATGCGCCCGCCGGATTCCGTCGCCGGCACACGCTGGACGCGGTGGACACCGCTCTCGAACTTCAGCCTCGCATAGGCTCCGGCGCCACGGATCTCGGCGACGATCTCCTTGAAGCCGCCGACCGTGCCCTCACTCGCCGAAATGAGTTCCACGCTCCAGCCCTGCAGGGCGGCATAGCGCTCATACATGCGAAAGAGGTCGCCGGCGAAGAGCGAGGCCTCGTCGCCGCCGGTGCCGGCGCGAATCTCGAGGATGGCGTTCTTGGCGTCGGCGGCATCCTTCGGCAGCAGCGCCAGGCGCAGCTCGTGCTCGAGGCGGGCGATCTTCTCCTCGATCTCAGGCTTCTCGTCATGGGCGAGAGCAGCCATTTCACGGTCGGTCGCGGGGTCGGCGATGAGCTGTTCGAGGTCGGCGAGTTCGGCCTGCGCGGCGCGATAGGCGGTGATCGCCTCCACCACAGGCGACAGCTCGGAGAACTCCCGCGACAGCGTGACGTAGCGCTCGCCCTCGACGCCAGCCGAGAGCTCGGCCTCGACCAGGTCGCGGCGGACGACGAGCGCGTCGAGCTTGGCGACAGGCAGCATCAGAGGCTCACGCCCTCGGCTTCGGCAAAGTCGCGCAGGCGCTGGCGGATCGAGGTGCCCTGCCGGGGGTGGTCGATCAGGTCGTCGAGCAGGGCGACAAGGCGAGAAAGGTCCAGCTCCAGCAGCATGGATTTCACCGGCCCCATCGCGGCCGGCGACAGCGACAGCGAGCGGTAGCCGAGGCCTGCGAGCGCCATGGCCTCCAGCGGCCGCGAGGCGAGTTCGCCGCAGAGCGTCACCAGCTTGCCGTGCTCGTGGCCCTTGCGGGCGAGGCTGCGCAGCGCCCTGAGGATCGGCGGCGACATGACGTCGAAGCGGTTGGCGACACGGTTGTTGCCGCGGTCGACGGCGAACATGAACTGCACGAGGTCGTTCGATCCGACCGACAGGAAGTCGACGCGCGGCAGCAACTCGTCGAGCTGGAACAGCAGCGCCGGCACCTCGACCATGACGCCGATCTGGACGCGCTCGGGCATGCGGTGGTCGTGGCGGCGAAGATGCGTCAGCTCGCGCTCGACGATGGCCTTGGCGGCGTCGAACTCCTCCACCGCGGCCACCATGGGGAACATGATGCGCACCTCGCGGCCGGCACCGGCCCGCAGCATGGCGCGCACCTGGCTGCGCAGGAGCCCCGGGCGGTCGAGGCCGAGGCGGATGGCCCGCCAGCCCATGGCCGGGTTCTCCTCCTGGATGACCTCCATGTAGGGGAGGACCTTGTCGCCGCCGATGTCGAGGGTGCGGAAGGTGACGGGGCGGTGGCCCGCCGCATCCAGCACCTTGCGATAGAGGTCGAGCTGCTCGGCGGTACGCGGCAGGGCGTTGGCGACCATGAACTGCAGCTCGGTGCGGAACAGGCCGATGCCGTGGGCGCCGGTCTCCTCGAGGAAGGGCAGGTCGACCATCAGGCCGGCATTGAGGTTCAGCTTGATCTCGACGCCGTCCTTCGTCACCGCGGGCAGGTGGCGAATGGCCGCGTACTGCGCCTGGCGCCGGGCCCGAAAGCGCACCTTTTCGGCATAGGCGTTCTCGACGTCGCTCGTCGGCCGGAGATGGACCTCGCCGGTGGCACCGTCGATGATGATGGCATCGCCCGGATCGGCGAGGCTGGTGACGTTCTCCGCCTGACCCACGGTCGGGATGCCGAGCGCGCGGGCGACGATGGCGACGTGGCTGGTCGCGCCGCCTTCCTCCAGCACGAGGCCGCGCAGGCGCGAGCGGTCGTAGTCGAGCAGCGCGGCCGGACCCATGTGGCGGGCGACGACAATGGCGTTGTCGGGAAGGTCGAGGCGGATCTCGCTCTTCTCGCCGGTCAGCTGGCGCATCAGCCGGTTGGCGAGATCGTCGAGGTCGTGCATGCGCTCGCGCAGATAGGGGTCGGTCTGGCGCATCATGCGGGCGCGGTTGTCCGACTGGACGCGCTCCACCGCTGCCTCGGCGGTGATGCCGGTGCCGATGGCTTCCTTCAGCCGGCGCACGAACCCACGGTCGTGGGCGAACATCCGGTAGGCCTCGAGAATGTCCTTGTGCTCGCCGCCGCGGGCGACATCCTCGCTGTCGAGCATGTCGTCGATCTCGGCGCGCAGCGCCTCGATCGCGGTCTCGAGCCTCACCATCTCGCGGTTCGGGTCGTCGGCGATGAGCTTGGTGACCTGGATGCGCGGCTCGTGCAGCACCACGTGGCCGAGGCCGACGCCGTCGGCGAGACCCTCGCCCGGCAGGTGCAGCGAGCGGCGGGCGGCAGGCTCCTGGCCAGGAGGGGCGAGCGCCGAAAGCTCGCCCGAGGCGATCATCTCCGCCAGCACCATCGAGGTCGTCTGCAACGCCTCGACCTCGTCCTCCTCGTATTTCCGGTGCGCGCGGTTCTGCACGACCAGGACGCCGAGCGTGTTGCCGCCGCGCAGGATGGGCACGCCGAGGAAGGAGTGGAAGATTTCCTCGCCCGTTTCGGGCTTGAAGGAGAAGGACGGGTGCTCCTGGGCGTCGGAGAGGTTCAGCGACTCCGCCGTCTGGGCCACCATGCCGACGAGGCCTTCACCGGCGCGCATGACGGTGTGGTGGACCGCCTCCCGGTTGAGGCCCTGGGTCGCATAGAGCTCGAGCGTTGAGTCGACGCGCAGGACATAGACGGAGCAGACCTCGGCCACCATGTTGGCCGCGATCAGCACGACGATCTTGTCGAGGCGTTCCTGCGCCGAGATCTGTTCCGCCATCACCTCGCGGAGGCGGCGGAGCAGGAGACGCGGACCGCCGAATGCGGGACGCATCGGCATTGTCACGATCTGGGCGGGTTGCCCTTGGGTGAAGTTGCGGGGCGGCGCGCCCACCCTGCTGAGCCTTCATTAAGGGCCGGTCGGCCGTTTTGCAAAGAGCAGAGAGGAACGGCGCCCGCACCGCCCTGCGATGCGGCTCAGGGTGCCGGCGGCAGATGCCGGGCGAGGAACTCACCGACGGCACGGCGCGAATCGGCCCAGGCTTCCGGATTGCCCCCGGTTGTCGCGCCGCGTCCGCCCGGAGCGGAGAAATTGACGCGGCCCGGAACGTGCCGAACGGGGGCCGCGCTGTCGAAAGAGTGATGGGCGCCCGGGTAGATCCGGATCTCCATGGGATGGCCGGCTTCCCTTGCGCGGTCGACGAGCACCCTGCAGGGCTCGGCCGGTGTCCAGTCGTCGAGTTCCCCGGTCAGGATCATCGTCGGCGCCAGGGGGCGGAACACGCCGCGATAGCCCAGGATCGGCGAACCGGGCTCGCGACCTCGCTCGACAACGAAGTCGCCATAGCGGAAGCCGCAGCTCGGATAGAAGGCGATGGCGGCAGCAAAGCCCGTTCCATCCGCTCGCGCCGGTGCCGGGCCGTTTGCGACGATGACCGCCAGCGTCGTCGAACCGCCATGGGAGCCGCCCATGACGGCGATGCGGCGGGCGTCGACATAAGGGAGACCGCGCAGATGGTCGAGGGCGGCATAGGCGTCGGCCACCCGGACGGCCGGCCTCACCGCCGCCTGCTGCGGCTCGAGGCAGGTGCCGCGAGGAAAGCCGCGCGAGGAAAAGCTGTCCGGCCAGATCGTCACATAGCCGAGACGGGTGAGTTCGGTGGACCAGCGCCAGGGCGAGCCGGACGAGCCCGGTCCGAGCCCCGAACAGTCGTGAAGCAGAACCACCGCCGGGAAGGGTCCATCGCCGGCGGGGCGGGTGATGGTGAAGGGGATGGCGAGCGACTCGGCCGCGGCCGGCGCGACGACGACCGCCGCAAGGAGGGCGGACAGGAGACCGGAGAGATCTGCCCGCCGCGCCATGGCCCGGCCTATTGCTTGTCGAGACCGTAGAGCGTGTGCAGCGTGCGGGCCGCCAGCTCCGTGTAGGCCGCATCGATCAGCACCGAGAACTTGATCTCGGAGGTGGTGATGGCGCGGATGTTGATGCCCTTGTCGGCCAGCGCCTTGAAGGCCCTGGCCGCGACGCCCGCATGCGAGCGCATGCCGACGCCGATGCACGAGACCTTGACCACGTCGGAGGCCGTCTCCAGCGCCTTGAAGCCGACCGTCTCGCGGGCATCCATCAGCACATGACGCGCCCGCTCCAGGTCGGCACCCGGGCAGGTGAAGGTGATGTCCGTCGTCGCGCCGTCCGACGAGACGTTCTGGACGATCATGTCGACATTGATGTTGGCCTCGGCGAGCGGGCCGAAGATCGCGGCTGCGACGCCCGGCTTGTCGGCGACGGCGCGCACGCTCACCTGGGCCTCGTCCCTCGAGAAGGCGATGCCGGTCACGACCTGCTTTTCCACGATTTCCTCCTCGTCACAGATGAGCGTGCCGCTCTGCGGATTGTCCGGATCGTCGAAGGAGGATCGGACATAGGTGCGCACGCCGTGAATCATCGAAAGCTCGACCGAGCGGACCTGCAGGACCTTGGAGCCGAGCGACGCCATCTCCAGCATCTCCTCGAAGCCGACCTTGTCGAGGCGGCGGGCCTTCGGGACGATGCGCGGATCGGTGGTGTAGACGCCGTCGACGTCGGTGTAGATGTCGCAGCGTTCGGCCTTGATCGCGGCTGCAATGGCGACGGCGGAGGTGTCCGAGCCGCCGCGCCCCAGCGTCGCGATGCGGCCCGTGTCGCGGACGACACCCTGGAAGCCGGAGATCACCGCGACCTCGCCGGCGGCAAAGGCCGCGTCGAGATTGGCGGAGGGAATGTCGGCGATGCGCGCCACCGAGTGGGCCTCGTCGGTGATGATCGGGATCTGCCAGCCCTGCCAGGAGCGCGCCTTGATGCCCATGGCGCTCAGCACGATGGCGAGGAGACCCGAAGTCACCTGCTCGCCGGAGGCGACCACGGCGTCATATTCGGCGAGGTCGTAGAGGGGCGCCGCGTCCTTGCACCAGGCGACGAGTTCGTTCGTCTTGCCCGACATGGCGGAGACCACGACGGCGACCTGGTAGCCGGCCTCGACCTCGCGTTTGACATGACGCGCGACGTTCTTGATCCGGTCGACGTTGGCGACGGAGGTTCCGCCGAACTTCATCACGAGGCGAGGCATGGCTTGAGGCAATCCGGCGCAAGAGATGCGCTTGGGTCAAAAAGGCGCGTATGCATAACGGCCGATCGGATGTAAGGCAACGCGCAGTCCATCAGCATTTCGAATGCCAGGGATCGCCAGACATGAGTGCGACCAGCCCCGCCACCGCGACGACCCTCGACCCCGGCGAGGTCGAGAAATTCTCCCGTCTCGCGGCCGAGTGGTGGAACCCGGCCGGCAAGATGAGCGTGCTGCACAAGTTCAACCCGGTGCGGCTCGCCTATATCCGCGACGCCGCCTGCGACCGTTTCGGGCGTAGCCGGACAGCGCTCGATGCGTTGTCGGGACTGACGGTCCTCGACATCGGCTGCGGCGGCGGCCTGCTCTGCGAGCCGCTGGCCCGGATGGGCGCCACCGTCACCGGCATCGATCCGGCGAGGACCAATGTCGAGACCGCGCGGCTCCACGCCGCGGAATCGGGGCTTGCCGTCGACTACCGCTGCACGACGGCCGAGGACCTCGCCGCGGCGGGCGAGCGCTTCGACATCGTCCTCGCCATGGAGGTGGTGGAGCACGTCGCCGATGTCCGCCTCTTCGTCGACGCCTGTGCGACCCTGGTGAAGCCGGGCGGGCTGCTGTTCATGGCGACGATCAACCGGACGCTGAAGAGCTATGCCCTGGCCATCGTCGGGGCCGAATATGTGCTGCGGTGGCTGCCGCGCGGCACGCACGAGTGGGACAAGTTCGTCACCCCCGACGAACTCGCCACGGCGATGGAGGCTCCCGGCCTCACCGTCACGGATCGGCGCGGGGTCCGCTACGACGTCCTGCGCGACCGCTGGACCGAAACCGGCGATCTCGCCGTCAACTACATGATGACGGCGGCGCGGGCGGCCTGAGGCCGCGGCGTCCTGGACACTGGACGGCACGCGCGCGGGTGCTAACCTGCCTTCATGCGCCGTGCAGCCATCCTGCTCACCGCCATTGTCACCGCTGCTCTCGAGGCGGCGGCGCAGCCGGCCGACGTGCCACGCCGTGCGCCCTTCACGCCGGGGCCGCCGGTCAGCCTGCCGCCCTGCACCTGCCGGGCCGAGGGCCGCAGCTGGCTGGTGGGCGAGAGCATTTGTCTCAAGACTCCCGATGGCGAGCGACTAGCCATCTGCACAACCGATGAGAACGTGACGACGTGGCGTATATCGCCAGTCCCTTGCGCCACCTCTTCTTTGACATTTCCGCGATCAGCCAGGTTGACGCAGCGAAACCCGCGCTGATTGTACGAAAGGGGGCTGTGCAGCCCAGAAATTCCGAGTTACGCTTTTTGCCAGCTCTCGGATCCGGGCGGCACGGATCTGGCGGCGGTCCGGTCTCGTTCGAGTCCGGAGCATCGCGGAAATTCCTGGTCCGGAGCCCAGGCAGGTTCGCAATCGTGCGGAACCGGCAGTGCATACGGAAAGGCTGACCGGCATGTCGATGACGGGGACCGTCAAGTTCTTCAACACGGAAAAAGGCTACGGCTTCATCAAGCCTGACGATGGCGGCAAGGACATCTTCGTCCATATCTCGGCTGTCCAGCGTTCGGGGCTGGCAAGCCTGGCGGAAGGGCAGAAGCTGGCGTTCGAACTGGAGCCCGACAAGCGGGGCAAAGGTCCGAAGGCAGTGAATCTCGCGGTTCGCGGCTGAACGGCCACAACCGGCGACAGTCGGCACGCGGTTCCCGCGTGAGCAGTGAAACATTGCTGCTTCGCTGAGCGCTTCCCCCTGGTGTGATGCCCTGCGGCGAGGTGCCGATTCCATCGGCGCCCGACATGAGCTAGACCGTGCTCATGAGACAGGATCAGATGACACCCGATCGCACCGCCCTGTTGATCGCCGGCGGAGGTCTTGCCGGTCTATCTCTCGCCGTCGCGGTCAAATCCGCGCTCGGCCCCTCCTTCTCCGTCACCGTTGCCGACCCGACCATTGCCGCGCCGCCCGCCGATGTGGGCCGCGCCTCCGCCTTTGCCGCCGCGGCACGCCGCATGTTCGAGGCGACCGGCGTCTGGGGCGAGATCGCGCCCGAGGCGCAGCCGATCCTCGACATGGTGGTCACCGACAGCCGGACGCTGGACGTCGTCCGCCCCGTCTTCCTGACCTTCGCCGGCGAGGTGTCGCCCGGTGAACCTTTCGCCCACATGGCCCCCAACGCCGTCGTCACCCGCGCGCTGTGGCACCGCGCCCAGGCCCTCGGCGTCGAGATGCGCGCCACATCGGTCCGTGGCTTCGAGGCCGGCCCGGCTGCCACGCGTGTCACGCTGGACGATGGCGCAACCGTCGCGGCTGACCTGCTCGTCGCCTGCGACGGCGGCAAGTCGAGGCTGCGCGACCTCGCCGGCATCCGTACCGTCGGCTGGGATTACGGCCAGTCCGGCATCGTCTGTACGGTCGGGCACGAGTACGACCACGAGGGCCGGGCCGAGGAACACTTCCTGCCCGCCGGCCCCTTCGCCATCCTGCCGCTGACGGGGCGCCGGTCGTCGATCGTCTGGACGGAAGAGAGCGGCCGCGCCGAGCGCCTGTGCCGCCTGCCGCGCGAGCTCTTCCTCGACGAGCTGGAGACCCGCTTCGGGCATCGCCTTGGCGAGATCACCGTTCTCGACAGGCCCGCCGCCTATCCGCTCGGCCTGAAGGTGGCGCGGGATTTCGTCGCCGATCGCCTTGCCCTCGTCGGCGATGCCGCCCATGTGGTCCACCCCATCGCCGGGCAGGGCATCAACATGGGCTTCCGCGATGTGGCGGCGCTGGCGGAGTGCATCGTCGACGCAGCCCGGCTCGGCCTCGACCCGGGTGCCCCCGACGTCCTCACCCGCTACCAGCGCTGGCGCCGCTTCGACACGGCGCTGATGGGGGTCACGACCGACGGCCTCAACCGTCTGTTCTCCAACGGTTCGCAGCCGCTGCGCTTCGTGCGCGACCTCGGCCTCGGCCTGGTCGACCGCATGCCGGGCCTGAAAAACTACTTCATCCGCCAGGCCGCCGGCATTACCGGCGACGTGCCGAAGCTGCTGCGCGGCGAGGCGATCTGACTGCCGGTCAGAGACGCGCCGCCAGCCAGTGCAGATCGGGATCGCGGAAGCCGAGCTCCTCGATCGCCTTCACCGTATTGGTAACATAGTCCGGATTGGCGCCGGAATGGCCGTGACCCTGGCGCACGATATGGAGCTGCTGGTCGAGTGGCAGCCGCCCGGCATATTGCGTGTGGCCACGGTCGACGATGTAGGTCAGCGCCCGGACGCGCGGGCTGCCCGCCGTCTCGAGGGTCACCACCCGCTCCACCTCCAGATAGACGGACGTCGCCTGCTCGCGCTCGCGCAGATAGGCGATGGTCGTGTCCCGCAGCGACGCCGCGACGCGGAAGGCCATGCCGCGGCAGGCGCCGCCCCGGTCCAGCCCCAGCACGAGGCCGGGCCGCTCCGGCGTGCCGCGGTGGACATGCGAATAGACGCAGAGCGATCGGTGGAGGCCGATCAGCCTGGCAGGCACCCTTTCGAGAAAGTCGAAGCCTGGGCGCCACATCAGCGACCCGTAGCCGAACACCCAGAGATCGCCTGATTGCTGATTCATTCGTGCTGCAGGGGTGAGGGACGACGGGCGCCGGTTCTGCTATAGACCCTGCCCTGCCGGCGCAAGCACCAAACCGGACGGAGTTCATGCGGCTCAGGACTTTCCTTCTTCCCCTCGTCGTCGTGGCTGCCGCGATCGGCGCCTGGAGTGCCGTCTGGTCCTGGGGCGCCCACCGGGCGGAGGACGCCATCCAGCGCTGGCAGACGGCGGAAGCTGCCAACGGCCGCGTCATCCAGTGCGGCGAGCGCACGCGTGGCGGCTATCCCTTCCGCATGGAGATCACCTGCACCCGGCCCGTGGTCGAGCTGCGGGACGAAGCCCGGCCCTACCAGACTTTCCGCTTCGAACGCCTGAAGGTGGTGTCGCAGATCTGGAGCCCGGGGCATGTGATCTCCGAGTGGACCGGGCCGATGACCATGGTCACCGAGGGCGATCCGTCGGTGACGACCGCGACCTGGCGCCTGGCCCAGGCCTCGGCGCAGCTGACCATCGGCGGCTATGACAGCTCCAACGTCGCCGTCACCGACGTCGAGGTGAAGCGGGACGGGCTCACGCTCGTCAAGGCAGCGCGGACGGAACTGCACACGCGACCGAACCGCACCGATCCCGTCAGCATCGATGTCGTCGCAAGCCTGAAATCAGCGACCTTCAACGGCACCGGGACGGAGCCGATCGACGCCGAGCTGCAGATGATCGCCCGCAAGATCCTGCGCAATCCTAGCCGCCCGCAGATCCTCGCCGCGCGCCAGTGGCAGGCGGCGGGAGGTTCGGTGGAGATCATCCTCCTGCGCCTCGTCCAGGGAGCGGCGCTGGGGATCGCGAAGGGCAATCTCAGGCTGACCCCCGACGGCAAGCCGGAT
>VFQR01000594.1_pt1 | contig 44351 bp, 40 predicted proteins | sample 3512321 | NCBI WGS metagenome assembly VFQR01 (sample SAMN10412374, study PRJNA504923) | tailings metagenome | isolation source: Relicate 3 Philex TSF1 revegetated site | place: Philippines: Tuba, Benguet | collected 2017-08-29 | reverse complement strand
GCGCGTGGCTCCGCGTACGCAAGGGTAGAATTCGGCTCGGATGCCTGGGCGCAGCGGCGCCTTGGCCATACACACTCAACATAACGCCACCCACTGGCTCCCGTGAGGGAGCTTTCCTGCCTAGCCGCTCGCGGGCGCCGCTGTTGCGCGGTCTTCACCGATGAGCCTTGGCAGCATGTCAGAAAGCGATTGCCATCCCGTTAAATGGGGCGCCCTGGCGGGGTGAGCTCCGCGAAGAAGCGCTCGGAAAGGGCCAATTGCCGCTCGCCGCCCCCCGCAGCGACCGCAATGCGCGGAAGATCCGGCCGGGGGCGCAAAGGGGTTCTTGAGGGTCCGGCGCGGACTGTGTAGGGTCCGGCCCTGCCGTGGCCCGCCGAGGGCCGGCACAATCCGGAGGGATGGTCGAGTGGTTTAAGGCACCGGTCTTGAAAACCGGCGTGGGTGCAAGCTCACCGTGGGTTCGAATCCCACTCCCTCCGCCAACTTATTTGATCCTACATCGTTGAAATTATAGAAGGAACGCTAAGTAGCGGCGGGGCTAAGCGTAGCTACGAAGGGTTCTCAGCCGCGCGCCGACGCTCCGAGCAAATCATGAAGATATGCGCCCGCACGGCGTGGGTTTGCCCGCCGACCCCGTTCCGCCCGGCTCGACTGTCGATTTACGTCGGTCGCCCGCCTGCCCGACAACTGGCCTTGGCTTTTGCTCAAAACTTCAGCCTCGACCGAAGCCTTCAGCGGTCGTCCCAGCGCACGTCCGACGCGAACAGATATCCCGCGCCATACACCGTCTTGATGAAGCGCGGCGTGCGGGGCTCCCGCTCGATCTTCTTTCGGATTCGCGAAACCCTCACGTCGATACTGCGCTCGAACGCAGGGTCGTCGTTCCAGATATCCGTGCGCTGAAGCTGCTCGCGCGACATCACGCGATTGGGGTTTTTCACCAGCGCCAGCAAAAGGCTTGCTTCGGCGGCTGTCAGGCTTTCGATGTGACCGTCGTCGTTGATCAGCTCCAGCGTGCCGACATTGAACAGCCACGACCCGAAGCGGATCTTCGGGATATCCGCAGCGCTCCGCTCGTCGGTCAAGAATCCGCTGCGACGCAGTACGCTGTTGACCCGGGCCACCAGCTCCCGCGGCTCGAACGGCTTCACCAGATAGTCATCGGCGCCGATCTCCAGCCCCAGCACCCGGTCCGAAAGCCCGCCTCGTGCCGAGAGGATGATCACGCAGAACCGCATCTTCTCGCGAATCTCGCGCACCAGCGTGAGCCCATCCATATCGGGCAGACCGAGATCGACGATGCACATGTCGGGCGGCTCGCGCACAATCGTCCTGCGCGCCTCATCGCCAGTCTCGAACGATCGCACCGCGAATCCGTATCCGCTCAACACGCTGTTGACGAGGCCTCGGATATCGCGATCGTCTTCTACGACATAGACGCGTTTCCTTGATTCCATGCGGAATTTCCTCCTGTGCGCTCCTCGGCACGGTTCTTTTTATTGTCCATGGCGTTTTGAATGGCGTCACATAGCTTCGCCACGTCCCAAGGTTTTCTGAGAACGATAAAGTCGCGCGAAGCGATAGCGTCCGTCGAAAAGCCGCTGACGAGCACGACGCCGGCATTTGGATGGCAATGCTGCGCACGGCGCGCCAGATCGAAGCCGCCCATTCCGGGCATCGCGACATCGGAGATCAGGAGATCCACACCCTCGATGTGCTCGAGGATACGGGCGGCCTCGTTGCCGGTATCCGCCTCGATGACGGAAAAACCCAACCGGACGAGTTGATCCAGCATCAGGCGGCGGACATCGTCGTCGCCTTCGGCCAACAGCGCGACGTGATTGGTCCAGGCCCTTGCCCCCACGGACGTCGAAATCCGAGGCAAAGCACTGACGATGGACTGCGCACGCGGCAGCAGGATCGTAACGGCCGAGCCGACCGCGGCATCGCTTTCGATCCGGATATAGCCGCGTGATTGCTTGACGAACCCGTACACCATCGCGAGCCCCAGGCCTGAGCCGCGCTTCTTAGTCGTGAAGAACGGCTCGAACGCCCGGCTCAACGCGCACACGCTGAAGCCTGCGCCCGAATCCCGAACCGAGATCTCGATATACTTTCCTGGCTCCACGAGTTCATCGAACTCGGGCGAATCTGCGATGAGCCGCTCGACCGCGTGCACCTCCAGACGGCCGCCGCTCTCCATCGCGTCGCGAGCGTTTAGCGCAAGATTGACGATCATGTTCTCGAACTGACACGGATCGACCGAAACCCAGCAATCCGGCATCACGCCATCGAGAGCGATGCGGATGTTCGCGGGTAGCGAGCGCTCCAGCAAAAGCACCGTTTCCTGGACGCTCTGGCGGACGTCGACCGTCACTTCCTTGAGCGGCTGCCGGCGGGAATAGGCCAGCAGCCTGTCGGCGATGTCGGCGCCGCGATGGCTCGCCCGCTGAGCCGGCTCGAGATAGGAGTCCAAACCTTCGACTCGGGGAAACTTATCGCGTGCCGCCGCGAGGTTACCGAGGATGACGGACAGCAGGTTGTTGAAATCGTGCGCAAGGCCGCCGGCAAGTTGGCCGACGGCTGCCAGGCGATGCGCCTCGCGCATGCGCTGCTCGGATGCACGCGAATCCGTGACGTCTTGCGAGAGGACGAAGAAGCCGACAATACGCCCGTCGCGGTTGAGCTGGGGGATGATGGTATTCAGCGTCAGACGCTGCCGGCCGTCCGCGCCGGTCAGAAGATGATCGAAACTAACGCTCCCGCCCTGCCTGGCCTTGAGAAGGTGTGGAATTATGGCGACCTGCGTGTCGCGCCCGATAACGCCGTCGAGGGTCTTGCCGAGAATTCTCTCTTCCGGGATCGCCAGCCACTCGCTCCACGTGCGATTGACGAAGCGAACGCGAAGGTTGCCATCCAGGTAGGCGATCGATGCCGGCATGGCATCGAGAATGAGGCGCTGGCGCGCCTCTGCATCCGACAGCGCGATTTGAGACCTCTCGCGTTCATGCATGGCGCCGAGCAGCCTGACGTTGACCTGCTCGAGCTCGCTCGTCCGCTCCTTCACGCGGATCTCCAGCGTCTCCACGTCGCTCCGAATACGCCCGATCATGGCATCGAACGCCTGAGCAAGCGTGCCGATCTCATCACGGCGCACGATGCCGCTCGCCACATCCATGTTCCCGGTTCTGATCTCCTGCGCCACGGCCGACAGCTTGCGCAATGGCTCGACGAGACGCCAGATGGCGGCCGACCCGAGCAGGCTCACCACCCCGAGAATGGCAACCGAAACGCTGATGATCCGATCCCGCAACGCCAGAGCGCTGCTCTGCAGCTCGTCGGCATAGACGGAGGACGCGATGTACCAGTTGAACCCCTTGAAGTGCCGTACCCAGGAGATCTTTGGATAGGTGTAGCTGCCCGGATCCGTCGGCTTGTCCCAGGAGTAGGACGCCGGCGAGTTCGTATCTGCCGCCGCCTTCAACACGTCCCCGATCGGTCGCTTGGACGAAGGCTCGATGCGTCCGCTGATCTCCGTACCTTCGATGTTCGAGTTCGGATGGATCACCATGTTGTTGGCGCCATCGAAGACGAAGACATATCCCGTCTTCGCGATCCGCAGCTCGCTGAGCGCGAACCGCAGCTGCTCGATCGCGTCTCTCTTGCGCTGCTCGACCGCCAGATCGATATCGTCCAGATAAGCGCCGGTTCCGACGATCAGGCCGTGAAGCGGCAAATCGAGGAAATAGGAAACCTTCTGTGCCGGATTCTTCGATCCGAGCCGGCTCCAGCTGTATTCGTGAAAACCCGCGCCCTGACCGCGCGCGATTTCGACAATTCTCGGAATGATCGACTCGCCGCTTCTTTCATCCCGCAAAGCGCTCGCGTTTTCGCCGTGAACGGAAGAATCCGGGTGTGAAACAAACACCGAATTGTAGTCCACCACCCAGACATAGCCGTTGTTTCCGTAGCGGAACGTTCGCAACCCGTCGGCAATCAGCCGACGCGCGTCCTCGCTGGTAACCTCGCCGCGAGCAACCTGGGAATAGACGGTTTCGATATAGCTCGAAGCGAGTTTGACCACCGTCTTCAGTTCCGCCTTCACGACATCGACCGTCATCGCGCGGTGGTCTTCGAGGCTTCCCGCGACCTTGTCCACGATGTTGAAAACGTTGTCGAGAATGGTTCTGCTCGCCTCCAGCTCGATCTTGTAGGTCTCCCGCTCGATAAGCGGGACCGTAAGAAGATAGACCGACGCCGAAAGCACGGCGATCAGCAGGATCATCGACGAGAATATCTTCAGGAAGAGGCGTGAACCCAGCATGTCTCATGTCCTGAGATGTACGGCCATGCGGCCGCGGACTCGATGAGCGCGCTCGAGGCTCGCATCGATCCAACCTTAGTCCGGAACCTCAACGCCGGCACTTTGAACGAAAGTAGGATGACCACTGTGCTTTGACAGTCACTACGCAATTCAAACCCACCTCCGTCACAATTGGAAACAATCGCGAGAACATTGCGCAAAGGTCCGCGGCTAGTGCTGGCGCAGGGGAAACGCAAAGGAGAAGCTTTGATGACACGTAGGGAGGTCAAAAACGCGCTCGCCGCCGCATTGCTCGCGTCCACATCGCTCGGTGCGATGTCCGCGGGCGCAAGCGCCGCCGATCTCGGTGGGAATTGCTGCGCCGATCTGGAAGAAAGGATCGCGGAGCTGGAAGCCACGACTGCGCGCAAGGGCAATCGCAAGGTAAGCCTTGCCGTCAGCGGCTGGGTTGCCCAGCAGATCGTCTTCTGGGACGACGGCGTCGAGCAGAATGCCTACATTGGTGGCGTCGGGACGACGCTGGCCAGCAACGTAACGTTCTCCGGCCAGGCGCAGATCGCGCCGGGATGGAATGCGGGTTACGTGCTGCAGATCGAGGTCAATCCGAACGATCCGTTCTTCCAGAGCCAGAGCGTGCCCAACGGAACGTTTGAGCCCGGTCTGCCGTCATTCGGTACCGGCGTGCACCTTCTGCAGAGCTACTGGTTCATCAAGAGCGACAAGCTCGGCAAGGTTTCCATTGGACAGATCTCGCCCGCATCGGACAACGGCGCGATCCTTCCTCAAGACGGCTCCGGCACGCTCTTTCCGGCCAACTGGGTGCTCTTCGATCCCATCCGCGCGTTCCAGTTGCGCCGCAACGGCGCTCCCATCGTGAACGGCGCCTCCGGCGCCACGCTGACCTGGGGCGACATCGCAAACTGTGCCCAGGTGGCGCAGGCCGGCGGAGGCATCGGCTCGGATTGTACGGCCGCTCCCGGCAACTTCGTCCGCTATGACAGCCCGGTCTTTGCCGGCTTCTCCGCCTCCGCGTCATGGGGCGAGGATGACTTCTGGGACGTGGCGCTGCGCTACGCGGGTGAGTTCAGCGGCATCAAGGTGTCGATCGGCGGAGCGTACTCCGAAAACAAGGACGAGAACTGGATCGTCCCGACACCCGCCACGCGCGATGTCCAGTACTTCCAGATTGGCGGCTATGCCGAGCACGTCTCCAGCGGTCTTTGGGCCTACGCGGCCTATGGCCACGAAAACATCGACAGCGTCCAGCGTGTGCTGGGGAGCGACGACCACTGGTACGTGAAGGCGGGCGTGAAGTTGAGCCTGTTCTCCATTGGCCAGACCATTCCCTATGCCGAGTATGGCGAGCACAAGGACATGCTAGCGATCACGGTTCCCGATGCCACGGGTTCCGAGATTCATCGCTGGGGCATCGGTTTCGTCCAGAACATAGATGCAGCGGCGATGTCGATGTGGGTGGCCTATCGCAACATCGACGGATCCATCGACGGCGGCACCAGCGCAGGCGATCTCGACAACTACCAGTTCATCAAAGCCGGCGCAGTCATAAATTTCTAGCACGACCTTACCTACTTGACCTCCTCCCGCCTCAGCCGCCCCTCACGGGGCGGCTTTTTTTTGCGCCGGGCGCGGAGCAGCAGGCGCAAAAGCCGGCGGCCGAATAAGCCGGAAACGCGCGGCGCCTCTGCGAGAAGCGAAATCGACGCTTCTTCAACGTGCTCAACGGCGCCTGCATAGCGCGGCAGGTAGAGGCACATTGTCGTGCCCTTGCCGACTTCCGAGTAAATCCGCACCTGACCACCCGATTGACGAACGAAAGCGTAGACCATGGAAAGGCCAAGCCCCGTGCCCCGTCCGATCGGTTTGGTGGTGTAAAACGGATCGAACGCCCGCGCGATGACATCCGGCTCCATGCCGGTCCCGGTATCGGTCGCGCAGAGCGATATGTATTGCCCCGGTGTGAGATCGCGCTCGTGCGCACCCCGATCATCGAGCCATTTGCCGTTTCGATGGTGAGCCTGCCGCCGTTCGGCGTCATCGCATCGCGCGCGTTGATGCAAAGGTTGAGCAGTGCACTTTCAAGCTGCGAAGGATCGACTTTCATTGCCCAAAGGCCTGCAGGCAAACCGAGCTTCGCCCCGATGTCAGCCACGGGGCCCTCTAACCGCCCGCCCGCATCCCTGATCTTCTCTAGCACGTCATCCAGTGGCTTCGCGCGTTTGCGCCCGCCCGCCGTCTCAAATCTGACCGAGCCCGGCACTGGCGCGGCGGAGAGTGCCGACACGACGACCAGCGACGACGCGTCGCCAAGCTCAAAGAACACGACGGCCATCAACGTCAGCCACGGGCTGAGCATGTCGGCCTCGACTTCGTACCCGAGCGCGGCGGCGTGAGACCACTAGTGCCGACAGCCTGAACGAGGCCTTTAACGTATGCTGTCAGTTCGGATTTTTGCTTGTTATGTCCAGCGGCACGGGCTCGGCAGGAACGAGTGATCCCTCCCAGTCGCGCCAGTCATCGGTACCGCCACGAAACCAAAAGACGCGCGTGAATCCGTAGGCGGCGGCCCGCTTAGCGGCGTTCCAGCCCATCCAGCAGTCGGCGAGACAATAAATGATGAGCGCTCGAGCTTGATCGCCTTTAGTAATTCGATCGAGATTGGTCCTGAAATAGCGCTCCATGACCGGGGTCAACGCGCCCCTGCCGACGTCCGGCAGCCAGATTGAGCCTGGAATGTGTTCGCGTTTTTTGCTCAACCGCCACGCGCCGGTCTCGGGATCCGGGCCGGCGCCCTCGGCCGGCATGGCATCGATGAGGACGGCGCGCTCGTCCTCGACCAGCCTGCGGACGCTATCCACGTCGATGGTCGTCGCGCCGGGCGCCTGGTCCGGCGTCGGCGCGCGGTATCGATCGATGCGATAGCCCGTCTCGGCATGGAATTGCTGCCGGTCGCCGGCGCGGGCCGTCGCGATGAGTGCTGCGTTAATCGCGAAGGCGACGACCAGAAGGCTCGCAAGCCGTCTGCGGATCAGCGCGTCTCGGTCGATGTTTCACCCGACATGTGGGTAGGTTGCGGACGAACGGCTGCGCCCCAAGGGTAGCGGCCGACTTTGATCGACTTGGTCGCTTTCTTTGATGCCGTGTCGATAATCGTCACGTCGTTGGAAACGCCGTTGGTCGAGATCAACAGGTTTTCCTGCGGCGTGAACGCGAGATGCCATACGCGCTCGCCAACGAGGATGTAGTTCATGACCTCGTGGGAACGCGTATCGACGACGGCAACTCTGTTGGCCGGACCGAGCGCCACATAGGCCGTCGCACCATCCTGCGTGATGCGGAAGCCAACGGGCTGGATCTTGTCGCGCGAAACGCCCGGGATCGCGAACTGGATCGTCTTCTCGACCTTGCGCGTGGCAACGTCGACGATGGTGACGGTGCCGCCGATCTCGGACGAGATCCAGATTTTCGCGCCATCCGGCGAAAACTCCGCGTGCCGCGGGCGCGCATCGACCAGAATGTTATCGATCACCGTATTGGTCTTGGTGTCGATCAGATGTGCCATGTTCGTCGTTTCGGACGTGGTGACGACCAGGCTGTCATCCGGCGCGATGGCCATGCCTTCCGGTTCGACGCCCACGGGAATCTGAGCGATGACCTGGCGCGTTGCGATGTCGACGACGGTCGTGATCGCATCGTCCTCGTTGGCGATGTAGAGGCGCTTGCCGTCGTGCGAGAGCACGAACTGCTCGGGATCGGCCCCGGAGGGCAGATCGTGAAGAAGCGTGTCGGTCGCGGAGTCGTAGACCTGGACAGCGTTGTCATCGCTCGCGCAAACGTAGAAACTATTGTAGTCGCGGGAGAAGGTAATTCCCCTTGGGCGCTTGCCCACCTTGATCGTGCGCACGACAGCGAGGGATCTCGAGTCGATGACGCTGACGGTGTTGTCTTTCTCGTTGGTGACGTAGACCTCGTGCGCGGCACATGGCGACGCAGTGAAAACGAGAGTCCCGCACCAAGCGGCAATAGCCAAAGACCGCTGCATGATGGCCTTTCCCGGACACAATCAATGAGTGTCGCGAACAAATGCGCCGAGCGACTTATATAGGGCCGCGGGAACGATCTGATATTCGACCATAGTGCAGAGCTGCAAACGCACCCGGCACTTTGCCGCTTTCGACAGGACTTACACTAAAAGGCAATTTCCGATCCGACCTTCCCCGCGCCATAGCTATTCAAAACAAATAAACCCTATAGGGCGGACCAGGGAGCTTCACTTCATGACAATCCGGCTATTCGCGGCGACTTTTGCTGTTGCGGCGGCACTACTTGCCTTCAACGTAGTTGAAGTATCGGCGCACGGCGACGTGACGCCCCAGCCGGTCGACACTACTGGCCTCGATCCCGTCGGCGAGGAATGGCGCAAACACAATCCCTATCGCGAAAACGCGAAAGCTGTCGAAATCGGCACGTCCGGCTACAATCAGAACTGCGCGCGCTGCCATGGCCTCGAGGCCATTTCCGGAGGCCTCGCGCCGGATCTCCGCCTGATCGAAAAAGGCGACGCCGGCGACGAGTGGTTCATCGAGCGCATTCGACATGGCGCAAAGAAGCCCGATGGCACGACGATGATGCCCGCTTTCGAGGGACTGATCAGCCAGGAAGCCATGTGGGCGATCCGGACTTATCTCGAGTCCAAATATACGGCGAACCCGTGAGAGCGCTTCTACGGCTTGCGATCTTAGCCCTTTTTTGTATCGCAGGTTGCTCATACGGCTCGGCGCGGCCGCTCGATGAGGTTGTTGCTGGGGGGACGTTGCGGGTCATCTCCTATCTCGACAATGCACCGTTTTCCTTTGAAGAGAATGGGAAGCCGGCCGGGATCGACGTCGAGATCGCAAATGCCATCGCTAAGGAACTCGGCGTCAGTGCCGAGGTCGTGCTGCGCATGCAGGGCGAAAAGGCGGACGATGACATTCGCGCCAACGTCTGGCGCGGCCCACTGACCGGCGGCGGCACCGGCGATATCATGTTGAACGTGCCAATGGACCGGGAGTTCGCGTTACGTAATCCCGAGGCCGTATTTGGAAACGCTTATTTTCAAGAGCGCGTTGTTCTTGTGGTCGATCCCGGCGACAGCGCTGATGTCGCGTCGTTCGACGCCTTCAAGACCCGTAAAGTCGGCGTCCAACTCGGGACCGTCGCCGACTATTTTCTGATGACCTATGCCGATGGCGCACTCATCGAGAATGTTTCCCATCACCTGAAGCCCGAGCAAGGGATTGAGGAGTTCCTCAATAATGAAGTGACGGCGCTCCTGGGCATCCAGTCGAAGCTCGAAGCCCTCCTCCACGGACGAAACGCGCGGACTAAATTCCTCGATCTGGATATGCCCGGCATAGTACGAAAGAACTGGGTCATCGGCATGGCCTGGAAGGAAAACAGCCGCGATCTCGGATATGCAATCGACGCGGCCCTCGCTAAGATTTCGGCATCTGGCGAATTGGCGCGTTGCTTCGAAAAGTATGGCGTCAGCTACGTCTCGCCACCACTGAACTGATTCCGGAGTCGGCCATGCGCCTGCTTGCGACCGCCGTTTTCTTTGTTCTTTCGGCGACGGCGTACGCCGCGCCGCCTCAGGATCCGCTCCGATCGCCGATGTGGATCGAAATGGTCGAACGCGTGCTCGACGGAGGCAACGTAGTCTTCGACGACAAGGTCAAGGTCATCGTTCCGAGCATCGTCGAAAACCAAGCGCAGGTTCCCATTACGGCGGACGCACGCGCCCTCCTCGGCGTTACAAAGCTAATCGTATTCGCCGATCTCAACCCGATCCAACATGTCCTTACGCTCACACCTGGCAAGTCGGCGCCTTACATCAGTTTCCGCATGAAAGTCGAACAGAGCACGCCTGTGCGAGCAGCAGCGCTGACTGCGGACGGTGTCTGGCACGTCGGCGGCGTCTATCTCGATGCTGCAGGCGGCGGTTGCTCGGCGCCGGCCATGGCGCGCAACGAAGAGTCGTGGTCGACGACCATCGGTCAAACCCAGGGTCGCATTTGGCGCGACGTGAGCGGGTTCGCGCGGACACGGTTCCGGATTCGACATCCAATGGACACCGGCCTGGCTCGCGACAATACGCCCGCCTTCTACATTGAAGCCGTGAAGCTGACAACGAGCGCAGGTGCGCCGCTCGCCACGCTCGAAATGTTCGAGCCCATGAGCGAGGATCCGACCGTAACCCTCATGGTGCCTTTGGCACCCTCAGAAAGCGCAATTGATATCGAGGGCCGCGACATCAACGGCGGTGTCTATCGTTCGCAAATTCCTGCGCCCTGGCGGCAAAGCACGGTCGTCGTTCCCCGTGGCTGAGCAACGCCAGACGCCGTGCCTTTCGCGCCGGCAGGCGATGACGACCGTCTCCGCAACATTGGCATCGTGGTGGCTGCCGGCATTCGAATTATCTGCCTCCCCTCTCGCCTACTCTCTGAAGCCTGAGAGGCTGGCCGACGGCGTCTGGATGATCCCCTGCGCTCAAGAGGCCATCACCCAAACCAACGGCGGCGCGATTGCCAATATTTCGATCCTGGACACAAAAGCCGGTGCGGTGATCGTCGACACGGGGCCATCCCTGAGGTTCGGGACAGCGCTCGCCGCGTTGGCGACCGAGTTGACGGGAAAGCCTGTCGCGCGAGTCTACATCACGCATTTCCATCCCGACCATGTGTTCGGCAACCAGGCGTTCGACGCTGGCGTCATAGCGGCGACGCCGGCGGTGGTGAAAGGGCTCGAAGCCCTCGGGGATGCTTTCGCGGATTCGATGTATCGATCCGCGGGCGATTGGATGCGCGGGACGGAGGTCACGCTGCCTCGAAAACTGATCGTGGGCGATGTCGAAGACTTCGGCGACCGGCGGATCCGCTTCCTCTCCATGCGTGGTCACACGGATTCCGATCTCGTTCTTTTCGACGAACTGTCAGGCGTGATGATCACGGGAGACCTCGTCTTCGTCGATCGGGCGCCGACGACGCCTCATGCCGACCTCGAGCGCTGGCGCATCAGCCTTGCAAATCTCGGCGGCGTGCCGTGCTCGAGAATCGTGCCCGGACATGGACCATCGGAAGATACCGACCGCGGAATACGCCAGACCCGCGACTGGCTCGAGGCCATATACGCAATCATCGGAAACGCTTTCGAAAGAGGGCTCGATGTTTCAGAAGTCGTTGCTCTCGAACTGCCGCAATGGACGAAGTCGATTGCGCTCGCCCGTTACGAATACGAGCGCACGGTGATGCATCTCTATCCTCAGCTCGAGGCCGCAAAACTACCGCGCGTTGAAACAAAAGATTGAGCAAAGCGCTTTCTTTTCGCGAATTGTTTTCACTCCTAGCGGCGCGACTTTAGGCGAATAGACTAATTGCCAATTAATCCTGGCCATATGGTGGAATAAGTTCCTGCGTAGCCTGCGTTCCTCACCCGACTTTCAAAGGGAAAAAATCCGGAAGCGGGTAGGAAACAAACCAAGGGGATTATCATGAAGACCGCCAAATGGCTCGCATCTGCGAGCGCGTCGGCGCTTGCGCTGACGCTGACTCTTTCGACGCCGGTTCTCGCCGACGTTTCGATCGAAGATATCGTCAACGATGCAAAGACGACCAACGACATCGTGACCTCGGGCCTCGGCACGCAGGGGCAACGCTACAGCCCGCTCAAGTCCATCGACAAAGACAACATCAGCCAGCTTGCTCCGGCCTGGGCATTGTCGCTCGGCGGCGAAAAGATGCGCGGCCAGCAGGCGCAGCCGCTCGTCAAGGACGGCGTGATGTATGTTACGGGTTCCTACAGCCGGCTCTGGGCGATCGACGTCAAGACCGGGCATGAGCTCTGGCAGTACGACCACCGTCTGCCGGAAGGCATCCTTCCCTGCTGCGACGTCGTCAACCGCGGCGCCGCGCTAATCAACGACAAGGTCATCTTCGGCACGCTCGACGCCAAGCTGGTCGCGCTTGACCAGAAGACGGGCAAGGTCGTCTGGACCAAGGAAATCGACGATTTTAAAGGCGGCTATTCCTATACCGCTGCTCCGCTGATCGTTCCTTCGAAGGCGCATGGCCCTATCGTCGTGACCGGCGTTTCGGGCGGCGAATTCGGCATCGTCGGCCGCGTCGAGGCGCGCAAGGTGGACAATGGCGATCTCGTCTGGTCGCGTCCGACTATCGAAGGCCACGTCGGCACGCTCGGCGGCAAGCCTTCAACGATGACTGGCAAGAAGGGCGAGAGCTGGCCAGGCGATCTTTGGAAAACGGGTGGCGGCGCGACTTGGCTCGGCGGCACCTACGATCCCGAAACCAATCTGATTTTCGTCGGCACGGGCAACCCCGCGCCCTGGAACAGCCATATGCGTCCGGGCGACAACAAGTGGTCTTGCTCGCGCATCGCGATCGATCCCGAGTCGGGCGAGATCAAGTGGGGCTATCAGACGACGCCGAACGACGGCTGGGACTTCGACGGCGTGAATGAAGTCGTCTCGTTCGATCTCAACGGCACGAAGGCTGTCGCAACTGCAGATCGTAACGGCTTCTTCTACGTGCTCGGCCGCGAAGACGGAAAGTTCATCTCGGGAACGCCGTTCGTCGAGAAGATCACCTGGGCCAAGGAGATCGGTAAGGACGGTCGCCCGGTTTACGTCCCGGAAAATCGCCCTGGCAATCCGAAGGACTCGAAGGACGGCAAAAAGGGCGAGTCCGTATTCGCCATTCCGAGCTTCCTTGGCGGCAAGAATCAGCAGCCGATGGCCTATAGCCCGGACACCAAGCTCTTCTACGTTCCTGCGAACGAGTGGGGCATGGACATCCACAATGAACCGGTAACCTACAAGAAGGGCGCGGCGTACCTCGGCGCCGGCTTTACGATCAAGCCGGTCTTCGAAGACCACATCGGCGCCCTGAAGGCTGTCGATCCGGCCACCGGCAAGATTGTCTGGACGTACAAGAACAAGGCGCCGCTTTGGGGTGGCGTCCTGACGACCGGCTCCAACCTCGTGTTCTTCGGAACGCCCGAGGGCGATCTCAAGGCGCTCGATGCGACTGACGGCAAGGAGCTTTGGAGCTTCAACACCGGGTCGGGCATCGTTGCTCCTCCGGTCACCTGGGAGCAGGACGGCGAGCAATTCGTCTCGGTTCTCTCGGGCTGGGGCGGCGCTGTTCCTCTCTGGGGCGGTGAAGTTGCCAAGACGGTCGCAAACTTGAACCAGGGCGGAATGCTTTGGACGTTCAAGCTGCCGAAGAAGTTGGCTGCAGCTCAGTAAGCGCGGCGCAACGACAAGAAACTAGACGGGGGTTCCTCCACTCCTGGCGGAGTAGACTTTAAGTCTACTCCGCTTTTTTATTTGGCTGTAAGGATCGAGCGTGACGGGACGGCCCGTCTACGAGATCGCGTGAGGTGTCCAATGCAAGCGCCAGTGACGACTCTCAATGCGGTTGCACTCGCAATGTCTGCCCTTCTGCTTCTTGCGCATTCGATGAATTGCCGGGCAGCCCGGGCGGGCGCTGATGCCGCGAAGGCGGATACGGCTCTCGTTCTCGCCGTCGACGTTTCGGATTCGGTAGACGCAGAACGCTACCGCCTGCAGATGGAAGGCATCGCGCGCGCGCTTGAAGACCCGGCGGTCGTGGACGCCATCACGAGCGGCCCCAGAGGCGGGATCGTGCTCAGCCTTCTGGCGTGGTCCGATGACGCAGAAGTCGTTATGCCATGGGAGACCATCCGCAGCGGCGAACAGGCGCGTCGCGTGGCGAACATCATCCGGACGCTCCCCCAACGAGGGGGCGATTATACCTGCGTGGCGCGGATGCTGGTCCGGGTCCACGACATTCTGCTTCCCACGGCCGCTCCTGGCGCAGACCGCATCGTGATCGACGTGTCCGGGGACGGCATCGACAATTGCGAGGTACGCAAAGCAAGCGACGCGGCGCGCGACGCAATCGTCGCCAAAGGCGCGACGATCAATGGCTTGCCGATCATCGTCGAGGGCGAAAACGATATCGTCGGCGTCGGCACGTTTCGCCGTCCCGGCTTCGCCTTCGAAGACCTGGGCCTCGATCGAGACGCAACCACGCTTGATGCGTGGTACCGCGACCACGTCATCGGCGGCGCTGGCCGCTTCCTGCATGTCGCCAACGGTTACGAGGACTTTGGCCGCGCGTTCCGGCACAAGTTTGTCACGGAAATCAGCGGCCAGGCTTTGCCGACGCCGGTCGCGGGGCATTTTTCGGGCGAGAGCCGCTTTCCGCTGCTGCCGCCTCCCGCAGCGCCGAGAAAATAGCAGGGCGTCACGCAGGTCGTCTCTTGATCTTGCTTGCCCCAAAACTCGCAGCTCAATTGCCGCTCGCCCTTGGATCTGCGAAGCGCGCAGTAGGATTTCGTTGCAGCCGCATCGGACGAACCAATCATTCCCTTGCGAGGATCGTCCTTGGCTTCAAGGGTCCGGCGCTCGTCGCGGAAAATCACGCAGGGTTCCGGCGTGGATTTTCGCAAGTCCGGAGCGCTGCGCCTCGGCTCAGTTATCGACATCGACCGCGAATAGCAGCCTAGACCGATCCGGATTACTTGAATCCCGCTGTTGGCCCTACGCAGTCACAGTCGAGAGGTGGAAGATCAACATTCGGATTGGCGTGTTTGGCGCTTCAGACAGACGCATCGGACCGAGCCGCAACGCGACACCAAGTTTACTATCAGACCCTCGACAATCTGAGGACCGCCAACGGTATATTGAGAGCGCCAGGCCAAGTAGTCGATGTAGTGCCATCACCGTTTTTTTTACGAGGTGGCAAGTATGTGGCTTCCATGCCCCCCCGCCGAATGCGGCGCACCACATTCGCATTGCTAGCAGCATGCGTGTACTCCGCGCACCAGACACTGTGCATCCTCGCAGCGACGAGGAACACCTGGCAGTTCAAAGCTAGCTTCGTACGGGCGTTGGTCCGTGCTTCATATTCCGCTTCGGGTCATTTGTGCTCAATCGGGCCCCGGGGGCGTCCGCTCTTCGCCCCGATGCGCACCTACGCGCCGCGACCTTCAGCACTCGTCGCCTGATGGTCGCAACTTGCGCAAATGGGACTTTTCATCAAGGTGCAGACCATCAACCCCGGCGCCTACTACACGGGCTACAACGAAACGATGGCAGACAACCCGTTCCGCTGGCTGGACGATGCGAAACACGTGACGAAGCGCGCCGACCTGCGTGACGAGTTCGACCGCTTCCTGCAGGCGCCGCAAGGCCACATGGACGCGCAGGAGATGATCGATCGCATGATCGAGGTCGTACCTGCCGACACCGGCCGCTTCCGCAACGTCATGCCGAAGGGGATCGAGGACATGCTGAAGGCTCACCAGGTCGCTGCCTGGGAGAACCAGATCTAGTGTTGTAGGTCACGGTGCGCCAACGGCGCGCCGTGACCGCAAAGTCCCGATAGCCGACATTCGTCGAGACGCGGGACGCGGTACTAGAACGCTGACGACGTACGTCTGCTTGTCGTTGTTGACCTGAAGCTTGTGTGCCGCAGCCAACAACCGGGCATGACTCCAAGCGGACTTCGATTGCACTGCTCGCCGGGGGGATGGCTGACACGGAACTTCCTCGGTTTCGCTTATAACGCCTCCTCCGGTTGCGAGTATTCGGGCATCGAAAGGCGCTGTAGGATGTCGTTTTCGCCAGGGCCGCCCAGTCTCGCTAACGGTTGCCATGTTGAAGCTGTCGCGCGCGGCGATGAACCCGGCCTCATTCGGGCCGCGCACGGCAATATGGCTCCGCCGCCCTCTATGCACGAACAGGCGGGCAAACAGCCATTATTCTTCCTGCGCCGCCTTCACCTTCGACGTAAAAGCCAGCTCAGGAAACTCGTGCCCGATGGGGCGCCTTTCATATTTCAAGTCGATGCCTTTAGAGGCCCAGATCGCTGAGTCCGGGATGGTCGTCGGGACGGCGCCCGAGCGGCCAATGGTACTTTCGATCGCCCTCGGAAATTGCCAGATCGTTGATGCTTGCGAAGCGCTTCTGCATCAGCCCTTCCGCATCGAATTCCCAGTTCTCGTTACCATAGGAGCGATGCCACTGGCCTCCTGCGTCGTGCCATTCGTAGGCAAACCGCACAGCGATGCGATTGCCGGTGAACGCCCAGAGTTCCTTGATCAACCTGTAGTCCAGTTCCCGCGCCCACTTGGCGGTCAGGAATGAGACGATCTCATCGCGCCCTTTGGGAAACTCCGCGCGATTGCGCCATTGACTATCGGTCGTGTAGGCCAGCGCCACGAGGCCGGGGTCGCGGGAGTTCCAGCCGTCCTCAGCCATGCGGACCTTCTGGATCGCTGTTTCAAGAGTAAATGGTGGGAGTGGCGGCCGTGACATAACGTATGCTCCTTTGAACTAAACTGGATCAAGAAATCGTCGGGGGCCGAACCATATTGATCGACCGCAACTGGCTTGCTGAGCGCCGCGCCCTACGAGCAGTGGCCACCGAAGGCCGGCTCGCACTTGGCAGGGTCCGCTATGAAGGTGTTAGACCGGCCTTGCTGGCAAACCAGTACGTTGCACCGTTTTGTGCGAGCGCAAAACTGTCGCTACTGATGGCGGGCTGACCGGCAAAGAACGACGCCGCGCGAGGCGTTCTGCTTGTCGATGAGTTTCGCCGGACCAGAAAACAGGGACAGGCACAACGCAGCGGCGATTCAAATTAAACGGGTTAATGCTCATGGCGAAAAGTCTCTTGTCCAGGGCCCTTTTAGTTTGTTATGCGCTCTTGGGACGCGAGAATGCGAGATAGGGAGTGAATTCGCTGCGCATGTCGTCGAGCAACTCGCCGAGCCGATTTATGGCAGTCTCGATGTCTTTCTCTCTGACGGAGCTGTAGCCCATCACGAGCGATTGACGACTTGCACTCCCGTCGAAATCGTGAGCCGCACCGCTGTTCAGCGCATAAACGCCGACGCCGCGCAGACGCGCACGCTGCTGGACCACCGCCGCATCCGGACAGCCCTGGGGCAGTGTCCACACGATATGCAGACCGCTATCGGCTCCGGAGATCTCAACCTGGCCGAAAACACGATGCAGGTTCTCAATTAAGCAATCCCTGCGGCTCTTGTACAGCTTGCGCGCCCGGCGCAGGTGCCGTTCGTACAGCCCGCTTTCGATGAACTCCGTTAACACGGCCTGATCCAGCCATGACTGCCCATGGTTCATCTGTGACTTCACGATGCGCGCGGGATGGGCCAGCTCGGAAGGAACGACGGTGAAACCGAGTCGCAGTCCTGCGCCGAGGGATTTTGAGAATGTGCCGAGATAAAACACGCGGCGATGCGCATCGAGACCGGCGAGCGCCGTGATGGGACGGCCGTCATAGCGAAAATAGCTGTCGTAGTCGTCCTCGATGATGACGCTGTTGGTCTCACGCGCCCATTCCAGCAGTTGCTGCCGCCGCTCAAGCGAAAGCGTGGCGCCAGTCGGGTATTGGTGGGATGGCGTTACGAAGACAACGCCTGCGCGGTCGCGTGGCAACTTCTCCACCACCATACCGTTCTTGTCTACCGGAATAGGATGCAGATCCGCACCGAGGCTGCGGAACAGGAAGGCGGCACCCTGATAACAGGGGTTCTCGATGTAGAACGGATGGTCGTTGGTGTTGAGTAGGCGACAAATGAGATTGAGACCGTCCTGCGAGCCGCTCGTAATGATCACCTGTTCGGCTGCAACAAGAACGCCGCGCGTTCGTCCGAGGTGATTAGATATGGCGACACGAAGCTCGGACAAACCCGCCGGATCACCGTATTCGGTAAGGTTCGCGCCGCCCACCGACATCTTGCGGAGTAACAGCCGGCGCCACGTCTCAACCGGAAACGAATTTGGATCGGAGCGTCCAACCCAAAAGTCGATGACCGGCTGGGACGCGTCTGGTCGCGATAGACCGGGCGGATGACCAGCGAAGCACAGCAGCGGGGACGGGAATTCCAGTTCGCGTGCGTGCGCCGCGCTTTTGCCTGCACCAGCGGTCAGAGATTCATCAGGCAGCGATCGGCTTACATAGGTGCCGGAGCGGCCGCGGCCTTCCGTATATCCCTCTGCAAGCAGGCGGTCATAGGCAAGCGCGATCGTGTTCCGAGAAATGCCGAGTTGCTCTGCAAGTTGACGCGTGGGCGGCAACATCATCCCCGACCGAAGAAGACCCCGCAGAATGAGATCGCGGATCTGCTCAAAAGCCTGGTTCTGGAGGGTCTCGCCGGACTCCTTGTCCAGCTTCAGATCAAGTTCCAACACTTACCTCCTGCGGCACGCGTTTGCCGGAGCATAACACCGTAGCGATCGGGGACCATTGGCATTATCCACCCGTCACGCTCATATGCCGGCTGATCCCTGCCCTCCCGGCAGTCCGCTCGACGCTGAAATCATGCCCTGCAGGCTTGTCACGGATGGCTGCATCGATGGCATGGTCCAGAAGATGGTCGTCCGCACTAGCCCGCAAAGGCGCGCGGAGATCGATAGCGTTGTTCTGGCCAAGGCAGGAATAGAGCGTGCCAGTACAGGTGACACGGATGCGGTTACAGCTCTCGCAGAAATTATGACTGAGCGGCGTGATGAACCCCAGTCTGCGACCCGTCTCCTTCACTGTCACGTAACGAGCAGGCCCACCCGAAGCATACGAGTTTTCTTCAAGGGTGAACCGGCGCTCGAGGTTCTCGCGCACGGCTAACAGCGAGACGTATTGATCCGCGCGATGAACACCAACATCGCCAAGCGGCATCGTCTCAATAAGCGATATGTCCGCGCCGCGATCATGCGCAAAAAGGATCAGATCATCTATCTCGTGATCGTTTATTCCTTTCAGGACCACCACGTTGATCTTGACGGCGAGACCGGCATCTTGAGCGGCATCGAGACCGCACAGCGCATCCTTGAGATCACCTCGTCTGGTGATGCGGCGATACTGGTCTGCATCTAGGCTGTCGAGCGATAGGTTGATGCGCCTCACACCGCAAGACCAAAGCTCGCGTGCGTGCCTTCCCAACTGCGTACCGTTCGTAGTGAGGGTCAGCTCGTCGAGGCGATGGTAGTCAATGTGATGGGAGAGCCTTCGAAATAGCCCCATGATGTCGCGTCGAACGAGCGGCTCGCCTCCACTGATCCGGATCTTGCGAATGCCCCGCCTAACAAAGGCGGCGCAAAGCCGATCAAGTTCGTCGAGTGAAAGAAGTTCATTCTTTGGCAGAAACTTCATCGTCTCTGACATGCAGTAAACGCAGCGTAAGTCGCACCGGTCGGTCACGGATAGCCGGAGATAAGTGATCTTCCGGCCAAAACGATCGATAAGCCCGTCTGGCTGGTAGGTATCCGACTGCCGCGCAGGCGCCGCTACGGACAGCATGACAACATCTCCTCGATCCGCGTAAATTTCTCGCGCGGCTTTCCTCTCGCCGCGCCACGCTCGATCTCGGCCGCGTCGATCGCGCGCCACTCACTGAGCCCCACAACCCTCTTGCGAAGGCCGCTGATGGTCGTCTCGATAGCGGCCATTCCTGGCGCCTCCCAGAGTGTGGCCTTGCCCAAATCCTCCAGGATGGATTCAACGGTCTCAATGCTGTCGGCTCGGTTGGTGCCGATGATTCCGCTAGGACCGCGTTTGAGCCAGCCAGTCACGTATACGCCGCCAAGCGGCGTGCCGTTGTGGCCGACACGGCCGCGCTGATTTGGAAGGACGCCTTTCACGGCGTCGAACGGCAGCCCCGCAATAGGCTCGCCTCTGTACCCGATACTCCGGAATACCAGTCCGCAATTGAGCTCGAACGGATCCCCGGTCGCAACGGCCTGCTGCGAGAACGCTTCGCCGCTGAGTCGGTTACGGATCAGGGTCAGCCCCTCGACCCGGTCCTTGCCCCGGATCTCGATTGGACTCGCGAGGAACTGGAAGTGGATTCGGCGTTTATCAGATGCCGGCACATTGGCAGCAATCGAACTGAACAGGTCCACGTTCTTCTTGGCGTTGGAAGCGGTCAGGTGCGCCAGCTCTGTTTCACATACGGGAGATAGTCGAAGCTGCGCAGGCTCGATGGTCGCGGTGACCCCGGTCAACGACGCCAGTTCGCGCAGCTCTTTGGTCGTGAACTTCGCTTGCGCAGGTCCGCGGCGGCCAATGACATGCACTTCGCGCACGCGACTTTGAGAGAGGGCCTCTAGGGCGTGCTCGGCGATGTCACTGGACCGCAGTTCGTCAACAGGCCTGGTCAAGATGCGGCAGACATCTACTGCGACATTTCCCTGGCCGATGATGGCGACGACTTCCTGCTGCAGGTCGAAGCTACGGTCGCGGTAATCCGGGTGGCCGTTGTACCAGCCAACGAACTCGGTCGCTGTATGGCTGCCGGACAAGTCCTCGCCGGAAATTCCGATGCGCCTGTCAGTCTGCGCTCCGCACGCAAAGATGACCGCGTGATACGCTTGCTGCAGCTCTTCGACCTTGATGTCTTCGCCAATAGTGACGTTGCCGAAGAAATTGAAGGCAGGTGATCCCGCTATCTGTTCGAAGACCTGGATCGACTGCTTTAGCTTTTGGTGATCGGGCGCAACGCCGCTGCGCACAAGACCGAAAGGCGTGGGGAGCCGCTCGAACATGTCGATCAGCACCGGCTGTCCAGACTTGAGAAGCGAGTCGGCAGCGTAAAACCCGCTTGGACCGCTTCCGACTATCGCCACGTGGATGGGTCTGCTCATGCCGCGCTGCCTTCCTTAAAACCCGAGCTCGGCGCGCCGCGCGGAGGCCGTCGGAAGAGGTTCCTGGCGTCCGCGTATGACGGGAAGAGCTTTCGCGCGCTCGGCGTTGATCTGGACCCACATTGTCTTGTCCGGGGGGAGATCGAAGTTTTCGTAGATGGCATGAACCGGGCAGGCATCGACGCAGGCGCCGCAATCGATGCAGACATCAGGATCGATGTAGAGCCGCTCCGCATCCGCGTGGAAGCATTCCACTGGGCAATGCGACACACAGTCGGTGAACCGGCAGTCCTTACAATGATCCGTCACCACATGAGGCATCGCGATGTCTCCCCTTCTTTTGTGTTGTTGTCTTTCCTGATAGGGCGCGGAGCACGCGCGATGAGCGCTCCGCGCTTTCCTCAGATGGCGTGGACCTCAACCAAGTTGTCCGAATAAACGCTCGCATTGCCGAGATTGCAGTGCCGCGGTGCCGTCGTCGCATTCACTGCGCTTCCCATCCGGTTATGACCGGGCCAGTGCCCGACATTGGTCATGAGCATCCCGACCATCACGTCTTCGCTCAGCTCCGCCTTCGCCTCGAAGGCGCCTCGCTCGTTGAACACCTTGACGTAGGAGCCAGCGCCGATACCGCGCGTCGAGGCATCGCGCGGGTTGATAAGGATGAGCTGCTCGCCCTGGCGCTTCTGCTGCATCGGTTCGTTCCCATATTGAGAATTTAGGAACGAGTGCGGCTTCGGCGAAATCAGGTTGAGCGGGAAGCGAGTTGCGTGGTCCGGGCTGTGATGAGGCGACTCGCCCGGCGGGATGTAGTCCGGAACGGGATCGACGTAGTTGCGCGGCTGCATACCGGTGTAACCTGACCGCCAGACTTCGGCGACGAAGTTACCGTTCTCGGCGAGGCTGGACTTGAATTCGCACTTCCCCGACGACGTCTTGAAGTTGCCCTCGGCGTGAGGCTTGCGTTCATGCGGCAGGCCGACATTGAGCCGCAGCCATCCCACCTCCTTGAGCTTCTCGATAGTGATGCCCTCGAACTGGGGCGCGTCCCAGTGATAGCTACCGACTACCATCTCCTCATCCGAGAGCGAGAAATGGGGGTCGTTAAAGCCCATCGTCTTGGCGAGCCGGCGGAACAGCTCAGCGTTCGCAACGCATTCACCGGGAGGCGGGATCGCGGGCTGGTTCAATTGCGCATAGAGATGACCCCAGGTCACCATGAGGTCGAACACTTCAGCCTGCATCGCAGCCGGCAGAATGATGTCCGCATACTTGGCCGTATCGGTGATGAATAGCTCGCTCACCACCATGAAAAGGTCTTCGCGCTGCAGGCCCTTAACGATCTTGCTGGCATCAGGCGCCTGCGAGACAGGATTTGAATTGTAGACGAAGAGGGACTGGATCGGCGGCAGCAGTCCCAGTTCGCCGGTCAGGGCCGCTCCTAGATCGAGCTCATTGATGACCCGAGCGCCGGGCCTGATGAAATCGGGACGGCACATGAAGTCAAAGTTGAACGGGAACTCCCAGATCGGCATCTCGATCGTGCCGCCGCCGACATGACGCCATGCTCCGGTCAACGCAGGAAGCATGGTGATCAGGCGCACCGCATCGCCGCCGCCAGGACTGCGCTCGATTGCAACACCCTGCCGGATCGCGGAGGGCTGTGTCGTCGCGTATTCGTGAGCAAGTTTACGAATGTCTTCGGCGGGTACGCCGGTGATCTCGGCCACGCGCTCCGGCGGATACTCGGCTGCGCGCGCCTTCAGTTCTTCAAAGCCGAGGGTGTATTTCTGGACGTAGTCATGATCGACGAGGTCCTGCTCGCACATGATGACGTGCATCATGCCAAGGGCGAGCGCACCGTCAGTGCCGGGCCGAAGCGGAATGTGCCAATCGGCCTGCTTGGCCGTCTTGGTGCGGACGGGATCGATGACAACGATCTTCGCGCCCTTGCTCCGCGCCTCGAGGATGAAGGGCCATGCATGGAGATTGGTGTTCACCATGTTCATGCCCCAGACAATGATGTACTTCGAATGGGCCAGACTCTCGACCTCGAGACCGCCCGTCGGGCCGACAGTCATGAGCCACGCCGTCGAAGATCCAGATTCGCAGTAGGTCTTCTCTGCGATTGAAGAGCCAAGACGGTTGAAGAACGCGTCGCCGGAAGTCAGACCGTTGATGGTGCCCTGATGCCCTAGATAGGCGTGGGGCATGATCGCCTCCGGGCCGTATTGCCGGATGATGTTGGTCCATTCATCACGGATGGTCGCAAGCGCCTCCTCCCAGCTGATGCGCGTGAATTGGCCAGAGCCTTTCGCGCCGACACGCTTGAGCGGATAAAGCAGTCTGTCAGGGTGATAGTGGTGGTCGGCAAAGTTCTTAAGTTTGACGCAGAGACCGCCCTTGGTCATCGGGTGATTTGGATCGCCGGTCACCTCTACGAGCTTCCCGTCCTCGACATGGTAGAGAAACGCGCAGGTGTCGGGGCAATCCTGAGGGCATGCGCCTCGAACGATCTTGGTCTCTGCAGCATGGGCTGACATCGGCATCTCCTGAGCCTGAGAACGGTGCCGAATTGCGCCCCTGACAGTCGTGAATTGGCGCAACGCGATGTGTCAGGCTAGGAACGGGGCGCCTCGCCAGAAAGGGCCAGCAGGGCCGTTTTTCTTGAGGCCAAAGTGTTTCTGCGCCGACAAGTGTCGCGCACTTGGCTTGTTGCACTGCAATTAGTCAATTGCTGCAGCGTCTGCACAAGCATCGGACAAGTGACAGGCGCCAATAGACACGGGCGCACATTGCTGCGCGCCCGTGTTCTATCCGGTGATGCCGAACGAGCCCTGTCTTAAGCGTGGGTGTGGAAGATCTTGCTGACAATCGTCCACTTGCCGTCGATCTTCAAAAGGTTGAAGACATCAGTAAAGCGGTGCTTCTGCCAGTTATCGACCTCGATCCGCATGCTGGCAGCGGTACCGGCGACATCGACCTTCACGATACGCGGAGAGATTTTTGGGGCCGGGCCAATCGAAGACGCCCAGTCGTAGATCAGCGACATGGGGCCGGCCACAAGAGCATCGCCAAGGTAACCGTAGACGGTCGCGTCTTTGTGGAAGGCCGCTTTCATCGCCTTCCCGTCACCGGCCTTGGCGCCTTCGAGATAGGGCTGCACTGCCTTGGTGATGTCATCGTAGTCCTGAGCGGGGGTTGTCGTCATCGTCCTCTCCATCGGTTCGCATAAAATGTGCGAGGCCATGACTAGGAGTCGAATAGGGTCCGGCATAGAGCCAAAGACACGGATTTTGCTGAGGCCGAATGAGATGTTGCGACTACAGTGTGGTGCCAGAGCGTTTCGTCCCAATTTCTGGAATCGCCGACACCACGATCACGCGATGAGCCATAGCGGCAAGGGCATGAGACATCATCGATCGCCCGAAACAATGATCTGCAAGATCATGGCGAAATGCCCTTGCAGCAGCTGATCCGACGGCATTTCCTGCGGCTGCCGCAGCTTGATGAGCACAGCCGACAGAATCGGTAATTCCAGCAGGTCAGGCGCACGCGGAGCACACTCGTCCGCTTTCTGGGCAGCGCAACGCTTGGCGTCATGTTCCAACAGCGGGCAGCCAAGCCCTCACACATCCGCTGTCATACGTCGGCTCATGAGCGAACGGCACTCTCATCCGCACCGCGCGGTAAACGTTGCCGGAGTGCTGCCGGATCATGCCTTCAATGCCTAACTAGAACGTGTCGCTCGTAAAACATAATGGCAACCCGAGGCAAACGGGAACTATTCAACCAAACGGTTGACACAAATTCCCGGTCGGATATGTTCAACCGTACGGGTGAATAGACTGCGTGTCGTCTGTTCGCTCTTCCCAAGGGGGTGCTAGCAAGGCGCTTCCGCCATATCAGGAGGAAATATGAAAATGCGAATTCAAGGCGCAGCAGCATTGGCGGTGCTCGGCGTGATGTCGTCGCAGGCGCACGCCAACAACGACGTGCTGAAGCAGACTGCGGATCCCAAGCAGTGGGCCAAGCAGGAGGGTGACTATGCGAACACGCGCTATTCCAAGCTCGATCAGATCAATACGTCTAACGTTGGCGATCTGAAAGTTGCCTGGCAGTTTTCGACCGGCGTTCTGCGCGGCCACGAGGGCTCTCCACTCGTCGTCGGCAACATGATGTACATTCACACGCCGTTCCCGAACAACGTGTTTGCTCTCAATCTCGACGACGAGAACAAGATTGTCTGGAAGTATTCGCCGAAGCAGGACCCGTCGGTTATCGCGATCATGTGCTGCGATACTGTCAACCGCGGTTTGGCTTATGCCGATGGTCGCATTTTCCTGCATCAGTCTGATAATGCGCTCGTTGCTCTCGACGCTAAGACCGGCAAGGAAATCTGGAGGGCTCAGAACGGCGACGCCAAAAAGGGCGAGTCCGGAACGATGGCCCCTACCGTTGTCAAGGACAAGGTGATCATCGGCATCTCGGGCGCCGAGTTCGGCGTGCAAGGACACGTGACGGCGTATGACGTCGCCACCGGCAAGCGAGTATGGCGAGGCTACAACGTCGGCACCGACGACCAGATTTTGTTCGATCCTGAGAAGACCCTGTCGCTCGGTAAGCCGGTCGGCAAGGATTCGTCGATAAAGACCTGGAACGGCGATCAGTGGAAGATCGGCGGCGGCACCGTCTGGGGCTGGTTCTCCTATGACCCCGACTTGAATTTTGTTTACTACGGAAGCGCCAACCCTTCGACATGGAACCCAGCTCAGCGTGCCGGACCCGATGGTAAGCAGATCGACCAGAAGTGGACGATGTCGATCATCGCTCGCAACGTCGATACCGGTGTCGCCGCATGGGCGTACCAGATGACCCCATTCGATGAGTGGGACTACGACGGCGTCAACGAAAACATTCTGGCCGAGCACGAGATCAACGGCAAAAAGCATAAGACGCTGGTTCACTTCGATCGTAACGGCTTCGGCTATACGCTCGATCGGACCAACGGAGAACTGCTCGTCGCCAAGCCGTATGATCCTGACCTCAACTGGTCGTCTGGCGTGGAGATGGACAAGTCTAAGCCGAACTACGGGCGCCCGACCGTTATCGCTTCGAAGTCGACGTTCCTTAACGGTCCAGACGTCAATACCAAGAACGTCTGCCCGGCAGCGCTTGGCTTCAAGGACCAACAGCCGGCAGCCTACTCGCCGCTCACGAACCTCTATTATGTGCCGGTCAACAACGTGTGCATGGACTACGAGCCATTCAAGGTATCGTACACACCCGGGCAGCCGTATGTCGGCGCAACGCTGTCGATGTTCCCGCCAGAGGGCAAGAACAACACCGGCCACGTGATTGCGTGGGACGCAGTCAAGGGCGAGATCGTGTTCAGCCACGACGAGATGTTCTCGGTGTGGTCGGGCGTCCTCACCACCGCGGGCGGCATCTTCTGCCACGGCACGCTCGATGGAAACCTGAAGTGCCGCGATCAGAAGGACGGCAAGGAGCTGTTCAAGCACCGCCTGCCCTCCGGAGTCATCGGCAACGTGTTCACCTATGAACACAAAGGCAAGCAGTTCCTCGGCGTTTACTCGGGCGTTGGCGGGTGGGCCGGGATCGGGCTCGCGGCTGGTCTAGACAAGGCCACCGATGGTCTCGGCGCAGTTGGAAACTACGCCGGCCTCAAGCAGTACACCGATCTCGGTGGCACACTCACGGTCTACTCTCTGCCATAAGCGCTTCCTCCTAAAAGGTACTTCGGTTAGAGAGCAACTTGGCCGGCACAGAGATGTGCCGGCCTTTTTTACTCATGAGCGAATGCAAAAAAAAGCCCTCCGGAAGGAGAGCTGAGCATACCCGGCAGCACGCCGGTCAGTCCCGGTTCATGGCCTTACGCTCGTCAGTCTCATTTCCCGCGACTTCGGCGTCTCGGTCCGGGAGCACGTCAGAAAACTCAGCGAGTTGCTTCCACTCGGCAGCCGGCGGCGGCGGATGTCCAGCAGTTGGAACGAAGGACGATTCTTCCACCAACTCCATCTTATGCACGTATCTCGGACAATTTCCGAATACAGAGCGCACATGGACCCTCACAATAAGATCCGCGCCCGGATACCTCTTTAGGAGGCGAGCAGTCGTATCGATCTCTGCTGTGCCGGAGACGCGGAGCCGAGCTTGGCGTTCGAAGTCTAGGAACAAGAGGCCCACATGGGGGTTCTCGCGCAAATTTCCGGCAGACATGAACATGCCGTTCCCATCGTAGCTGGGGAAAGCGATGGTCCTCTCATCAATCACGCTGACAAAACCTCGCTTGCCGCCCTTGTAGGAGCAGTTGGGTTTGCCATCCAAATCTGCTGTCGCGAGGAAAAACATGTTTTGGTGGGCGATAAACGCGGCATCCGAAGCCATCAATGCAGGCCTGACCGTGACGTCGCGGAGCCGATCAGCCAACTGCCTCGTGCCAAACTGGTCCTGCATCTCGCGGTGGCTGTCGCGATAGAAATTATTTATGGCCGCCAGTTTCGCGGGGCCGCGTAGCTCGACGTGCGGTTGGAGCGCAGCTTCCAGATTGTCGATGCAGGACATCCAGTTCTGACGGTTAAGATCTGCTGCGTGGCGAGTGGACAGCTCCTCATGAACGATCGTTAGCTCCGTGAGATCTTCTCCCAACGGGCGCAGGTTGGCGGTGACGAGCGAAGGTCTGCCCTTGAGCGCTGTCGCCGCGCCGTCATACGACCAGCTCATCGAGATCCGCTTGTCCGGCTCTATTTGCCGATAATCGCCTGATATGGCGTAAGGAGCGCCTTCGTTATCCCGCCCTTCGATGCGGTAGCTCCCGCCCAAGCGCAAGTCGGATGTCACGGACGTGACCTGTGCTGAGCCAGGAGCCAGCCAAAGTGCCACGGTCGCCGGGTCGGTCCATGCGGAAAAGACCTCGCTCGCCGAGAATTTGAGCCGTCGAACAAGAGAAAAAGAAACGGGGCCTTTGGTCCTCCGATCACTTGCCATGACGCTTGGACCTCTTCGCGGCCAGCACGACTTCGAGTTTGTCGATGCTCTCATTCCAGAACTTGTCGTACGCTTCCAGCCAACGATAGGCGTCGCTGAGCGCCTTGCTGTTCAGAGAGCACCGGCGGAAATTGCCGTCAACTTCTCGGTCAACGAGCCCTGCTCGTTCCAGCGTCTTGATGTGCTTTGAAATTGCGTTGAACGACAGGTCGAAGGGTTCCACGAGCTCGCCCACGTGGTGCGGGCGCCGGCGAAGCATGGCGATAATCGCCCGTCTAGTAGGGTCCGAGAGGGCGTGGAAAACTTCGTTGAGATTTGTTTTATTCTGTTCAACCATTGGTGTGAATAAATATGATGTTGTTCGGGAAGTCAACTTGCCCACTCGGCCTTTGGGCGAGCCGCTAATCTCATCTTGTGGCCGTTAACATAGAAAGGGCGTTGTCCGCTAAGAGACGAACTGCCGACATCGGCCTTCCCGCTTCCAGCGTAGCTCTAGGCGCCGTGTCCGCGACCGCTTTCTCGGCATCGCTACTAGTACGAAACGGCTGGTGTGTCCCAATAGCGGCCATCGGCCTCCCCATGATCGGCGATGCCGAGGCGGTCGCCGATCACGACTGCTTATTGGGGTATCGCGTCAGATGTCGATCTTCCCGGCGATCTTTATCCCCATCGTCGACCCCCAGTGCCGAGATAGCGCACCGTACTCTCGTCAGCTCGAAACGGACTGGCCTGCCCGCATAGCCACTCGGCGCCACATCGTCGACGCGGAGGGCGACCATGTCAAGGTCGCGCAGTTTTGTTGTCGATGGCCAAGTTGAAGAGAGCCAAATTCCGCTTCTTGCCGTCTATCTGTAGCTTTGTCCCGATAAGGCCAAGCAATCGATGGCTCTTGATTGTAGTCCGAGCGGGATATGAGCTTGGTCATGGAATGATCAGCGTCCCGGCCTCAAAGGAGGCAACGGCCTCTGCCTGCTGCAAGGCGCCGATGCTCGCGCGATTCCCCGTTTGTTCGACATACTCGCAGGCCGCTCCAACCTTTGGCTCCATTGAGCCGGCGGCGAACGCATGCCGCCGTAGATCCCTTGCTTTGATCTCCCGGATCGGCTCCAGTGCCGGACCGCCCCATCCGGCATAAATGACTTCGACATCCGTCAAGATAACAAGTCGATCGGCATTCAACCGCTCGGCCAATAGGGCAGCAGCGAAATCCTTGTCGATCACGGCCTCGACGCCTTCATGACGGCCATCGGACTCCCGTCGCACAGGAATGCCCCCGCCACCCGCACAAACAACCGTCTCGCCGGCGGCAATCAGACGCTCGATGGTAGTCTGCTCGACGAATGCGATCGGCCTTGGCGACGGAACGACGCGGCGTATGCCGTGCCCGTCGGGTGCAAAAGTCCAGTCATGCGCCGCCTTCAGTCGTACCAGATCACTCCGTTCGTAGACTGGCCCCACTGGCTTGGTCGGCGTCTCGAACGCCGGATCTGCCGGATCGACCACCGTCTGCGTGATAAGCGCGGTAACGGGCCACCCGGGCCGGGCGTTCCTGAGTTCCTGAGCGATGACGTAGCCGATCATGCCCTGGGACTCGGCGCCGAGCACATCCAGCGGATAGGGCGGCACAGCCTTGTATGCATCCGCTTCGAGCGCAAGCAGTCCGACCTGCGGGCCGTTTCCGTGCACGATCGCGACCTCATGGCCCTGACATGCGCGTGCGAGCGCATCGGCAGCAGCGCGCATGTTGCGTCTCTGGTTCTCCGCCGACAGTACCTCGCCGCGCTTGAGCAGGGCGTTGCCGCCGAGTGCGATGACTAACCGCATTGTTTACGCTGCTCCCGCAATCTGGAACGAGCGGCGCCCAAGCGGCTCCTGCTGCGTAATGCAATGGATGTTGCCGCCTCCGAGAAGAACTTCGCGGCCGGGCACCGTGAGGATGCGCCGGCTCGGAAAAAGAGACTGCAGCAGCGCCTGGGCAGGCTCATCCTGCGGGTCGTCGAAACGCGGCATGACGATGACGCCATTTGCGATGTAGAAGTTCACGTAAGACGCCGCCAGGCGATTGCCGGCAAGGCGCGGCAGGGTGCCCGCAACCTTGTCGACACCAGCCGCTTCCTCCTTGGTGATCATGACTGGTGCAGGTATCTCTAGCTTGTGGATCTTAAGCGGGCGATCGCGCGCATCGGTCATGAGGCTCAGACGCTCGAACGCCTCTCCCGAGATCTCATATTGAGGATCGGCTTTATTGTCGGTCCACGCCAACACCACTTCGCCTGGCGCGACGAAGCGGCAGAAGTTATCAACGTGTCCACTGGTCTCGTCGAGAAAGACACCCTTTTTGAGCCAGAGCACTTTGTCGACGTTGAGATAGTCCTGCAGGTAGCGCTCGATGTCCGCCCTGCTCATATCCCCGTTCCGGTTGGGGTTGAGGAGGCATTCTTCGGTCGTGAGCACGGTGCCCTGTCCGTCGACATCGATGGAGCCGCCTTCCAGAACGAAATCCGGGGCGTAGCGGTCGTCGCGCTCGAGCTCGACCACCTTTTCACCGACCAAATCGTCCTGGTCCCACGGGAAGTAGAGGCCGCCTGCGAGCCCGCCCCAGGCGTTGAACTTCCAATCGATGCCGCGTACTTCACCTGCATCGTTGACGACGAACGTGGGGCCACAATCGCGGATCCAACTGTCGTTGCTCGTCATCTCCACGAGGCGGATGTCGGGGTGGAGTATCTCCCGGGCAATAAGATACTGGCTAGGCGACGCACAGACCGTCACAGACTCGCCTTGCGCTATGGCAGCCGCCACCTCTGCAAAGGCGTGCTGAGCCGGTTTAGCACCGGCCCGCCAATTGTCCGACCGCTCAGGCCACAGCATCCAGCAACCAACGTGCGGCTCCCATTCCGCCGGCATGCGGAAACCGTCCTGGCGGGGCGTCGTGGTCAGGAGCCTAGACATTGGCGCGGGCCTCCGATGTACGTGACGGCCGTGGGCCGCGGACCAGTAGTTCACCGACAAGAACCGTCAGCACCACGCCGCCGACGACCGAAAGGGCGTAAGTCCATTCGAAGGCGTCAGGCTTGTAGATGAAGAACACGATGGCCTGCAGGATGAAGAGCATACACACGACGCTGAGCATCACGGCTGTGCCGTAGCCACCTGGCACTCGATATGGACGCGGGCGGTCGGCATCGATCTGCCGCAGCTTCAGGAAGGACAGGAACAGAAGGAAGTACGGAAGCAGGAACACCACCGACGAGAACGCGAAGATGGTCCAGAACAGGTCCTCGGTGTTCTTTGCAAGCAGGCCGTAGAGAAGCAGCACGATGCTGCTGATCCCGCCGCACAGAATGGCGGAGCTCGAGGGCGTGAGATAGACCGGGTGCAGCTTAGCGAAGATCGACGGCAGGTCGCCGCGGTTCGCTGCCTCCGCTGCCGACCGGTTGGCACCGAGCGTCCACGTCGTCATGTTGGCGACGAACGTGTAGAGGGCCATCACGATTAATACTGTCGTGAGCACAGTTCCGAACGTACCGGTACCGAACACGCGGTGAAAGGTATCCGGAAGCCCCTGAATGAGGCCGATGTCAGCGACGGGAAGAGCGAGGAGAATGCCAAGAGTCGCGAAAATATAGAATAACGCGATGAGGGTACCCGAGATGATGATGGCGACGGGCACGTCGCGTGCCGGGTTCTCCATCTCTTCTCCAGCACCGGACATCAACTCGAAGCCCAGATAGTTGTAAATGATGACCGGGAGGAAGGCCAAGCTGGCGCTCCAGCTCGGGCTCAGCGTCGCAAGGCTTAGCTCGTTTGCGGGTCCGTTAGACCAGGCATAGGCGATGCCACCGAAACCGAGCGCTAGCATGATGATGACTTTGAATATGGCGCCGATATTTGGCACCCACTTGCTCAGGTCCAGCGTCACGATATTGATGCCGACCGTAATCCATGTGAGCACGAGCGTGATGATGATCTTGGTTGCGAGGCTCATCTCCGGCGCCACCACCTCGGCGAGAAGACCGGCAAACAGTATGTAGACGGAGGGCATCCAGAACGCGACGTTGACCCACCACAACCATGCGGCGCGTCCCGCCCATAAGGGGCCGAATGCGCGCCGAACCCAGGCGTAGATGCCACCTTCCTCAGTGTAGGTGCTCCCGAGCTCCGACGTGATGAGCCCGTACGGGATGAAGAACAGCAAAAGAGTCACAAGCCACCAGAAGATCGACTGCACACCGATCGAAGCCGCGGCAGCGAGTTGGTCGATGACCAGGATCGCGCAAACTGTGAACAACGTCATGTCGAGCCGGCGCAAGACCCTGCGGAAACGTCCATTCTGCGTACCAACCTGCGTGACGCTGGCCATAGCGGCCTCCTTGATGGCTAGACGTTGAGAAACCTCTCGACGCGCGCGCGATAGTCGGCAACGCGTTCGGGAGATGGATGCTTGATGCGGGGGTAGACGAAGTGGACGAGCAGCCCCTTCTCGGTATGAAGGCGGTTCTCCGACTGGTCGTAGATAATCGACCGGGGGCCATCCATGACTGCGTCCGTCACCTCGACGCCGCGCGAAGCCGGCAGGCAATGCATGAACTTGGCGTGGGCCGGCGCACGCGCGAGAAGTGCGTCGTTCACTTGATAGGTTGGCATGAAGGCGTGCTGGCGATCCGCGATCTCGGACTCCTGACCGATCCACCACCAGAGGTCCGTATAGATGAAATCAGCATTCCGAACCGCCGCATCGACATCGTCCGTCACTGTCAGCGATCCGCCGGAAGTCTTGGCGTTGGCACGCCCGATCTCCTGCCAGGCGCTCGGTGCCTGGTAGCGCGACGGCGCTGCATGGGTGAACTGCATGCCCATCTGCGTGCAAATCATGAGGAGAGAGGAGCAGACGTTCGTCGCATCACCTACGAACGTAACATGCATGTCCGACAGAGGCTTTCCCCGTGGACTGTGCTCCATCATCGTGAACACGTCGCACACGACCTGCGTCGGGTGATTGTAGTCGGTTAGCCCGTTGAGCACGGGCACCGTGGCGTTTGCTGCCAGATCGAGCACGGTTTTGTGCTTGAGCGTGCGCGCTTCGATCACATCGACCATCCGGCTGATCACGCGCGCGGTATCGCGAATGTTCTCGCGCTGGCCGAGATGGATTTCGCCGGGCCGCAGATAGAGAGCGTGGCCGCCAAGTTTTGTCATGGCCACCTCGAAGGAAACGCGTGTGCGGGTCGACGGCTCCTCGAAGATCATGCCGAGGGAGGCTCCAGCGAGAAGCCTAGGGCAGGCGCCGGCGTTGTCGGCATCCTTGAGCAGACGGATCAGCTCGATGATCCGAAGCAACTCCTCTCTGGAGAAATCCTGCGTATCGATGAAATGCCGCAATGGGGCTGGCATATTTCCAACTCTCGCATGATCGTCATTGCTCAGTTGGGAAGCATCTAAGCGCGAGCTTGACTTCGCGATATTTGACCGAGCGCAAACGGCTCGAAAAAAAAGCCAAATATTGCGACGCGAAAAATGCCAACTGATATTGTCGTTGGTTAACTATTCGGGAATGCAGCTCGAGGAGCGCAATCAGGCCATTCGCCCTGGAGCGCCCCGCGACTATCGTTCCACGGATCGCGTACGAGGGTTCGCCATGCGCATTGCGACGTTCAATATCGACAGTCTGAATATGGGGCCTGACGCGCCGATTCCGATCGAAAAACGCATCCCGATCCTCAGGCCACAGCTCGAGCGGATGCGGGCCGATATTCTCTGCCTGCAGGAAATCAACGGGCAGCACAGGCCGGGCCATGGTCCGCGCGAACTTCTCGCGCTCGACAAGCTGATCGAAGGAACGCGATACCAAAGCTATGCGCGCGCCACGACGATATTACCCGGTCGCGCCGGTGCGGCCGATGTCCACAACCTCGTCACGCTCTCGCGCTGGCCGATCCAAGAGGCGCGATCGATCCGCAACGTTCTCGTACCGCCGCTTGCCTATCGCGCGCTGACAGCCGTGCCGCCGCAGGCACAGGCGCAGGAGGTCACGTTCGAGCGACCCGTTCTCGTGACGGACATCGCGTTCGCACCCGGGCGGGCCATCGCCGTCATCAACGTGCATTTGCGCGCGCCGCTCGCTGCGCCCATTGCGGGACAGAAAGTCAGCGCGATCGTCTGGAACTCGGTTGCCGGCTGGGCGGAAGGGTATGCGCTGGCGGCCTGGAAGCGCACGGCACAGGCGCTCGAGGTGCGGCTGGTCATCGACGGTCTGATGGATGCGAATCCGGAGCGGTTCATTGTCGTGGCCGGAGATTTCAATGCCGAGGACCACGAAACGCCGCTCAAGATTCTGATCGGCGCAGAGGAGGATACCGGCAACAGTCTGCTGGCCCCACGCGCCCTCGTGGCGCTCGACCGCGGCCTGCTCGGTGAGCGGCGGTTCAGCACACTGCATCTCGGCCGTCCGCTGATGCTCGACCACATTCTCGCCAGTCGATCCCTTCTGGCCCATCTTCGTACTATCGAGATCGACAACGAGGCGCTTAGAGACGAGACCGTGAGCTTGGGGAAGACGAGGCAGGAGGCGGGCTCGTCACACGCACCGCTCGTTGCGGAGTTCGACCTCGGCTGCGAAGGGTCAATCCGCTAAATGCCAAATGGATAGGTGTCTGGCAGCCCCTCCATTTGGGTCGTGTCGAACGGCTTGATGGCGTTCGTTCTATCGATCCACACGTACTCATCGAACTGGCGGGGCAGAACGACCTCAAAATAATGACTGGCCAGCTCGCTCTCGGGCCGGTAGACGACACCAATGGCCCGCTCGAGCCGCGGCTTAGAAAGCCGTTCGGCCAAATCCTCGCGCCCGTTCCCGCGCAATGGGACAAGGAGACCCGGAGAGTTGGTCAGGTGGAACATCCGCTCGTAGCTCTGGGGATGCGCAGGCCGCACGACCATGACCTGCATGGGTGCGTCCCAGTCGGATGCCGCTGCGACGGTTCCATCGTTGGTGCCGAAGCCGATGTGATAGGATTTCCTGCCGAAACGCTGACGGCAGAGTTGGCCGATGTTATGCTCCCCACGCCGAGCCATCTCGGTCGCAGACGCGTCTCCGATATGGGAGTTGTGGGCCCAGACGACAGCCTTTGACGATGCGCCGTGATGGGCCAGGAGGTTCTGAAGCGTCTCGAACATGTGGCTGTCGCGCAGGTTCCAGGATGCGCGCGAGCCGTAGTACATGGTGCGATAGTATCGCTCGGCGTTGGCAACCAGGCGGGCGTTCTGGGCGGCATCAAAGAACCGCTCGCCGTCCTTCAAGGAATAGGCCCGCTCCTTCTCGAATAGCTCGACCAGCATGTGCGCGACATCGCGCTCGCACGCACGGAACCCCTCGGACAAGACAGCCCGCCCATACGCGGCTGGATCCGATTCCCAAGGGCTGAGGCAGCCGTAGCGTTGACGTGCGACGGTCGCAAGATCCGGATCGATTGCTTCGAGATAGTGAATGACCGATTGGATGGAGCCGTAAAGACTGTAAAGGTCCAGACCGTAGAAAGCCGTCCGCTTCTGGGGTTCTAGTGTCCGGTTATGCGCATGAAGCCAATCGACGAATTGCCGCGTTTCCTCGTTGCGCCACATCCAAGTTGGAAAACGCGCGAAGGCTGTCCAAGGTGCGCGCGCGATGTGACGGTCGCGGACATAGTTGTCGATCCGCGCGGCGTCCGGCCAATCTGACTCGATGGCGACGATGTTGAAACCTTTTTCGGAGATCAGGCGCTGCGTGATCCGGCTCCGCATGCGGTAGAACTCGGATGTGCCATGTGTGGCTTCGCCGATGAGCACAACGCGTGAGTCGCCAATGCGACGCTGGAGCGGCTCGAGATCAGCATCTTCGAGCGCGACGAACGCCTCCGACACCTTGGCGATGAGGCCGGTCGTCGAAACACTTACCGTGGGTCTCGTCTGAACGACTCGCGGTGGACGTGTTTCCCATTCGCTTTCTTTGCTCTCCCATCCCTCCTTGCCGATCAGCGGGACGAACCGAACGTCGGCTATGTCCTCGCGCTCGTACTCATTCTCGTCCAGGCGCGTCACGCGAACCAGCTCTTGCGCGCGCAGATCGCTCCCGACCGGTATGACCATACGTGCGCCAATCTTTAGCTGATGCAGCAGAGATTGGGGGATATCGGGACCACCGGCCGAAACGAGGATGGCATCGAAAGGCGCATGATCGGCCCAGCCCTCCGTGCCGTCAGCGTGGCGCACATGGACGTTGTCGTATCCCGCATCGGCGAGATTGAGTGCCGCACGCTCGGCGAGCTGACCGATGCGCTCGACGGTATAAACTTCTCCGGCAATCTCGGCCAGTACGGCGGCTGCATAACCCGAGCCGGCGCCGATCTCGAGAACCTTTTCCCCGCCTTGAAGCGCTAGGGCCTCGACCATAAAGGCGACGATGTAGGGCTGCGAGATGGTCTGACCGCCCCCGATCGGCAGGGGACTGTCGACGTAGGCCTCCTCCTTCAGGTGCTCGGGTACGAACAGCTCGCGCCGCACCTTGCGCATAGCTTTGACGACGAGCGGATCGCGAACGCCGCGCGCTTCGATCTGCTCCTGCACGAACCGCTCACGACGTTTGTCCTCGCTCTTTGCCATCGCACGTCACCTCGCTAGGTCAGATCCGCTGGCGGTAGTTTCGCGCGTTTTCGGGCCAAAGTTTCTTGATGTCAGCAGGAAGCTGATCGATGACCTGCGAGATCTCGCCGGGGTCGCAGTGGTGCGCGACTAAAGCGAAAACGTCCTGCACTGCCCGTTCGGGTTTGTGCCGCCGCGGCAGGAGCTTCAAGGTGATCTCGTCGAGAAATGCCTGCTTCGAGCGGATACGCTCCGGCGTGCGCGACGGGCGCCAGGCTTCGTAATAGAGGCCTCGAATGACGGTCGGCAGCTGAGCGCCGAGCTCCACCGCCTCCTCGGGCGTCAGGCGGTCTCGAAGCTGATGCAGAACCACGCGCAGGACACCCAGAGCTTCCTCCTCGTCCTCCAGATCGGCGTTGTCGCGCAGCTCTTTGAGCCATTCCTGTGTCTTCTGGACCGAATGGGCGATTGAAGCAGGAACTGTCACGGAGCGTCTCCTTCGAGAATGGGCCGGGGCACACCCCGGCCCATAAGCACCACTAAGCAGCCTTCTTGGCTTCAATGGACGGCTTCTCGCCTTTGATTGCGATCTTCTTGGTCGCTTTCTGGGCCTCCGGCGGCTTCGAAATCGTTACAGTCAAGACGCCGTTCTTTACGCTCGCCTGCACCTTATCGGGATCGATTTTGAACGGCAGAACCATCGAGCGATGGAATGACCCATAGGAACATTCCACGCGCCGGAACGTGCGGCCCTTCTCCTCCTTCTTCTCGTCGACTTCCGACCTCTTTTCGCCATTGATCGTGATCTGGTCGTCGGAGACGCTCACGTCGATATTTTTCTCGTCGACCCCGGGGAGCTCAGCGGTCAGCACAACGTCCTTATCCGTTTCACTGACGTTCATGCTCGGCCAGAATTCGCGGGCGTCTGACAGAAGCCCCGCGAAGGGCATGGTCTCCGCCCAGGTGTTGAACAGGTCGTCGATTTCCTTGCGCAGGGATGATAGCGCGTTGGATTCATCTTTACGCAGGGATGGAAGCAATGAGCGAAATTTCATGTTTGACTCCTACCGATACAGGGTTTGCGTGAGGATACTTCTAAGAACTCAGCCGTGATGAGCGGAGACTGCCGCCATCACCTCGCCGGCAAGCGTGCGCGAGCCGGCGTGGGACACGTCGCCGAGGCTCAACATGCCGACCATCCGCTTGCGGTCGTTGAGCACCGGAAGGCGGCGAACCTTCTTCTGCTCCATGACGCGCACGGCGTCGTCGAGGTCCTCGCCTTCGGTGCAGTAAACGATGCCCTTGGACATGACGTCGCGGGCGGTGAGTTTCGCGGGGTCTTTAGAATTGGCCAGTCCCCGGCAAGCAATGTCGCGATCAGTAACCATGCCGATCAGGCGGTCGTTTTCTCCAACCGGAATGGCACCGACGTCGTGCTTCTCCATCATCGCAGCGATTTTTGAGATCGGCGTGGTCGGCTCTACCCATTCCACGCCCTTGTGCATCGCGTCTTTGACCTTCATGGCTTTCACTCCTTCTGTTTTCACTTTCCGAAAACGTCTCCGTTTTTCTTGTCGTATGACGACCTGCGCTGCGTCACGGGCTGTCAGCGGCAGATCAGGACGGGAACCGAGCTGTGCGTCAGCACTTCCTGCGCCTGGCTGCCGAGAAAGAGGCGCTGCAGTCCGCGGCGGCCGTGCGATGCCATTACGATCAAGTCGCAAGCCGTCTCCTTGGCAGCCGACAAAATGCCTTCTGCCGGAAACTGATCCGCTTCGTGAAGGGTCGCGCATTCGATGCCAGCACGCTTCGCAACGCTCGCGGCGGACAACAGTACGGCTGCGGCATTTTTATCGATTGCCCGTGTGTACTCTTCGACAGGAAACGACATTGCGGCTTCGCCGGGCACCATCGAGGTCCAGGAGGGGGTCGCCATCACGACGGTGATTTTTGCGCCAAGCGCCTTGGCCAGCCCGATCCCTTGCTCAACGGCGATCTGAGCGAGATCCGATCCGTCAGTGGCGATGAGAATGTGCCTGAACATGGGCACCTCCCGCGCTAAGCGCTTGTGGCATCCGGAAGCTGGTTGCTCAAACCGTCCAGCGCGCGCTTGCCGATGCGGGCGAGCGCGGCGTACTCATCGCGATAGTCCTGAGACGCCTTGAGGAGGAAGGCCTGATAGGCCTGCACGAGTTCCACCGGCGTCTTGCAGGATCCCAGTTGCGACAGGAAGCCAATGTCCTCCAGGCCGCGCTTTTTTAGAAAGCTCAGATGCTCTTTGCTCCATTCGGCGTAAACCGATCCGATCTCCGCATTGATGGAGGCGGCGCGCTCGAAGAGTAGACCGTAAGCGGCCGGAGATGCGTCGTCCGAATGAGCGGCTTCAGGTGTTTCCGGAATGGTCAGCATGGTGCACCTCACGCAATACGCGATACAGTTTGCGAAGTCGCAACAATTGCAAGGTTGGCACTTTCTTCATTTGACGAAAATCAATGGGAAACATCGGCATTCACTTAATCCAAATCAACGTCTGCCGAATAGTGCTCGGCAAATATTTTCTTGCGGCTCCTTCCCCCCATTCCAAGAGCCGCGACCGGACGCTTCCCTCGCGATCCGGTGATTTTCAGTCCCGAAGCTTTCCCCCGGCTTCGGGACTGATTTTATTTCGAGAACCAGATCACGGCGAGCCAATGCTCCGCCTGTAGATCGCCTGCTTCACCAGTTCCACCGCCGCGAGGTAGGCCGCGACGGTAGCGACAAGAAATGCGTAATAGAGTGGCGGAAGAGGTTGAAGACCGAACAGCGCGCCGAGCGACGTGAACGGCAACATAACTCCGGCTCCTGCCACTCCGAGTGAAAGTGCTACCAGCAGCGGATGCGGCCGGCTCTTCCAGGGGCGCCGCCGTGTGCGGATCACCAGAACCACGAGTGTCTGCGTCGCGAGCGATTCCACGAACCATCCCGATTGGAAAATCTGCTCGTTGGCACCGAAGAGTGTCAGCAAGGCCCAGAAAGTGAAAAAGTCGAAAACCGAGCTGAGCGGCCCCAAGACCAGCATGAAGCGCTTAATGACCCCGAGATCCCAACGGATCGGCCGCGCCACGGTTTCGGGATCGACCCGGTCAAAAGGAACGCCGACCTCCGAAAAATCATAGAGCAGATTATTGAGCAGGACTTGCGTCGGAAGCATGGGTAGGAACGGCAGGAACAAAGCAGCGCCGGCCATCGACACCATGTTACCGAGGTTCGAGCTGGATCCCATGAGGATGTATTTCGTCACGTTCTCGACCGTTCGGCGGCCCTCCCGCACACCGTCCAGGATCACATTGAGATTTCGGTCGAGCAGGACGAGGTCGGCAGCTTCCTTCGCGACGTCGGCCGCCGTATCGACGGAAATGCCGACGTCGGCGGCATTAAGGGCCGAGGCATCGTTGATGCCGTCGCCGAGGAAGCCTGCGACGTGCCCAGAGCGCTTCAACGCGCCGAGAATGCGGGCCTTCTGTTGCGGCAGCACGCGACAGAAGATTGTCGTGGCGGGAAGGCGTGCGCGGAGCGCTTCCTCGCTCAGTCCATCGATCTCCGCGCCGATCAGCATGCCTGTGACCTCGATGCCGAGCTCCCGGCAAATGTGAAGCGTGATCTGCTCGCTATCGCCGGTCACGATCTTCACCGCGACGCCGGCCTGCGCCAACTCGCGGATCGCAGCCGCAGCGTCGGGCTTGGGCGGGTCGACGAACGCCAGGAAGCCCACGAAGGTCAGCTCTCTTTCATGAGCGCGCGCGTCGCCCTCGTCCTTACCGAGCGCGCGGATTGCGACGGCCAGCACCCGGTAGCCGTCCTCGCCCAGCCGGGAGAATTCCTGCATAAGCCGCTGCGCCGTTCCGGGATCCAAGGAACCAACCGCACCATCCGCACGCTCGACGCGCGCCGACAAGGACAGGATGTCCTCGGGCGCCCCTTTCACGACCAGCAGTCGTTCCGTGCCCCGCTCGAGCATGACGGACACACGGCGGCGCTCGAAATCAAAGGGGCATTCGTCCACTTTGCGCCAGGATGACGTTTCGAGCCTCTCGTGCGCGACGACGGCGCGATCGAGCGGGCTCGCGATGCCGGCGGTAAAGGAGCTGTTGAGATACCCCAGTTCGAAGACGCGGTCGCTGGCTTCGCCGTCTGCTCCCACATGCAGGGCAAGCGTTACCTCCGCCTGCGTCAGCGTTCCGGTCTTGTCGGTGCACAAGACATCCATCGCGCCCAGATCGTGGATTGCCGCGAGGCGTTTCACGATGACGTGGCGCTCGGCCAGGCGACGCGCACCGTTGGCGAGTGTGACCGTGAATACCATCGGCAACAACTCGGGCGTGAGGCCGACTGCGAGGGCCAGTGCGAAGATGAGCGATTCGAGCCATGGCCTGTCGAAAAGCGTGTTCACCGCCAGAACGAACAGAACCAGGAAGATCGTGAGCTGCATCATGAGCATGCCGAAATCCTGGATGCCCTGCTCAAAGGCATCCCGTGGCCGTCGTGCCGCGAGCGATCGTGCGATGTTGCCGACCTCCGTTCGCCGACCCGTCTCACAGACGAGGGCCGTTGCACTGCCGCTGATCACGGACGTGCCCGCGAACACGGCATTCAGCGCTTCGGCCGGGTTATTGGACGTCGCTACGGCCTCCATATCTTTCGCAACGGGATAGGGCTCCCCCGTCAGCAGGCTCTGATTGACGTAAAGATTCCCCGTCTCGAGCAATCTGCAATCGGCCGGCACGATATCGCCGGCGAAAAGCCGCACGACATCGCCTGGCACCAACCGTTCGACGGCAATCTCCCGCGCCGCACCGTCGCGAACCACTGTCGCCTTGAGACCGACGCTGCGGCGCAAGGCTTCGACCGCGTTCTCCGCGCGCCGTTGCTGCACGACATCGAGCACGACACTGATCAGCACGATGGCGACGATGATGACGAAGCTCAGGACATCGCCGGTCCACGCGGACAGCGCACTTGCGAATAGGAGGATGAGGATGAGCGGATTGGCAAACCTGTCAGCTACGGCGCGCCACAGGGGCCGCGCGCGCTCGGCCAGAACGTCATTGGGACCGCTCTTCGCAAACCGGACTTCCGCGTCTGCTTCGCTGAGCCCGTGGCACCGCGACGCTGCATCCGGCAGGCGATCCATCGGATCCTGCCAGAAACGATGTGGTGCCGGCCGGGACATACGTCACGCCCTGCTGAAGGGCAGGCACGCGAAGCTGCGACGTGTGGAGCGACGCTTCGGTGCCCCCATGCCGTCACCGCGACGAAGCGACGAGCATGTCATGCGGCTCTTGCTTCCGCTACTCGACGCGAGATTTCGCGAACGGGAGCGTCGGCGAGATCGAGAAGCAGCTCCCGCTCGAGGCGGCTCCTGACGGTCTCGGACAGGTTCTGGCGCAAATCACCCATCATCTGCGGCGGGGCAATGACGATCAGCCGATCGTATGCTTTCTGCGCCAGCTTTGCGTCGAGGATCTGCGCCAGCTCCTTGGCAAAAATCCTCTTCTCAGCGCGATGGGGATCGGATTTCGGAGTGATCGCATGCCGTCCAGGACCAACCGAATCGAAGGTCCGAGGCAGGCTATCGCTAACCATATCGCTCGACTTCGCAATCGGATGCTCAAGGTCGAGCCCATCGACGAGCGTCAGATCACCCTTGGAACCGGACTGCTCCAGAACGCGGGCATGGCCGGCATCGGCGACCAGAACCCATGTTTTTTCACGCTTCATGAAAGCCTCCATTCATTGGAGACCGACAAAGTACTGCCGTACCTTGGCGTGTTCCTTGCGCGCGATCAATATCGCATAAATCAACAATCTTCGATGGAGGCTAAAAAATTTAGGGCCCGAATTTATCCAGGTCAAGGAATAGCGGACCAAGTGAACCATAAGTGATGAACGCGGCGTGAGAGGAGTGGCGTGTCCGCTTTCTCGGGATAGCCGAAGTTGTAGAGGATCGACGCATTTAGGAGACTTGCTTCGCGGCCGGCCTGGATATCGGCCTCGCGCGCGAGCTGCTGCAAGCCCTGCCTTAGTCCTCTCGCTGATCAGCGAACGCCCAAATTCCGCCAGGGCTCCCAAGACGTGAAAATAGCAACCGGCCTGCGGTTGTTCCTGTATCAATGGCTTCAGACAGTGAGCGGAATGCGACTTGCTTTGCCTCGAGTGCCGCGTTCGTATCGATTGGCGCTTGCCGCAGTCAGGTCCGAAGCGCACAGTCAGAACATGACAAAATACCTCATATCCTTCCCGAGCGAAGCCATGGTGCTGACGGATGACGAGTTTCCGATCGTTGTCGCGGAGTCTCACGCAGTGATCGAAGAGGCCAAGGTAGCCGGCGTCTACGTGTTCGGTGGAGGAATAGCAGAGCAGGTCGATCCCGTGCTGGTCTCCGGCGACGGGTCTGTAAGCGCCGAGATCTACCCAGGCAGCCGCCTGACGGGCGGGTTCACTGTGCTGGAATTGCCGACGCGCGAGGATGCCGTTGAATGGGCAAGAAAGATCGCAGTCGCATGTCGTTGCTCGCAAGAACTCCGCGAGTTTGGGTACGACCCGGCGAGCTAGTGCAACTGACGATATAGAGGGTCCGAGCGCATCGCAGCGCTCTACGCGTCCATGGGCGCGACACCTGTCGTTCGCCTGTTGTCTGATGAGCGACCGGGCTGTGAGTCTCGGCAATACACAGCCCGGCCTTCTGTCATTGCTGTTGGTCTAGGCCGAATGCCGGATGATGAATCAGCTCCCCGCTCGGTTCGATGCCGTCGAACGGCAAGGCCTGAACCACCTCGGGGGGACAACCCGCTACGCCCAGGCCGGGGAAAGCTCGGAAGCCGAACCGGCCATAGTAGGCGGGGTCGCCCACCAGCGCCGCGCCCCGGCTCGTCGCCCGCAGTCGGCTGAGGGCTTCTGCCATCAAGGCCGTGCCGATGCCCTGTCGATGCCTTGACGGTAAAACGACAAGCGGGCCGATCAGACCCCAGCCGTCCTCAGTGCCGATCCGTGCCGCCGAGGCGGCCAGATAACCAATCACCTCGCCCTCGTCCTCGGCCACAAGCGAGAGGGCAAGTGCTCCGTCTGCCCGTAACCTCTCAACGATGCGCGCCTCGGTTCCGGTGGATTGCGCAAGCATCAGGAGGGCTTCAGTGACAAGCCGGCTGATCGCCGGGATGTCATCAATCGTTTCGTTGCGGATCCGCATGTCATGCCCCCTGATTGTCGAGTTGCGCGCGAACGAAAGTGCGGCCGCGTTTCGAAATCCGATAGGGACTACCCGACCGGGATTCGATCAGCCGCCTCTGCCGCAGCCGGTTGAAGACAGTCAGGTTGAAGTCAGCAAGGATCATCCCGTCGCGCGTGATGCATGTTACGGCCGTGATTTTGGCACCGTCGCCACGTTCGTGCAGGATGCGGCCACCAAGGGCCAGAACGTGCAGCGCACGTTGCTCATATCGTGAGATGTTCATGGAAGTCTCGTATGATAGACGTGAAAAAACACCCCGGGCGCGTGCGCACCCGGCGGCTATGAATTCACGAGGCTCTCTGAGATTCAGAGAGCCTTATCACACAAGCTCTGACATCCAGTCTCCAGCTATCGCGAAGCGAACA
>VFQR01000593.1_pt1 | contig 44364 bp, 48 predicted proteins | sample 3512321 | NCBI WGS metagenome assembly VFQR01 (sample SAMN10412374, study PRJNA504923) | tailings metagenome | isolation source: Relicate 3 Philex TSF1 revegetated site | place: Philippines: Tuba, Benguet | collected 2017-08-29 | reverse complement strand
GCCAGGCGGCTTAGGTTGGAGACCCCCCGTGGTCCAGTCCAAGGGGTTCACTCCAATTTCGCGACGTTTTTTGACGCAAAAAACGCAAATGCCCCCGCATGGCGGGGGCATTTCGGAAACTGCGTCAGTTTCCGGTGCGATTTCTGCGTCAGAAATCGCTTACCGGTTGAGAAGGTGGCGCAGGGCGGCGATGTCGTCCTGCATCACGCCATGGCCCGCGCCGGGATGGATGCGGGTTTCGACCGTGGCCCCGAGCGCGAGAAGGGTATTGGCCGTTTCACGCACCCGCGCGAGCGGGATATGCGGGTCGCGTTCATGGACGGACAGCCAGACGCGGCCTTCGCGTTTGCCTGTGTAGTCAAACCGCTTGGGGCGGTGGCCGTAGAGCGCGTCGGACGGATCGCCCGGCGCGTCGGCGGTGCCGACGAGCCCGCCTGACAGGGCGAGGAGGCCGGCGAGGCCTTCGCCCATGCGGGCAAAGCCTTCCGCCGCGAGGCAGGCGCCCTGGCTGAAGCCCGCGAGCCAGATATGGCTGCGGGGGATGCCTTCGGCTTCCAGCGTGGCGATGGCCTGATCCACCTCAGCGAGGGCACGGGTGACGAAGGGTTCCATCTGGGCGCTGGGGGCGAGGAAGCTGGTGGGCCACCAGCTGTTGGCCGGCGCCTCGGGCGCGATGGCGGCGACCTGGGGCAGGGCGGCGTGATCCATCAGCGACAGGATGTCGGCGGCCGAGCCGCCGCGACCGTGCAGAAGCACGATCCCGGCGGTGGCCCCGGATTGGGGGCCGTGGCGCATCATGCGGGCACCTTGATGGGCGGCAGCACGGCCTCGATCCGGTCGCGCAGGCGTTCGTGCTGCGCGGGGAGCATCAGTTTGCTGCCCATGGTTTCCACCGGTTCATCGACGGCGAAGCCCGGCGGATCGGTGGCGATTTCAAACAGCACGCCGCCCGGTTCGCGGAAGTAGATCGCGTTGAAATACTGCCGGTCGATCACCGGGGTGGTGCGGTGGCCGAATTTCAAAAGCGCCTCTTGCCAGTGGTGCTGATCCTCTTGCGTCTTGGCGCGGAAGGCGACGTGGTGGATGGTGCCGCGCCCGGGGCGGGCGACGGTGGGCACATCGGCGCGCCAGATGTCGATGATATTGGCGCGGTCGTTGCCTTCGGCCTGCAGGCGCAGGCGTTCGCCGCCCTGACCGCGTTCCGATCCGATGACGCGGTAGCCGAACGCCTCGGTCAGGAGGCGCGCGGTGGGGTCGGGATCGCGTTCCCAAAGGGTAACGGAGTGGAAGCCGTGCCGATCCGCAGCACCTTCGGTTTCGATCAGTTCGACCGGCGCGCCATCGGGATCACGCAGGGTGATGACGCGCTGGCCGAAGCGTTCGGTGCCTGCGGGGATGTGGCGGTCGCCTTCGGACAATTCGTCGATCATGGCGTCGAAGTCGCCCTTCGGGATCGCGTAGGCATAGGCCGAGGCCATGCCCGGGCCGGCGCGGCCGGGGCCGGCATCGGCGAAGGGGAAGAAGGTCAGGATCGTGCCCGCGCTGCCGGCGTGATCACCGTAATACAGGTGATAGGTGCCGGGATCGTCGAAGTTGACGGTTTTCTTCACGAGCCGTTGCTTCAGGAGGCCTGCGTAGAAATCGACGTTCTCCTGCGGCGGGCCGGAGATGGCGGTGACATGGTGGAGGCCGGGGATCTTGGTCATCGGACTGCCCTTTCGGCTGGTGTTTCGGTTGCCGTGAATATGGGGCAGGTGCGCCTTTGCGGGAAGCGGGCAGGCGCGCGCGGGACTTGTGCAGCGGCGCACGATACCCGGTGCGGAAAGTGACCTCGGGGGCAAACCCATCCGACTTTCAAGATTGACAGGGGCGCAGGCGACCCGCAGCCTTTTTCCATTGGTTTCGAGTGACAGGAGTAGGTGTGATGGGAATTTTCAAGCTGGGCGCCGTGTTTCGGGTTTCGGATTATGTGCGGCAGGCGCAGGTGCCGGGATTGGGGCCGGAGGGTGGCCTGATCACCGTGGGTGGGCAGGTCTCGGGCGTCGACGAGCGGCAGTTGGCGGCGCGGATCGGGCTGGATGGCGATCTGCGCGAAGCCTTTGCCTTTGAGGGGCCGTATCGGACCACATCGCCCTATCAGATCTTCGGGCGCCCGGATGGCAGTTTTCTGGCGCTGTATTCATCGCCCCTGTTCGGGCCGCCGACGCCGGTTCTGCTCTTGCATGGGGCCGATGGGGTACCGATTGCGGCGCCGGTGTCGCTGACCGATGTGCCTGCGAGTTATCAGCGGATCCATGTCGAGGTGGCGGCGGATGGCGGGTATGTGGTGCTGCTGAGCACCGGATCGGCCGGGACGCCGGGGCCGGACCTGCGGCTGATGCGGTTCGATGCAGCGGGCGCGCAGATCGGTGCATCGCAGGTGATCGAGATTGGCAGACCTTCGTATCAGGAATGGTCGGGCGGTGTGGCCGTGGCGGCGGATGGCACCGTGGCCTTTGGCCATACGCGGGAGGTGATCATCCATGTGGCGGAGAACGGTTTCACATTCTCCGAATATGGCGCCAGCGTCAGCCTTGTGACGACGGGCGGGCAGCGGGTGCAGGTCAATCTTCAGAGCCCGGGCTATATCGAGTTGCCGTCGGGCGCGAACAGCAGTGTGAACGACGCGTCGAACACCTATCCACCACAGATCGCGGCGCTGGATACGGGCGGGTTCGCGGTGGTCTATCAGGTGAACATGGGCAGCTTTTCCAGCCGGGTGCCCACCAAGTTCGTGGCCTTTGTCGATGGCGCGGGCAATGTGACGGGCGGTCCGGCGCAACTTTTCACCGATGACACCAATGGCGAGTTCCGGGTGGAGGCGCTGCCCGGCGGGCGGGTCGCGGTGGCCTGGGTGCGCAACGGGGTGGATGTCATGCTGGGCGTGGTGTCGCTGGGCGCTGGCGGTGTCGTGGCCTTTGAAAGCGCCGTGGTGGGGCGGACGGTCGCCAATGCCTTTGACAGCGGGTTGCGCGATCTGATCGTGGCGGGGGATGGGTCGTTGTTCGTAACCTTTGACGATCCGGTGACGCGGGCGCCCACGACGCAGCGTCTGGTGGTGGGCGATGATCTGGGCCGCGTGCGCACGGGGACGGAGGCGGGCCAGACCATGACCGGGACGGTGCGCAACGACTGGTTCGATGCCGAGGGCGGCCACGACACGATCGACGGCGGGCGCGGCAATGACCGGATGCATGGCGGGGCGGGCGATGATCTGCTGTTGGGCGGGGCGGGGCGCGATACGCTGGATGGCGGCAACGGGTTTGACACGGCGGATTATGCGGCGTCAGCGGCGGCAGTGCGGATCAATCTGGCGACCAATGTGAACCGGGGCGGGACTGCGGATCGCGACGTTCTGATCAGTATCGAGCGGGTGGTAGGCAGCGCCTTTGGCGACCGGATTGTGGGTGCCGTGGCCGATGAGGAACTGGTCGGCGGCGCGGGGGACGACACGCTGGACGGCGGTGGCGGGAATGACAGGCTGTTCGGCGGGGCCGGGGGAGACAGCCTGCTGGGCAATGCGGGCGATGACCGGCTGGAGGGGGGGCAGGGCAATGACCGGCTGTTCGGCGGCAATGGGCGTGACAGCCTGTTCGGGGGCGCGGGCAATGACACGGTGGCGGGCGGGCCGGGGGCCAACCTTCTGGATGGCGGGGAGGGCAGGGACCGGCTGGTCGGAGGGACCGCCAATGACACGCTGTTCGGCGGCGCGGGGGCGGATACGCTGATCGGCGGGGGGGGGACGGATCAGGCCAGCGGGGGGGCGGGGGCGGATGTCTTTGTCTTTGCCGCTTCGGGGCGCCTGACCGTGACCGATTTCGAGACGGGCCTCGATCGTGTGGATATCGGGGCCACGTCCTTCGCTGATGGCGCGGCGGCGCTGGCGGCGGCACGGTCCTTTGCGGGCGGGGTGCGGATCAGCGACGGTGCGGCGGTGATGATCCTGCAAGGCGTGGTGCTGGGCGATCTGACGGCGGGACATTTCGTCGATCTGCTGTAGGGCGCGGGTCCGGGCGGGTGGGGCGACCCTTGACTTCGCCCGCGCCAAGGGGTGTATCGGCGCGATGATCCAAACAGCCTCGTCAGGGGAAGCATGATGCACGCCTATCGCAGCCATACCTGCGCCGAGTTGAACACCGCCCATGTGGGCCAGACGGTGCGCCTGTCCGGCTGGGTGCACCGCGTGCGCGACCACGGGGGCGTGCTGTTCATCGACCTGCGCGACCATTACGGGATCACGCAGGTGCTGGCCGACAGCGACAGCCCGGCCTTTGCCGCGGTGGAAAAGGTGCGCGCCGAATGGGTGGTGCGGATCGACGGGCGGGTGAAGGCGCGCGATGCGGCGCTGGTGAACCCCAAGATCCCGACCGGCGAGGTCGAGGTCTATGTGACCGGCCTTGAGGTGCTGGGTGCGGCCGAGGAATTGCCGATGCCGGTGTTCGGCGAGGTGGATTATCCCGAAGAGACGCGGCTGACCTATCGCTTCCTCGACCTGCGGCGCGAAAAGCTGCATCGCAACATGATGCTGCGGTCGAATGTGGTGCGCCATCTGCGCAATGCGATGTGGGATCAGGGGTTCAACGAGTTTCAGACGCCGATCATCACCGCGTCGTCGCCAGAGGGCGCGCGGGATTTTCTGGTGCCGTCGCGCCTGCATCCGGGCAAGTTCTATGCCCTGCCGCAGGCGCCGCAGCAGTTCAAGCAGTTGATCATGGTGGCGGGGTTTGACCGCTATTTCCAGATCGCGCCCTGTTTCCGGGATGAAGACCCGCGTGCCGACCGGTCGCCCACCGATTTCTACCAGCTTGACGTGGAGATGAGCTTTGTCGAGCAGGAGGATGTGTTCGCCGCCGTGCAGCCGGTGATCCAGGGGCTGTTCGAGGCGTTCCGCCCCGATTGCACCGTGCCATCGGACTGGCCGCGCATCGCCTATCGGGATGCGCTGTTGTGGTATGGCAGCGACAAGCCGGACCTGCGCAATCCGATCAGGATGCAGGTGGTGAGCGAGCATTTCCGGGGATCAGGGTTCGCGGTCTTCGCGAAGCTGCTGGAAAACGAGGGGACGGAGATCCGCGCCATCCCCGCGCCCACGGGGGGCAGCCGGAAGTTCTGTGACCGGATGAATGCCTATGCCCAGAAAGAGGGCCTGCCGGGGATGGGCTATATCTTCTGGCGCGAGGCCGAGGATGGGTCGGGGATGGAAGCTGCCGGTCCCTTGGCCAAGAATATCGGGCCGGAGCGGACGGAAGCCATCCGGGTGCAGCTTGGCCTTGGCCTGGGCGATGCGGCGTTTTTCCTGGGCGGGAAGCCCGAGCAGTTTGAAAGCTTCGCGGGCCGGGCGCGGAACGAGATCGGGCGGGAATTGGGGCTGGCCGAGACGGATACGTTCCGGTTCGCCTGGATCGTGGACTTCCCGATGTATGAGAAGACCGATGACGGGAAGATTGATTTCTCCCATAACCCGTTTTCCATGCCGCAGGGCGGGATGGAGGCGCTGACGGGCGATCCGCTGAAGGTGCATGCCTATCAGTATGACCTTGCCTGCAACGGGTATGAGCTGATTTCGGGCGGCATCCGCAACCACAAGCCGGAGATCATGTACAAGGCCTTTGAACTGGCCGGATACCCGAATTCCGAGGTGGACAAGCGGTTCGGGGGCATGGTGAAGGCGTTCAAATATGGCGCGCCGCCCCACGGCGGCTGTGCCATGGGGATCGACCGGGCGGTGATGCTGCTGGCGGATGAGAGCAACATCCGCGAGGTGATCATGTTCCCGATGAACCAGCGGGCGGAAGACCTGCTGATGGGCGCGCCTTCGGAGCCCATGAACGAGCAGCTGCGCGAATTGCGGCTGCGCGTGGTGCCGAAGGATCAGTGAGGCCGCGCGAGCGCCTGTCGCGGGGCTGACCAGTGGCCATGTTGACGCCCTCGCCAAGGGCGGATTTCCCTGCCACTGTGGGGCGGTCTGCCGAAGGGGTTTTCATGGCCGCCCATCCACCGCTTTTCACCGCATCGGTGCCGGTGTTCCGGCATTATCTGGAACGGGTGGCGCGCATGGCGGAACTGGCGGGGCGCGAGGCTTTGGGCGCGCGGATCGCGGATGCTTTTCCGGCAGGCCAGCAATTCGCCACGGCGGCGGGGTTTGCGCTGCGCGTGGCCTGCCCGCTGGCCGGGCGCGAGGTGCCGGATCTGCCCGGGGCGCTGGGGCCGCGGCTGGCGGTGGTGCGGGCCACGCTGGGGGCGATGCGGCCGGCAGAGTTCGAGGGGGCCGAGGCGCGGCGGATCGGGCATCAGGCGGGCGAGGCCTGGCTGGAACAGGACGGGGCCACGTTCCTGCACCTCTATGGGATGCCGAATTTCCTGTTTCATGTGACCATGGGCTATGCCGCCTTGCGGGCGGCGGGGGTGGCGCTGGGCAAGGCGGATTTCGACGGGTTTCACCATTATGCGCCGGGGTTTTCGTTCTGAAGGTGCCGGGCTGCCCTTGCGGGGGGCGGGATCGGCGGGGCAGGGTGGCGGCAACAGGTGCAGGAGACGGGCATGACCTTGATCGGGTGGCAGGCAGCGGAATGGCCGGGCGCGGTGGTGCTGGAGGGGCGCTATGCGCGGCTGGACCGGCTGGATGCCGATGCCCATGCGGCGGACCTGTTCGCCGCCTTTGCCGGGCATGACAGGTTGTGGGACTACATGCCCTACGGCCCCTTCCATTCCGCCGCTGCCTATCACCGCTGGGCGAAGGAGGCGGTGGCGGGGCGCGATCCGGTGTTCTGGGCGATCACGGCCGAGGGGGCGGCGCATCCGTCCGGCGTGGCCTCATACCTGCGGATCACGCCCGAGCATGGGGTGATCGAGGTGGGCAATATCTGCCTGTCCCCCGCCCTGCAGCGCGGGCGAGCGGCGACAGAGGCGATGTTCCTGATGATGGACTGGGCCTTTTCGCATGGCTATCGGCGCTATGAATGGAAATGCAATGCGCTGAACCTGCCGTCGCGGCGGGCGGCGCAGCGGTTGGGGTTTTCCTATGAGGGCGTGTTCCGCCAGCATATGGTGATCAAGGGCGCGAACCGGGACACGGCCTGGTTCGCCATCATCGACAGCGAATGGCCGGCGCTGCGCGAGGCCTATGCGGCCTGGCTGTCGCCTGCGAATTTCGATGCCGCAGGGCGGCAGCGGGAGCGGCTGTCGGATCTGACGGGGCTGGTGCGGGCGGCATCGGACCCTGCGCTGTGACGGGGCGCATCAGCCGGGATAGAGCGTGGCAAGTCGGGCGTTGACCGGATCGCGCAGGGTTTGCGGCGGGGGTGGGGGTGGCGGTCTGTGCATCGGGGCCTCCTGTCGGGGATGGTGCAAGTCTCGGGCCAAAGGGTGAAGAGGCCGTAAACGCCCGAACTGCGACCGAAGCGCCCCTTGCGCGGGCGGCGGGGCGCACCCATAACCCGAAGCAACAACCTGTCAGGGAGAAGCGGATGATCGGACGTCTGAACCATGTGGCCATTGCCGTGCCCGATCTGGCGGCGGCGGCGGAACAATATCGCGGCACGCTGGGGGCGAAGGTCGGCGCGCCGCAGGACGAACCCGATCACGGGGTGACAGTGGTGTTCATCGAACTGCCGAACACCAAGATCGAACTTCTGTATCCGCTGGGCGAGAATTCCCCGATCGCAGGCTTTCTGGAGAAGAACCCGGCGGGGGGCATCCACCATATCTGCTATGAGGTGGAGGATATTCTGGAAGCGCGCGACCGGCTGAAGGCTTCGGGCGCGCGGGTGCTGGGGACGGGCGAGCCGAAGATCGGGGCGCATGGCAAGCCGGTGCTGTTCCTGCATCCGAAGGATTTCAACGGCTGTCTTGTGGAACTGGAACAGGTCTGACGCCATGAGCATCACCTCGGCCATCGTGCTTTATGCCGTGACGTGGTTCATGGTGTTCTTCATCGTGCTGCCCATCCGTTTCGTGAGCCAGGGCGATACCGGCGAGGTGGTGCCCGGCACGCCGAAAGGTGCGCCCGCGCGGGAAATCGTGGGGCGCAAGGCGCGCCTGACCACGCTGATCGCGGCAGGGGTCTGGGTGGTGCTGGCGGGGATCATCCTGTCGGGTGTGATCTCGGTCCGTGATCTGGATGTGCGGGGCGTGATGGGGGAATAGCCGCCCTAGTCTTCATCTTGGCAACAAATACCCTCAGGGGGTGAATGGGCCGCATGGCCTAGAGGGGGCGGAACGCCCCCTGCTACGGCGGAGGAGGCGCGCAGGCGCCGACGACATAAAAGGAATGCGGCGAAGCCGCTCCGCTGGATCAGCGGTCGGGTCCGCGCCCTGTGACGCGCCCTGTGACGCGCCCTGTGACGCGCCCTGTGACGCGCCCTGTGAGGCGGTGGAAGAGATGGGCGAAGGTCGCCACGCCGAAGACCGGGATCAGAAGGTTGATGACCGGGATCGACAGGGGGGCGGCCATCAGGATGCCCGCGCTCCAGATGCGGGCCTTGTTCGCGCGCCAGAGCGCGCGGGCTTCGGCCCGCCCGACCCGGCGCTGGGCGACGAGGGTGAAATATTCCCGGCCCAGCAGATAGCCGTTCAAGCCCCAGAACAGCACCGGCACCAGAGGGCCCGCGAAGGGCCAGAGGAACAGGGCAAAAAGGTTTGCCCCCAGCGCGATGCCGAAGAAATTGACCGCGCCGATCAGGCCTTCGGCGAGGGTCTGGGGCTGCGCGGGGGGCAGGGCGGGGTAATGGCGATCCTCCACCGCATCGACCACATCTTCCAGAAACAGCCCCGTGAAGGCCGAGGCGACGGGGACCATCAGGAAGATCGAGGCGAGCAGCATGAGAAGGATCGAACCGATGGACAAGAGCGTGTCCAGCCCGCCGACGGGGCCCAGAAGCGGCAGGTCGGTGGTTTCCGGCACAAGCCACTGGATCGCGCCGATCATCAGGGCGTAGAGCGCGACCAGAAGGGCGAGCGTCAGGCCGACGCCCAGGAGGACGACGCGGCGGAAGCGGGCATCGGTCCACTGGCCGAGAGCGCGGGAGAAACTGGTGAAGATCATGCCCATGCCGGTTCCTTTGCGGTCACGCCCAGGTGACGGAACGGGCGAGGTCGGGGCGGGGCCGGTCGGGCAGGGGCGCGCCGGGGGTGGCGATGTGGATGATCCCTGCGACCCATTCGGCATCCGTGCAGCCGAAGGCGCGGGTTGTGAAGGGGCGGTCATGGCTGACCCATCCGGTCAGCCAGTTGGCGCCCCAACCGGCCGCCGTGGCGGCGTTGACCAGACCGGCGCAGAGCGCGCCGGCCGACAAGGTCTGTTCGATTTCGGGGATCTTGTCCGAGGGTTTGGGCGAGGCGATCACCACCACGGCAAGGTGGGAGCGGTCGAATTGCCCGCGGCCCTTTTCGATGCGTTCGGGTTCCGGGCCGATCTCGCGCGCCCGCGCCTCGGCCAGATCGGCCCAGGTGGCGAGGGCGTCGCGGTAGCCGACCACCAGCCGCCAGGGTTCCAGCTTGCCGTGATCGGGCACGCGCAGGGCGGCCTGAAGGATGGGTTCCAGCGCGACGCGATCCGGCGCAGGGCCGGACATCAGCTTGGACGGGTAGGAGGCGCGGGTGGAAAGGAAGGCGAAGGCGGGGTCATGTGCGGGCATCTGGGGGCCTTGCTGCCCCGGCGTTTCGCGGGGCGGTGAGGGGACGGTTTCTGGCGGAGCGGGCGTTCGCCCGCATTGCTTTTGTCTCGCCTGCGCGCATTCGCGCTTGGCTCGGGAGGTTTTGGGTATTTGAGCCAAGGTGAAGGGGCAAGGGCTGTGTTAGGGGGTCAGGGCTTTGTGAAGAGGGTTTCGAGGTCGTCGATCCATTTGGTGAGGAAGGCATCGAAGCGGGGATCGGGTTGGCGGGCGGCGAGGGTGGCGGCGAGGGGGTCGGAGGCGGTGATCGGGCTATGGGAGAGTTCCTCGATCACGGCATGGCCGCAGAAAGGGACGTAAACCTCGGAATAGCCGCCTTCGTGCACGGCGAGGAGGCGGCCGTTGCAGAGGGTGTCGGCGGCCTGCATCGTGAGGCGGGTCATCTGGCGGAAGGTGTCGGCGGTGGCGAGCATCCGGCCCAGCGGATCGAGGGCGGCAGCATCGAAGCCGCAGGCGACGATCATGGCGTCGGGTTTGTGGGTGTGCAGCGCGGGGAGGACGAGGCGTTGGAACGCCTCGATATACCCTTTGTGGCCGGTGCCGGGGGGGAGGGGGATGTTGAGATTGGTGCCGAAGGCCGCGCCGTCACCCCGGATTTCGGCCTGGCCCGTGTCGGTGGGATAGTTGCGGTCCTGATGCAGCGAGATGGTCAGGATGTCGGGGTCATCGAGGAAGATCGCCTCGGTCCCGTTGCCGTGGTGGACGTCCCAGTCGATGACGGCGAAGCGTTTGGCTGACGTTTCCGATTGGGCGGCGCGGATGGCGATGGCGATGTTGGCGAGGAGGCAGAAGCCGTTGGGGCGGTCGGGCAGGCAATGGTGGCCGGGCGGGCGGGAGAGGGCATAGCCGTTCTTCGCCTGGCCGGTGAGGATGTCGAGGAGGCCACGTTTGGCCAGCCCTGCGGAGAGGGCGGCGAGTTCATAGCCGCCCCGGCCGAAGGGGGCGCGGGGGCCAAGCTCGCCGCCATCGGCATCGGAAAGGGCCTTGAACCGGTCGAGATAGGCGGCGGGGTGGACGCGGAGCAGGTCTTCGCGCGTGGCGGGATCGGCGGAGCGCGGGGAGAGGTGATGGATGAGGCCTGTCACCTCGATCAGGTTCTTGAGGCGGCGTTTTGTTTCGGGCGATTCGGGCAGGCCGCCACCCGGCTGGACCAGTGCGCCGATGGGGCCGCCCACCGGCAGGGTCAAGGCGTAGTTGCCGCCATGGTGCCAGAAGCTGCGTTCGTCGGTATAGAAGGCGGTGGTCATCGGGGCCTCGGGGTTAAGGGCGTGATTGGGGGCGGTTGCGGGCAGGTTAGGCGCGGGGTCGGGGGAAAGGCCAGAGGGGGCGTGCGATGAAGAAGGGCGAGCGGGCCGATCTTGCGGTGCCGGGGGCGGAATTCGTGGTGCGGGTGACGCCGCGGGCGCGGCGGGCCGGTGTGGGGCTGGAAGGTGCGGTCTGGCGGATTGCGGTCACGGCGCCGCCCGAGGACGGGCGGGCCAATGCGGCGGTGGCGGAGGCGCTGGCGCATGCGCTGGGCGTGGCGAAGGGGCGGCTGGTGCTGGTGCAGGGGGCGACGGCGCGGGACAAGCGGTTCCGGCTGGAGTGACGGGAGGCCGGATCGGGAGCTGGACCCGGGCTCGGGCGTGCGGGCTGGTCGGGGATGGGATCCGCCTGACCCCTGCTTGACCGGGGATCGCCCGTCCCGGTGCGGGCGGTCAGGGCCTGGAGGCGGGCTTGCCTTCGATCCGGTAGCTGCCTTCGGGCAGGTCGAGCGCGGCGGCGAGATCGCGCAATTGCGTGAGGGACAGGGTGATGCGGACCGGCTCTTCGGTCAGCGGGTCGAGTTGTTCCAGCGTCACGCAATCCTCGAAAGCGAGGATGGTGATGTCTTCCTGCAGGTTTTCCTGCCCCTCGTCGATGAGGGTGATCACGGTGGCGTCGAAATCGTGCTCGATGGTAAACATGGGGGGCAGGGTAGCGCGGGCCGGGGGCGGGGCGCAATCCGGAAACAGGGCCGGGAAGAGGGCCGGAAACAGCGCCGGAGACGGGCCTGGGAACGGGGACGCAGACGGGGACGCAGACGGGGTCAGGAACGGGGGCGGTGCAGGCGGAAGCGTGCTGAATTGCGCGTGAAGGGTGCGGGTGGGGGCTGGTTCGTGCCGCAGGCTTTGCTAGATTGGCGGAAACAAGATTTGCGGCCCCAGTCGCGGGGTGCAGCGGACGGATGGATCGGGCAGGCGATGCGGGCGTTTCTTCTGGCACTTCTGGCGTCATGCGGGCTGGCGGCCTGCGTGCCCACCTATCCGGCGGGCTATCCGGCCCCCATGCCGCAACCGGTGGAGCCTGCTGTCGTGGCCTCGGGCCCGCTGTCACCCCGGGAAGCGGCGGATAACTTCATCCGCGTTGTGCGGCAGGTGGAGCCGATGACGGAAGAGATCTGCCGCGCCCGCACGCGGGGGGTGAATTGCGATTTCCGCATCGTGATCGACGATCGTCCGGGGCAGGGGCCGAATGCCTTCCAGACGCTGGACGAGACGGGGCGGCCGATCCTGGGATTCACGCTGGCGCTGATCGCGGATGCGCGCAATGCCGACGAGATTGCCTTCGTCCTGGGCCATGAGGCGGCGCACCATATTCTGGGCCATATCCCGCAGCAGCAGCAGACCGCGATGGCCGGGGCGGTGATGGCGGGGATTCTGGCGCAGGCCACGGGGGCGGGGGCCGAGGCGGTGCAGGCGGCGCAGCAGATGGGCGCGTCGGTGGGGGCGCGGCGCTATTCGCGCGCCTTCGAGCTGGAGGCCGATGCGCTGGGGGCGGAGATTGCCTTTTATGCAGGCTTCGACCCGGTTCTGGGTGCAGGGTTCTTTGACCGGCTACCCGATCCGGGCGACCGGTTTCTGGGCAGCCACCCGCCGAACGCGCAGCGCAAGGCGCAGGTCCAGGCGGTTGTGGCGCGGCTGCGCCGGTAGCGCCTCCCCCCCCCCTTTCCCCGGTCGGACCGCCGAGGACTGTTGATCTGCGTCAAGGCGCGGCTGCGCCCGGTGGGGGCAGACTGGATTCATTGGGGAATTGCCCCGTGTCACGTCCTGTTCAGGGAGACTGCGGTGATGATCGGATATGGTGAGGCCCCGATGGCCTGGGGCCTGACGCGGGGGATGGGGCGGGTGCTGGGCATCAGCCTGACCGATGCTGTCGTGCAGGGCTGGCTGCGCCGCGCGGAACTGGCCGATCTGGTGGACCGCTGCCAGGCCTGCGGGCAGACCGAACGCTGTGCGGGCTGGCTGGGCCGGACGGTGCGGGCCGAGGCGCTGCCGGAGTTCTGCCCCAACAAGGCCGGGATCGAGGCGCTGGTCCCGCGCTGAGGGCGGGGTTGAGATGGCCCCTTCCCTGTGACAGGGTCGCAGGCATGGAGAGACTGGGGGAAATCCTGCGCGATCGCGGGTCGCGTTATGCCGTGTCAGGGGCGCCGGTGCAGGACAGGGCGGGGATCGAGGCGGCCTTGGTCGATCTGAAGCGGGACAAGAAATACGCCAAGGCCACGCACAATTCGTGGGCCTGTCTGTTGCGCGAGGGCGGGCCGGTGAAGGGCGATGATGGCGAGGCGGGCGCGGGGGCGGTGATCCTGCGGATGCTGGAGCGGGCGGGGCTGGTGGATCATGTCGTCATCGTGACGCGCTGGTATGGCGGGGTGCATCTGGGTGGCGACCGTTTCGCCCATGTCGTGACCTGCGTGCGGGCCTATCTCGACGCGCGGGGGCGGGCGGGGTAAGGCTTTCCCCGACGGCAAGGGACCAGGAGAAATGGCGATGCTCGGTTGGCTTATGGCAGAGATGCGCCGGATCGGGAATACCACGATCTGGTCGTGGCAGGGCTGGGTTTCGGCCTGGGGGCGCGAGAAATCGCTGCGGCAATGGACGCTGGTGAATGTGCTGTCGGCGGGGCTGGCCTTCACGCTGGACCTGACGCCGGGGGAGCGGGCGCTGATCCTGTCGCTGGGGCTTTTGCTGCTGGCGGCGGAACTGGCGAATACGGCGATCGAAGAGGTGGTGGACTACATTTCGGAGCAGATCGACCCGCGCGCCAAGCGGGCCAAGGATGCCGGATCGGCCGTGGTGGCGGTGACGGCGCTGGCGGGCGGGGTGGCCTGGGTGGCGATCCTGATCGGGTGAGGGACAAATTCCTTGAAGAAAGGAATTTGGCAAAAGTTTTCCGGAAAACTTTTGGGCGCGGGAGGCCTGGCGAGGGCGCGGGGTGGCCTGCGTCGATTGGGTATTTGGGCCAAGATGAAGCGGCAGGATTGGTGCGGTCACTTCGTCCGGGGCGATGTGCGACGGGATTGCCGGCGCAGATGAGCGCGGTAGAGGAGAGGGGCGGCGATCCGGTCGTAGAGGAAGGCGACCACGGGGTTGAGGACGGGAAATCCCGTCAGGCGGGCGAGCCAGCGCCAGCGGGGCAGGCCCGCCCAGATGGCGCGGAAGGCGGCGAGGCCGGAAAGAAGCCGGCCGTCCTGCAGCACATGCAGGCGGCGGGCGGCCTGATCCGGTGTCAGGCCATAAGTTGCCGCCTGATCGAGACAGTCAAAGCGCAAAGGGGCGCCGTGGCGGGTGGCGGTCTTGCGGTAATGGTCGATCTCGAACCGGCAGAGCGGGCAGGTGTCGTTGTAAAGGATGCGGGTTTCGTCGGCCATGGCCGGGGATATAGCACGTGGCGCGGGCGCGTGCAGGGGCGCGACGGGATGCCGCCCCCTGGCGCGCGTCAGGGGTGCAGGCTGCCCCAGAGATCATATTCCCCGGCCTCTTCGACGCGCACCGTGACGATGTCGCCGGGGGAGAGGCCATCAAAGCCTTCGTCGATGAAGAGATTGCCGTCGATTTCGGGCGCGTCGGCCATGGTACGGCAGGTGGCGCCGTCGCTGTCCACCTCATCCACGATGACGGGCAGTACTTTTCCAACCTTTGCGGCCAGTTTCGCCTCGGATATGGCTTGCGCTTTTGCCATGAAGCGATCCCAGCGGTCCTGCTTCACTTCTTCGGCCACATGATCGGGCAGGGCGTTCGACTGCGCGCCGGGGACGTTTTCGTATTTGAAGCAGCCGACGCGGTCGAGCTGCGCCTCATCGAGCCAGTCGAGGAGCGTCTGGAATTCGGCCTCGGTCTCGCCGGGGTAGCCGACGATGAAGGTGGAGCGGAGGGTGATGTCGGGGCACTGGCTGCGCCAGGCGGCGATTTCGTCCAGCGTGCGGGCGGCGGCGGCGGGGCGGGCCATGCGTTTGAGGACGTCCGGGTGGGCGTGCTGGAAGGGGATGTCGAGATAGGGCAGGATCAGGCCGTCGGCCATGAGCGGGATCAGGTCGCGCACATGGGGGTAGGGGTAGACGTAATGGAGGCGCACCCAGGCGCCAAGGCTCCCCATCTCGCGCGCGAGGTCGGTGATATGGGCGCGGACCTGGCGGTCCTTCCAGGGGCTGGCGTCATGCTTGCGGTCCACGCCATAGGCCGAAGTGTCCTGGCTGATGACCAGAAGCTCCTTCACCCCGGCCTCGACCAGCTTTTCCGCCTCGCGCAGGATGGCATGGGCGGGGCGGCTGACCAGACGGCCGCGCATGTCGGGGATGATGCAGAACTTGCATTTGTGGTTACAGCCTTCGGAGATCTTCAGATAGCTGTAATGGCGCGGGGTCAGGCTGACGCCCGTGGCGGGCAGCAGGTCGATGAAGGGGTCGGGCTGGGGCAGGACCACGCCGTGGACGGCATCCAGCACCTGTTCATATTGATGCGGGCCGGTGACGGCCAGCACCTTGGGATGCGCGCCGGTGATGTAATCGGGTTCCGCGCCAAGGCAGCCTGTGACGATGACGCGGCCGTTTTCCTTCAGCGCCTCGCCGATGGCATCGAGGCTTTCGGCGCGGGCGCTGTCGAGGAAGCCGCAAGTGTTGACGATCACCGCATCGGCCCCGGCATAATCGGGGGAGATGGCATAGCCCTCGGCCCGCAGGCGGGTGAGGATGCGTTCGCTGTCAACAAGTGCCTTGGGGCAGCCCAAGGACACCATGCCGATGGTGGGCTGGCCCGCACGGCGTTCATCGGGGACGCTGGCACGGGCAAGATCGGGGCGCAGGTTGGGCGGGTTCTGGGTCATGGGCGCGCCATAGCGCAAAGCGCGCGCTTCGGGAAGGGCGGTGATCCGGTGGAGCGGCGTGCCGCCGCAAGCCTTTCCTCTCGTCGGCGCCTGCGCGCCTCCTCGGCGTTTTGGGGGCTTTCCGCCCCCTCTTGTCCCGCCTGCGGCGGGCCAATTCACCCCCGAGAGTATTTATTCCAAAGTGAAGGCGATGGTCTTCATCTTGGCGGCAAATACTCCGGGGGTTTGGGGGCAGCGCCCCCATCAGCCGAGCCGGACGCGCGGCACGCGCGGGAGGCGAGACAAAAGGCTTGCGCGCAGCGCTCATCCGGATCACCGCGTGCCGCTTGCCCCGGCGGCGGGGGCACCGTAGCGTCCGCATCGAAGAGGAGTGCCGTCCATGACCGATACCCGCCCGCTGATCCTGTCCTGCCCCTTGCCGCGCACGCTGCCCTTGATCCTTGCGCCCGACCGGCTGGAGGAGTTGCGCGCGCGCTATCGGATTGTCGAGACGACGGATGAGGGGCTGCCCCAGCTGCCCGATGCGGTGCTGGCGGAGGCGCGCTATATCATCGGCCAGCCGCCATTGGACGAGGGGACGCTGGCGCGGCTGGCGGGCCTGCGCTGTATCTTCAACGTGGAATCCAATCTTCTCAACAACATGCCCTATGATGCAGTGTTCGCGCGCGGCATTCATGTGGTGACGACCGGCGCAGTGTTCGCGCAGCCGGTGGCGGAAATCGGGCTTGGCTTTGCGCTGTCCCTGTTGCGCAACATCCATGGGGCGGATGCGGATTTCCGTGCCGGGCGGGAGTTGTGGGGGGGCGAGGGGAACGCGCAGGCGCGGCTGTTGACCGGGGCGGAGGTGGGGATCATCGGCTTTGGCGATCTGGGGCGGGCCTGTGCGCGGGTGCTGGCGGGGTTCCAGCCGCACCTGCGGGTGTTCGACCCGTGGTTGCCGCCGTCGCGCATCCGCGAGGCGGGGGCGGAGGCGGCCGATCTGGAGACGGTGCTGGCGCGGTCGGATGTGGTGTTCTGCACTGCGGCCGTGACATCGGAGAATCGCGCCTTTCTGGGGGCGGAGGCCTTTGCCTCGATGCGGCGGGGGGCGATCTTCCTGTTGCTGTCGCGCGCCGATGTGGTGGATTTCGGCGCGCTGATGGATGCGGTGCGGGCGGGGCATATCCTGGCCGCGTCGGACGTGTTCCCAGAGGAACCCTTGGCGGCCGATCATCCGGTGCGGGCGATTCCCGGTTTCCTTCTGTCGGCGCATCGGGCCGGGGCGCTGGATGTGGCGTTCCGGCGGATGGGCGAGATGGTGCTGGAGGATCTGGCGCTTCTGGACCGGGGGCTGCCGCCCATGGTCTGCAAGCGGGCCGAGCGCGAGACGGTGGCGCGGTTCCGGTCTAGGCCCGTGGCGGTGAACTGATCCGCCGATCCGCAAGGGCGGTTCCGGGGCGGCGCTTGCGGCGGGCACGGGGCCGGGCGTAACGTGGCGAAAACGGGTGGTTCGGGAGTGGCGATGCGCTGGGTTTTCCGGGTTCTGGGCGTGCTGGCGGTGCTGGTGGTGGCGGGCGCGACGGCGCTGCTGCTGATCCCGTCGGATCGCGTTGCCGCATTGGCGGTGGGGCAGTTCGAGCGTGTGACCGGGCGGCAGTTGACGATCGAGGGCGGGGTGAGGCCCACGCTCTGGCCCGTGCTGGGCGTCGAGATGGGGCGGGTGGAGATTTCCAATGCCGACTGGTCCGAGGAAGGGCCGATGCTGGTGGCCGATGCCCTGGCGATCCGGATTGATTCCAACGCGCTGTTCGGGGGCGAGGTGCGGATCACCGGGCTGGAACTGACGCGGCCCGAGATCCTGATCGAAAGCGGGGAAGAGGGCACCGGCAACTGGGTCTTCGGGGGCGCGCAGGGCGGCACGGCGACGGCGGATATGGCTGCGGCGGATACGCCCTTCACGCTGGATCTGGGCGTGATCCGGGATGGCAGCATCGGCTATGTCGATCATGCCACGGGGCGGCGGGTGCAGTTGACCGGCGTCGATCTGGAGGCGCGGCTGGCCGATTATGACGGCGCGCTGGAGGTGACGATGACCGGGGCCACGGCGGGTGAGGCGGTGGCGCTGGACCTGACGGTGGGGGCGTTCCGCACCGCCTATGAGGGGGGCGTGTCGCCGGTCGCGGTAAAGCTGTCTGCGGGGGCCGCAGAGGTGGATTTTGACGGGCGGGCGGGGTTCCAGCCGATGATGGCGGAGGGGCGGCTGGGTGCCGATCTGGCCGATCTGGCGGCGATCTCGGCTCTGCTCGGGATGGACCGGCCCGCGCTGCCGCAGGGGTTCGGGCGCGATGCGGTGAAGGTGACGGGCGATGTGACGCTGACGGCGGAAGGATCGGCCCATCTGCGGGGCGGCACCATCCTGCTGGACGGCAAGGCGATCACGGGCGATCTGGACCTGACCCCCGGCGAGGCGCGCCCGAAACTGGTGGCGCGGCTGGCCACCGGCGATCTGGCGGTGGCGGGGAATGTGGCGGAGGGCACCGGGGCGGGCGCGGGCGGGGGCGCTGTGGCGACGGCAGGCTGGTCGGACCGGCCGATTGATGTGAGCGGGTTGTCGGCGCTGGATGCGGAGGTGGGGATCCGGGCGGCATCGCTGGACCTTGGGGCGGTGAAGCTGGGGCCGGTGGCGGCGGCGGTCACGCTGGACAATGCGCGCGCGGTGATCCGGCTAGAGGATGTGGGGGCTTACGGCGGCACGGTCGCGGGGCAGTTCGTGGTGAACGGGCGGCGCGGGCTGTCGGTGGGCGGCGACATGCGGTTTCGCGACATCAGCCTGCAACCGATGCTGAGCGATCTGACCGGGTTCGCGCGGCTGGTGGGGACGGGCGATCTGAGCCTTGATTTCCTTGGGTCCGGCAATTCGGTGGCGGCGATCATGAACAGCCTGTCTGGGTCCGGGGTGATCAACCTGGGGTCCGGGGAAATTCTGGGGCTGGATATCGCGGGGATGATCACGCGGCTGGATACGGGCTATGTTGGCGAGGGGCAGAAGACGATCTTCGACAGCCTGTCTGCGAGTTTCGACATGGACGGCGGCGATCTGTTCAACCGCGATCTGATCATGGCGGGGCCTGTGATCAGCGCGGCGGGTTCGGGGCGGATCGGGCTGGGCGCGCGCGATCTGGAATATCGCATCCGGCCCACCGCGTTGCGGGGGGCTGACGGCAGCGGCGGGATTTCGGTGCCGCTGTGGATCACCGGTTCCTGGGCTGCGCCAAGCTTCGCGCTGGATCTGGAGGCGCTGGCGCAGGAGAACCTGCGCGAGGAGGCGGCGGCGCTGGAGGACCGGCTGAAGGCCAAGGCGGCGGAGGAGTTGGGGCGGATGGAGGGCGAGAGCCTTGAGGATGCCGCGCGGCGCAAGCTCGAGGAAGAGTTGCGCCGGGGGGCGGGGGGGCTGCTTCTGGACCTGCTGGGCGGGGGGAATTGAGCCCCGCCCGGGCGCGGGCGCTCATGGGGTGGCATATGCGGGCCGGAGGGCAGGCCGGAGAGAAAAAGGGGGGAAGATGGGCAAGGATGTGGGCGAGGCGCTGACCGATGCGGCCTTTACGCGGACGCGGCTGAAAGGGTCGATGATCGAGAACTCCTGGTCGGGCGCGCCCAGTTTCTTTCGCCGCAGATACAGCAAGGATCTGGAGGGCGTGGATGTGGCGATCAGCGGCATCCCCTTTGACCAGTCGGTGAGCAACCGGCCCGGGGCGCGGCATGGGCCGGAGGCGATCCGCCGGGCCTCCGGGCCGCATGCCTGGGGGCCGATCTGGCCCTGGCGGTTTGATCCGTTCGATACGCTGGCCTGCGTGGATTACGGGGATTGCGGCTTTGACTGGGGCGATCCCCTGGCGATCCCGGGGACGATCGAGGCACATGTGGCCGGGATATTGGCGGCAGGGGCGGCGACGCTGACCCTGGGCGGGGACCATTTCACCACCTATCCGGTGCTCAAGGCCCACGCGGCGAAATACGGGCCGATGGGGATGGTGCAGTTCGACGCCCATCGCGATGTGGAACAGGATGCGGGCGGTCGCATCGACCATGGGTCGATGTTCCATTACGCGGTGCGCGACGGCATCCTTGATCCGGCACGGGTGGTGCAGGTGGGCATTCGCACCTGCTTTCACGGCGAAGAGACGTATGGCATGACGATTTTGCATGCCGATCAGGTGCATGCCATGCCGGCCGAGGAGGTGGCGGCGGTGATCCGGCGCGTGCTGGGCGAGGGGCCATCCTACCTGACCTTCGACATAGACTGTCTTGATCCGTCCTGCGCGCCGGGGACAGGCACGCCGGTGCCGGGGGGATTGAGTTCACATCAGGCGCTGTCGATCCTGCGGGCGATGCGGGGCATCGACTTTGCCGGGATGGACGTGGTCGAGGTGTCGCCGCCCTTTGACCATGCCGAGATGACATCGACGGTGGCTGCGATCCTTGCGGTGGAAATGCTGTGCCTGAAGGCCTGGGTGCGGGGGGCGCGTGCGCCGGGGTGAACGATTTTCCTGCGAAAAATCGGGGATTTCCGGTGGATCGGCGGCCCCTGTGCGGGGCGCGCCTCGGTGGCGGCGGTTGGGGCGCGCGCTTATCGGCTGGACGGCAAGGCCCGGGCGTGGGGGGCGCGTGCGCCGGGGTGAACGATTTTCCTGCGAAAAATCGGGGATTTCCGGTGGATCGGCGGCCCCTGTGCGGGGCGCGCCTCAGCGGCGGCGGTTGGCGCGCGCGCTTATCGGCTGGACGGCAAGGCCCGGGCGCGGGGGGCGCGTGCGCCGGGGTGCACGATTTTCCTGCGAAAAATCGGGGATTTCCGGTGGATCGGCGGCCTCTGTGCGGGGCGCGCCTCAGCGGCGGCGGTCGCGGCGCGCGCTCATCGGCTGGAAGGCCACGCCGACATGCGCCTCGCAATAGGGTTTGCCGGGCAGCGAGGGCAGGCCGCAGAACCAGAAATCATCCGTGGCCGGGTCGCCGATGGGCCATTTGCAGGTGCGTTCGGTCAGTTCCATCAGCGTCAGACGGCGGGCGCGCTTTTCCACCTCGCGCACCGAGGCCAGCGCTTCGGGGCTGATCTCGTTGGCGGAAGGCTGCGGCGGCAGGGGCTGGCCTGCGGGCACGATGGCCTTGCGCAAGGGCAGGGGTGTCACGTTCGACGGCGCGGCGGCAGGTGCGGCGGGGCGTTCCGGCGCGCGGGCGGCGGGTTCGGGCCGTGCGGTTGGTTCCGGGCGCGGGTCGGCCTTCACGCTGGCCGCGGGGGCGGCGGGCATGTCGTCATCCTCCTCCTTGCCGCCGGCGACGCGGTTCGACAGGCCAAGGCGATGCACCTTGCCGATCACGGCGTTGCGGGTGACGCCGCCCAGTTCCTTGGCGATCTGGCTGGCCGACTGGCCTTCGGCCCACATGCGCTTGAGCGTCTCGACGCGCTCATCGGTCCAGGACATGGCAACCCCTTTTGGTGGATTTCTCGCCGCCATTCTAGACGGGACGGTGCGGGATACAAGACGGGGGCGGCAAGATCAAGCACTGGCGGAGGAGGCCGGGGCGGGCTGCGTGAAGTTCCGCTTTGCAAGGCCGCGCAATTGCCGTATCAGGCGGGGCATGAGCATATGGACCGCGCCCTTCACGCTGCCCCGACGCCGACGCTGACCGCGCCGGCCGCTCTGTTTCGTCCGGTTCGTCCGGGCACTCCCCCTTCCTTTCATTGACACCGCACCCGCCCGGCCCTTACGGCTAGGGCCTGCCATTCAAGGACCGAACCCATGATCCCTGCCGTCTTGCCGACCTACAACCGCGCGCCGCTTGCCTTTACCCACGGCGAAGGCTCCTGGCTGGTGGCGGAGGATGGCACCCGATACCTTGATCTGGGGGCGGGCATTGCGGTGAACGCGCTGGGCCATGCCCATCCGGCGCTGGTCGCCGCGCTGACGGAACAGGCGGGCAGGCTTTGGCATGTGTCGAACCTCTACCGCATTCCGGAACAGGAAAGGCTGGCCGAGATGCTGGTGGAACGGACGTTCGCGGATACCGTGTTCTTCACCAATTCGGGGACCGAGGCGGCGGAACTGGCGATCAAGATGGCGCGCAAGCACTGGTATGAGAAGGGCCAGCCCGAGCGGGTGGAGATCATCTGCTTCGAGGGGGCCTTCCATGGCCGATCGACCGGGGCCATCGCGGCGGCGGGGTCGGAAAAGATGGTCAAGGGGTTCGGGCCGCTGATGCCGGGCTTCGTGCATCTGAAATTCGGCGATCATGACGCGTTGCGCGCGGCGATCGGGCCGAAGACGGCGGCGATCATGGTGGAACCGGTGCAGGGCGAGGGCGGCATCCGCGTGCTGCCCGATGCCTGCCTGAAGGGGTTGCGCGATCTGTGCGACGAAAGCGGGGCGCTGATGATCCTCGATGAGGTGCAATGCGGCATGGGCCGCACGGGGCGGCTGTTCGCGCATGAATGGGCGGGGGTGACGCCGGATATCATGATGGTGGCCAAGGGCATCGGCGGCGGCTTCCCCCTGGGAGCCGTGCTGGCGACCGAGGCGGCGGCGGCGGGCATGGGGGCGGGCAGCCACGGGTCCACCTATGGCGGCAACCCCCTTGGCTGCGCGGTGGGGGCAAAGGTGGTGGAGATCGTGTCGGACGACGCCTTCCTCGACGCGGTCAAGGCAAGGGGCGCGCGGTTCCGGCAAGGGCTGGAGGCGCTGGTCGCTAGCCATCCGGAGGTGTTCGAGGCGGTGCGGGGCGTGGGGCTGATCCTTGGTCTGAAATGCCGTGCGGCGAATACGGATGTGGTCAAGGCGGCCTATGCCGAACATCTGCTGACGGTGCCTGCGGCAGACAATGTGCTGCGCCTCTTGCCTGCGCTGAACATCTCGGATGCGGATATTTCCGAGGCGCTGGCGCGGCTGGACCGTGCCGCCGGGCGGGTGAAGGCCGATGTCGCAGCCTGAGGCCTATGCCTTCCCGCGCGTGACCCGCGCCGACTATCCGCTGCTGCGGCAGTGGCTGGCAGAGCCGCATGTGCGGGCCTGGTGGGGCGACCCTGACGAAGAGATTGCCCTGATCGACGCCGATCTGGAGGCCGGGCCAACCGACATGCGGCTGGTGGCGTTGGCGGGGCAGCCCTTCGCCTATGTGCAGGATTATCCCGCCCATCACTGGCCGATGCCGCATTACGCAAGCTTCCCCATCGGCACGCGGGCGGTGGATACCTTCCTTGGCGATCCGGCCTGGCTGGGCCGGGGCCATGCGCACCGCTACCTTCGGCAGCGCGCGGGTGATCTGCTGGCAGCGGGGGCCACGGCCGTGGTGATCGACCCCAGCCCCGACAACGAACGCGCCGTGCGCGCCTACCGACGAGCAGGCTTTGTCGAACGTGGACGCGCGCCTTGTGAAGACGGTGATCCGGTCCTTGTCATGGAATTCGATCCCGCCCTTTCATCTTGGTGAAAATACCCTCAAGGGGTCCGGGGGCAGAATGGCCCCGGGGTCTCCGCCCCAGAAACGGGCCCAGAAGAATGGAATGAAATGAAACACTTCCTCGATATCCACAAGACCGATGCCGGCGAATTGCGGGCCATGATCGACGCGGCCCATGCCATGAAGGCTGCCCGCAATGGCCGCCCGCGCGGGGCACCGGATGATGAAACCCCGCTCAAGGGCCGGATGGTCGCGCTGATCTTCGAGAAGCCCTCGACCCGGACCCGCGTGTCCTTTGATGTGGGCGTGCGCCAGATGGGCGGCGAGACGATGGTGCTGTCGGGCAAGGAAATGCAGCTCGGCCATGGCGAAACCATCGCCGATACGGCGCGCGTCCTGTCGCGCTATGTGGACCTGATCATGATCCGCACCTTTGAGGAGGCGACGCTCCTGGAGATGGCCGAGCACGCCACCGTGCCGGTGATCAACGGCCTCACGAACCGGACCCATCCCTGCCAGATCATGGCCGATGTGATGACCTACGAGGAACATCGCGGGCCGATCGCGGGCAAGAAGGTGGTGTGGTGCGGCGACGGCAACAATGTCTGTGCTTCTTTCCTGCATGCGGCGGGGCAGTTCGGGTTCGATTTCACCTTCACCGGCCCGGAAACGCTCGACCCTGAGGAGAAGTTCGTCACCTTTGCCCGCGAGAAGGGATCGAAGGTGGCCATCCAGCGCGATCCCTTTACCGCCGTCGAGGGGGCTGATCTGGTCGTCACCGATACCTGGGTGTCGATGCATGACCCGGAATCGGCCAAGGAGCGCCGCCACAATCAGTTGCGCCCCTATCAGGTGAACGAACAGTTGATGAGCCGCGCCAAGCCGGACAGCCTGTTCATGCATTGCCTGCCGGCGCATCGCAATGACGAGGCGACGAGTGCGGTCATGGATGGCCCGCATTCGGTGATCTTCGACGAGGCCGAGAACCGCCTGCATGCGCAAAAGGCGGTGATGCGCTGGTGTCTGGGGGTGTGATCCTGCGGGCGGCTTCGGCCCTGTGGGCCGTTGCCGCCTGTTTCCGTTGCGAGTGTTGCCATGTCCAGCCAGAGTGTCTTTCCGGGTAGCGCCATCCTGCGGCAGCGCCTGCTGACCGATCTTCTGTCGCAGACCGGCACGCTGCGCCTGACGCGGCGGCTGTGCCGGGCCTTCGGGCTGCGGCGCCGGGCGCTGCGCGCGGAAATCGGCGGCTGGATTGCGGGCGGGGCACCGATGGGGTTCATCGGGCGCAACCATCTGGTCTGGACCGGCAAGGCAGAGCGCGTCGTGCTGCATCTGTCGCCGGATGAGGTGACAACGCTGGTTCATGCGCTGCGTGTGATCCGCCAGCACGGGCATGTCCGGTCGATGCTGGGTGATGCGGCGGAAATCCTGCATCAGGTGATGGGTGGCCTGTCGCCCGAGGCGCGGCAGCGCCATCTGGCCCTTGCCGGGGGCGATCTGTCGCTGGTGCCGCCCGTCCTTGGCCCGGACGGGCGGGTTGCCAGCCCGGTGCGGGCGGCGGTCCTGACCGCGCTGCGGGAAGAGCGGGTTCTGCGCCTGATCTACAGTGCCGCCGATGGCGCCCGGACGGCGCGCGACGTCTGGCCGGCAGGTCTGACCCATCATGGCACCTGCCTTCTGGCCTTCTGCACGTTGCGGCAGGATTTCCGCACCTTTCGCATCGACGCCATCGCTGCACCGGAGATCGGACCCCCCCTGCCGCGCCCGCGTGCCGCCCTCTTGACCGACTGGCGCCGCCATGATCCGGCAGCGTCGGCGGCCTGGGATCCCGAGACGGGTGACAGGTCCGATGGGGACGAGGGCGGCTGAAGCCGCGCGGGGGCGGCGCGGGCTGCCCCCGCGCGGACGGTCAGGCCGTGACGGGGCGCAGCCCATCGGCCGAGGCGGTGCGGCCGGCCATCATCGCCACAACGACCAGCACCACGGCCAGCGCGCCATAGGTCAGGCGGAAGCCTGCATGTTCGGCGACAAAGCCGATGGCGGAGGGCGCGATCAGGATGCCGGAATAGCCCATCATGGTGACGGCGGCGATCCCTGCACCGGGGCTGAGGCCGGGCAGGTTGCCGGCGGCGGAGAACATGATGGGCATCATGTTCGCCACCCCCAGACCGGACAGGAAGAAGCCCGCCAGCGCCAGGCCTTCGCCCGGGGCCAGCGCCGCCGCCATCAGGCCGGTTGCCGCCACCAGCCCCGACCAGCGCAGCGTTGCCACCGCGCCAAAGCGGTTGCGCACGCCGTCGCCGGCAAAGCGCATCACCGCCATCGCGCCCGAGAAGAAGGCGAAGGCAAGGCCCGAGCGCGCCACCTCGGCCCCCAGTTCCTGCCGCAGATACAGCGCGGCCCAGTCCAGCACCGCGCCTTCGGGCACCATGCAGGCCAGCGCCAGCAGGCCCAGGATCCAGACCGAGGCCTCACGCGGCAGCAGCCGGTTGCGTTGGGGTTTCACGCCGGGGGCGATGGCGGGGCGCGGATCGTCGGGGGCAAGGAAGGGCATCGCAACCCCCACCATCACCGCAGCCCCGCCCGCCGCAATCAACGCCTGCGCCTCCGCCCCGACATGGGCCAGCAGCCAACCACCGCCCGCGCCGCCGAAGAACCCCCCCACGCTCCAGAACCCGTGCAGCGAGGACATGACCGCGCGGCCAAGCCTGCGTTCCACTTCAACCGCATGGGCGTTCATCACCACGTCCATGGATCCGAGCGTGGCCCCGAACAACGCCATGGCAGGGATCAGGAGGGGCAGGTTCGGGGCAAGGACGACGAGGGGCAGGACCGGCAGGATGGCCAGCGCAAAGGTGCGCAACACGCGCCGCGCGCCGAAAATCTCGATCAAGCGACCGGCAAAGATCATGGACCCGACGGCCCCCGCGCCGAGGACAAGGATCAGAAGGCCGAGGACGCCTTCGGTGATGCCGTGGCGCGGCAGCAGAAGCGGGATCTGCGGCGCCCAGGCGCCCATGATGAAGCCATTGGCGAGGAACATCGCCGAAACGGCCCAACGGCCCCGGCGGGTGGTCTGCATGTCCGTCATCCTGAGGCTCCGCTGCGCATGGCGCATGCATAGGCGGGAAGCTGGCCGGGCGGAAGGGGGCGGCGTTGACGTTTCATTTCAGCGCGTTTCGCGGCGTGACGCGCGTCACGAATTTCCTGCGAAAATTCGGCAGGGAAAGTCTGCGCGCGGCGAAGCCGCCGATTTTTCGGAGGAAAATCGTCCCCTTCACGTCCCGCGGGGTTTGGCGCGCAGCGTGGGTTCCGCAATGGTCGGGTCTTCGGGCCAGGGGTGGCGGGGATACTGGCCGCGCATGTCCTTGCGCACATCCGCATAGGAGGTGGCCCAGAAGCGGGGCAGGTCCATCGTGACCTGCACCGGTCGCTGGCCGGGGGACAGGAGCGTGATGCGCAGGGGCAGGTGCGCCGCCCCCACTGTCGGGTGGCGGGTCACGCCGAACATCTCTTGCAGGCGCACTTCGATGGCCGGGGCCTCGCCATCATAGTCGATGGGCACGCGGCGGCCGAGCGGGGTTTCGAAATGCGCGGGCACAAGGGTATCAAGGCGCTGCGTCTGGTCCCAGTCCAGCATCGCCCTGAGGGCGGGCGTGGTGTCGAGGGCGCGCAGGGCGGTTTCGGTTCTTGCCCCGTCCAGATGCGGCGGGAGCCAGTCGTCGAGCCCCGTCATGAGCGCGGCATCGGTCATGTCGGGGAAGCTGCCGCCACCGCCGCGCGCCAGTTCCACCCTTGCGCGGAAGCGGCGTGCGGCAGGCGTCCAGGGCAGGCCCAGCTGGCGGATGCCGTCCAGCGCGGCGCGGGCCACGGCCTCGGGCGGGGCGTCGGGCCAGGTCCGGTCATCCAGCACCACCGCCCCCAGCCGTTCCTGCCTGCGCGACAGCACGCGGCCATCGCGGCGCGACCATTCGCACAGGTCATGCCAGTGGATGCGGTCGGCGAAAAGGCTGCGCAGTTCGGGTTCCGTGATGGCGATGGCCTGCCGGATGGTCGCTTCGCGCAAATCGCCATCCAGATCGGTCGCAACGATCAGCCGCGCGCCCGACAGGGGCAGGACGGGGGCCATGGCCGCCCCCTTGCCGCCCGACAGCACCCAGCGCGGCGCATCGCCCTTGCGGCGCAGGCCGATCCGGTCGGGATAGGCGAGCGCGGCCATCTGCGCGGGGGAGAGGTCGGGCTGCGTGCCCCCGGGTGCCGCGCGGGCGAGGCGCTTCGCCTCGTCCCGGATGCGTTCAAGCGTCGGGCGGTGGGCATGGGCGGGCGGGCGGTCGATGGCCTTCAGCCGCGCGGCCAGATCGGGCGGATCGCCGCGCAGCGGATCGCGTTCCGCCAGAAGGGCGGCGAGGGGGGCAGCCGGTGGCCCTGCCACCGCCAGCATATGGCCAAGGCGCGGATGCAGCGGCAAGGCGGCGAGTTGCTTGCCGTGATCGGTGATGCGACCGGCGCCATCCAGCGCGCCAAGGGCTTCGAGCAGCGCCCGCGCCTCGGCCAGCACGCCGGGATGCGGGGGGGTGAGGAAGGGCAGGTCTGCCCCGCCCCAGAGCGCGAGTTCAAGGGCAAGGGGGGTGAGGTCTGCCGCCTCGATCTCGGCCGGGGGGAAGGGGGCGAGGGCGCCTTCCTCGCCTTTTGTCCAGAGCCGGTAGCAGAGCCCTGGGGCCACGCGGCCCGCACGGCCACGGCGCTGTTCCGCCTCGGCCCGCGTCACGCGTTCGGTGACAAGCCGCGACATGCCCGAGGGCGCGTCAAAGCGCGCGCGGCGCGCACGACCGCCATCCACCACCACGCGGATGTCGGGGATCGTCAGCGAGGTTTCCGCGATGGAGGTGGCGAGCACCAGCTTGCGCCCCGGTACGGGGGCAAGCGCCGCGCGCTGGGCGGCAAAATCCATCGCGCCGAACAGGGGGCGGATCACCAGGCCGGCGGGCAGGCGGGGGATGAGGGTGGCCTCTACCCGCCGGATCTCGCCCTCGCCGGGCAGGAAGCACAGGATGCCGCCGTCGCTTGTCTCCTCCCAGGCCTGCTGGATCAGGTTGGCCATCGCCGCCTCGAAGCGCAGCGAGGCGTCGGGCGGGCGGGGCAGCCAGCGGGTTTCCACCGGGAAGGCACGGCCTTCCGACGTGACCATCGGCGCGTCGCCCATCAGGCGGGCCACGGGGGCGGCGTCCAGCGTGGCGGACATGACCAGAAGGATCAGGTCGTCGCGCAGGGCGGCGCGGATTTCAAGGCAGAGTGCCAGGCCCAGATCGGCGTTCAGGCTGCGTTCGTGGAATTCGTCGAAGATCACCGCGCCGATGCCTTCAAGGCCGGGGTCGGACTGGATCATCCGGGTGAGGATGCCTTCGGTCACGACCTCGATCCGGGTGGCGGCGCTGACCTTCGCCTCGCCCCGCATGCGGTAGCCGACCGTTTGACCCGCGGTTTCGCCCAATGTCTCGGCCATGCGTTCGGCGGCGGCGCGGGCGGCAAGGCGGCGGGGTTCCAGCATCAGGATGCGGCCTGTCACCAGCCCTGCGGCGAGAAGGTCAAGCGGCACGCGCGTGGTCTTGCCAGCGCCCGGGGGTGCTTGCAGCACGGCCATGCCGCGTGCGGCGATGGCGGCGCGCAGATCGGGCAGGGCCGCGTCGATTGGCAGGGCGGGGGGCAGGGGGGCGTGCGAGTCGGTCATGCACCCTTATCGCGATGTGGTGCGGGCGGTGCCAGAGGGAGGCACCCGAACGCCGCCCGACTTAACGCCGTACAAGGCGTGCCCTGCCGATCAGGCTGTCCATCGTCACCTCCATCACGCGCAATGTCCCATCCGGCATCGGCATCAGGCGGAGCGTGAAGGGAAAGCGGGTCCGTTCGGCCATGTCTTCGGGCGGATAGCCCGCGATGCGGCGATATTCGCCATCGCAGAGCAGGGCTCCGTCCTCGCCGGGGCGTGAGGGGCCGACAACCAGTTCGGTCGCGCGGCGGCCATCGAACATGCGGAAGGCGCGACGGCATTCCGCCCCCGGTGCGGCATCGCGCAGGGTGACGAAAAGCGCGCTGATCGGGTCCACCGTCCCGGCCTGGGTGGCCGCGTCGATCTGCCAGTCGGCCGGGGCGCGGGGCGGGTTGTCCACGGAAACCTGCGGCAGGCCATCGGTATAGTCCATCACCGTCTCGCCGCTGCGGCGGCCCACCTCGGCTCGGGCGGCATAGCGGGCGGGGCGCGGGGCCGAATCCACGATCCGGCCGGTGCTTGACGCCTCGAACCGGACACGCCGCAGAAGGGCCAGAAGGCCGGTGGAGGCGAAGCGCGCGGTCACGGCATAGCTGTCGCCCTGCTGGCGCGCGGTGAAGTCCATCGTCGCGGCGGTGATTCCGGTGGTGATCAGATCGAACTGGCCGGATTCCTGCACCTCTTGCGCGTGGGCGGGCGCGGGGAGGAATGCCAGAAACGTCAGCGCGGCCAGCAGGGGCAGGGGGATCAGGCGGGCAGTCGTCAGCATCGGCGGCGGCCTTTCGTCTGCGGGAGGCGGAGGGGGCGGGGCCGGAATCGCGGCGGGGCGGTTGCGCCACTGGCATAACCTGCGCGGGTCGGGCACAAAAGGCCCTGCCGCCCCTTGCCTGCGCCTTTTCGCGCAGGGGCCGGGGTGGTGCAGGGGCAGTGGCTGAGGGGCGGTATGGGCGGCAGGGAAGCAGACGTGGCGGCGCTGGCCGCGGGTGTGGCGGCGGGGGATCGCCGCGCGCTCGCCCGCGCCATCACGCTGGTGGAAAGCGGGCGGGCCGATCATCGGGCGCAGGCGCTGGACCTCTTGGCGGCCCTGCGCGCGCCGGGCCAGCCTGCGGCGGGGCGGCAGGCGCTGCGGCTGGGCCTGTCGGGGACGCCGGGGGTGGGGAAATCGACCTTCATCGAAAGTTTCGGCCTGATGCTGACGGGGCAGGGCAAGCGCGTGGCCGTGCTGGCGGTGGACCCGAGCTCGGCCCGGTCGGGCGGGTCGATCCTGGGCGACAAGACGCGGATGGAGCAATTGTCGCGCGATCCGCGCGCCTTCATCCGGCCCTCGCCCAGCCAGGCGCAGATGGGCGGTGTGGCGCGGCGGTCGCGCGAGGCGGTGGCGCTGTGCGAGGCGGCGGGCTTCGATCTGGTGCTGATCGAGACGGTGGGGGTGGGCCAGTCGGAAACCGTGGTGGCGGAAATCTGCGATCTGTTCCTTCTGCTGCTGGCTCCGGCGGGGGGCGACGAATTGCAGGGCGTGAAGCGCGGGATCATGGAGATGGCGGACCTGATCCTTGTGAACAAGGCGGATGGCGATCTGAAGCCCGCCGCCCTGCGGACTGTGGCGGATTACGCAGGTGCCCTGCGCCTCTTGCGCCGCCGCCCGCAAGACCCGGAAGGGTTTCCCAAGGCGATGCCGGTATCGGCCCTGGCGGTGGAGGGGCTGGAGGCAGCCTGGGCCGAGATCCAGGCGCTGGCCGCATGGCGGCGGGAGCACGGCCATTGGCAGGCGCGGCGCGCGGCGCAGGCGCGGCAGGCATTCGAGGAAGAGGTGCGGCAGGGGCTCTTGTCCGTGCTGACGCGCGAGCCGGCGCGGGGCCGGCTGGCGGCCCTGGGGGCCGAGGTGGAGGCAGGCCAGATGACCCCGGAAGCGGCTGCGGCAGCGATGCTGCGGGCCTTGGGCTGAGTCGCCACGCTGCGGCCCGTGCGGGGCCCGGACTGATTTTTCGCAGGAAAATCGTTGTCCGGGCGCACGATTTTCCTGCGAAAAATCACGCCCGGAGGCGGCGGGGCGGTCCGGGGTCGCTTGACGGGGGCGGGCTTTGCGCTTACACGCCCCCAATCGAATTGGGGACGCCCGGGGTGACTCGGGGCATGTCCGGTATACACACGAAGGAACAGGACGATGTCGCGCGTCTGCGAACTGACGGGCAAGGGCCCGATGACCGGCAACACCGTGAGCCACGCGAACAACAAGTCGCGTCGCCGCTTCCTGCCGAACCTGAATGAAGTCACGCTGATCTCGGACGTGCTGGGGCAGTCGTTCAAGCTGCGCATCTCGGCGGCGGCGCTGCGGTCGGTCGATCACCGGGGCGGGCTGGACGCGTTCCTGGCCAAGGCCAAGGATGACGAACTGTCGTCCAACGCGCTGAAGATCAAGAAAGAGATCGCCAAGGCCCAGGCAGCCGCCTGAGTCTTGCCACAGGTTTCGCAAGGGCCCCGCTGCGCGCGCCGCAGCGGGGCCCTTCGCTTTGCCGCGCAGCGACATCTGCCCCCCTTTCGCCGGGGCGCAGGCTGGTCTAGAGAAGGGCCATGACGCTGCGTGTGCCGTTTTCCCTGCTGATGGCGCTGATCCTGTCGATGACCTCGGTCACGGCGGCAGTGGCGCATATGCGGGCGGGGGGCGCGGCGCAGATCGTGATCTGCGGCACGCCGGGGGTGGAGGAGGTTGTCACCCTCGATTCCTTTGGCGATCCGATCGAGGCGGGGCATCACTGCCCCGACTGTCTGACCGTCACGGCGGATGTCCTGGTCGGAGCGCCGGGTCTTGTACGGCCTGCGGGGCGGGTTCTGGACGTCGCGGTGCCGCCCGACGCGGGTCTTGCGGTGGCGCGGGCGGTGCCGCTGCCTGCGGCGCGGGGGCCGCCGACGGCTCTGTGAATGCACGGACGAACGATCCTTTCACAGACGCTTCAGGAGCCTTTCCATGACCTTCCACAAATCCATCGCCGCGCTGGCGGCGACCCTTCTGCTTGCGCTGCCCGTCGCAGCGGAGAACCATCCCGATGGCATGCATGTGCATGACATCTATGCCCGCAGCAGCGGCGCCATGGGCGCTTCGGGTGCCGTGTTCTTCATGGTCCACAACAATACCGACACCGATGACCGGCTGATCGCCGCGGCGTCGGATGTGGCCGCGCGGGTGGAGTTGCATACCCATATCGAAGACGAAAACGGCGTGATGCAGATGCGCGAGGTGGAGGAGGGATTCCCCCTGCCCGCGGGCGAGATGCATGCGCTGGAACGCGGTGGCGACCATGTCATGCTGATGGGGCTGACGCGGGAATTGAAGGATGGCGACAGCTTTCCCCTGACGCTGACCTTCGAAAAGGCCGGTGACATGGTGATCGAGGCCGTGGTGGACAATGCCCGCAAACCCGCGGCGGGCGGCATGATGGGCCATGACCATGACCATGGCCATGGCCATGGCGGCCACGGCAGCGACGGCTGAACGGCCCCCCTCCGGGGGGATTGTCAAGCGTGGGGCGCTGCGTCATCCCTTGTGGCATGGCGCAGCGTATCCTTTTCGTCTGTCTGGGCAATATCTGCCGCTCACCCACCGCCGAAGGCGTGGTGCGCGCGCTGGCGGCGGCCGAGGGGGTGGCGCTGGTGGCGGACAGTTGCGGAACAGGGGGGTGGCATGCGGGCGCGCCGCCCCATCCGCCCGCCGTCGCGGCCGCCCGGGCGCGGGGTTATGACCTGTCATCCCTGCGCGCGCGGCAGGTGACGCGCGACGATTTCACCCGGTTCGATCGCATCTATGCGATGGACCGCGCCAATCTGCGCGACCTGATGGCGCTGCGCCCGGAGGGCGGGGTGATGCCGGACCTGTTCCTGCGCCACGCGCCGCAGCATGGGCCCGATGTGCCCGACCCCTGGTACACGGGCGAATTCGACCGCACGCTCGACATGATCGAGGATGCCGCGCGGGGGCTGATCGCCGATCTGGGAAAGGCGGCGGCTCAGCCCGTGCAATAGGCCTCGGCCGTGGAGCCGAAGGCCTTGTAGCGTTCCCAGAAGGCATCATCGGCGCTGCGCTTCGACATCCAGGTTTCATGTGCGCGGTCAGGATCGCGGAAGAAGGTGGCGGCGCGGCGCTGGTCGCCCCCGCGCAACGTCATGTCGGCGGCCTGCTGGATGCAGGCGCAGAGCGCACGATTGGCGGCGGCGCGGTCCGACCGCAGGCAGGCGCGTTCGATGACGCCGGCCGGTGCCGGAATGGCCAAAAGCGGGAGGGTGAGCGCGGCGAGGGCCGCGCAGAACAGGATTTTCTTCATCTCTCTGCCTCTTGTCCCCGGCCAGGCGGTGCGGCGCACCGATCCCGACGGTGATCGTGTTTTATGGGGCAAACTATGCCCGTTCGACGCGTTTTTTTCAATTCCCCGGCGTCCGGCGTGACAATTTGGCCAAGCTCCAGCATGCCGCCGCAAGATGCGGGTGGGTGGGGCGGGCGGGACCACAAGATCGGCTGGGTGGGTCGTCCGACGGCGCGGGATCCCGGCGACGGGCGGGGGCGCGGGATCGGCTGCGAGGCATGGGTATTTGGGCCAAGATGAAGCGGCAGGAGCGGCATCAGGGCGCGGCGGGGGCCGAGCGGGGGCGGGGCGGGGAAAATGACCGCCCGCGCACCGCTGCGGGGGCTTTCCGCGCCTTGTGGGACAGGCTATATGCGCCGACATGACCCAGCTTGACCTGATCCGCAACTTCTCCATCGTGGCGCATATCGACCACGGCAAATCCACCCTTGCCGACCGTCTGATCCAGATGACGGGAACGGTGGCCGAGCGCGACATGAAGGCGCAACTCCTCGACAGCATGGATATCGAGCGCGAGCGCGGCATCACCATCAAGGCCAACACGGTACGGATCGAATATCCGGCCAAGGATGGGCGGACCTATATCCTGAACCTGATCGACACGCCCGGACATGTGGATTTCGCCTATGAGGTGAGCCGGTCCATGCGCGCGGTGGAAGGGTCGCTTCTGGTGGTGGACGCGAGCCAGGGGGTCGAGGCGCAGACGCTGGCCAATGTCTATCAGGCGATTGATGCCGGGCATGAGATCGTGCCGGTGCTGAACAAGATCGACCTGCCCGCCGCCGACCCGGACCGGGTGAAAGAGAATATCGAGGATGTCATCGGGCTGGATGCCAGCGACGCGATCCCGATTTCGGCCAAGACGGGCCTGGGCATTCCGGACGTGCTGGAGGCGATCGTGCAACGCCTGCCCGCGCCCAAGGGCGACCGCGACGCGCCGCTGAAGGCGATGCTGGTGGACAGCTGGTATGATGCCTATCTGGGTGTCGTCGTCATGATCCGCGTGATGGACGGTGTCATCCGCAAGGGCGACCGCGTGAAGATGATGCAGACCGGGGCGGTTTACGGCATCGACAAGCTGGCCGTGCTGAAGCCGCAGATGGTGGATATCCCCGAATTGGGGCCGGGCGAGATCGGGGTGCTGACCGCCTCGATCAAGCAGGTGCGCGACACGCGGGTGGGCGACACGATCACCCATGAACGCAAGGGCTGCGACACGCCGCTGCCGGGGTTCAAGCCCGCGCAACCGGTGGTGTTCTGCGGCCTGTTCCCGGTGGATGCCAATGATTTCGAGGCGCTGCGGGACGCGATCGAGAAGCTGGCGCTGAATGACGCGTCGTTCAGCTATGAGATGGAAACCTCGGCCGCGCTTGGCTTTGGCTTCCGCTGCGGGTTCCTGGGCCTGTTGCACCTTGAGGTGATCCGCGACCGGCTGGAACGGGAATATGATCTGGACCTGATCACCACCGCGCCCTCGGTCGTGTTCAAGCTGCACATGAAGGATGGCGAGGTGCGCGATCTGCACAACCCCGCCGACATGCCCGACCTGACCTATATCGACCATATCGAAGAGCCGCGCATCAAGGCCACGATCATGGTGCCCGACGAATATCTGGGCGATATCCTGAAGCTGTGCCAGGACCGGCGCGGCATCCAGCTGAACCTGACCTATGCGGGCAACCGCGCGATGGTGGAATATGACCTGCCCTTGGCCGAGGTGGTGTTCGATTTCTATGACCGGCTGAAATCGGTGACCAAGGGCTATGCGTCCTTCGACTATGTGATTTCCGAATACCGCGAGGATCATCTGGTGAAGATGTCGATCCTTGTGAATGAAGAACCCGTCGACGCCCTGTCGATGATGGTGCACCGCGACCGGGCGGAAAGCCGGGGGCGGGCGATGGTGGAAAAGCTGAAAGAGCTGATCCCGCGCCACATGTTCAAGATCCCGATTCAGGCGGCCATCGGCGCCCGCGTGATCGCGCGCGAGACGTTGAGCGCGATGCGCAAGGACGTGACGGCCAAGTGCTACGGCGGGGATGCGACGCGGAAGCGGAAGCTTCTGGACAAGCAGAAGGCCGGGAAGAAGCGGATGCGCCAGTTTGGGAAGGTGGAGATCCCGCAGGAGGCGTTTATTTCGGCTTTGAAGATGGATGGGTGAGGTTTGGCGTTGGGTGAGAAATTTAGAAAGAACGTCATTATAGTTGGTGCGGGTGCAAGCAAAGAGTACGGGCTGCCAACTGGTGCTGAATTGGCACAAAACATTGCGCGTGTATCAGATATAAGATTCGATGATTTTGGAATGCGATTGGCATCCGGAGATCGTGAGATTGTTTCAACTCTTCGAACTCTCACTGCGCAAAATGGAGGTGAGAGCGGCGACATAGGCGCCCATCTGAACGCAGCATGGCGAATTCGCGATAATATGTCGTTAGCTCCATCTATTGATAATTTTCTTGATACTCATCGAGATGACACAGCTCTGGTGGAGTTTGGCAAAATCGCGATCTGTCACGCCATCCAAACGGCCGAGTTCCAAAGTCGTTTGTTCGTGGGTAACCGCGGAGACGGCAATCCTATTGATTTTCGATCTATTTCCGGCACATGGCTTGAACAACTTTTCAAGTTGCTTGTGGCGCAGAGAAGCTTTAGCGATTTCTTGATCGCGCTAGAGCAAATTACGTTTGTCTCGTTCAATTATGACAGGTGTATACATCAGTTTTTTTATCTTGCTGGGACATCATACTTTAATTTAAATTCTGAGGGGCAGAGCAAGCTTCTGTCAACGCTGAGGGTGATTTATCCATATGGAGCGATAGGAGATTTTGGAGTAAGTGGATCCAGCACAAACTTTGGAAAGATAACATACTATGAGCAACTGATTGGTGCTGCTCGTCAAATACGGACCTTTACTGAAGGCGCTGAATCCGATCGAGTGGAAAGAATTCGGGATGAGATCGCAGCTTCAGAAATTGTAATGTTCCTGGGCTTCGGATATCTTCCGCTAAACATGGAACTGTTGTTCAAGCAGCAGCGCTTTAAGCCAATACGAGTACTTGGGACGGGAAAAGGTCTATCAAAAGACTCTATTTCTGAAGTGGAGTTGGAGCTTGGTGATATTTTTATACATAAATCAAACGACTTAGGAGATTTGGACGATCCCAATCGAATTAAGATTGTTGACTGTACGTGTGGTGAACTTTTTTTCGAGTTTCAACGATATTTGACACGAGCAAGATAGAGCACACTCCGAATTCGTCGAACATATGGCGGTCAATGAAGCGCTATACCAACCACTTAAGCTCAGCGAGCTGTAGGGCGGGATTGACCCCGCCATCCGCAATGATCCACCAAGAAAGGCGGGGTGAACCCCGCCCTACGTCAAAACAACCCATCCCCGCCCTGTTCCTGTTCGATCACCTCATCCGCCACGATGGCCCCGGCGCCGCCGATGAGGAGGGGGGCGCAGGCGGGGAGGGTGGTGAGGGCGAGGAGGGCGGCGAGGAGGGTGGGGCGCATGGCGGTTCCCTTGGATATGGCGCCGGGGCGCGGCGTTTACAGGGGTTAAGCTAGGGTGGCGAGGGGGGCTTTGCCAAGCGGTGGGCGGAATTTCGCGAGGCGGTGTCGCCGACGGTGCTGCGGGTGCATGGTTCAGGGATGGGGAAGGGCGGCCTGCGCGGCGTGCATACGCGCGTATGAACGCCGGTCTGCACGCGTTCCGGCACCAGTGATCCGGTCGCATTGACGCAAGGCGTCATTCATGCTGCAATGCAGCAATTGTCGCCGTGGAGGGCCGCATGGGCCATGTCATCACCGTCGCGCAGCAGAAGGGCGGGTCGGGGAAAACCACCCTTGCCGTGAACTTGGCCGTGGAATTTCTGAAGCGCGGTCAACGGGTTGCGCTTTTGGACACCGATCCGCAGGGCAGCCTTGGCCGCTGGTTCATGGCCCGTCGGGTCGGGGCCGGGGTGGAAGGGATGGAGTTTTCCACCGCCAGCGCCTGGGGCGTGTCCTATGAATGTGAAAAGCTGCGCAAGACCAATGACTTGGTCATCGTGGACACGCCGCCCAAGGTGGATGCCGACCTGCGCCCGGCCCTGCGCGAGGCCGATCTGGTGCTGATTCCGGTGGCCTCTTCCCATGTCGATCTCTGGGCGGTGGACGGGGTGCTGGACCTGATCGCGCGCGAGGGGCGGCCGGCGCTGGTGGTGTTGAACCGCTGGAAGACGGGCACGCGGCTGGCCGACGAGGTGGCGCAAGCCGCTGGAGACAAGGCAAAGGTCGCCGAGGCGCGGTTGGGCAACCGCGTGGTCTATGCCGAAACGCTGGGGCAGGGTCTGGCAGCGGTCGAGGCCGGGCGCGGCCCTGCGCGGGCCGAGGTGGCGGCGCTGGCGGATGAGGTCCGGGCCGCGCTTCAGGGCTGACGGTCAGGGCTGGGTGGGCCCTTGCAGGATCAGCTTCCACCCCGCGTAAGCCCCTGCCGCGCCGAACATGATCGCCCAGAACGGATTGCCCAGCGTCAGTTCGAACGCCGCCCAGCCAAGGGGGGCAAGGGTCGTGGCCCAGCGCACCCAGGCGCGGCGGAACATCGGGTGATCGGGGTCGAGGAAGGGTTTGTTCATGCACGCCTCTGGGCTGGTTCGCTCCCATATGGGGCAGGGCGGCCGATTTGGCAAAGGGGGCGCCAACGTTGCGTTAAGGCATAGGTGCGATTATCTTGCGGGATGTGCTGTGAAGGGTGCCGCGATGACGGAAGCAACGGAGAACCTGATCCTTCGCCTGTTGCAGGAGATGCGGCAGGATATGACCGGAATGCGCGCAGAGATTGCGAGCTTCCGTAACCATGTCGAAGAACGCTTTGCGCAGGTCGATGAGTCCATCGCCGATCTGACCGCCCGGTTCGACGGGTTGACGCATATCACCGTGATGCTGGCGAGAGGTCAGGCGCAGCACGAAGACCGGATCGCAGCCTTGGAAGCGCGTTAAGGCTGCGTTGACTTTCGCGGGTGCGGGGCCGCTGCCATGATCCCGCCGTCATTGGCTGCGACACGGATCAGGTCGTGAATTCGGTGGCTTGCAATGCTGATCCCGCTCATTCTTGCGCTTGCCAGCCTTGCCGCCATGGCGGCCTTTCTGCCCCCGGAGGGCGGCGCGTTGGAGGGCGGGTTCCTTGCGGCCACAGCGGCTGCGGCGGTGTCGCTCTTGCTGGTGCTGCGCGCCGCGATCCGGGCGCGGCGGGTTCGGGCGGCGCGGCGGGCGCGGACTTGGGTGGTGATCGACGGGTCCAACGTGATGCATTGGGAGGCGGGGCGCCCGTCGATGGCAGCCCTGTCCGCCGTGCTGGGCGAGGTGCGGCGTGTTGGCCTGACGCCGCTTGTGTGGTTCGATGCCAATGCAGGTTATGAACTGGCGGGGCGATACATGAACGAAATCGCCCTGTCGCGGGCGCTGGGCGTGGCACGCGAACAGGTGCGGGTCGCACCGAAGGGAACGCCGGCCGATCCGCTGATCCTGTGCGATGCGGTGGCCTTGCAGACCGGGGTCATCACGAATGACCGTTACCGCGACTGGGCGCAGCACTTTCCCAGTGTGACCGAGCCGGGCGTATTGCTGCGGGGTCGGGTCGAGGGCGGCACAGCGCGTATCGACTGGCCTCAGACCGCCCCGGCCTAGCGCCGCCGCTTGTTGCCGCCGCGCTGGCCTGCCCGCCCCGCCGTTGAACGGCCGGCTGACTTGACCGCTGCCTCGGCGGCCTCTTCCACCGCCGATTGGCGGGCGAGGGGATCGTCGGCGATGGCAAGTTCCACCGCTTCCAGACGTTTCACCTCGTCCCGCAGGCGGGCGGCTTCCTCGAATTCGAGGTTCTCGGCCGCCTTGCGCATCTGGGTGCGCAGGGCATCGAGATGGGCGGCAAGGTTGGAGCCGACCAGGGGCTTCTCCACCCGTGCCGTGACGCGGGCCATGTCGGTATCGCCCTGCCACAGACCGGCGAGGACGTCTTCGACATTCTTCCTGACCGTCTGGGGTGTGATGCCGTGTTCAAGGTTGTAGGCGATCTGCTTTTCGCGGCGGCGGTTGGTCTCGGCCATGGCGCGTTCCATGCTGCCGGTGATGCGGTCGGCATACATGATGACGCGGCCCTCGGCGTTGCGCGCCGCGCGGCCGATGGTCTGGATGAGCGAGGTCTCTGATCGCAGGAAGCCTTCCTTGTCGGCATCCAGAATGGCGACGAGGCCGCATTCGGGGATGTCCAGCCCTTCGCGCAACAGGTTGATGCCCACAAGCACATCGAAGGCGCCCAGGCGCAGGTCGCGCAGGATTTCGATGCGTTCGATCGTGTCGATGTCGCTGTGCATGTAGCGGATGCGGATGCCCTGTTCGTGGAAATATTCGGTCAGGTCTTCGGCCATCCGCTTGGTCAGCGTGGTGACGAGGACGCGCAAGCCGCGGGCCGCGACGATGCGGATTTCGGCCAGGAGGTCATCGACCTGCATCTCGACCGGGCGAATTTCCACCTCGGGGTCGATCAGGCCGGTGGGGCGGATGACCTGTTCGGTGAAGACGCCGCCCGTCTGTTCCAGTTCCCATTTCGCGGGCGTGGCCGAAACGAAGACGGATTGGGGGCGCATGGCATCCCATTCCTCGAATTTCAGGGGGCGGTTGTCCATGCAGGACGGCAGGCGGAAGCCGTGTTCGGCCAGCGTGAACTTGCGCCGGTAGTCGCCGCGATACATGCCGCCGATCTGGGGGACGGAGACGTGGGATTCGTCGGCAAAGACGATGGCATTGTCGGGGATGAATTCGAAGAGCGTGGGCGGCGGTTCGCCGGGGGCGCGGCCGGTGAGGTAGCGGGAGTAGTTCTCGATCCCGTTGCAGGAGCCTGTCGCCTCGAGCATTTCCAGATCGAACTGGGTGCGCTGCTCCAGACGCTGCGCCTCGAGCAGTTTGCCTTCCTTCACCAACTGGTCGAGGCGCAGGGCAAGCTCGGCCTTGATCCCCTTGATGGCCTGCTGGATCGTGGGGCGGGGCGTCACATAGTGGCTGTTGGCGTAGATGCGGATCTGCTTGAACGTGTCGGTCTTGGCACCCGTCAGCGGATCGAATTCGGTGATCGCCTCAAGCTCCTCGCCGAAGAAGGAAAACCGCCAGGCGCGGTCTTCAAGGTGGGCGGGCCAGACCTCGAGGCTGTCGCCCCGCACGCGGAAGGAGCCACGGGCGAAGGCCTGATCGTTGCGGCGGTATTGCTGGGCCACCAGTTCGGCCATGACCTTGCGCTGGTCATAGACCTGCCCCGTCACAAGGTCCTGGGTCATCGCGGAATAGGTTTCCACCGAGCCGATGCCGTAGATGCAGGAGACGGAGGCCACGATGATCACGTCATCGCGTTCCAGAAGCGCCCGGGTGGCCGAGTGGCGCATCCGGTCGATCTGTTCGTTGATCTGGGATTCCTTCTCGATATAGGTGTCGGAGCGGGGGACATAGGCCTCGGGCTGGTAGTAGTCGTAATAGGAGACGAAGTATTCCACCGCGTTGTCGGGGAAGAAGCCCTTGAATTCGCCGTATAATTGCGCGGCCAGCGTCTTGTTCGGGGCAAGGATCACGGCCGGGCGCTGGGTTTCCTCGATCACCTTGGCCATGGTGAAGGTCTTGCCCGTGCCGGTGGCGCCCAAAAGCACCTGATCGCGTTCGCCCGACAGAACGCCCGCCGTCAGTTCGGCAATGGCGGTGGGCTGGTCCCCCGCCGGTTGGAACGGGGTGTTCAGCACGAAGCGGCGGCCGCCTTCCAGCTTGGGCCGGGTCAGCACTTCGGGGCGGTCGGTCAGGGCATTGGTGTTGTTATGGGGCATGGCGTTCCCTGCGGTGATTCTGACCGGTTGGATAGATTTGATCTGTTTTTGTTCCCCTGCAAGGCTTGGTGGGGGCGGGCTTCGGAATTGTTGCGAAAAGGTGAAGCGAATGGGATCAATTTTAGGGGGTTTTTCGTCTATTTGTGCATCCAATGGTTGCAAGGCGCGCGTCTTTGCGCGAGGGTGGCGGGGCAAGCAGCAGGGCTGTCGGCCGGTCGCACACACCCCACCCACACTCCCCGTGGCCGGCCGGCAGTTTTGCAAGGGCTTGGCGGGACAACCTGCCGCTTGCGCCGCCCGTGCATTTTCGTCAAAACACCCCTGCACGATCAGGAGGTTTTCCATGCGCGCCCGCATCTACCAGCCCGCCCGCACCGCCATGCAATCCGGCACGGCCAAGGCCCGGGGATGGGTGCTGGAATTCGCCCCCGCCTCGGCCCGTGAGGTGGACCCGCTGATGGGCTGGACGTCGTCCGCCGACACGCAGACACAGGTCAAGCTGCGCTTTGACACGCGCGAGGCGGCAGAGGCCTATGCCACGGCCAAGGGGATTGAATTCGATGTGGTGGAGCCCAAGGCGCGCAAGCCGGTGATCCGCCCGCGCGGCTATGGCGAGAATTTCGCGACGGATCGGCGCGGGGCCTGGACGCATTGACGGCAGCGCCGCAATGGATGTGACGATCACCGAGGAAAGCCCCGTGGGATCCGACCTGCGGCTGCTGTTCGAACGGCATACGGCAGACATGCATGCCGACACCCCGCCCGAATCGATCCACATGATGGATGCGTCGGAACTGGCGATCCCGGAGGTGCGGTTCTTCGTGATGCGCGATGTGGGGATGCCGGTGGGGATGGGCGCGTTCAAGCGGATCGACGATGCCCATGCCGAGATCAAGTCGATGCATGTGCTGGCCGAGGTGCGGGGAAGGGGCCTGTCGCGCCGGATGCTGGATCATCTGGTCGATGAGGCGCGGGTAATGGGCTATCGCCGCCTGAGCCTTGAGACAGGGGTTCAGCCCACCTTCATCGCGGCCCGGGCGCTGTATGCGAAGGCGGGGTTTGTGGAATGCCCGCCCTTCGAGGGATATTGGGACGATCCGAACTCGGTCTTCATGACCAGGGCGCTGTGAAGGCTTGCCTGACAGGGCGCGGTCGGCCAAAAGGGGGCAACGGTCCCGTAGCTCAGCTGGATAGAGCAGCCGCCTTCTAAGCGGCGGGTCGGGGGTTCGAGTCCTCCCGGGATCGCCAAGAATGTCTGATTTTCCTATCATTTCAGACCTTTATCCGATTTCTTGGCGAACCTAGGACTTAGGTTCGCCACGTTTTGCCCCGGTTTCGTTCCGCTGATCATGGCGATTCCGTCGCTCGCAAGTCTCTCCCGGTCCGCCGCTTCGCTGTAGCGCTGCACCTCTGCGAGGGTCTTGTGGCCCGTGACGGCGGCAATCATGTGCGGAGAAGCCCCGGCCTCAGCCAATCGCCGTGCAATGGCCTTGCGAAGGCCGTGAGACGTGCACTCGGGCAAGCCTGCCGCATCGCACCATCTTCGCATGTCGCCCGTCAGAGCCTTCTCCGACCGCTGCTTGCCGTCCACAGTTTGCAGGAAAGTGCCCGCATCGCGTGGTAGGGTGTCCAGGAGCGCCCGCAGATCGGAAGCGATGGGAATACTGATCAGGACCGGACTTTTCATGCGTCCTGTCTTCTGGCGCGTGTACTGGATCGTGTCGCCTTTGACGCTGAACCACCCGAGCTTGACTGCGTCAGCCCGCGCCGCGCCCGTCCAGAGCATCAGCACCATCGCACGATGCGCGACCGTGCCGAAAGGATGCGCCTCTAGGAAGCGAGCGATTTCCGCTTCCGTCCAGGTGTGATGCCCCTTCGCTTGATACGGAACCGACTCTGCCAGCGTGGCCGGATTGACCGAAAGCCAATCGAGTTTCATTGCCAGCCGGAAGACAGGGATCAGGCGCTTGCGCAGGTTGAACGCCGCAGCTGGTGTCGCTGCCATCTTCGCCAGAATGACCTCAATGTTGTGTGGTTTGACTGTGGCGACGGGCCGATGCCCATGCTCTTCGCGGAACCGCTCGAGGATAGCGCGGTTCGTCTTGCGAGTGCCTTCGGACCAGCGCGGAAAGGCAACGATGTAGTAGCGCGCCAGAAGGTCGGAGATCGACCCCGGCTTTACCTTGTCCTTGCCGATTGGGGCGCGCTCCTGGGCCAGCGCCGCCTCGTAGCGCCTCACAAATTCCGGCGACCCATAGTCTGTGCCAAGCTCCACAGAGCGGCCATGCTTGCGAAAGCGCCACCGGCGCACGCCGTGCCGGTCGTTGTATGGTGTTGCTCCGGGAAACTCGCGCTTGCGTTTCAAGCCACGTCCTCCCAGCCATCGTTGCTGGTTGCCGATTTGGCCTTGCCCACGACAATTTCCTGGGTGCCGTCCGGGCGCACTATGACGCGGTAATCAGTAACGCCTGCCGCTTCCATCGCCTTGGCATAGCGGGTCAAGTCGGATTGCTTGATGGTTGCGCGCGGGTAGGCCATCTATGCCCCCTCCGACCACAGCGGGCCGCCCTTTGCGATGCGTAGAGCATAAACCCGCGAAAAACTTACGCGGATCGCCCGCGACAGGTTTACGGACAGCAGACTTGTCGCATTCCTCAATACCCGCTGCGCCTCGATCTGCGCCGCAATATTCTCGGGCGTTTCCTCAGAGCCATGTTCGGCGACAAAGGAATGAAACACGGTTTCGCTGCCTCGCCCTAGGCCTTCCACCCTGCCGAGTGCAAACGGCCCTTCTGGGTCAACGCCAGTCGGAGTAAGAACAGGCAGGCGTGGTTTGTGCCACGCTCCCGAAAGCACCTGCGACCAATCAGCAATGAAGATAGCCTGGTCGTCATTGAAGGCGACTGTCAGGTCAGTTTCAGAGCCGGAGCGCAAGCCAACGTAAGTGCGAAACCAGCCATCTTCATGCAGACGGATCCCGCTCCCTCGCTGATCGAGATAAGAAAACCGCGCGGCACCGTGGTTGGGGTTCTCACTCAGGAAAGCCCCGACCAGAGCAACACCGACAGTCAAGCCGACAACCGGACCAATCATGCCCGCCACCATTGCCAGTTCTGCCAAGATGTCTTCATTGTAGA
>VFQR01000592.1_pt1 | contig 44456 bp, 33 predicted proteins | sample 3512321 | NCBI WGS metagenome assembly VFQR01 (sample SAMN10412374, study PRJNA504923) | tailings metagenome | isolation source: Relicate 3 Philex TSF1 revegetated site | place: Philippines: Tuba, Benguet | collected 2017-08-29 | reverse complement strand
CAGCGCCCACTCATCATCCGTCAGATCGCCCCGAGCCAAAACTGCCTCCTCTGAAAGGAAGTCTTGAATCAGTCAGAAAGCGATCTGGGAATCCCTTTTGTCAACAGGGCCTAGCTTAACCGCGTGTCCGAAAAACCGGCAGCAGTTAACTTGTCATCGATCACGTTGTGGGGGAATGAGTGGTACCTGTCGTCAGCCCATCAAGCAAAAGCCGTCGGTTAGCGCCAGTGAAGATCACCGTCGTCACCGCGACCTATAACTGCGCGTCCACGATTGGGGATTGCCTTCGGTCGGTCGCCGGGCAGACGCACTCGGACATTGAGCACATCGTTGTAGACGGGGCGAGCGTGGATGGAACCGTCGATTTCCTTCATCAGCGTGCCAGCCAGCTCAGCCGGATCATTTCGGAGCCGGACAAAGGCATCTACGACGCGCTCAACAAGGGCGTCGCCCATGCTTCCGGGGATATCGTTGGTTTCTTGCACGCCGACGACCTCTATGCCGACAGCACGGTGCTCGAGGACGTTGCTTTAGCGTTTCAGGATCCTGACGTCGACGCGGTCTACGGTGATCTGACCTACGTCCAGAAGGCGGACACCGGCAAGGTCGTGCGGTACTGGAGATCTTCGCCTTTCGTCCGCTCAAACCTGGCAAAAGGCTGGATGCCGCCCCACCCGACCTTGTACCTGCGACGGGGCGTCTACGAGAGGTTCGGCGGCTTCGACCTCAGCTATCGGATCGCGGCAGACTACGACTTCATGTTGCGGGTGCTGGGGGCGATAAATGGGAAGGTCATCTACTTTCCGCGGGTGCTGGTAACGATGCGCCTGGGTGGGGAGAGCAATCGATCCATCCGCAATATCATCCGGAAGTCGGCCGAGGACCTCAGAGCGTTGCGCTCGAACCGCGTCGGCGGGCTGACGAGCCTCGTTTTCAAGAACGGGTCAAAGCTGGTGCAGTTCGTGAGACGCCCAGGCTAAGCCGCGTTATCCATGGCAGTCGGCGCTCACGCGCTAGTAGGGGCACGATTCCGCACATGGACTTGGCATATTGACGCCCCGACCGCTCGCCGGAGCCGTGAGCCAATTGCGGGGTAGTAAGGGGCGACTGTGGCCTGATGCTAAAGAACGGTTTTCTGGAACCGCCTATGCGGGGACGTGGGGCTTACCAGCATGCCTTCTTCTAGAGCAGCATTGCTCAGGTGGGACCACGTCGATTCTCCTGCGCTTCCGTAACATATCGGCGGCGCCTCTTGCCTCTCATCCACCAGCGCCGCCGGCCGCAGCATCCGCGAACAGATAATCGTGGTGGCTCAGCCTCTCGATCATCACGTAGCCGACCAGGGCGGCCGCCACGGCATCGGGCCGCTGTGTTTCGATCAGTATGAACCGCGGGCGATGGCGCGTAAGGTCGAGGCCGGCAAGGGCTGGTAGCTCATAGCCTTCCACATCGAGGCTCAGCAGGTCTACTGTCGGCGCATTGGCGGCGTCAAGGATCTCCGACAGCGTCCGAACTTTGGCGCTGACCCGTTCTGGGTTGGGCCCCAGCAGCCCGCCCCAGCGCTGTGGCCTGGCGGATCTGACGGGCGAGGAGACGAGGTCGGAGAACATCATGTCTATCGTGCTGCCGGCGTTGTCGGGGCCGCCGAGCGCCGCGTTGATCACCGTCGCGCGCCGAAATCGTGTGGCCAGCGCCGCCAGCTCGGCCACGGGCTCGACCAGGATCCCCGCCCAGCCGCGTGCTGCTTCGAGATAGAATGTGTTGGATTGGTCTATCCCGTCATTGGCGCCCGCTTCGACGAAAAATCCCTTGGCCGGTAGGTGCTCGAGCAGCTTTCGATCGAGCCCGTTGATCGCCGTAAACGGTGCCGCGCCTAGTCCCATCCGCGCCCGCAGCACCAGGTACTTCAATACCTTGATGCCGCGCACGCCAATCAACCACTCCGTGGGGGCGCGTATCGTGGCACTGACCATGGCATATCCCTCGCAGCCCACTGTTCTCCCGCAATGCGCTTGGGGGGTGACATTGGCCCTGCTGAACAAACTCCGAACCTCGGCGTTCTTCAAGCTCGTCTCTTCCTGATTCAGCAACGTGCCGTCCTGACACCTCCATGTTGCTGCGCGGACGCCTCGGGACCCGCACGACCCAATGGTTGCCGGCCGCACACCTGTCGCTTAGCGTCGCTTAGGCCGCTGTCCGCCAACGCCCCTCTCCGTCCCCGCAACCTGCTTAGCGTCCCGCCGAAGTTCTCCGCAACCGTTTCCTCGGCGTCTCGGTGCCCTCCGGCATGCCTTCCTCTCGGAGGCAATTTCGAGCGCGGTGAAGCAAGCCGCGCAGAGCCGCGTAAAGCTCCAGCTTCTCCCGCGTATATGCCCCGCTCTTCAGGGCATTGCTGTTGCCGCGCGGCGCGCCGCTGCCCTTGGCGCCACCATGCATGCGGCATCGCGCCTTGTAGCGGATCACCTCGCCACCGGGCCTGAGGCCATCGTCAGCGATTCGAACTGCCGGATTGCGGCAGGGCGTGCCGTGTCGGGTCATCGCTCCGCAACGGGGGCTGAGGTGCATCGCCTCGCCCTGCCGATCAGGCCCGGCCGTCATCGTCCGCACCTCCCCAGTGCCTACCAGGTCTGAACGTAGCGCAGGTGCATCGCTTGCAGGCGGTGCAGATAGCCGCAGAGTCGGCCTGCCTCGGCCGCGTTCGCGGCACCCTCTGCGCTGGCCAGCTTCCCCTGCAGCACCAGCAGGGCCCGCTCGAGCGCCACCAGCTGGATGGCCACTTGCAGCTGCACCGGATTTTCGGGCCGCAGGCTGAACACATCCTGCAACGCCAGCGCCGTCAGCGCCTGTTGATCCGCTTCGTCGATCCAGTCCGGCATGAACATGCTGCGGATGATCAGCTTCACCTTCACATTCAGGCTCTCACCGATCGTCCTCAGATGTAGGTAGGCCGATTTCTGGTCCACCCGCATCAATCCCCGCAATTCGGTAACGCTGAAAGAGACCTGTGCGGTATGCGGCGCGGCGGCAGGGGGCTGCGCCGGGTCCGTCACGCCGTGGTCGGCGTTCTGCATCTCGGCTGGGGTCTGTCTCGTCGTGGTGCCGTGTTCCACGGCTGCATTCTTGGTCATCGAGTTGTTGTCCCTGGTTGTGTAGAGCAGTTCGGTGTCAAAATGCGTGCTATTGGTTGGCAAATGACAATTTTGGACTGATCAACGGAACAATAAATCAAGCGTCTGTCCGATGAAAACGGGCGTAATTTTCTCATTAATATTATATGAAGCGTCGAAAGCACGCAATAGAGCCATGGATGCTGTGCATGGGGTTGATTTTTATTTTGCCTCCAGCATGGCTATGGAGCAGGGCGCTCTCTTCGGCGCGAAAGATGCGGCCCCCGGTTGGCTCCATGGGCTCTATCTGGCGCGGTCCAGCGCCGTCGGCCGGCCCGGTGCCGCTTCCGGGTGCGGACTGGCGCCGCGGATGCGGCGCCCCTGATGCGGTACTCAGAGGCTGGGCGGCCTCTCGCGGCTCGTCGCCTCGGCCGGCGCCCGCGTGTCACCGGACGGGCCGTGCGGCGCAGGCTCGACGCAAATGTGACGGCTTCCAGCAGCGCTGTGGGGCCAAAGCTCGGGCTAACTGAGGGGCGGGCGGCGCTGGTGCAAGGACACGCTCAGGCGATACCGCCCCTTCTCGTCTGAGCTCCTGCGCTCGCGACCACGCGCCGCAAGACTACGGCGCCTGCTTGATCTCGGCCCGCGGCATCGTCACCACCACCTCGCCGCCGAGCAGGCTCAGCAGCACCTTCACGCGTTCGCCGGCCTCGAGCGCCAGCAGCTGCCCGAGCGTGCCGGCGAAGGGGCCAGCGGTCACCTCGATCGCGCTGCCGGGTGCCGGCGGCTCGGCGAGGCTCGCCGATAGTGCCTGCACGAGAGCGTCCGGCAGTTCCCCGGGCCGGTCTCCCATCATCACCAGCTGACGCACGCCGCGTGTGCCGTTGATGCTCCGCCAGCGCGTCGCATTGCCGGCCCGCACGAAAAGATAGCCCGGAAACAGGGCTGCCAGCACGGTCCGGAACTGCCGGGCGTGGCGAACCGTCTTTCTGTAGCGCGGAACCAGCACGTCAAAGCCCTGGCGCCGCAGATGCTGCTCGGCCAGCGTCTCCTTGCCCACCAGCACCTGCGCCACCCACCACGCCGGCTCCAACACTACGCCATCTTCCCGCGTCACTTCCTGCCTCCTGTTAGCCCGCAGGTCGCAGCACTGTTGGCCCGTGGCCACGGCAGTGACTGCATTTTGGCCATTATAACAACCTGTGTGCTAGCCATCTGGGTGGTGTTTCACAGGTTCAGTCTATGCGACATAGATCCAGCCGAAGCAGGATCAACCCCGAGGCACGCCGGCTACGCGGCGTGACGATGGCCAAGCGGTACAAAGCCCTGCGCGGCGGTCGCAAGCGGTTCCCATGCTTCCGCCTAGTGGCCAGTTCGCAATGAGCGCCCTCACTTCGCCGCAGCGCTTGTCTGAAGCCGGGGCATGCCAGGCTGGTCCCATCTCCGTCGGCGCCATTGCAGGGCGCCGACGGCCGCGATCAGCAGCAAAGCCGGAATGTAGACCAGTTCATTGGCGGGGCTGGACGGATCGCGAATGAACACCCGGCTGATGGTCTGGCCCGCCCTGACGCCCAGGCGCTCGGCTTGGCTGTTGAAGCCGGCGCCAAGTACCTGCACGGCATCGCCGAACGGCACGATCTGCATGCCGACCGCAGCCAGGCGTTCGGCGCCCGTACCGGCATCGCCCATGGGCAGCCGCATGACGCGGGTCTCTTCCACGCCGGTGATGATGTCGACCCCCGTCACTTCAACACGGAGAAAGCCGTTCTCGGGCACCTGCTCGGCCAGTTCGACCACGCGACTGCCCGGCACCGCCATATACTCGGGCACCACCTTGTCCATGAACCAGCCCGGCTGGAACAGCATGGCGGCAGCCAGCAGCAGGAGGGCGGATTCCCAGATGCGGCTGCGGGTGATGAAGATCTGCTGGGTGACCGACACGAACATGAACATGCCGAGAAGAGCCGCGGCCACCACGAGCACCAGCTGGAACCAGTTATCGATGCCGATGAGCAGCAGCTGATGGTTGAAGATGAACAGCAGCGGCAGGATGGCGGTGCGCATCTCGTAACAGAACGCCTGGACTCCGGTCTTGACCGGGTCGGCCCGGCTGATCGCTGAGGCGGCAAAGGAGGCAAGGCCCACAGGTGGTGTGACATCGGCCATAAGCCCGAAATAGAAGACGTAAAGATGCACCGCGACCAGTGCCACCGCGACGCCATTGAGGGTGGCGACATCAACGATCACCGGAGCGATGAGGGTGGCGACGACGACATAGTTGGCCGTGGTCGGCATCCCCAGGCCGAGGATCATGCAGATCAAAGCCGTCAGCAGCAGCATGACGATGAGATTTCCGGCCGAGATGGCGATGACGATCTCGGTCAGGACGAGGCCCACACCGGTAAGCGAGACGGTGCCGACGATGATGCCGGCGGCGGCCGTGGCGATGGCGATGCCGATCATGTTGCGCGCACCGGTGGCGAGGCCGTCGACGAGATCGCTCAGGCCCTCGCGGAAGGGCTTGGCCAGATTGCCGGCGCCACGAAAGAGCGCGATCAGCGGCTTCTGGGTCACGACGAGGAAGATCAGGGCCATCGTGCCGTAGAAGGCCGAAAGCCCCGGGGAGAGCTCCTCGACCATCAGGCACCAGACGAGGATGAAGACTGGCATCAGATAGTGTATGCCCGTCGGGGCAACTTTCGCGGTGTCGGGCAGCACGACGTTCGGATCGTTGGGATCGTCGAGCTCAAGATCGGGGAAACGCGCGCGGATGGCGACCGAACTCACATAGATGCCGAGTGCGCCGAGCCCAGCGGCCCAGGTGGCGCCGGCGCCGAAGATCTCCCGGGTCCAGCCCAGCCCGACGCCGACCAGCCAGCAGAAGATGACGAAGCCAGCCGCCGTCATGCCCAGCAGAGCCGCGCTCATCAGGCCGGAACGGTGCGAGACACGGGGCAGGCCCTTGAGGTTGGCCTTACGCGCCTCGATGTCCACCACGTAGAACAGCGAGATGTAGGTCAGCAGCGCAGGAACGATGGCGTGCTGCACCACCTGGCTATAGGAGATGCCGACATACTCGGCGATCAGAAAGGCGGCAGCGCCCATGACGGGCGGCATGATCTGGCCGTTGACCGAGGACGAAACCTCGATGGCGCCTGACTTGACCGGGGAGTAACCCACCCGCTTCATCAGTGGGATGGTGAAGGTGCCGGTGGTGACCACATTGGCAACCGATGAGCCCGAGATCAGCCCTGTCGACCCCGAGCCGAGCACTGCGGCCTTGGCCGGGCCACCGCGAAAGTGGCCGAGCAGCGCGAACGCCACCTTGATGAAATAATTGCCGGCGCCGGCCTTCTCGAGCAGCGAACCGAACAGCACGAAGAGAAAGACAAAGGAAGTCGAGACGCCGAGAGCCACACCGAACACGCCTTCGGTCGTCAGCCAGTACTGCGTGGCAGCGCGCGGAATGGAGGCGCCGCGATGGGCGAAGAGGTCGGGCATGTAGGGCCCGAAGAACGCGTAGACGAGAAATAGCGATGCGACGATGGGCAGGGCGAGACCGAGTGATCGGCGCGCCGCCTCGAGCAGGAATACGACGCCGGCGATGCCGACCGCCACGTCCATTGTGGTGGGCAGGCCTGGACGAGCAGCGAGACCACTCTGGAAGACGAAAAGATAGAGCGCGCAGCCGGAGGCGAGGATGGCGAGGAGCCAGTCCTGAGGCGGAATACGATGGCGCGGCGAAGACTTGAGCGCGGGATAGGCGGTGAAGACCAGCACCAGCGCGAAGGCCAGATGAATGGCGCGCGCCTCGCTCGAATTGAACACGCCGATGCGCAAAGCGAAGGGCAGGGGCGAGGCATACCAGAGCTGAAATAGGCTCCAGGCCAGGGGCACCAGCAGCAGCAGCCAGCGCGAAAAGCCATCATCCGGCTTGCGACCGCCGGTATCGGCCTCGGCGACCAGCCGGGCGGCCTGCTCCAGGTCGGGGCGGTCCTCGGGAGTGCTGGTTTCTCTTTGTGTGGACATGGACTGGTCGCCGGGAGAAATGGTCGCCGGGCGGCCCCGCCATAATTGGCCGGCCGCCCGGGGTGATCAGTCGGGGACGACTACATCCAGCCCCTCTCGGTATAGTACTGCACCGCGCCCGGATGCAGCTCGGCTGCAAGGCCGTCCGCGATCATGTTCTCCGGCTCGAGGTTTGCCAGGGCCGGGTGCAGGGACCTGAAGGCGTCGAAGTTCTCGAACACTGCGCTGACAAGGGCATAGACTGCGGCGTCAGGCGTGTCGGCACCTACGGCCAGGGCCGCCAACACGCCGAATGTCTGAACATCGCTGTCATTGTTGGCGTACATGCCGCCGGGGATGGTGGCCGAAGCGTAGAACGGCCGCTCGGCGATGATGCCGTCTACCGCCTCGCCGGTGATCGGCACGATCTGCGCGCCGCAGGTGGTGGTGGGGTCGGCGATATTGGCCGAGGGATGGCCCACCGCATAGAAGAAGGCGTCGATCTGGTTGTCGCACAACGCCGAGCCGTGCTCATCGGGGCGCAGCTCCGATACCAGCGCGAAGTCGCTGCGGCTCATGTCCATCGCCTCGAGGATGATGTCGATCGAGGTCTGCGTTCCCGAACCTGGAGCGCCGACATTGACGCGCTTGCCGGCGAGATCGGCAAAACTCTCAATACCAGCGTCGGCCCGGGCGACGAGGGTGAAGGGTTCGGGATGGAGCGAGAAGATGGCGCGCAGGTTCTCCTGCGGGCCGGCACTGGCGAAATCCTGCTCGCCATCCACGGCGTAGGACAGCACATCTGTCTGTGTGACGCCGAAGGTCAACTCGCCGCTGCCGATGGCATTGAGGTTGTAGACCGATGCAGCGGTCGATTCCACCGAGCAGCGGAAGCCATGCTCGGCGCGGTTCTGGTTCATCAGCCGGCAGATGGCGCCGCCGACCGGATAATAGACGCCGGTAACGCCTCCGGTGCCGATGGTGACGAATTGATCCTGGGCCTGCACCGCGCCTGAACCCACCAGTATTGTAGCGGATAGCAGCCCGAGAAGCTTGCGATTCATTGCGTTTCCTTTCGAATTAATTGGATGACTTGTGACTGTCGAGCCTCTTGATTGAGCCGCGGCCCTCGCCGGGCATGCTGCATTAGGAACAAAAAATTTCCTGAAGGCAACCTTGGCGCGAAAGTTTGTTCGCCGGTTGAGTGCTCCAGCCAGGTCACCCGGTAGTCAGGAGCCCGAAAGCGGGCGTCACGGGAGGGGGGCGTAGGTGACGACTCGCCGGCGATGGCTGCGTAGTGACCATCGCGTTAGGAATGCGCTGGCGCCGCGCTGCACTGCAGCCATGCCGATGGCGCGGAGCAGCGCAGCCCCTGCCGTGCCTGCGGGCAGCCGACCGGCTTTGACGCAGCTGCCTGGACTGCTCACCGCCTCTAACCAGCCGGGTCGGTTCCGGACCCGGCTTGACCTGCTCCAAGACAAATGTCGGCTGCAGTTCCTCGCGGACTATATGGTCTACGCCAGGGGCGCTGCTGGTGAGCCTGCACCCAGGGCGGCAGTTGCCCGACGGAAACGAATGGAGCTTAGTGGTCAGCGACGAGTGCGTTGCGCTTACGTGCCGGGCGTGATCCCGGCGCGCCGCTGGCACGATACCCAAGAAGCTATTGGATGGCCTCGTAGGCCGCAGTGAAACCCTTCAGGGAAACCGGAACCGGAATGTCGCGCTGCGTTGTATCCTGGAATGTCACGCTCAAACTCGAACCCCGCTTCAGCGCGTCGATGACGTCCGGAGAAACCACTTGCGCCGCGTAGCAGCCGGCGCCATCGCAGGTCTGCAATGGGAGGGTGGCGACGGGAGTGGTGTCGATAGCAAGTTTCAACCCCGCTGGCAGGTGCAGCCCGAATGGCGTCTGGATCATCATTACCGGAGCACCTGTCTCAGGCGGAACGCGAATGGTGACGGCGGCGAGCAACTGTCCGCTATTGGCGATCACCACCCGCTGCTCCATCAGGCAGTCGGCCGTGGCCCCTCGGCCTGCACTGGTGCAACGCGCTCCCCAGGGCGCTGCTGGCGCTGCCGCCGGATTTGTCGCCTCACTCGCCTCTTGGGCAGTGGCGGCGCCAAGGCTAATCAGGAGTTGCATGGCAGCAGCCAGAAGAAGACCGCCAAGTCGTTTCGCTGTCAGCATTTTCGCACCCGTCCAGGGAATCTTCTGCCCAAATCTACAATCGACGCTCCCTACAGGTCTAGCATGAGAATGACCTTCCTGGCGCGATCGTGCACTTCGTGATGTCGATTTGGCAGCCCCAGTTCGCCGCTCCTGGTTAGTGCGGTGAAGCAAAACGGCAACATTTGTTCCAAGAAATTGCGAATATAACTTGAATCGCGTACGTTCCGGAGGGTCCGCGTAGTCGAATGCGGATAGCCGAATCTTCGGAACGCAAGTAACGGTGTCATCAAAGCTGGTGGGCAGCAATGAGGCGAACATGTTGTCGCTTTACGTCGGGTTGTGCAGTCGGAAGAACGGTAGCAATGTAGACGGGAGGGCCGTTCCCTTCCCTTCGACCGGGGTTGTCGGCCACGTCGGTTCCGCGATCCGGCTGCTGCTGGCTGTGTGGCTGGTCTTCCTAGTCGCGGTCGCAGCCTCGGTTGCCATGCCGAGTGCAGCGCAAGCGGCGTGCGTCGCCGGGCCCGCCGGCACGATCACCTGCAGCGGCAACGACGTTGGCGGCGGAGCGCGGTTCACAAACCCGCCCAATCCCTACGACACGCTCAACGTCAACAACCTGCTGACCAACATCGCGCCGGGTGCCGGTCTGGCCGGCTTCAGCCTCATCGGCCAGGGAACCGACCAGCCCGCCGGCGGCTGCGACTGCTATGTCCTGGTCGGGTTCGGTGACGATGGTGCCGATGGCGGCGGGGCTCCGGCAGTTACCGTCACCTACCAAGGCGGCGCCAACACGCTGCAGACCGATGGGGCCAGCGGCGTCGTCGGCATCAGCTACGGTGGCGATGGCGGCAATGGCGGCAGCGGCTTCGGTGTCGGCGGCTCCGGTGGCGATGGCGGCAATGGCGCCCTCGGCGGTACGGTGACCGTCGACAGCGCCGGGACCATCGTCACTACCGGCAACCAGGCCAACGGGATTCTGGCGCTCAGCGTGGGCGGCAATGGCGGGCAGGGCGGTGACTTCGACGGCGGCATTGCCGATGCCGGCAATGGCGGCGCGGCCGCGGGCGGTGGGTCGGTCTCCGTCATCTCCCGTTCGAACATCACGACCTACGGCGACGAATCCAACGGCATCGTCGCGCAAAGCACCGGGGGCAAGGGTGGCGCCGGTGGCAGCGCGGGCGGCATCTGGGCGGACTCCGGCGGCGGCGGCGCCGCAGCACCGGGGGGCGCCGTCACCGTAGACAATTTCGGCTTCATCACCACCAATGGCAAAGCCTCGTCCGGCATCTACGCCCAATCCGTCGGCGGCTTTGGCGGCAACGGCGGCGATGGCTTCGGGCTGGTCCAGTTCGGTGGCAATGCCGCCAGCGCCGGCGAAGGTTCGACCGTCACCGTCAACCACAGCGGCACCATCGCAACCCACGATACCGCCTCGCACGGCATTTTGGCGCAATCCATCGGTGGGGGCGGCGGTACCGGCGGAACCACGGTCAGCATCGTTGCGCTGGGCTCGGCGGGCGGCGTCGGCGGCAAGGGCGGAGCTGTCAACGTCACGACCAGCGGCCAAGGCCATATTTCCACCGACGGTGACAACGCCAAGGGCATCTACGCCCAGAGCATTGGCGGCGGCGGTGGCGATGGGGGGACCTCCGTCGGCATCGCATCGGTTGGTGGCACCGGCAGCACCACCAGCATCGGCGGCACAGTGACCATCAATAACGGGCAGGCAATCACCACGAATGGCGCACGCTCGGATGCCATATACGCGCAGAGCATTGGCGGTGGCGGCGGAAGTGGTGGCGTGGCGGTGGGGTTCGCCGCGCTCGGCGGTTCCGGCGCAGGCGGTGGCAACGGCGGCACCGTCAGCGTTCGAAACAGCGCCACACTGTCTGCAACGGGTACCTACGCGCACGGCATTTTCGCCCAGTCGATCGGTGGCGGTGGCGGCGACGGCGGCTTCGCTACCGGTCTGTTCGGCATGGGAGGTTCGGCGGGGGCCGGCAGCAACGGCCTCTCCGTCACCATCGAAAATACCGGCAACATTACCGCCAATGGTCATGATGGCGGCGGCATCTTTGCCCAGAGCATAGGCGGCGGCGGTGGCACGGGTGGTGGCACGGCCACGGCCGGGGCGTTCATCTCGGCCGGCTTTGGCGGCACGGGCGGCGGCGGTGGCGATGGCGGCAATGTCCACGTCAACCAGGTGGCCAACCTCGCCCCATCTATCATCAACGTTACCGGCGATCGGGCCAACGGCATCCTGGCGCAGTCTATCGGCGGCGGCGGCGGCAATGGCGGCTTCGCGATTTCCGCCTCTGCCGGCCCGTTCGGCAGCGCATCGCTGGCATTCGGCGGCAGCGGTGGTTCCGGTGGCGACGGCCTCGGCGTCAATGTAGGCGCCAATGGCGGCATCACCACCAATGGCTCCTTCTCCTCGGGCATCGTGGCGGAATCGATCGGTGGTGGCGGAGGCCGCGGTGGGTTCGCCATCTCGGCGGCCGCATCCACAGGCGGCGCGATCAATGCCAGCTTCGGCGGCACCGGTGGCGATGGTGGCGTAGGCGGCATCGTTAACGTCGATACGACCGTCAACATCACCACGGGCTGCGAGGCCTGTACCCACTCCAACGGCATCATGGCCAGTTCGATCGGCGGTGGCGGTGGCTCCGGTGGCTTCGCCATCAGCGCGACCGGGGCTATCGTCGCGAGCGTCGGCGCCACTTTCGGCGGCGGCGGCGGTGCAGGGAACCAAGCGCAGACCGTTGATGTCGACAATATCGGCACCATTTCGACGACTGGTGCGCACTCCAACGGCATTCTCGCCCAGTCGCTGGGCGGCGGCGGTGGCAATGGCGGGTTCGCAGTCGGCGCCGGCGTGTCGCTTCAGGGCGGCACCTCCGTCTTCGCCTTCGGCGGCAGTGCCGGGGGTGGCGCCTCCGGCGAAGCGGTGACCGCCGACAATATTGGCGACATCACCACGCGGGGCGATTTTTCCAACGGCATTCTGGCCCAGTCTATCGGCGGCGGCGGCGGCACGGGTGGCTTCAGCGCTGCGGCAGGCTTCTCTTTGCAGGGTGCCAGCGCCTCCAACAGCTTCGGTGGCAGTGGCGGTGCGGGAAGCGACGGCCGGGCGGTCGACGTCAGCTATTCGGGTAACCTGAACACCTATGGCGACTTCTCCAACGGCATTTTCGCCCAGTCGGTGGGCGGCGGCGGCGGCACTGGCGGCTTTGCCATCGGCGCCAGCGTCACCATCAATTCCCCCAGCATGACCAACAGCATCGGCGGTGATGCCGGCAACGGGGGAGCGGCCGGCAACGTGGCGGTGACCGAAATCTCGGGGTCGATCACGACGCGGGGCGCACAGTCGCATGGCATCCTGGCGCAGAGCGTCGCCGGCGGCGGCGGCACGGGTGGCTTCAGCCTCGGGGCCGGTGTGTCGATCAAGAGCACCACCGTCGACAGTACCGTCGGTGGCGACGCGGGTAGCGGCGCAAGCGCCGGTACGGTGACCGTCGATAGCGCCGCCACGATCCGCACCGGCGGAGAGGACGGGACCGGCGCTTGGTCGCATGGCATCCTCGCCCAGTCGATTGGCGGCGGCGGCGGCACCGGCGGCTTCTCCGGCACCGCCAATTTCAGCCTCAAGGGCGATGCCAAGGGTTTTGCCACCGGCGGCGACGGCAGCAGCGCGGGTGCCGGCAGCACGGTCACCGTTACCTCGAGCGGCGCCATCACCACGCTTGCCGACAACTCCATCGGCATCTTCGCGCAGTCGGTGGGCGGCGGCGGCGGTGCGGGCGGCTTTGCCGTTACCGTTGGCGGCTCGATGAAGGGCAATGCGGACGTCAACAGCGTCGGCGGCGACGGGGCCGCTGCCGGCGATGGTGGCGAAGTCACCGTCACGGTTCTCAACGACATCACCACCTCAGGCATGCTCTCGCATGGCGTGCTGGCGCAGTCGGTCGGTGGCGGTGGTGGTTACGGCGGCTTCTCGCTGGCCGGCAGCTTCTCGATCGAAGGGGACAGTTCCACGCAGAGCGTCGGCGGCGAAGGTGGCGGCGCCGGCGTCGGCCAGACCGTGCGGGTCACCATTGGTGAAGCCTTGGCGCCGGGCGCGGAGATCAGGCCGATCATCCACACCACCGGCCTTGGCGCCGTCGGCGTTCTTGCCCAGTCGATCGGCGGTGGCGGCGGTACCGGTGGCTTCGCTGGTGCGCTGACCGTCGCTCCCAAGGGGAGCGCCGCGAACGAGGTCACCGGCGGCAATGGCGGTGCGGGCTCCAAGGGCGGCGACGTGTACGTCACCAATTTCGGCCTCATCAGGACCGAGAACAACAACGCCGCCGGCATTCTGGCCCAGTCGGTGGGCGGCGGTGGCGGCAATGGTGGCTTCTCCATTGCCGGCAGCTTCGAAAAGGACGGCGACGGCGCCAAGAGCGCCACCGGCGGCACTGGTGCGGCCGGAGCCGATGGCGGCTATGTCGAGGTGACCAATAACGGCGTCATCGAAACCAGCGGCCACTTCTCGCACGGCATCCTGGCCCAGTCGGTGGGCGGTGGCGGCGGCAATGGCGGGTTCTCGATCGCCGCGACCATCAGCGACAGCGGCAGCGGTGCGACCAGCAGCGTTGGCGGCGAAGGAGCGGCGGGCGGCAATGGCGGCAATGTACGGGTGGTCAACAATGGCACCATCATTGTCGGCAGCGAGAACTCGCACGGCATCTTTGCGCAGTCGGTGGGCGGTAGCGGCGGCAATGGCGGCATAGCCGGCGCGTTCGATTTCGGCGGCGGCGGGGTGGACAATGTCGTGGGTGGTGATGGTGCCAAGGGCGGCAATGGCGGCGACGTCACGGTCATCAGCACCGGCTCCATTCACACAACCAAGGCCAACTCCAACGGTGTCTTCGCCCAGTCGGTCGGCGGCAGCGGTGGCTGGGCCGGCCTTGCGCTCGGCATCGGCGATGGAGGGGATGGGGCGAGCGGCCTCAAGCTGTCGCTCGGCTCCAAATGCACCCTGGTCGGCGGCGACGACGAAGAGGACCCCTGCGACGTGGTCTCGCTCATCCCCGTGGATGGCTCGACCGGCACCGTCACCGTTACGGTCAACGGTGAAACCAACGTCACCGAAGGCGCCCTGTCGTTCGGCATGATCGCGCAGTCGATCGCTGCCGGTGGCGGTTCCGCCGCGACGGTCATTCTCGACCAGCTCGGCTTTTCGGGCAGCGACGTCTTCGTGGAGGCCGGCAGCGACGGCTTCATGGGCGGCAATGCCAGCTTCGTCGCCAATCAGTACAACACCCTGCAAACGCTCACGACCGGTGTCGGCGCCATTGGCATCATCAACCAGTCCATCGGCGGCGGCGGCGGCAACGCGTCCACCGCCATAGCCGGCCTGGTGCTGAACCCCGCCATCCCCCTCGAGGACGGTTTCTACCTGCGTGCCGGCGGGTACAGCGGCGATGTCGGCTATGACAAGAGCGGCAGCGGCGGCGCCTTCGATGTCGATATCGCAGGCAGCGTGGAGACGAGGGGCGCCAACGCCATCGGCGTGGTCGCCCAGACCATCGGGGGCGGCGGCGGCATCGCCAATCTCACCGTTGGAACGATCGAGAACGGTGGCGAGGAGATGCGCATCATCGTTGGCGGCAGCCAGCTGAATGGTGACGGCTATCGCTCCGATGCGGTGCTGATCGGCGCGCCGCAGCAGCTGTCGACGCTCGACGTAGAAGGTGTCGTTACCACCAGTGGTGTCCTCAGCCACGGTATCGTCGCCCAGTCCATCGGCGGCGGTGGCGGCATCAGCAATGTGGTCCTCGAACAGGCCGTTGCGCTCGATAACGGCTTCGATTTCACCCTCGGCGGCTATGGCGGCGGCGCCGGCGGCAATGGCAGCGACCTGCTGGTCACCGCCCATGGCGTGACGACCACAGGCGCCGGCGCATTCGGTATCGTGGGGCAGTCTATCGGCGGCGGCGGCGGACTGATCGGCCTTGCGAACGGCAGCAGCCTGCTCGGCCAGAGCTTCTCGGGCAGCATCACGCAGGCCGCGGCCGGCGCCACCGGCGATGGCGGTGTGGTGACCATCAACAGCTACGGCAATATCCACACGGCTGGTATCGGCGCACACGGCATTGTCGCGCAATCGATCGGCGGCAGCGGCGGCATCCTCGGCACCGGCATGTATGTGGACGCCGCCCTGCCATTCGCCGGCAGCCGTGGCGCGGCCGGTACAGCGAGTGCCGTCAACGTCACCCATACCGGCAACATCGTCGTCACCGGCCAGCAGACCGTCGGCATCTTTGCCCAGAGCGAGGGTGGTACCGCCAATGGCAATATCGCAGTGGTCATCGATCACGCCGGCACCGATGGCAACGGCGTCGGCCTCGTCTGGGCGTCCAGCGGCACCGGTGCCGCCATCCAGCTTGCCGATGGCCTCGACAACACCCTCAGCAGTAACGGCACGCTTTACGCTGCCGGCAGCATCTATGATGGGATAACCCTGCCGGATCTGGGCGGCCTCGCCATCCTGGGCGGGCTCGGCAACGATGTCGTCACCAACGAGGCGCGGCTGCCCACCGATCCCAATGTCAGTCCGCTGAGTGGCGTCACGCGCACCAGCAACATCATCGGCAATATCGATCTGGGCGCCGGGTCCAATGCGCTGATCAACGAGGCGGGCGCCCTGATGATCTCCGGCACCGATATCAACATCGGTACAGGCCTTCTAACCAATCAGGGGTTCCTCGCCGTAGGCGACCGCGGGCGCGTCAACATCTCCAGCGTAACCGGGGACTTCGCCCAAACCAGTACCGGCGCCTACTACATCGATCTGGACCTGAACGCCCAGAACACGCCCGACCGGGTCAACGACCTGCTGGAGGTGTCGGGGACCGCCGCCTTCGACGGCGAGGGGCCCCTCCTGTTCCTGTCGATCGACAAGGCTTTTTCAAACGCCGGCTACGTGATCGCCAGCGCCGGCAATCCCGGCGGCATGACCGACAACGGCTTCATGCCGACCCTCACTCCGCCTGCCGTTGGCTTCATCTTCAGCGCCGAGGTTCAGGCCGCCGACCTGGTCCTGCTCGCCGAAAAGCCACCCTTCCTCGATATGCTCGAGGATCCGGCGTCGGGTGTCACCGACCCCAACGTGCTGCGCATGGGCGGGGGGCTCGACAACATCGAGCAGGCCATCGGCATCGATGACCAGTTCAACTATCTGATCAACCTGCTCCGTCTCCAGCCGGACGAAAAGGCCCTGGGGGACGCCGTCGCGACCCTGACCCCGCACCAGGCGCCGCACCTTTACGAGCTTGTCGAGCGGCGCACTTCCGACTTCATAGATCATGCCATGAACGGCTGCCAGGATAGCTTTGCCGCCAGCCCGGTGTCCTGCTTCTGGGCCGTTGGCGCCGGGGGTTACTACGAGCGCGGCGTCGTTCAGGACAGCCCGACGGCGCGAGACGAATTCAAGTCGCTGCACCTGGGCGGCAAAGCCGCTATCGACGACAGTCTCGGCTTCGGTCTCGCGCTTGGCATGACGCAGGTAAATTCGGTGCACGACCGCGAAGGCGTTCAGCTTTCGACCATGCAGGGCGACCTTTACCAGGCTAGCCTCTCGGCCGACCACAAGAGCGGCAATTTCGGCCTCAGCTTTGTTGCGGCCGGTACGGCGGGCGTGGTTGCCACCTCGCGCCACGTGCAGGTCGATGGCTTCGAGCAGACCTACAACAGCTTCGACGGCATCGCGACCGGCGTCGAGGGTGTCGGCGAATTGCCGATCTTTTCCGACAAGGTCATTGACTTTGAGGGGATCGACGGTAACGCCACCTCGGACGCGGAAATCTATGCGCTCAACCCGCGCCTGCGCCTCAGCTACGGCTCCGACGAAACCGATGCCGGCCTGCAACTCACCGGACTTCTCGATATCGAAGGCCATTTGCTGTACACGCCGGAGCGCACCGAGACCGGTGCCGGCCTCGCCAATCTCACCTATTCGGAGATGCTGCAGAGTGCAGTTACGCTGGCTCCCGGCGTCGAGCTCCGCCTGATCACCCAGCTGGAGAACGACTTCGAGGTCACCGGTTTCGTTCGCGGTGGGCTGATGTGGTCGCCGTGGAAGAACGCTTGGGTGGCCGAAACCCAGTTCGCTGCCGCGCCCGATGGCCTGCCACCAATCGAAATCATCGAACCCTTCGATGATCTGCGCGGCAAGCTCGACGTCGGTGTGCAACTGGCCTGCGCGTCCTCGGGCGTCAAGCTGACGGCGAACTACGCGGGCGTTTTCGGCGCAACCACCACGGAACACCAACTCAGGGGCGCTCTCACCGTGCCCATTCACCACAACAAGAACGGTGGAAGCTGCTGAGTTGGCGACCCAAGGGCCAGCGGCACGTACTCACTTGATTGCTTGACAGCAGATATACCGTGAACAGGAAGATGGAGTCGAAACACAAAGCAGGTCTGGCAATAGTGGTGAGCTGAGCCCAGGAAACTGGATCGTTCATAGGTGGAGTTTTCCGCGCTAGCCTGTGAGGCTTGGAGGTAGCGGAGAACGATGAAGGGGTCGCAGTTTTCTGACGAACAGAAGGCGGTCATTCTGAAGCAAGGCACGGATGGGGGGCCGGTTGCCGAGATCTGCCGGCGGGCGGAGATCGGGTATCCTCGGACTATCCGGGTGGACAATGGCAGAGAGTTCGTCTCACGAAACCTTGACCTATGGGCCAATGTGCATGGGGCTATGCTCGACTTCAGCCGGCCGGGAAAGCGGACGGATAATGCCTTCATCGAGTCCTTCAACGGTAAGTTCCGAGCCGAGTGCCTGAACGCCCACTGGTTCCTCAGCCTTGACGACGCCAGGGCGAAGATGGAGGAATGGCGCAGGAACTTCAACGAGTCCGCCCACACAGCGCCATCGGGAACAAACCCCCGATATCGCTCATGAACGCCTCAGGAGCACACGGCCATCCCTGAGCGTCAACGCCCGGAAAATCCCCAGCTGGGTGGTCCGAGATCGGGGAGCAGCTCAACAAAACCAAGGACTCTCCCCAGAACCGGAGGGAACTTGGGGCTCAGGTCAACGCCGTGGCCGTTCGTTCTGCTCGTGTACGAAAGCTCCTCAGACAACGATTGGTTTTGCTCGCTCTCGTAGGCCAGCGCTGGTCTCGGTGCCCCGGTCGTTGGCGCGCTTGAGCATACGAATCCATTCACCGATCACCGGCCCATGGTCGTGCCACGTACGCCCCGACACGATGTTGCCGTCGATCACGCAGGGTTCGTTGACGAAGATGCCACCGCACACTTCTAGGTCGAACCGGCATTTCGGCACGCACGCCATGCGCCGCCCCCGCACCCTGTCGGCGCGGGCGGGGATCTCGACGCCGTGGCAGATGCTGGCAACAGGCTTGCCGCTGTCGATGAAGTGCTGCGCGATGCGGATCAGATCGGGATCATCGCGGATGTACTCCGGCGCGCGGCCACCGGAAAAGAAGATGCCGGCATGGTCAGTCTCGTCGATGTCGCAGAAGGCGATGTCGGCCTCGATGGTATAGCCCTCCCACTCCCGGGTGATCGTCCAGCCGGGCTGAATCTCGTGCATGACCATCTGGAAGCGGCGCTTTTCAGGTCCGGCCACCACGGGGATGAAGCCGTCTTCCTGCAGGCGAAGATAGGGGTAGAGCGTATCGACGGTTTCTGTCGCGTCGCCAACTATGATGAGAACTTTCTTTTGGTGCATGACTTCGGTTTTCCGGATGGGGCGGGGTTCAACCCTTGCCGCCGCTGAGGTTGATGCCCTGGATGAAGTAGCGCTGGGCGGCGAGGAACAGCAGCAGTGGCGGCAGGCAGGCGAGCAGGGTGGCGACCATGAGGTACTGGTCGGTACTTTGGGAAACCACCGTGGTGTCGGCCGCACCGGTCTGCAGGAACCTGAGGCCCAGGGTGAGCGTGAAATTGTTCTGCGACTGAAGATAGATGAGCGGGCCGAGGAACTCGGTCCAGTGCCAGATGAACCCCAACACGGCTACGGCACCGAGCGCCGGCCGCGAGAGCGGCAGGATAATGCTCCACCAGATGCGCAAATGGTTGGCGCCGTCGAGCAACGCCGCCTCCTCCAGCTCGCGCGGGATGTTGGAATAGAACTGGCGCAACAGGAAGATGGAGAAGGCGCTGCCCGAGCCTGCCGCGACCCACCAAGGCACGATGAGAGGCAAGAAACTATCGAGCCACCCCAACTGGGTGTAGATGACATATTGCGGGATGAGGTAGCTGATGCCGGGCAGGATGAGCACGGCGATGACCACGCCGAACAGCGTACGGCGGAACGGGAAGCGGAACCGGGCAAAGCCGTAGGCGACGAGCGAGCAGCTCAGCAGTTGCCCGGCCAGCGCCAGCAGGGTGACGAGGATGCTGTTGGTGAAATATGTGCTGAGCGGCAGCAGCGTCCACACATCGAGCCAGTTGCTCCACAGCCACTCACCGGGCAGCAGGGGCTGGGGATATTGCTGCAGTTCCGCCGGCGACTTCAGCGAGGCCAGCACGGCCCACAGCAGCGGTGTGAGAAAGAACACCGAAAACAGCAGCAGCAGACCGTAGAGCAGCACCCGGCCCGAAAGGCCGCGGGTGCGAGGAGTTGCCGTTTCGCCCATCTCACACCTCCGTGCCGTAATAGACCCAGCGGCGCTGCAGCCGGAACTGGATGGCGGTGAAGACGAACAGGATCAGTGTCAGGATCCAAGTCATGGCAGAAGCCGAACCGAAATCGAAGCTGTGAAAGCCCGTGGTGTAGATGTGCATGAAGTAGGTGTAGGTCGAATATTGCGGCCCGCCGCCCGTCGTCACGTAGACGATATCGAATACGGTAAACGAGCCGATCGTGGCGATGATCAGATTGAAAAAGATCGTCGGGCTAATCATTGGCACGGTGATGCTGCGGAACTGCACGAACTTGCTGGCTCCGTCGATTTGGGCGGCTTCGTAGAGCTCCTTGGGCACGCTCTGCAGCGCGGCAAGAAAGGTGATCATCATGGTGCCGCCGATGGCGCCCCAGACGGCAATGACGACAATGGAAGCGAGCGCGGTGGAGGTGGAGCCGAGCCAGTTCGGCCCGTCGATGCCCAGCATCTCCAGCCCGCTGTTGACGAGCCCGAACTCGGGACTGAGCATCCATAGCCAAAGATATGCCGCCGCCACGGAGGGAACGAGGGAGGGGAAAAAGAAGATGCCGCGGAACATGGCCCTGAAGCGCACGCGGGCATTGAGCATCAGCGCGCAGGCGAGCGACAGCCCTACCGCCACCGGCACCAGCATGGCGGTGTAGCTGATGGTGGTGGTCAGCGAGCGCCAGAAGATCGGTCGTCCGAACAGCCGCAGATAATTGTCGAGGCCGACCCATTGCGGCGACGAGAACACGTCGTAGCGCGTGAAGGAGTAATACAGCGACAGCACCATGGGGATGAGCGTGAGGCAGAGCGTGCCCACCAGCCATGGCGCGATGAACCCGAAGCCCCATAGGGCCTCGCGAACCGGAGACCGCATGGGCCTCCGGTCCGCGAGAGGGCTCCGGGCCGCCGGGCGAGCGCCGGCTGAAGCCGTCATCTCGCTCATGCCTGGCTCAACAGATCGGCCAGCTGGGCATCGACGGCGGCGAGCGCTTCGGCCGCCGTCTGATCACCCGACCATACGCCGTCGAAGCCGAGCTTCAGCATGGCGTACATTTCGGTGATCTTGTTGTTGGCCGGCACCGAGGCCGGAGCCGGCGGATTCTCAAGCACCGCGCGGTTGTAGTAGGCGTAGATTGGGTCATTGGCGACCATCTCCTCATCGTTGATGGCATCGGCCCGGGGGGCCGCGACGAAGCCGTGCGCGATGCGGGCGACGCCCTCTTCGCGGCTGGTCGCCAGCTTGGTGAAGGCCCAGGCGGCATCGGGATTGCCTGTGGTGGAAAAGATGGGATAACCCTCGACCACCAGCTGCCCGTTGCGACCGGCCGGTCCTCTGGGGATGAGAGAAATTCCATAGTTCTCGGAGAAGGCCTCCGGCCCGAGCGCAGTGCGCAGCATGTTGGCGTGCCAGGGGGAGGCCTGCCACATCGCCACCTTGTTGGAGCCGAAAAAGCCATTGTAATCCAGCGAACCGCTGGCGAGCCGGGGCAGTTCGGCGGGATGCTTCATGACCTTCTTCTCGTTGATCAGGCCGGCCATCCACTCGAAGGCGGCGCGAGTAGCGTCGTCGGCGACGGCGCTGGTGGTGCCGCCATCCTTGAGAATGTCGCCGCCGAAGCTACGCGACCACACGACGAGGGCTTCGGGGTTATCGAGCGGCAGCAGCACGCCGAACTGGTTGTTTTCCGTATTGGTCAGGGCCGCAGCGGCCTCCTCGAATTCGGCCAGTGTCCAGTCGGGCGAGGGGTGCGCGAGGCCCGCATCGTCAAACATCTTCTTGTTGTAGAACATCGAGATCGGGCCGCCGTGAAAGCCCGTCGGGATCATGTAGAGCTTGCCGTCGACCGTCACCGCGTCGAGCGCGGCCCGCATATAGGACGACATGTCATGGCCATCGCGGGCGATGAATTCGTCGACCGGCATGACCAGCCCTTTGGATTGGAACAGGTTGAAGTTCTGCGTCGTCACCAGCCAGGCCAGGTCGCCGACGGTGCGCGAGATGCTGCCGGTCAGCAGCTTGGTGTCGTAGTTGGTGCCGGTATCGCTGGGTTCGACGACGAACTCCAGATTAGGGGCGTTGTCGGTGAAACGGGCGCCGAGCTGCTCCCAGTAGGCGATCTTATTTGGCGTGGCGCGCTCGTTGAGTTTGAGCGTGCCGGACCACGCCCCCGGATCCGAGGCCCGGGCCCCGGTGCCGAAGCCGATACCCGCAGCGGTGGCGCCGGCGGCGGACAAGGCCAGGAAGCGGCGGCGATTCAGATAGCGTGAAGTCATCTTCTCCTCCCAGTGAAGCTATGAAGCGCGAACCTGCGGCCCGCTGCGGATGCCCCGGCGCCGGGCGGCGTCGAGGGCGGAAAAACTTGCCCGCATGGCGTCGAGCGGCTGGTAGCCCGGCGTGTTGAACACCATGGCGCTGACCTCGACGGTCACCGGGCGATGCCAGCCGGCGGCGTGCAGCGCGGCGAAGAAGCCGGCAAGGTCAAAAGCCCCCTCGCCCGGCAGCACGAAGCGAAAGCCGTCGCCATTCGGCACGCTGTCCTTGATATGAGCGTGCACCGCAAAGGGCAGCAGCCGTCGGACGGCATCCCCGAGATCGAAGGCGACGCCGGGCAAGGCGTAGTGGCTGACATCGAAGTTCAGGCGGATGCCGGCGTGGTCGACGGCCTGCATGAGCCAGTCGGCCCGATCAACTGAATCGATCAGACCGTGCGCATGCGGCTCGACCGCCAACACGGCCCCGGCATCGGCAGCGACCTGTCCGAGGCGGCGCAGGCGGTCGACGAGTTCGTTCCGGCGCTCGGGCCACTCGGCATGGGCGCCGCCCATGGTGCAGGTGAGGATCGCCTCTTCGCCGATGCCACAGTGGCAGGCCGAACGGATCAATGCGTCAAGTGTTGCCTCGCTCATGCCGGTGCGGCTGCCGGAATCCAGCACCGTCTCTTTGAGGAGGGCGGCGATGATGGGAAGACCAGCCTCGGCGGCGCGACCGGCGATGCGTTCTCCGGCAGCCCGATCCATGTCGGGTGAGACGCCGGGATAACCGTCGGCGATGGTCAGCTCGAGCGCGTCATAACCGGCCGCGGCGATGGCCGGGAAAGCCTCGGCGGGATCCAACATGTTGAGGCCGTAGGTACCATAAGCGAGCGGGATCATGCGGCGCTCCAGTCGAACAGGATGCCGGACCAACTGCCCGGATCGGTGCGCAACCCGTCATAAGCGCGCGGCGCCTCGGCGGCGGGAACGACGTGGTCGATGACCCGCGACAGGTCCAGCCGGCCCCGCGCGATGAGGGCGAAGATCGCTTCGGCATTCTCCTCGATGGAATGCCGGGTGAACGGCGTGCGATAGGCAGGAAACTGCCATTCATGCGCGCCCTTGACGGTGACCGAGCTGTGCGGGCGCCACAGATGCATGCGTTCGTAGATCGGCGTCACGTCGGCCATCTCGGTGCCGCGGGGCGAGCCGAGCAGCACCAGTTCGCCACCCTGGCGGGCGAAATCGAAACACTGCGGCACGACCGAGGGGATGCCGGTTGCCTCTATGACGATGCGGGCCCCCGCCTCCCCCGTCGCCTTGCGCACGGCAATGAGCGTATCCTCCCCTCCGGCCAGAACCACGTGGCTGATACCGAGCGCGGTGGCGAGGCGCAGCCGGGCCGGATCACGGTCGATGCCCACCACCTCCACCCCCGCCGCCTCGTAAAGCTGCGCCGCGATCAGGCCGACGGGGCCGAGCCCGACCACGACGACGACATCGCCCAGCTGTGGCGGGCTGACCCGCAGCGCCGTCAGCGCCACGAGGGCCAGAGCGGAGGCGGCGGCTTGCTGTAGCGGCACGCTGGCGGGCACGGCGACACGAAAGCCGTCGGTCAGGACGTGGCTGGCGTGCGGAGTATGGGCCAATACACAATCACCGGGTCGGACATCGGTGACATCGGGGCCGATCGCCAAGACCTCGGAGACGGCGCGATTGCCGGCCACCCAGGGAAAGCCGATTTTCTGTAGGCCAACCAGCTTGGCACGCTCGGTTCCTGTGGAAACGAATGAGTACAGCGTCCGCAGCAGCACCTGCCGACCCGCCGGCGTCAGGTCGGCTTCCCGCTCGAGCAGCCGGACCTGGTTTAGGCCCGTGAAAACAACTTCGCGCAGCAGCATGCGACGCACTTCCTCCCTCGATCCGGCCATTCCGTAACCGGTTACGGAAATTGCTAACGCCGATCGTTGCGCGTGTCAATCATGCGAAGTGGATTTCGCCGCGCTCAGGCCGACTCGCGCGCGACCAGCGAGGTTTCGAGCTGGATACTGGGGGCCGAGCCGTCCTCGCCGGCAAGGATTCGCAACAGCAACGACACGGCCTCGGCGCCGATTTCGCGCATCGGAACATGCACGGTTGTCAATGCCGGCAGCGTCACCGGCGAGGAGATGATGTCACCGAAGCCCGCCACCGCGATATCGCGCGGCACCTGCAGTCCCATGTGCGATAGCGCGTGCAGCCCGCCGGTGGCGAGGGCATCGCTGGCATAAAGGATCGCGTTTGGCCGGGCCCTCGCCAGCAACAGTCGGGTGGCGGTGATGCCGTCGCCGAAGGCATTGCCATCGGCCTGCACCTCGATCGGCGAGTCGACCTGCAATTCGCGCACGGCTTGGCGATAGCCGGCGATCCGTTCGATGGCAGCCTCGGTTACCGGCGGCAGCCCCACATAGCCGATGGAAGCGTGGCCGCGCGAGGCGAGGAACCCGACCATGTCGTGCGCCCCCTGCCGGTGATCGACGAAGACGGCCGGAAAAGTATCGGCGTTGGGCCGACGCAGCGCGACGACGATCGGCAGGTCGGGGAACTGGGCTCGCAACTGCACATCGTGCCGACCGCTGCCGCCGAGCAGCAATACGCCGGTGACGCGAAACTCCGCGAAGGAGCGCACTGCGGCGTGCAGCGAATCCGCGGAGTGATCGGTGAACGACATCATCACGGCGACGCCAGCGCCGGCCGCCGCCTGCTGGACGCCCTGGGCGAAGTCGAGAAAGAACGGGTCGTAGACCGTAGGGATGACGATGCCGATGGCGGCGGTGACGTTCCTTGCAAGGCCGCGGGCGAGGGGGTTGGGCGTGTAGCCCAGCTCGCGCGCCTTGCTGAGGATCCGTTCCCGCGTCGCCTTGCTGACCTCGGGATGATTGTTGAAGGCGCGCGACACCGTACCCGAGGAAACCCCCAGATCACGGGCAATGTCGTAGATGCTGATCGTCTTGCTGCGCGGCGTCTTGGCCAAGCCGCCCCCCATTGGTTCTTCCCGTACTGCTATTGTGCACTGCTACACCAGCCGGGGCTGAGGGCATAGCCGCTGAACTGACGTGGGCGGAAGCGGGCGCCACAGCGCATGTATAATCTCCCTCCCGCGGTCTTTTGGTGCCGCGCGCGATCATTGCTGAAGCGCGGAGCCTCTGGACAGGCAGCTCTGACATGCTAACATGTCAGCTAGAATTTCGTCTCCAGGGAGGAGCAAGCATGAAACTGATCAAGTCACTGACGCTGGGCGCCGCATTGACCGCGGTAGCGTTGATGGGCAGCGTCTCGGCCACCATGGCTCAGACGCGCATCGCCGTCGTTGCCAAGGATATCGGCAACGGCTTCTTTGTCGCGGCGGGCAAGGGCGCCGAAGAGGCTGCCGCTGAACTGGGCGACGTCGAAATCATCTTCACCGGTCCGACCCAACCGACCGCCGAAGGCCAGATCGAAGTCATCAACACCCTGATCGCTCAGCAGGTCAATGCCATCGTCATTTCCGCGAATGACCCCGACGCACTGGTTCCGGCCCTGCAGCGGGCCAAGCAGCGTGGCATTACCGTGGTCTCGTTCGACTCCGGCGTCGCCGCCGAAGGCCGCGACGTGCAACTCGATCCCTCCTCGATCGATCTGATCGGCCGTACCATCGTCAAGCTGGCCGCTGACAATCTCCCCGACGGCTCCGGAAAGATTGCATTCCTGTCGGGTACAGCTACTGCCACGAACCAGAATGCCTGGCTTGCCGCTGCCAAGGAACACTATGGTGATTTCCCCGGTATCGAAGTCGTCGCCACGGTCTATGGCGACGACCTGTTCGACAAGTCCTATCGTGAGGCCCAGGGCCTGATCGCTACTCACCCCGACCTCGTGGCCATTTCCGCACCAACTTCCGTCGGTATCGTGGCTGCCGCTCAGGCGGTGACCGATGCGGGCCTGATCGGCAAGATCAATGTCACCGGGCTCGGCCTCCCATCCGAAATGGCCGCGCATGTGAAGTCGGGTGCGTCCAAGTCCTTCGCCATCTGGAACCCGATCGATCTGGGCTATTCGGCAACGATGATCGCCTATCACCTGCTCAAGGGTGAAGCCACTGCCGAGCCCGGTGCGCAGATTGCCATCGGCCGTGTGGGCACGATCACGCTCGACGAGTCGAACTCGGCAGCGATGAGCGATCCCTTCACCTATGACGCGTCCAACATCGATCAGTTCTCGTCGATCTTCTGATATCGCGTAGACAACAGGGCCCCGCCGGCGTGCCGGCGGGGCCTCGGCATGACCATTCGCAAAAGAACCCCATGATCCAGACCGCGGCCGACGCCGATATTGCTGCGCCAAAGCCGACAGCTGTGCCGCTGCTGACCCTGAGCGGTGTGTCCAAGAGCTTTCCTGGTGTTCGTGCACTCGAATCCGTCAGTCTCGAGCTCTATGCCGGGCAGGTCACGGCGCTTATCGGCGAGAACGGCGCCGGCAAGTCGACACTGGTCAAGATACTGACCGGCATCTACCAGCCCGATGGCGGGGAAATCCGCATCGACGGCACGGCCGTACAATTTGCCAATCCGCACAGCGCCGCGCATCAGGGCATCACCGCCATCCATCAGGAGACGGTGCTGTTCGACGAATTGTCGGTGGAAGAGAACATCTTCCTCGGGCATGCGCCCAAGACCCGGCTCGGAACCATCGACTGGCGCACCATCCGGCAGCGCGCGCAAGAGGTGCTCGCGTCCATGGGTGCGGCGCACATTGCCCCGGGCACCCGGCTGAAGGATTTATCGATCGCCAACAAGCACCTTGTGGGTGTCGCGCGCGCGCTGTCCATCGACGCACGGATCGTCATCATGGATGAACCGACCGCCGCGCTGTCATACAAGGAAATCGAGGAGCTCTTCACGCTGATCGACATGCTTAAGGCCGATGGCAAGGGCATCCTGTTCATCAGTCACAAGTTCGACGAGATCTACCGCATCGCCGATCGCTACACCGTGTTCCGCGATGGGCAGATGGTGGGCGGCGGCATGCTCGAGGGGACGCCCCAGAACGACATCGTTCGCCTGATGGTCGGCCGTTCGGTTGACCAGATCTTTCCCAAGCATCAATCCACGCCCGGCGAGGTGGTGCTGAAGGTCGAGGACCTCAGCCATCCCACGGAGTTCGACAGCATCGGCTTCGAGCTGCGGCGCGGCGAGATTCTCGGGTTCTATGGCCTCATCGGTGCCGGTCGGAGCGAAGTGATGCAGGCGCTGTTCGGTCTCACCCAGCCCTCGCGCGGCCGTATCGCGCTCGACGGCAACTGGATTGCCCCGCGCTCGCCGGCCGACGCGGTGGCAGCCGGCATCGTCTATGTGCCCGAGGAGCGCGGCAAGCAGGGCGTGGTCATCGGACTGCCGATTTTCGAGAATGTCTCGTTGCCCTCGCTGAAGCGGACCAGCCGGCACGGGGTACTGCGTCTCAGGGAAGAGTTTGCGCTGGCGCGCACCTTCACAGAACGCCTCGATTTGCGCGCGTCCTCGCTCAGTCAGGACGTCGGTACCCTATCGGGCGGCAATCAGCAGAAGGTGGTCATTGCCAAGTGGCTGGCCACCGGCCCCAAGGTGATCATCCTCGACGAGCCGACAAAGGGTATCGACATTGGCTCCAAGGCCGCAGTCCATCAGTTCATGGGCGAACTTGTGGCACAGGGACTGGCGGTGATCATGGTCTCTTCTGAACTCCCGGAAGTCATGGGCATGTCTGACCGTATCGTGGTGATGCGCGAAGGCCGCATGGTCAGCGTGCTGGACAACAAGGACCTGTCGGCAGAAGCCCTGGTCAGCGCCGCTGCAGGCATTAGGGACGGCGTCGCATGAAGGATCTGCTCAAGCAACGCGAATTCTGGCTAGTTGTCGTCATCATAGCGGTGGCGCTGGCGGTTTCGCTAAGGTCGCCGGGCTTCATCCGGCCGAGCAGCCTTGCCAACATCCTCAACGACACCTCCATCCTGATCATGCTCGCGCTGGGGCAGATGGTGGTGATCCTCACCCGGTCGATCGATCTGTCCATGGCCGCCAATCTGGCGCTCAGCGGGATGATGGTTGCTCTGCTCAACGTCGCATATCCCGATCTGCCCATTCCGCTCCTGGTGCTACTCGCCGGAGCTTTCGGTGCCCTGCTCGGGGCGCTGAACGGCATCTTGGTATGGAAGCTCGATATTCCGCCGATCGTGGTCACGCTGGGCACGCTGACGATTTACCGCGGCATGATCTTCGTGATCGCAGGCGGCTCGTGGGTCAATGCGCATGAAATGACCGACGCCTTCAAGGCGCTGCCGCGTGCGGATTTCCTCGGGCTCAGCCTTCTCAGCTGGTTCGCTATCGTGGTCATCGGGCTATTTTATATTCTGATGACGCGGACGCCGCTCGGCCGCGCCTTCTACGCGACGGGCATCAACCCCACCGCCGCCAACTACATTGGTATCCATGTCGGGCACACCAGATTTATCGCCTTCTGCGTCTCGGGCCTGGTGTCGGGAGTGGCGGGCTATCTCTGGATCGCCCGTTATGCCGTGGCTTATGTCGATGTGGCGGGCGGTTTCGAGCTCACCATCATCGCCGCCTGCGTGATTGGTGGCGTGTCGATAGCTGGTGGTATTGGCACCGTCGCCGGCACTGTGCTGGGAGCGCTGTTCCTCGGCGTCGTCAACAATGCGCTGCCGGTGATCAACATCTCCCCGTTCTGGCAGATGGCGATTGCCGGCTCGGCGATCCTTCTGGCGGTGGTCTTCAACGCCCGCAGCGAGCGCAAGACCGGCCGCATCATCCTCAAGCAGGCGGAGCGCCCATCATGAGCGATTTGGCCGACAACTTGGCGCCGCGGCGTATTCCCGACCGCCTCGACAGTCCGCTCAAGCAGCGTTTGTGGTCCTGGGAAATGCTGCTGTTGGCCGTGGCGATCGCCATATTTATCGCCAACAGTTTCGCCTCGCCCTACTTCCTCAATGAGTGGAGCCTTTCGGACCTCACCTTCAACTTCACTGAAAAGGCGCTGATCGCGCTGGCCATGGCGCTGCTGATCATCAGTGGCGAGATCGACCTCTCGGTCGCCTCTGTCGTCGCCCTGTGCTCCACGCTCATGGGGTTGGCCGTTCAATACGGCGTCGACACGGGTGGGCTGGTGGCGATCGGAATTGGCGTGGGTCTCCTTTGCGGCGCCTTCAACGGTCTTCTGGTCACGCGCCTCGGCCTGCCCTCAATCGTGGTCACCATCGGCACGATGAGCCTGTTTCGAGGCATCAGCTTCATCATCCTCGGCGACGGCGTCTACAAGGGGTACCCCAGAGATTTCGGGTTCTTTGGGCAAGGCTATGTGTTCTGGGTGATTTCGTTCGAGCTGGCGCTCTTCCTCGTCGCGGCGGTGATCTTCTACTTCGTCCTTCACCGCACGACCTTCGGTCGTCAGACCTTCGCGATCGGCAACAATCCGGTGGCGGCGCAGTTTTCCGGCGTGCGGGTCGGGCAGGTGAAGTTTGTGCTGTTCTGCCTGACCGGCATGATGGCCGGCATCGCCTCCGTGCTGCTGACCTCGCGGCTCGGATCCACCCGCCCGGCTATCGCCCAGGGCTGGGAGCTCGAGGTGATCACCATGGTGGTCTTGGGCGGGGTCAACATTCTGGGCGGCGCCGGCGGCATCATCGGGGTCGTACTCGCCGCATTGATCATGGGCTTGATGACCTTCGGGCTCGGGCTGCTCAACGTCCCCGGCATCGTCATGTCCATTTTCATCGGAGCCCTGCTGATCATCGTGATCGCGCTGCCCATCGCATTCCGCATGCTGCGCACGCGCGCCAGCAGGGTCGGCTGATCCAGTCGGCGCCGGCTATGCCAGCCGGCGCTCACGGCTGATTTCGTCCACCGCGCGGGCGCAGGTTTCGACAGCGATGTCGAGCTGGCGGCGCGTGGCGATCAGCGGTGGCGCCATCTCCAGCGCGGTTCCGATGCGGCAGGCGAGGACACCATGCTGGCGCATCCGCCCGACGATAGCTGAGACGGTATCGTCCTCGAATTTCGCCTTTGTGGCCCGGTCAGCGGTGAAATCAACGCATTGCCACATGCCCATGCCGCGCACCTGGCCGACGATAGGGTGGCTTGAAAGCGCCGTCGCCAACTCGCTGCCGAAATAGGCCCCATTCTCCCGCGCTGCCGTGACGAGATCGTCCCGCCGCTTGATTCCGATGGCGGCGTTGGCTGCGGCTGCGGCACTCGCATGTCCGGCAAAGGTGTGCACGTGGCGCAGCATTGGGATGGCATCGGCAATGGCGTCGGTGGTGATGACCGCACCGATCGGCGCGTAGCCGGCGCTGAGGGCCTTGGCCATGGTGAGGACATCGGGTTCGAGGCCAAAATGCGTGCAGGCGAACCACTCTCCTGTCCGCCCGAAACCGGTGATCACTTCGTCGGCGATTAGCAAAACGCCGTGCAGAGTGCAGATGTCGCGAACCCGGTCCCAATAGTGTTGGCTGGGAACCTGGACGCCATTGGCCTGCATGATCGGCTCAGCAATGAATGCGGCAACCGTCTCGGGTCCCTGCAGTTCGATCTCGCGCTCCAGATAGGTCGCGCAGAGTTCGAAATAGGGCTCTTCCTCCATGCCGAAGGGGTTGCGATAGCGGGTGGGACTGGGAATGAAGGTGTGGCCGGGCACGCGTGGCTCGAACACCTCGCGAACCGCCAGCCAGTCCGTCACCGAGAGCGCGCCCATGCTGGCACCATGATAGGCATTCCAGCGAGAGATGGCCTTGTAGGCGCGTGGTTTGTTGCCGCTCTCACGCTGGTATTGCTTGGCAAGCTTGAGCGCAGTCTCGACCGACTCCGATCCTCCGGAGGTGAACGCCACCCGCTTCAGGGCTCCTGGCGTGAGTTCGGCAAGGGTCGCGGCGAGACGGATGGTCGGCTCGGCGAAATGGCTGGTCGTGCCCACATAGTGCACCGCGCACATCTGCTCGAACACCGCCTGCGCGATCTCCCGGTTACCATAGCCGAGCGAGTTGGCGCGGGTATGCGAGCCCATCATGTCGAGCAGCCGGTTGCCGGCCAGGTCCGTGAGCTCCAGTCCCTCGCCGCTGGTATAGATGATCGGGCCGTCCTCCCTGACGGTTCTCTGATCGGCGACCGGAAACAGGCAGTGCTCGAAGGCGAGTTCGATCAGTTCGTCTGCATTACCACCCGTCGCCGCCATTTCTTCCCCCATTCCTGCAGCCTGCACGCAGCATAGCCCAATGCCTGACGCGCACGAAGGGGCCGCCGCGCGTTCCAAGTCATTGGTTGCGGAAGAGGCATCAGGGGCTGGCGGAGCCAAGCTGCTGCGATGTCGGCCTATAGCGTCATGCCCAATATCGGGCGAGCGTCGCAGGCGTATGCATGTTGCTGTAAATGTAGGTCCAGAATTCTGTGCGCCGCTCGACCGGCACAGTCTTCCACACCTCGTGCACGGCCATGTCGCCCCCGTAATAGGCATAGACGAAGGGCGCTCGCAGTGTGTGGTTCAGGAAGGCGAGGCGTGAGCGGGCCGTGACGGGGTCCTGCAGTGCCCGGTCCGCGACAAGGGGAACAATTTCGTCGAGGCTGAGGCCTTCTGCGTGCATCATCCACGCAGCATTGCAGCGCATGGCGCTCCGCAGTCGTTGCAGGGCGACGCCCAGTTCGTCCTCCGGACCGTCGACCCAGTCGAGAAAGAACATGCCGTTGTCGGCAATGCCTTCAAACAGCGCGCTGCTGGCCGAACTCGTCACCACTTGAGCGCCGTCGAGCGGCATCTTGCCCTCCGCGACGTAACGCTCGCGCAGATTCATGTGCACTAGGTGGCCGGGAAAGGCCTCATGCGTCGCCAGGTGCTTGAGCGAGAACCGGCTATAAGGGAAATCGAGGTTCAGCAGCACCTTGCGCGTCGGGTAGTCGCAATAGGCCGAGAACGGCACGGCGGTGACGCCTTCGGGCTCCATCCATTCATGTGCGAAGGGGTACATGCTCGCGCTGACGCGCTCGCGGCTTTCGCGCATCAGTGCCTTGAGTTCGTCGAGAACCGCCTCCTTGGGTATGCGCGCCTGCGCCTCCCATCGGCCGAAGTCCTCGGCGAGAGTGCCGCCCGCATAGCCGAGTTCATCGAGTTTCTCGCGGATGGTCCGGCGATAGCCCTCCAACTCCGCGTCCGGCACCAGCTGTGTCGGCACCCGAATCTGTCGTGCAACACGATCTGCGAAACTGATCGGTTTCTCCTCGAAGGTGGTGATGAGCGCGAGAAGCGAGTCGACCATCTCGACGACATAGTCCCGGCGCAGCGCGCTTTCCGCTTCGCTGCCCGTACGGACTGCAAGTGCCGCGAGCCTGTCGGCTGCTTCGGCATAGTTGCGCACAGAGATAGGCTCTACCCGCGCCATGGCGACCGGAATAAGCCCCTCCTTGTCGAGGAAGCCGTTGCTCCGGGGGGTGCGGCGATAGAGGGCGTCGATACCGGCGGTAAGTCCGGCCAATTCCGTACCTAGGTCCATCAGTTCCGTCCTCTAGTGGTGCCCGGCGACCGGCTTGGCCTGATAGGGCGCCTCCAGCTCAGCCACGTCCTCGGCGGTGAGGCGTAGCTCCAGTGCGGCGCAGGCGTCGTCGAACTGGTGCAGTTTGGAGATGCCGATGATGGGCGCGGCTACGCCCGGGCGCGTCGCAACCCACGCATAGGCGATCTGCGCCGGCGGGCGGCCATACCGCTCGGCCACGGCACGCAATGCACCGACCACTGCATCATCCTGTGCCTTCGAGCGGTCATAGAGCGCACCCGCCATCGTATCGGTCTGGGCCCGCATTGTGTCATTCTCTGCGCGCGCGGCCAGCCTCCCGCGGGCAAGCGGGCTCCAGGGAATGACGCCAATGCCTTCCGACCGGCACAGCGGCAGCATCTCCCGTTCTTCTTCGCGATAGATCAGGTTGTAGTGCGGCTGCATCGAGACGAAAGGCGCCCAGCCATTTGCGCGTTGCAGGCCAATGGCTTTCATGAACTGCCAGGCATGCATTGACGAGGCGCCCAGGTAGCGGACTTTGCCGGCGCGAACGACATCGTTCAACGCATCCAGCGTTTCCTCCAATGGCGTCTCATAGTCGAAACGGTGCAACTGATAGAGGTCGACATAATCCGTTCCCAGGCGCCTGAGACTGGCGTCGATGGCGGCGAACACATGTTTGCGCGATAGACCTCTGTCGTTCGGATCATCGCTCATCGGATTGTAGAGCTTCGTCGCCAGCACAAGCTTGTGGCGCGGTCGGTCTGCGAGGGTTCTTCCAACGACTTCCTCACTGGCTCCGGCCGAATACATGTCCGCCAGGTCGAAGAAGTTGATGCCCAGATCCAGGGCTCTGGCGATGATCGGCCGGGACGCTTCCTCATCCAGCACCCAGGGAGCCCACTGGGGGGAGCCGAAGGTCATGCAGCCCAGCGCAAGTCGTGAGACCTTGAGGCCCGTCCGGCCCAGGTTAACATAGTCCATTAGTACACCCCGGTCGGGAAATTCGGCGCCACATTCAGGCTCTCCTGCCGCCAAGGCAGTGGGAAAGGCCCTTTCGCCCCGCCAATCTGCACAAAACTGCAGCGAATGCAAACTGTGTACAAAATACGGTCATGCCCTATTGCAGTGAGACGGAGGCGTGGCTAGGGTTGGTGTATCAGATCGGTAGTACACATGTTTGCCATTGATGAGTCCAGCATCGACAAGTCGCTCCCGGTTCCGGTCGGGACCCAGCTGTATGGCTTGCTGAGCTACATGCTCGCCTTCAGCGACATGCCCTACGGCACCAAGCTGCAGTCTGTTCGACAACTCGCCGCCGATGTCGGCATAGCGCCGATGACGGTGAGCCAGGTCTATCAGCGCTTGCGTGATGAGGGGCTGATCGAGATGCGCGCCGGTCTCGGCGCCTTCACCGCCCGCGATCCAGGCCAGGCGCCTGACGGTCGGCACCCGATCAATGCGCTGCGCGGCGATATCGACTCGATCATCACCAAGGCCGATAACCTAGGCGTGTCGCCAATGGCATTGGTATCCATGATCAATGCCAGGGCGCATATGCGGCGTCCCGCCATCGGATTGTCCATCGTCTTCGTTTGCATCTTCGAGGGGCCCGGCCGTGACTATGTCGAGCAGGCCCGTCTCGCCCTCGGGCCAAGCGATGTCATCGACCTGGTGACCATCGACAGCATTCGCGCAGATGGTCCGGCGCGCCAGTCCTGCCTCGCCGCTGATCTGGTGGTAACGTTCAGTCACCGCGAGGCCGAAGTGCGGTCCTTGCTCGTCGGCGCCGAGGTCCTCGGCCTGCGCATGCTTCCGTCACAGCGGACGCGGCAGAACCTTGCGGGGCTGGATTCCCGTGCTCGCGTCGCCGCGGTGACGCATTTCCAGGACTACATTGCCATCATGCGCCCGAGCGTGCGCGAGTTCGCCCCGCATGTATCCGATATCCGGGTGACCTGGTCCACTGCACCCGACCTTGCGGAGATCGTCAGCAGTTCCGACGCGGTGGTTTACGCCAGTGGTGCGGATCACGTCGTCCAACTCGCCCCTTCCAATGTGCAGTGCTTCGAATATCGCCACGCGCTCGATCCGAGCGCCCTCGAAATCATACTGGCGCCGCGTCTTGCCGAACTACGACAAGCCAAGGCTGGCCAGGCTCTGGAACGCAGAATTGCGTAGTTCATCTTCAATGCAAGGGAACAGGGAATGAAGAGATTACTTTTGGCAACCACTGCGCTCGTCGCGCTGGGTTTCGTGCCGGTGCCCGCGGTGCTCGCCCAGGACAACGTCTTGGTCGTGGGAACGGATGTCGATGCCGGTACGCTCGATCCGCGCCTCACCCGTGACACCACGGCATCGCGTACCGCCGACCTGATATATGCAGGTCTGGTGCACATCACGCCCAGCCTTGAGGCTGTGCCGGACCTTGCCGAGAGCTGGGAGAACCCGGACCCGCAGACCTTCATCTTCAAGCTGCGTCCGGACCTGACGTTCTCCGACGGCAGCCCGCTCACCGCCGATGATGTGGTCTTCACCTACACCACGCTGACCAATCCTGATTTCAGCGCGCCGGCCCGCGCGCTCTACTCGCCGATCACCGCTGTCGAGGCGGTTGATGCGCTGACGGTCAAGTTCACTCTGAACGCGCCCTATGCGCCCCTTCTAAGCTATCTCGACGTTGGTATCGTGCCCAAGGCACTGGTCGAGAGCGGACACGATCTCGCGCTGAACCCCGTCGGTGCCGGCCCGATGAAGCTGGTGTCGTGGAACCGCGGCAGCGAGATCAGGCTGGAGGCCAACGAGGCCTACTGGCGTGGCGCCCCGACCATGGACAATGTCACGATCCGCATCATCGGTGATAACTCCGCGCGCTCTCAGGCCTTCGAAGCCGGGGATCTCGACGTCATCCAGTCCCCGCTCGCCCCGCAGGACATCGAGCGCCTGGCCGCCGACGATCGCTTCGGCCATGTGATCGTAGCGGGACTCGGCGTCAACTACATCAACTTTAACACCAAGGATCCGCTGCTGGCCGACCCCAGGATGCGTCAGGCCTTTTCGATGCTGATCGACCAGGAGACCATCGTCAACGACATCTACCAGGGCGTTGATCAGGTCGCTCACTCGATCATTCTGCCGTCGTCATGGGCATTCTCCGACGCCATCTCACAGCCGACATTCGACATTGAAGGCGCAGTGGCCCTGTTCAACGAACTGGGCTGGACCGACAGCAATGGCGACGGCGTGCTCGACAAGGATGGAAGCGATCTGGCGGTGACGCTGGCGACGCACAGCGAGGATGGCAATCGCGTCCAGACGATCGAGTACCTGCAGGCGATCTTCGAGGCTGCAGGCGTCAAGGCTACTGCACAGATCAGCGACTGGCCGAGCTTTTCGACCAACTATGTGCAGCAGTCCCAGCACCAGATCGCGCTGCTGGGCTGGCTGAACATCGTCGATCCCGATCGTCTGATGTTCGCCCAGCTGACGACTGGCGGCTCGACCAACTGGGGTGGCTATTCCAACCCGGAAGTCGACGCACTGCTGCAGACCGGGCGTTCGACGCTGGATCAGGCCGGACGCATCGAGGCCTACCAGGCCGCTGCGACCATCCTCGCCGAGGAACTGCCCTACTTCATCGTCTCCGCTCAGGGCTACCAGCTGTTCTACGCCAAGGACCTGCCGGTTGAGGTGCAGGCCACCCCGCGCGGCAATTTGCGCGGACTGATCGGCCTGAACGACTGATCTGACGAACTGAACTGACGTCTGGCCGGTCGGAGTTGCGCGATTCGACCGGCCGCTCAAGGGGAGATGATGCGATGAGTTTCACCCAGCGTCTTGGCGCCGATTTTTATGCCTTGGTCCAGCGGGACATCCGCTCCCGGATGGCGGCAGACGGCATCGATATGCTGCTGCTCGATTCCAACGACGACGTCATCTACACAACCGGCTTTTCGCACTACACCACCGAACGCCCGGTCGTATTTGCCATCACGCAGGACGGCGCCTGGCTGCTGTTGCCGAAGCTGGAGGAGAGTCACGCCGCGCATCAACACATTGCCGCGGAGCCGATCGTCTACTTCGAGTTTCCCGGCATCGACCCTGCCTTCGCCGTTCTCGGACGAGCCTTCCCTCAGATGAACGGGACCGTGGGGCACAGCCCCGCCATTTCCGCCGCACGCATCCCGCAGATTCAGGCGGCATTCCCAAATGCCCGCATCGTGCCGAGCGCTATCGTGCAGCAGATGCGCCTGCGCAAATATCCGCAGGAGATCGTCATGCACCGTGAGGCCTCCCGCATCGCCGACGAGATGGTGGTTGCCGGGGTTGAACTGATCCGCGACGCCATGCGCTCGGGCGGCGCACTGCCTTCCGAAATCGAGATCGAGTCCTTCGTATCGCGCCACGCCATGAAGATCATGTTCGATGAGCATGAAGATCCGATGCTGGTCCAGGGCCTCGCTTCGGGGCTGGTCTATTCAGGGCCCAGATCGGCTTTTCCGCATGGGATGCCGACGGGCAATCCGGTCAAGCGCGGCGAGAGCATCATTCTCTCGCTCGGCTGCCGCGTCGGTGGCCGTGCCGCAGAGAGCGAACGCACACTGTTCATCGGCGAGCCGAGCAAGGAGCAGGAGCGCCACTATGCGGTAGCCTATGAGGCGCAGCGCATGGCGACCGCAGCTTTGATCGCGGGCCACACCTGCGCGTCGGCGGACGACCTGGCGCTGAAGTTCATCCGCGATAGCGGGATGGAGGAGTATCTGCTGCATCGGGTCGGTCATGGCATGGGCATCATGTTCCATGAGGCGCCATGGGTTGAGGGCGGTGACCAGACCATCTTGGAGCCCGGAATGATCACGTCCTCGGAACCGGCGATCTTTGTGCACGGATTTGCCGGCTACCGCATCGCCGATACCGTCCTGATCACCGAACAGGGCCCGGACAGCATGACCCATTATCCGCGCGCGCTCGCAGACGTGATCATTGCGTGATGGCTTCCTCCCAGCGGCTCGGAACCGATTTCTGCGGCGATCAGACCTGCCATGCGGCGGGCGTGCTCTGTTCGAGCGGACATGGTCTTTATGATCCCGGTGTGTGTGGGTTTCGTCTGGCCGCTCGCATGCTTTTGACCGCAGATGGGGCTCTAGGCCGGACGGGGCACCGCCGCATGTGCGAAGAGACTCCGCTCGCATGATGCCCCCGTGCCACCGCCAGCCAATGCAGGAGAGGCGCTGAAGCCATGCTCGCTTACGTTACCCGCCGGCTGCTGCTGCTCATTCCGATGGCCATCGGCATGGTGGTTGTCACGTTTGGTCTTCTGCTCATCATTCCAGGCGACCCGGCCGCAGTGCTTCTTGGTCAGGATGCGACACCCGAAGCCATCCTCAATCTGCGAAACAATCTGGGCTTGAACGATCCCTGGTATGTCCGCCTTCTCGACTATTTCGCCGCCTTGCTGCGCGGGGACATGGGCCGGTCGATCTTCCAGAACCAGGCGGTATCCGAGATCATACTCGGCCGGCTTGGCGCGACGGTCGAATTAGCCATCGTGGCGCTGCTCCTGGCCACGATCATCGGGCTGACGCTCGGTGTGGTCGCCGCAATTCGGCAGGGATCCTGGATCGACACCTTGACGATGCTCTTTGCCCAGCTCGGTGTCTCAATGCCGGTCTACTGGCTGGGACTGCTCCTCATGCTGCTGTTTGCCGTCCAGCTGGGCTGGCTGCCTGCCATTGGCCGCGGAGTGCCGCTGCCCGAGGCTCTCTTCGCCGCAGTGACCGGACGCCCACAGCTTCTCTGGAACTCGTTGTCTCATCTCGCGCTTCCTGCGCTGGCCCTCGCCGCAAACTCTGCCGCCATCATCTCGCGCCTTGTCCGCGCCTCGATGTTGGAGGTGCTGCGAGAGGACTTCGTCCGCACCGCCTACGCCAAGGGACTGCGGCAGGGCAGGGTGCTGGTGCGTCATGCGTTACGCAATGCCCTGCTGCCGGTGCTCAGCGTGATCGGCCTGCGCTTCGGCGCGCTGCTGGGAGGGGCCGTGATCACGGAATCCATCTTCGCCTGGCCGGGTCTCGGTCAGTTGACCATCGCGGCCATCTCTCAACGCGACCTTCCGTTGATCCAGGGCATCGTACTGACCTTCGCAATCATCTTTGCGCTGGTGAACCTGGTGGTCGACCTCCTCTATGCCGCGGTTGATCCGCGCATCCGTCTCGGGTGATGACAATGCGCCTGCCGAAAGCTCTGACCAACACCTCGCTGGTGATCGGAGCGCTGATCTCGCTGACCATCATCCTGCTGGCAATTTTCGCTCCCTACGTCGCAACGCACGGGATCGAGACAATGAACATGCGCAACCGTTTCGCGGGGCCAACACTCGAGCACGTCCTTGGCACCGACAATTTTGGCCGCGACCTGTGGTCCCGTCTCGTCTTCGGCGCGCGGATTTCACTGTCCATAGCCGTGATTTCCGTTGGTGTGTCAGCGATCATCGGCACGACGGTCGGTCTCATCGCCGGCTATTTCGGTGGATGGATCGACCTCGCATTGATGCGCATCACCGACATCTTCCTCGGCTTTCCGGCCATCGTTCTGGCCCTTGCCATCGTCGCCGTGCTGGGTCCGGGGATCGTGAACGTGTCGCTGGCGATCATTGTAGTCGCCTGGACGGAGTATGCCCGTGTCGTTCGTTCCACCACGCTGGTCCTGCGGGAGCAGAATTATGTGCAGGCTGCCCGCGCCATCGGCGCCAGCCCGGCGCGGATCATCCTGAGGGAAATCCTTCCCAACGCCATCGGGCCGATTATCGTGCTGGCGTCGCTGGGGCTCGGCACCGCGATCATTTCGGAATCGGCGCTGAGCTTCCTGGGCTTCGGCTTGCCGCCCCCGGCGCCCACCTGGGGCTGGACCCTTTCCTACGGCACGCGGTTCATGCGCGATGCGCCGTGGCTTTCGATCGTCTCGGGCGCAACCATCATGGTGACCGTGCTCGGTTTCAATCTGCTCGGGGATGGCCTGCGGGATGTACTTGATCCCCGCCAGCTTTCCCGCGGCGGAGCCAAGGCCGGCAAGGCCAACTGACACTAAGGAAGAATCGAATGGTCAAATCCATCAATCAGCTGCGTCCCAAGTTCACGACCAATGCGGATGGCAGCGACGCCGTACTGTTCATTCAGGAACTCGTAGGCGAAGAAGATGGCCCTACCATCGGCATTTCAGCCGCGATCCATGGCAACGAAAACACTGGCTCGCAGGCAATCCTCGAACTGTTCCGTCTGCTCAAAGACATGCCGATCAGGGGTCGCATCCTGCTGCTGCCGGTGGCGAACCCATCGGCTTTCGCCGTCAACGAACGTTTCGCCACCATCGACAAGGTTGACCTCAATCGGCAGTTCCCCGGCAACCCCCGGGGAACCTACAGCCAGCAGCTCGCTCATGCGCTCACGCAGGAATATCTCAACGTCATCGACGTGCATATCGACCTGCACTCGGGCACTGATCGTCCCACCGTCGATTACGTTTACATCTGGAATGACGAACGACTTTCCCGCGCCTTCGGCTCGAAGCTGCTCTATCGGCCAGTCGAAAACAAGCAAGGGACCGTCTTCGGCGGGACCACCAAATCGGTGACGATCGATACGCGGAACATCCCGGTTGCCGTGATCGAGCTGGGCGGCGGGATCGTCGACCAGACCCCCTATATCAAACGCACCGTTGACGGCGTCATCAACATGCTCAGGACCACCGGAACCATACCCGGTGATCCGACCCCCAATCCGAGGCAGATCGTCGTCAACGAGTTGGCCGGCATACGTCCCAGCCAGGGCGGCTTCATTGAACCGCTATGCCCGGCCAACGGTGAGGTCATTACCGGGGATCAGCTGCTTGGTCGCGTTGTCAGCCCTTACAGCTTCGAGGTTCTGGAGGAGATCAAGACCCCGTTCCAGAGGGGCGTGATGATCATGCAGCACCTGACCCGCAATGTGGTTCAGAGCGGCGACTACGCGTTCATGGTCGGCAACCTCGACGGTGCCACGGACTGACTTCCACTCTTCCCGCGCTGAGCATCTGATTGCTGCATAAGGAGACGCTGGCGATGACCCTGGCAACGATCGACACCGCCGCGCCGGTTCTCTCCGTTTCCGATCTGGAGATCGAAATCAGGAGCGAACACGGGGCATTCGTCGTCGTCTCCGAGATGAGCTTTGACGTCCAGGCGGGGGAAACGATCTGCATCGTGGGCGAAAGCGGCTGCGGCAAGTCGATCACGGCACTCTCGCTGCTGCGTCTCCTGCCAGACTCCGCGAAGCTGACCGGCGGCAAGATCACCATTGATGGTCATGACTTCCTCAGTATGGACCAGCGTCAGGTGGAGGATCTCCGCGGCGAGAAGATCGCCATGATCTTTCAGGAGCCGCTGACGGCTCTCAATCCGGTGCTGCGCATTGGCGAACAGATCGCGGAGTCGGTGCGCCAACACCGCAGATGCGGGCACAAGGCAGCCAATGAGCGCGCCGTCGAAGTGCTTCGCATGGTGCAGATGCCGGATCCTGAACGGCGCACCCGGCAGTTTCCCCACGAACTCTCCGGAGGCATGCGCCAGCGCGCCATGATTGCCTTGGCGCTCGCCTGCGATCCCAAGATCATCATCGCCGACGAGCCCACCACCGCCCTTGACGTGACCATCCAGGCCCAGATTCTGGGACTCATTTCAGACCTGCAGAAGCGCCTTGGCACGGCGCAGGTCCTGATTACCCACGATCTTGGGGTCGTGTCGGAGGTCGCGGACCGCGTGATTGTGATGTATGCCGGTCGCAAGGTCGAGGAAGCTTCGGTCTACGACCTCTTTGACCGCCCCATCCATCCCTATACGATCGGGCTGATGGGGGCGGTACCCGGGGGCGGATTGTCGAGCGAGGCTGGTGACAGACTGGCCGATATCGCCGGCACGGTGCCTCCGCTGTGGGATCTGCCGAAGGGGTGCGCCTTTGCCCCGCGTTGCCCCGGTGCATCGGCGCGCTGCCGTGAGGAGCGCCCGCCGCTGACCGAGAAACGCCCCGGTCACTGGGCGGCCTGCTGGGAGCATGACGATGCAGCATGACGCGCCCCCTCTGCTCGGCGTCGCCGATCTCGAGGTTCATTTCCCTATCCGTGCGGGCGTGCTGCGGCGTCAGGTGGGATCGGTGAAGGCCGTCGACGGCGTCAGCTTCTCGCTGGGTCGGGGCGAAACGCTGAGCTTGGTCGGAGAGAGCGGCTGCGGCAAGTCCACCACGGGCCTTGCTCTCATGGGCCTGGTCAAGCCGACCGGCGGGGAAGTTCGCTTCGACGGGCAAGAGATCAAGGGCTTCACTCGGTCCGCGCTCAAGAGCTATCGCCGGCGTATGCAGATCGTCTTTCAGGACCCGTTTTCCTCACTCAATCCGCGCCAGAGGGTAAAGGACATCATCCGCGCGCCCCTCGACGTGCACAAGATTGGGACCAGGGCCGAGCGCGACGATCGGGTGGCAGAGCTCATGCAGCGTGTGGGACTGCGCCCGGATCAGGCGGACAACTTCGCCCATCAGTTTTCAGGTGGGCAGCGGCAGCGCATCGGCATCGCCCGTGCACTTGCGCTGAAGCCCGACGTCATCGTCTGCGACGAGCCGGTGTCGGCGCTCGACGTTTCGGTCCAGGCGCAGATCCTCAACCTGCTGAGCGACCTGCAGCGCGATCTGGGCGTTTCCTACCTTGCTATCTCGCATGACCTGGGCGTGGTGGAGTTCATCTCCCATCGCGTTGCGGTGATGTATCTCGGCAAGATTGTCGAGATCGCCCCCAAGACCAGCATCTTCAGCCGGCCCACCCACCCCTACACCGAACTGCTGATGCGTTCGGCGCCGTCGCGCGATCCGAGAAAGCGCCATAGCTTCACCGCAACACAGGGCGACATCCCCAGCGCGACCCAGAAGCCCAGCGGTTGTGCGTTCCATACCCGGTGTCCGCTCGTCACCTCAGTCTGCAGGAGCAATGATCCGGCGCTGACCCCCCGCGACGATGGTCGTCTCGTCGCTTGCCATAACCGTTGAGTTGTCCTCATGACCACGTCCTTTCTCTTCACCGGCGGCAATGTTCTCGATGCCGAAGCCGGTGTGCTCAAACCAGGTCTCGATGTGCTGGTCCAGGATGAGCGGATCATCGCGCTTGGCTCCGGTTTGCCGCGAAGCGACGACACCAAGGTCTTCGACATCAGTGGCAAGACGATCATGCCCGGGCTCATTGACTGTCATGTCCACGTCGTCGCCGAAACGCTGGACCTCTGGGCCAACATGATTGCTCCGGCCTCGCTGGCAGCCCTCCGTGCCGCCCGTGTCATGGACGCGGCCCTGCAGCGCGGCTTCACGACGTTGCGTGACCTCGGCGGGGCCGATTTCGGCCTCGTTCGGGCGGTGGGGGAGGGCGTGATTCCCGGCCCGCGCCTCGTCATCTGCGGCAAGGGGCTGACCACGACAGGAGGGCATTCCGACCTGCGCAATCGAAGCGACGACCGTCCGGGGCTGTTTTCAGACCGTGTCGGCTCCATGGGTCTGATTGTCGATGGGGTCGACAATGTCCGCGCCGCCTGCCGCACGATGATCAAGGAGGGCGCCAACTTCATCAAGGTCATGGCGAACGGTGGCGTATCGTCACCGAACGACCCGATCCATTCCATCCAGTATTCCCGCGACGAGATCGCTGCGATGGTGGAGGAGGCCGACAATGCCGGGCTCTATGTGGCAGCCCATGTCTACACCGACAGATCGATTGCGCGTTGCGTCGAACTGGGCGTCCACTCTTTGGAACACTGCAACCTGATCGAACCGGCAACCGCCACGCGTGCCGCGGAGAAGGGCTGCATCGCTGTGCCCACTCTCGTCGCCTATGAAGCCTTGGCCCTTGAAGGGGAGGCCCTCGGCCTTGGTGCGGCAGAATTCGCCAAGATAGACGTGGTTCGCAGCGGTGGCCTGCGCTCGCTTCAGATCATGCGCGATGCCGGCTTGCCCATGGCCTTCGGCTCGGATCTGCTGGGCCAGCTGCGCAAGTACCACTGTATGGAATTTGAGCTGCTCGCGCAGGTTCTAACACCCCAAGAGATTATTCGGTCCGCAACGGTGATCGGGGCCAGACTATGCCGCCTCGAGGGGCAGGTGGGAGTAGTCGCCGAGGGTGCCTATGCCGACCTGTTGGTCGTTAATGGCGACCCCCTCTCCGACATAGCTCTGTTTCAGGACGATGGGGCGCACATGCCTCTCATCATGGCGAACGGCCGCCCGGTGAAGAACCTGCTCCACTAGACCGAGCAGGTGTCATCTCAGAAAGAAAGGCAGGTCGAGGGTCGCATTGCATCTGTCGCACCCGGTCGCAGGTGATGCGGCGCCAACGCCCCCTTTCCGAACAGCGACTGCGTGCCACCCACCAGTACCGTTCTGTCACCCCGCGCTGTGCCTCCGTCACCTTCGGCCTTTCACCCTGTCGCGTCACCATGGCGATGGCCACCGCGCCTCCCGCGATACTGTTGTGTGAATCGTCGACATTGCCCTAGAGCATTTCACGTTTATGTAGCTCCATACCCTGCGTTTGCGATGTAGTTTGCGCATTCGTCTGGCCCGATGGTCTGGACGAGTTTGCCGATGTGTCGCCAGTGACGTTGCCCCCTGGAGCTAATCCAGTTTGAGGTAGGCTCTGGCCCCACGACA
>VFQR01000591.1_pt1 | contig 44513 bp, 42 predicted proteins | sample 3512321 | NCBI WGS metagenome assembly VFQR01 (sample SAMN10412374, study PRJNA504923) | tailings metagenome | isolation source: Relicate 3 Philex TSF1 revegetated site | place: Philippines: Tuba, Benguet | collected 2017-08-29 | reverse complement strand
GGGCGACCAGGCCTTCTTCTACCACTCCAATATCGGCAAGGAGATCGTCGGCATCGTCGAGATCGTCGCCCTCGCCCACCCGGATTCGACAGCCGAGCTCAACGCCAAGGGCGAGGTGGTGTGGGAATGCGTCGACGTGCTGCCGAAGCTGAAGCTGCCCAAGCCGGTAACGCTCGAGACCATCAAGCAGACGCCCGAACTCGCCGAGATCGCGCTCATCAAGCTCTCGCGCCTTTCGGTGTCGCCGGTGCGCGAGGCCGAATGGCAGTTGATCTGCAAGATGGGCGGCCTCTGAGCGACGGGCGCCTGGGAGAGACGTCCTGAGCGCAGCGGGTTTGTGGTGTCGGCGCGCCGCATGCATTTCCGCAACAGCTGCAAGCAGATGCGGTGCGGAAGGGCTGGACCGTGGCCGGCGGGCGTCGCATGATGCGGCATGGGATGCAGGGAGAGTGGCGCACGGCCCCTCTCCACCGTCTGCGGGGCCTGGCGTCAGCAGCGCCGGAACGGCCATCGCGGCGACAAGACAATCAGTCGACACGGGCGGCCTGCTGGACAAGGCCGCGCGCTGTCCGACAGTGGCAAGGGGGACGCGGGTGCCAGACGGTCGGGTGGAGCGGCGGCAGCGCCGGGGGCAGGGCCATTGCCGGCCAATGGTCTCCGGGCCGGACGCGGCCCGCCCGCTCGGCAGCACCGTGGTGGACGCATGAGTATCGACAATCTGCTCTGGATGCTGTTCGGCGCCGGCCTCGGGATCGCCCTCAGCATGCTGGTGCTGAGTGCCATCGCCTGGAGCGATCGCCGGCTGGGGAATGCCGGAGCTGCGCTGCCGGCATCCGACGCTGCGGCCCGCGGCGCCGATGTGCCGCCATTTGCCGCCGAGCGCAAGCCGACGAAGCGGAAGCGGCCGCCGCTGATGCCCATTCCCGACAGCATCACCTCGCTGGAGGCGCTGGATCGCCCGCTCCTGGCGCCGGAAGGCGACGCGCTGCTGGCGCGGAGCGCCGATGTGCCGGTGGTGCCGCCAGCCGCCGATGTCACGGGACTGGTGGTCGTCACGCCCATCGCCGTCCCGGTTGCTGCAACGGATATCGTGCCTGAGGCGGAAGCGACTGCGTCCGCACAGCCTGAGCGGGGGAGCGCGGATTGGTGGGCCGAGCAGGGTATCGCCGAAACGCTGGCTGCAGGTCGGGATGGCACGGTCGATGGGATAGCAGAACCACCGCCCGCGCCCCCGGAGGATGGCGAGACGAGTGCACCGGCGCCGGAACCGCGCGCCGCGGCGGAGCCGGAGATTGCGCCCGAGATTGCGGCACCGGAGGAATTCCGGCCGGCGCCGAAATCGCTGACACCGCCGCCGCGGCGAGTGGCCGTTGCCGCCAACCCGGTCGATGCCGACCCGCTCCCGGCGACAGCGGAGACGCCGGAGCCGGCCATGGCAGCCCGTGACGCTGCGCCGGAGCCGGACGCCCCAGCCGAGCCCGACCCGCTGGTCGATCTGGATGCCGCCTTTGCTGCGGTGCTCGACGTGGCGCCGCCCGTCGCCACGCCGGAGGCGCCGCCACCGGTGATGCGCGAAGTCATGGGTCCCGTGCAGCCCGCTGCGCCAAGAACGGTTGCGCCAAGAACGGTGTCGCCTCGCCCGGTGACACCGCGGCCGGTGGCGCCGCGTCCGGTCCCGCCGCGGCCGGCGCCGCGCGCCGCTCCGCCGCCGGCGGCGGCAGTGGTTGCGTCGCCCCTCCCGCCCGAAGCCGTGGTCGCAGCGGAACCGATGGCGGAGGTGGCGCCGGAGCCGCCAATGCCTGTCCCCATGCCTGCCCCCACGCTTGCCCCGACGCCGGCGCCCGCGCGACCGAACCGCATGCCGCAACTGCCGGAGGAAGTGCCGGGGGTGATCGTCGGCGGGGTGCGCTTTGCCCCGGTGCCCAAGCGGCCGACGCTGCCGAAATCGCCGATTGCGGGGGATAAGTCCTCACCCGCAAGTGAATAAGAGGTTGACAGCAGAGGAAACCAAATCGCAGCAGCCCGCGTTTCCATGGCCAGATCCGAAATGATCGGACCAAGACAGGAGACGTCAGATGACCGGCAAGGAACTCGATCGCCTGCTCGAACGCAGCGTGGCCCAGGCCCTGGGCGTGGAGATGCCGCAGCGCCCGCGGCGGCGGCCGCGCAAGGCCCGTCAGCCCGCCCTCATCCTGCCGCGCCGGCTCGTCGCGCACGAGGCTGTTGCCTCGCACGCCTGATTGGCGCGTCGCGACCGATTTTGCTATGAGTCGTCCGCACAGGGCGGGTGACCAATGCAGCAAGCCACGGCGGATGACCTGGCGCGATACCGGGCACTGATCGTTGCGACGCTGCCGCAATTCTCGCGCGGCCATTTCACCGTTCCCGGCAATGGCTGGGACAGCGTGGCGCTGGAGTGCGACAACTGGATCTTCAAGTTTCCGCGCAGCCGGCGCGCCGAGGAGCGGTTGCGCCGCGAAGCGAAGCTGCTCGCCTATCTCAAGCCGCGCATTACCATGACGCTACCGCAGATGGTGCTGCATGAGGGCGACACGCCCTTCACCCAGCATCTGAAAATCCCCGGTGCTTCGCTGGTGCGCGACGACTATCTGCGTCTGAGGCCCAGCCAGCGCGACGCCCTGGCGCTGCGCATGGCACAACTCTATGTGGAGCTGCATGCCCTGCCGCTCGGGCGATTGCAGCAGGTCGGGGCGGTGCCGGTGGATCCCTGGATGTCGCCGGTCGAAATCCTCGAGGGCGCGTTGCCGCGCCTGCCGCGGGGCCACAAGGGTGTTGCACGGCAGACCGTCGCCGCCTATCGCCGCCTCCGCATCGTCGGCGACGAACTGGTGTTCGGCTATTTCGATGGGCATGGCTGGAACATGGCCTTCGACCACCGGACGGGCCTGCTCAACGGCGTCTTCGATTTCGCCGACTGCGGCTTCGGTGCGCGGCATCGCGACCTCAGTTCCTCGAACTGGATCGCCGCCGACCTGACGCTGCGCATCATCGACCATTACGAGGAGCTGGCGCGCCGCCCGGTCGACCGGAAGCTGGTGATGCTCTACACCTCGGCGCTGCGGCTCGCCGAACTCGCCGCAGGGCTGCTCGACGAGGATGTGGCCGTCGCCAATGTCGTAGGCTGGCAGGCGGAGCTGGCCGAAGTCGCCAACCGGTTGTGAGTGCGTCCCGGGCGCTGTCCGTCCGGGCGCGTCCTGTCGTCTCCGCGGGCCGCTGTTATTCGGCTGCAACGGGCGTGCGCAGGCGGGTCTCCAGCAGCGTGCGCTCATAGGCGAGGCGCGAGGTGGCGCGCTGCGGCACGGCGAACTGCACGTCGTCGGGGGCCGCGAACAGGCTTTCCCGCTCTTCCTCGGTCGACATGAAGAACGGGTAGCGGCGGAGCGTGACCGGCAGCTTGGTATTCACATAGGCGCCGAGCAACTGCACCGGGAACCGGAGCCCCGGATAGACGCGGACATCGGACATCGCCTCGGAGCCGAAGACGCGGCGGTAGAAGGCACCGTGCTCGGGCCGGACGAGGGCGAGGCAGGCATCGGCGCGCACATGCACCGAGGCCATGACGGCGAGCCGCAGCGTCAGGAAGGGCAGGGCGGGATAGGCCAGCGACGCCTCGTAGTCGGCGGTGAAGCGCGAGGGGTCGATGAAGGTCTCGCCGCGCTCGAGCAGCGGCTGCAGCACGTCGGGGCAGCTCTTCATGCTGGCGCCATAGGGGTAGGCGGCGCTGATGTGGTGCAGGCGGATGGAGCTGACCAGTTCGCCGTCGATATGGACGCCGAAGGTCATGCCGTTGGGGGTGTTGTCGAGATCGTCGACGACGACGCCCTCATCGTTGAAGGGCACTGATTCCTCGCGCCGGTAGGCCTCGTAGCGCAGCCGGTAGACGGCGTTGCCGGCCACGTCCATGGGGACGCGGGCATATTCGACGCGATCGAGAATATCCATAAGTGTGCCGCTGAAGCGCGACACGGTACCGGCGGTGCCGTCCTTGTCGGGGTCCTGACGCATGTGAAACTCCGCAAAATTACAGGTTTCAGCTTAACCCCTTGTTAGCCATATTTGAATTGCGTTGTTTGCAGGGCCCATGCGCCAGGGCGCGGGCCGATGGCCGCGTGACGGACGCATGACGTAAAATTTGAATAAAATGCCGGAGGTTAGCGGGCGTTAACCACGGTGACCGAAATATGCCCCGTGCAGGGGCGTGACATTGCGGGCGGCCATGCGGGCGATCAGTTCGCCGACCTCGCGGCGGGGCAGCGGCACGCCGAAGAGGTAGCCCTGGATCTGGTCCACCGCGGTGCCCTGGGCGATGAGGCGCAGCTGTTCCTCGGTCTCCACGCCCTCGGCGGTGACGGTGAGGTTGATGTCCTTGCCGAGCTGGGCGACGTTGCTGAGCAGCTTCAGGGCGCGCGGATTGTCGATGATGTCCATCACGAAGCTGCGGTCGATCTTGAGCTTGGTGAAGGGCAGCGCCTGCAGATAGCTGAGCGAGGAATAGCCGGTCCCGAAATCGTCGAGCGCGATGCCGATGCCCTCATTGGCGAGCTGACGCAGGATCTGCGTCGCGGTCGCCCGTTCCTCGATGAGCGTGGTTTCGGTGACTTCGAGCTCGAGCCGGTGTGCGGCGAGGCGGGACTGCCGCAGCGCATCGTGCACCATGCCGCTGACGTCGCCGCCGCGGAAATCGCGCGCCGAGATGTTGACTGAAACCGAGACGTCCTCGGGCCAGTTGCGGCATTCGGCGGTGGCGGTTGCCAGCACCCAGCGGCTGATGTCGGAGATGAGCCCGGTCTCTTCCGCAATGGGGATGAACAGCGAGGGCGGGATGGAGCCGAGCTCGGGATGGTGCCAGCGCGCGAGCGCCTCGCAGCTGACGACGCGGCGGGTCTTGAGATCGACGATGGGCTGGAAGACGAGGCTCAGCGCGCCCTCGGCCACCGCGTCGCGCAGTTCGGCCTTGAGGCGCTGGCGGTAGCGATAATCGGTGTCCATCTCGTCGCGGAACAGCTGCGCCTGGCCCTTGCCATTGGCCTTGGCCTTGTAGAGCGCGAGATCGGCCTTGATCATCAGCGCGTCGAGATCGTCGTCGGTCTCGGTGACCATGACGAGGCCGATGGACACCTGGACCGAAAACACCTCGCCCTCGATCTCGAAGGGGGCGCGGAAGGCCTCGAGAATGGCGCGCGGCTCGGCCAGCGGATCGGCCGGGGCGACGCCGCTCGAGCGGTAGACGACATATTCGTCGCCGCCCAGCCGGGCGACGAGGCTGTCGCGGCCGAGCACGCGGGTCAGCCGCTCCGAGGTTTCCACGAGAACGCGGTCGCCCATGAGGTGACCCATGGTATCGTTCACATGCTTGAAGTCGTCGACATCGATGATCATCAGCAGCGCGGAGCCGGCGACGCGGCCCTGGCGGCGGCGTTCGAGATCGGCCTGCGACTGCTCGGTGAAGAAGGCGCGGTTCGGCAACCCGGTGAGGGTGTCGTAATGCGCCATGTAGTTGATGCGCTCCTCGGCCTTGACGCGTTCGGTGATGTCCTCGAACAGCAGCACGGTCTTGTCGCCCTGCGACGAAATGCTGACCTCGCAGTGCCGGCCGCTGGAGAGGCGCAGCACCACCTTGCCGCCCTGGCCGGCGGCGATGGTCTGCAGCAATTGTTCGGCGGACCGATGCGGCAGCGTGCCCCGCGCCGCCGCTTCCACCAGCACGTCGCCCAAGGCGCGCCCGGACCAAATGCCCGTCACCAGCGTGCCGAAGATCGCCTCGGCGCGGTCGTTGGCGACACCGATCACGCCGTTCTCGTCCAGCATGCAGAGGCCGTGCTGCATGGTTTCGAGCGCGGTATCGAGCTCGGAGGCGAGCCGGGTGGCTTCGATGCGGCCATGCACGGCGCGGAGGAGGATGGCGCGGATATTGGCCGAGACGCGGCGCAGCGAGAAGACGAAGGCGATGAGCACCAGCGACAGCATGGCGGTGTGCAGCGCGCCATCGAACAGCATGCCGATGGCCATGCCGACGCTCATGATGACCACCTGCGTGGTCACCAGCCGGTCGATGGCGAAGTTGCGGCCGGCGACGCCCACCAGCACCGAGACGGTGACCGAGAGCGAGCTCATCTCGGCGAAGGCGGTGTTCACGACGAGGAAGCTGTAGGCCATCCAGAAGGCGTAGAGGACGGCGATGGCGGCGGCGCCGACGGTGGCGCGGGCTTCCCAGCGCAGCGCCGTCTGCACGTCGTGGTCGTCGAAGGTGGTGCGCTCGAAGGTCTTCATGTCCAGGTTGCGGACAATGCCGACGATCGCGAAGCCCACCGCCACGGCCAGCAGCACAAGCGAGTCCGCCTCGATGCCGGCGACGCCGGCAACGAGCGCAGAACTCAGGGCGCCGAGCATCATCACGCGCCGGTCGGCATAAAGCGACCGGATCATCGAGACGTAGTCGACTGGCGGAAGCGACTTGTGGGCTGGTTCGAACATGTCCTTCACCGGGGCAGCACGTACTCTGCGGCGAAAGCCGTTAATGCGGTGTTTCCCGGATGGGGAAATACCCGGGGGCCAGGCTGAGTTTCGGCGAGCGGAGGCTGTAAGCGCAGCAATGGTTTACGCCCCATTGACCCGAAATGTCGGCTTCGCGTCGGCAGGAGGGGGGCGCGCGGGGCGCCATCGGGGTCGGAGGGAGTGCGGCCCGCGGCAGGCTTCACCGGGCATTGATCGGGCCAAATTGCCGCAATCGGCGGCGGGATCGCAGAATCGGCGTTTTTCGTGAGCAGCATCTACGGCGCAGGGAGGATGACAATGGCGGATCGACTCGAGGATGTGGCGCGGGAAACGGCGCTCAGCCGGCTCAATGGCTGGATCTACGACCCGGATACCGATGCAATCAGCCACGATTTCCGCTTCAAGAGCTTCTCCGAGGCCTTCGCCTTCATGACGCGGGTAGCGCTTCTCGCGGAGCAGGCCGGCCACCATCCCGAATGGTCGAACGTCTACAACAGGGTGCGAATCACCCTCACCACCCATGACGCGGGCGGGCTGACGGACAAGGACATGGCGCTGGCCGAGGCGATCGACCGGCTGTTCAGCTGAGCGGCGTCGTCCGGAACGGGGGCGGCAGAGCGGCGTTTCCTTGCAGCGCCGGAGCAGCCGGCTGCGCCGCAACCCGGAGTTCGAAATGCCGTCCCCCAGCAAGCCGCGATCCAAGCTGCGCCATATCGACTTCGTCTCGATCGTGGTGATGCTGCTGGTGGTCGGGGTGCCGACCGCGGTGGCGCTGGCGGTTTGAGAGTTGCCGCAGCCGCCGTTCTCGCCTAGAAGGACTCCTGTCCACACGCAACAGGGAGGGACGGCATGCATTTCCGACACGATCCGTTCCCGGCCCGACCGTGGGGCCTGTGCTGACGCACAGCCCGTCCGGCTGAAGCCGTGACGCTGCCAGAGGGCAGCATTCTTTCGACCTTTCCCTGTCAAAACATTCGGAGCCGGTGACGCGCGTGGCGCGGCCGGACGCTGACAATGGCTCGATCCAGACTGGATTTTCGTGGCCAGGCCTTCGCCAAGGTCCTGGGGTTTTCGGCGCAGCACTGGCGGCGACAGCCGGTGCGTATTGCGCTGATCATGCTGTGCTTTTTCGGCGAGACCGTCGCCGATGTGCTGACGCCGCTGTTCGCGGGCCGCCTCGTCGAGGCGGTGGCGAGCGGAGCGGCGACGGACGAGATCGCGTTCAATGCGGCGATGACGGCCTTCCTCGTCCTCGTCGCGATGGGTCTCGCCTCGGTGCTGCTGCGCCAGATGGCATTCATGGGCGTGATCCGATTGACGCTCACCATGATGAGCGATGTGGCGCGCGACGCCTTCCACCGCGTGCAGCGCTTTTCGTCGGAGTGGCACGCCAATGCCTTTGCCGGCTCGACCGTGCGCAAGATCACGCGCGGCATGTGGGCGCTCGACCAGCTGAACGACACCGTGCTGATGGCGCTGTTTCCTTCGCTCATCATGCTGATCGGCTCGACGCTGCTGCTCGGCTTCTTCTGGCCGGTGATGGGCGTGGTGGTGGGGCTCGGCTCGCTCCTCTACATCGCGGTGACGGTCGGGCTCTCCATGGGCTGGGTGGCGCCGGCGGCGAGTCTCGCCAATATGTGGGACACCCGCATGGGCGGCGCGCTCGCCGACGCGGTGAGCTGCAACGCCGTGGTCAAGGGGTTCGGCGCGGAAACGCGCGAGGAGAGCCGGATCGGCCATGTCGTCGGCAAGTGGCGGCACCGCACCAACCGGACCTGGCAGCGCGGCACGCTGAACGGCACGGCGCAGAACCTGATGCTGTGGCTGATGCGCGCCTCGATCCTGGGCGTCGCGCTGCTGCTGTGGCAGGGCGGGGTGGCCTCGGCCGGCGACATCACCTTCGTGCTCACCACCTTCTTCGTGCTACAGGGCTATCTGCGTGACATCGGCATGCATGTGCGCAATCTGCAGCGTTCGGTGAACGACATGGAGGAACTGGTCGCGCTCTACGACCAGCCGCTCGGCATCGACGACAGGCCGGGGGCGCAGCCGATCCGCATCCGCGAGGGTGGCATCCGCTTCGAAGCCGTGGATTTCCACTACGGCAAGCACAGCCGGGCGCTCTACCAGGGGCTCGACGTCGACATCAGGCCGGGCGAAAAGCTCGGGCTGGTGGGCCATTCGGGCTCGGGCAAGACCACCTTCGTCAAGCTGATCCAGCGGCTGCACGACGTGACCGGCGGCCGCATCCTGATCGACGGCATCGACATCCGCGAGGTGACGCAGGCGTCGCTCAGGCAGCAGATCGCCATCGTGCAGCAGGACCCGGTGCTGTTCCACCGCACGCTCGCCGACAACATCGCCTATGGCCGGCCGGGCGCGAGCCGGGGCGAGATCGAGGAGGCGGCGCGGCTCGCCAATGCGCATGAGTTCATCACCCGCCTGCCCAAGGGCTACGAGACGCTGGTGGGGGAGCGCGGCATCAAGCTCTCGGGCGGCGAGCGGCAGCGCGTCGCCATCGCGCGCGCTTTCCTTTCGGATGCGCGGGTGCTGATCCTCGACGAGGCGACGTCAAGCCTCGATTCCGAGAGCGAGATGCTGATCCAGCAGGCGATGGAGCGGCTGATGACCGGGCGCACGACGATCGTCATCGCGCACCGGCTCTCGACGGTCAGGGCGCTCGACCGGCTGCTGGTGTTCGATGGCGGCCGGATCGTCGAAGAGGGCACCCATGCCGAGCTGGTGGGCCAGGAGGGCGGCATCTATCGCCGGCTTTTCGAGCGGCAGGCGATGGAACTGGTCAAGGGGCTGAAGGCGGCCGAGTGATTTCTGCGGCGCCGGGTGGATTTAATCTGCCCGGCGCTGTCGATTTCTCCCGGTGTCGTTCGTCGTCAGATCGGAGCGGCCGCAGGAAAGCGGTCCGCACATGAGGGAGATGCGCCATGCGCAAGGTGACCGCCGGACTGTTCCATTCCATCGACGGGGTGGTGGAAGCGCCGTACAAGTTCCAGTTCGACAGCTTCGACGACGATCTCGGCGCGATGCTGACCGGGGTGCAGGAAGCGACCGATACCGTGCTGATGGGGCGGGTCGGCTACAGCGAATGGGCGTCCTACTGGCCCAATGCGGAAGCCGATCGCGACTTCGCCGACTTTATCAACGCCGTGCCCAAGCATGTCGCCTCGCGCACGCTCAAGGCGCCGCTCGACTGGCAGAACGCCACACTGATCGAGGGCGAACTCACGCGCCATGTGGCGGCACTCAAGGCGGCCGAGGGCCGGCAGATCGCGGTGATGGGCTCGATCTCGCTGGTCAGGCAATTGCTGTTCGCGGGGCTGATGGACGAGCTGACGCTGATTACCCATCCGGTGGTGGCCGGCAGCGGGCGGCGGCTGTTCGACGCCGAGGATGCGACGACGCGGCTCAGCCTCCTCGACTGCCGGCGCACCGAGAAGGGTAATGTCGTCACCACCTATGGGCCACGGGGCTGACGCCCCGCGGCACCTGCTCCCGTCACCGGCGGCTGCGGCTCAGCGGGCCGTGGCCGGCAGGGGAAACAGCCGGTCATAGGCCAGGTTGAAGACGAAGGCGTAGACCATGTAGAACAGCGCAAAGCTCAGATCGATGAGCAGCGCTTCCCACAGGCTCACCCCCAGATAGAGCGCGACGAAGGGCAGCAGCAGGGCGAGCAGCCCGATCTCGAACAGGATGGCGTGCAGCACCCGCTCGGGCATGGTCTTTTGCACCCGGCCGGCGAGGCGGCGCAGCGCGTGGTCGAACAGCCAGTTGTAGAGATAGTTCCAGCCGGTCGCGACGGTGGCGCCGACGAGGGCGACGACGCCGATGTCACCGATGGGGTGATGAAAGACGAGCGCGCCGAGCGGGGTGATGAGCATGAGCCCGATCACCTCGAAGCTGAGGGCGTGGCGAATACGGTCGGCGGTGGTGCGCATGGGACAATCCTCTGCTGTGCACCGGGTCGTCCCGGCCAAGGCTCCGTTGCCGGAGGGAGGTCGTCCTCACTGGCTTCTAGCTAGGACAAGCGGCGGCAAAGTCAAGAGGCAGGGGGCCGCGCCCCGCGCGTGGTGAATGAAAGCTTGCGGCGATCGCTGCAATTACCCGCGCGGCGGAACGAAGCCTTGAGCCTTTGTCCATAGGGTTTGCGGAACCGTATTCCAGTGGGCGCCCAATTGCTTGCGCCCCCTCTGCCCGAGGCCAAATTGCTCCGCCGCACCCAATCGATCCAGCTCAAGCCAGACGACGACTACGATCAGGGCATCGAGGTGGAGGAGATCACGCTGGGCAGTCTCGCCTCCGGACGTTCGGACCGACGCAATGTCGAACAGTGGCTGACCGAGGTGCAACGCGCCACCGAGACGCCGAAGAGCGACAAGCGCGGACTCGATGCGCTGCGCGCCGAGTTCCAGCGCACCGTGGTCTCCAATGGCGACAGCACGCCCGATGGCGCGAGCATCGGCAGCTTCTGGCGTAATCTGATGAAGCCGTCGCGGCTGCTGCTGCTGCTGGTGGCGGTGATCGCGGCCGCCGCAGCGATGTATGTGGCGCTGCAGGAGGCGCCTCCGCCGGTGCCGGCGCCGGAGGCGGTCGTCGAGACGCCGCCGGCCGTGCAGGTGGTCGAGGAGCCAAGGGTGCCGGTGCTGGTCGCCGGTCGCCCGATCGCGATCGGCGAGCGGCTGACGGCGGCCACGGTGGAGTGGGCGCCCTGGCCGGAAGCGGTGGCGCGGCCCGAATTCATCGTCGAAGCGCCCGATGCGCTGGCCCAGATCGAGGGCGCGGTGGCGCGGCAGGAGTTCCTTGCCGGCGAGCCGATCCGGCTCGACAAGCTTTCGGAGGGCGAGGGCTATCTCTCCGCCATCCTGCCCGAAGGCAGCCGCGCGGTGGCGGTGAGCGTATCGCCGGAAACAGGCTCCGGCGGTTTCATCCAGCCCAATGACCATGTCGACGTGGTGTTGACCCGCAGTGGCGCGACGGGCGGGGTGCAGATGTCTGCAACCATTCTCGCCGATGTGCGGGTACTGGCGATCGGCAACCGGCTCGGCCGGACGGCACCGGCGGTGGAGGGCGAGGCCGAGGCGGTCGGCCCCGAGACCGCGCAGGGCTTCGAGCAGCAGACCATCGCGACGCTGGCACTGGCGCCGCGCGAGGCGGAGACGCTGGCGAGCGCGGCCAATATGGGTCGGCTGTCGCTGGTGCTGCGCCCGCTCAGCGAGAACGGACGGGGCGGTGAAACCTCGACCGGGCTGTCGCGCAACGACCAGATCCGCATGACCAGCCCGTTCTGGGCCAATTGAGGGCGGGCGGCGGGCGCGGCGTTAAGCCGACATTGACGGCCCGTCCGGTAGAACAGGCAACAGCTTATGCAGCAACAGGCGAGCGCCAAGTGACTTCAGCGAGCCCCGCTTTCTTCCGCCCGCTGGCCGCGCTGGCCGGCGCCATCCTCACCGCGCTGGTTTTCGTCATCGCGACCCTCCCGGCGCTGGCGCAGGTGGTGGACTATGATCTCAAGACCACCTCGGTGATGCGGATCAAGCTGCCGGTGTCGCAGGCGGTGACGGTGACGATTTCGGACGCGGTGGGCAAGATCGTCGCCGCCGATCCGAGCATCGCCGACGCCCAGCCGATCACCGAACGCTCGATCTATCTCGTCGGTCGCGCCTTCGGGACGACCACGGTCAACCTTTATTCCGATGCCGGAACGCCGGTCGGGCTGATCGCGGTAGAGGTCGGCGTCGATACCGACGATATCGGCCGCTCGATCCGCGCGGGCGTGCCTGGATCGAACGTCAAGGTGTCGACGGTCAACGGGCGGGTGCGGCTCGGCGGTTCGGTGCCGGATGCCGTCGCCATGCAGAAGGTGCTCGACATCGTCGGCCAGTATGGCAGCCCGGCGGTGATCAACACCATCACCATCGACCGCGGCCAGCAGGTCAATCTCGAAGTACGCATCCTCGAGGCGCAGCGCAGCGCCGGGCGCGAACTCGGCATCCAGTGGGGCGGCAGCGTCGGCGGCTTCGATGCGACGATCGGCGGCGGACCGGCCAACCCCGCGGCGGGGGCGGCCTCGTTCTCGAGCTTCATCACCAGCGTGATCTCGGGCGGAGCGGGGATCGACCTGAGGGCGACGATCAATGCGCTCGAAGCCAAGAACGTGGTGCGCACGCTGGCGGAGCCCAATCTCACCACGCTTTCGGGCGTGAAGGCGAGCTTCCTCGCCGGCGGCCAGGTGCCGATCCGGGTGCCGGACAACAATGGCAACACCGCGCTCAGCTATCGCGATTTCGGTGTCAGGCTGATGTTCACCCCGGTGGTGCTGGAGGACAGCCGCATCCAGATCCAGCTGACGCCGGAAGTGAGCGGCATCAACGGCTTCACCGCGGCGGGCGATCCGGTGTTCAACACGCGCAACCTCGATGCGACGGTGGAACTGCGCGACGGGCAGAGCTTTGCGGTCGCGGGCCTGCTGCAGAACGACAGCCAGCTCAACCAGAACCAGCTGCCCTGGATCGGCGACGTGCCCATCCTCGGCTCGCTGTTCAAATCCTCGAGCTTTCAGAAGCGCGACACCGAGCTCGTGGTGATCGTCACGCCGCGGCTGGTGCAGCCGGCGGTGCCGGGGCAGGTGCTGGCGAGCCCGCTCGACCAGACGCGGCCGGCCAACGATCTCGAATTCTTCGCGCTCGGGCAGATGGAAGTGACCCCGCGCATGATCGAGAGCATCCGCAACGGCGCGGGCGTCGACGGCCCGTTCGGCTACATCATCGATCTCGAACCGAGGCGCGCCAATTGAGCCCGATGCGATTCCCGACGCTCTCCCGCCTGCGGCTGGCTTTGGTCGGTGGCGGCCTCGCGCTGCTGCTCGGCGGCTGCGCCTACGACTACATGCAGCGTACCGACCGGGTCGCCTTTCATGCGGGCGATGCGGTGAAGGCCAATCTCGAGGCGCAGACCACCGATCCGGCCAACCCCGATGCCCGCTCGGTCAAGGGGCTGGGCAAGAACGGGGTAGTGGTGCCCGGCGCTGCGGCGCCGTAGGGGCGTTCTGCGACAGATCGCGTGAGTCGCCCTTCGCGGCTCTCTCGCCGAGGGAGGTGTCGCCGGCTCGGGCGGCTGCGCGCCCGGTCAGGCGCGGCCGGAGGTCGAGACCTGGGCGAGGAGCTTGAGGTTATTGGCGATGACGATGTTGTCGGGGGCGAGGCTGCGGGCCTTGCGGAAATTGTCGTGCGCGTCCTTGAGCTTGCCGCGCAGCATGTAGGAATAGCCGAGATTGTTGTAGTATTGCGCGGTGCCGCCCTGGAGCTTGAACAGCGCGGCATAGACGCGGTCGGAGAGGTCGAAGCGGCCCAGCCGGTCATAGGAGGCGCCGAGCCCGACATAGGCTTCGGCGGTGCCGGGGGCGACTTCCACGGCGCGCTTGTAGTACGCGGCCGAGTAGCCGAAATTGTTGTTGCGGAAATGCGCCCGCGCTTCCGCCAGCGCGCCGTCGGCGCCATAGCTGCCGATATCGGAAATTTCCGCGACGGTCAGCTTGTTGCTGCCATTGGTGCTGAGCGCGCCGATATTGCCGGCGCCGCAGGCGGCGAGCAGCGGCAGGGCGAGCAATGCGCCCGCGAGAAGCAGGCGCCGGCGCGGTCTCGATCCGGGCCGCGCGCTCGCCATCGTCGCCGCGCCGAAGCCGCCAGAAGAATGCCGCATGATGTCTGCCCCCGTCGTGGTCGCGCCGTGCCGGAGCCGCAGCAGGGCGGAATGGCAGGCCCCGAAACGCTAGGGCGGGCATGGCTTACGGGGGGTAAACGGCGGGCCGCGACTCGCCGGGACGGCTAACCGGACGTTAACGGGTCAGGCGGAAATGCGGTCGGGCACCGGCGGAGCGGCGAGCCGGCCGAGGAAAGCCTCGGTCCAGGCATGCACGGAGTAGCGGCGAATGGCGGCATCGAGCGACTGCCAGCGTTCGCGGCGCTCTTCGAGCGGCATGGTGAGCGCGATGCGGAGCGCATTTGCCGTCTCGGCGGGATCGAAGGCGTTGACCAGCAACGCGCCATCGAGGATTTCGGCGGCACCGGCAAAATGCGAGAGAACGAGGACGCCGGGGTCCGCGGGGTCCTGGCTCGCCACATATTCGTGCGCCACGAGGTTCATGCCGTCGCGCAACGGGGTGACGAGCCCTACCTCCGCCCGCCGGTAGAGCCCCGCGAGGCTCGCCTGGGTGTAGGCGCGCTTGACATAGGTGATGGGCTGCCAGTCCGGCTCGGAGAACCGCCCCATGACATGGCCGACGGCAGCATCGAGCGTGCGGCCGATCTCGCGATATTCCTGGATCACGTCGCGCGAGGGTGAGGCGATCTGCAGATAGTGCACGCGGCGGCGCAGGTCGGGATTGTCGGCGAGCAATCGCTCGAAGGCTTCGACGCGCTGCGGCAGGCCCTTGGAATAGTCGAGCCGGTCGACGCCGAGGATCAGCTGGCGGTCGCGCAGCCATTCCTCCGTGCGCTTCAGCATCTTGCGGGCGGCGGGGCTGCGCGCGAGGGCGGCGAAGGCGTCGGGATCGGAGCCGATCGGGATGACCGCGAGGTCGGTGCCGGAGAAGTCGGGCGGCGCGGCGAGGCGGCCGGTCGCGTCGGGAATGGGCACGCGGGCAATCGAATCCCGCAGCGCCGCGAGATCGCGTTCGGCCTGCAGCCCGATGAGGTCATAGGCGGCGAGATCGTGCATCAGCTCGGCCTGGTGCGGCACGGCGAGCAGGGCCTCAGGTGTGGGGAACGGGATGTGGAGATAAAAGCCGATGCGGTTGCGCACGCCCAGGGCGCGCAACTCGGCAGCGAGCGGGATCAGGTGATAATCGTGCACCCAGATGACGTCGCCACTCCGCACCAGCGGGCGCAGCGCCTCGGCGAACTGACGGTTGACGCCGCGATAGCCCTCATACCATTCGGCATCGATATTGGCGAGGTCGAGCCGCTGGTGGAAGGCAGGCCAGAGCACCGAGTTGGAAAAGCCGGCGTAATAGTCGCCATGGTCCTCGCGGGTGAGATCGACCACCGCGACGTCGATGCCGTCGACCCGATCGAGGCGGGCCTCGCGGGCGGGCTCGGGGGTGAGCTTGCCGGACCAGCCGAACCAGAAGCCCTCGCGCTCGGAGAGCGGTTGGCGCAGCGCGACAGCCAGTCCACCGGCTGCGGGGCCGGGGCTTGGGGTGCGGTTGGCAACGACGATGAGGCGGCTCATGGCGCTCCCGCCTCCAGTGCAGTGCAGGGAGGGCGGAACGTGGCTGTGCTGGTGCTGGTCATGTCGATTCAAAAACGCTGCAACGGGCAGAAGGTTCCATAACAGAGTCGTTGACTTTCGCCGACGGTTTGTTCACTATTTGTTTCAGTCAGGGGACCCCGTCATGCCGGTAGCTGCCAATGCGGGCCAGTCGGCCACCATGCTTCATGCCGATCTCGACGCCTTCTATGCGTCGGTGGAGCAGTTGCTCGATCCCGCGCTGCGCGGCAGGGCGATTGCAGTGGGTGGCGGCGTGGTGCTGGCGGCCTCCTACGAGGCGCGGATGCATGGCGTCAGGGGCGGCATGTCCGGCAGGGCGGCGCGCGCGCTCTGTCCGGAACTGGTGTTCGTGCCGGGGAATTTCGCCGAGTATCAGCGGCTGGGGGACGCAGCGATCGCCGTTCTCTCCGACTTCACCCCGCTGGTGGAGCGTATCTCCATCGACGAGGCTTTTGCCGACGTGTCGGGTACCGAAGCGCTTTTCGGCCCGGCTGAGCGGGTGGCGGAGCAGATTCGGCAGCGCGTGCGGGCGGAACTGGGGCTTCCCATTTCGGTCGGCATCGCCACGAGCAAGCACCTCGCCAAGATTGCCTCGCAGGTCGCCAAGCCCGACGGCCTGGTGCTGGTACCGCCAGGCACGGAACTTGCGTTTCTCGCGCCATTGCCGGTGGGCCTGATGTGGGGCGTGGGGCCGGTGACGGGCGCGGAACTGAGCGCGGCCGGGATCGCCACCATCGGCGATCTCGCACAGGCCGAGCCGGAAAGGCTGCGTGCACTGCTCGGGGTGGCGGCCGGCGACAAGCTCGCTGCGCTGGCGGCCAATCGGGACCCGCGCCGGCTCGTCACCGATCGGCGCGCCGGATCCGCGGGGGCGCAATCGGCACTGGGACGGCAGCCGGCCGAACTGGAGGTGCTGCGCCCGGTATTGCGGCGACTGGCGGACCGGGTGGGGAGCCGGCTGCGGCACAAGGGGATTGCGGGGGCGCGCGTGACGGTGCGGCTGCGCTTCGGCGATTTTCGCGCGGTGACGCGCGCGATCACGCTCGGCGCGCCGGTCGCGGCGACGATGATGCTCGCCGAGATTGCGGAGGAGTTGCTGCTCGGCCTGCTCGCGGAGCATCGCGCCGAGCGCGTGGTGACCTTGGTGGGCCTCTCCGTATCCGAACTCGACCGGCACGCCGTGCTGCAACTGGAACTGCCGCTGGGCCTCGAAGACGAGGCGCGTCGGCCGGGCACACCGGGCGGGCTCGCCCGCCGCTCCGCGGATGGTGCGATGGATGCGGTCCGGGCCCGCTTCGGACGGTCGGCCATCGGCTATGGAGCGCCCGACGGGCGGCTACATGGCGTGCCGGACGGGTTCCGCGGTCTTGCCGAGAAGCCGTTGTGACGGCGCGGCGCCTACCGCCCCTCGCGCAGGTCGGCGATGAGGGCCTGCATCCGGGCGATCTCCTCGCGTTGGGTCGCGATGATGGTGTCCGCGAGTTCCCGCACGCGCGGATCGCCGATTTCGGCATTGGTGCTGGTGAGGATGGCGATCGAGTGGTGGGGGATCATCGCCTCGAGATAGGCGACGTCGTCGACGGTCGCCTGGGTTCGGAGCAGGACGAGGGCCGCGACGAAGACGAGGGCCGCGGCCGCCAGCACGGCGAGATTGCCCGGCAGGCCCGGATACATCTTCCACATGAAGGCCAGCATGATCACGCTCATGCTCGCGCCCATCAACAGCGTCATGAACAGCCGGGTCTGGCTGAAATAGACGTGATCGAGGACGAAGGTGTTGAGATAGCCGACACCGTACATCACCAGCATGGAGGTGCCGATCATTGCGGCAAAACGCAGATAGGACGACATGGGCCTGCTCCTTTCGGGCGACGTTGAAGCAGCCGATGCAGGGCTAACCTGATGCCGCCGACGGGGTTGCAGCCGGGAGGCCCGGACGATGGCCGGCATATTGACTCCGGCCCTGCCCGCCGTTAGTTAAGCGGGGAGTTAAACGATTTCCGGTGCCCGGCTGTCGAACGGCGCCGCTGTCCTTCGTCATGGTGAGGACAGCCGCCCGTCCCGCGACTGCCGCGCGCCTTCACCACGCGCAACCACGCCATGCGAAAAGGGTGGATGGTTCGCGCCTGCCGGACATGCCATTTCGACGCCCCCGCTCTGCCGGGGGACGCAAGGAGTTTCATCGTGACCACAGAGACAGGTTTCGTCGCCGCGCCGCCGGCGATCGCGCCCAGCGAGGCGGCCCGCAACCGGCTGGTGATCGGGCTGCTGCTCGTTTCCACCTTCGTGGTGTTCCTCAACGAGACCATCATGAGCGTGGCGATCCCGCACCTGATGGGCGATCTGAATGTGACCGCGTCGGCGGCGCAATGGCTGACCACGGCGTTCCTCCTGACCATGGCCATCGTCATCCCGGTCACCGGGTTTCTGATGCAGCGCATCAACACGCGGCCGATCTTCATGCTGGCCATGTCGGTGTTCACCGCCGGCACGCTGGTCTGCGCGATTGCGCCGGGGCTCGAGGTGCTCGTCTTCGGCCGCGTTGTGCAGGCGGTGGGCACGGCGATCATGATGCCGCTGCTGATGACGACGGTGATGACGCTGGTGCCGCCCGAAACGCGCGGGCGCACCATGGGCAATATCTCGATCGTGATGTCGGTCGCGCCGGCGATCGGGCCGACCATCGGCGGCTTCATCCTCGCCCATTTCGACTGGCGTTACATGTTCATCCTCGTGCTGCCGATCGCAGTGGGCGCGCTGGTCTTGGGCGCGGTGCGGATCAGGAACGTTTCGACCACGCGCTATGCGCCGCTCGATGCGCTGTCGGTGGTGATGTCGGCGCTGGCCTTCGGCGGGCTGGTCTACGGTATTTCGAGCCTCGGCGAGGGCGCGCATGCCGGCGCCGAGCCGCTGGTGCCGGTGTGGGTGCCGATCCTCGTCGGCGCGGTGATGCTGGTGCTGTTCATCCTGCGCCAGCTGCAGTTGCAGCGGACGGATCGGGCGCTGCTCGATCTGAGGACGCTCGCCTCGCGCAACTATTCGATCGCGCTGGGGATGATGGCGATCGCCATGGCGAGTCTGTTCGGCTCGGTGATTCTCATTCCGATCTACACCCAGAACGTGTTGGGACTCTCGACGCAGGATACCGGGCTGCTGCTGCTGCCGGGCGGGCTGCTGATGGGGCTGATGGGACCGGTGGTCGGCCGGCTCTACGACCGGCTCGGTCCGGCGCCGCTGCTGGTGCCCGGCACGATGATCGTTTCGGCGGTGATGTGGGCGCTGACTCTCGTCGGCCCGACGACGCCGGTCTGGGCGGTGCTGGTCGGGCATGTGGCGATCAGCGTCGGGCTGGCGCTGATGTTCACGCCGCTGTTCACCGCCTCGATGAGCTCGGTGGCGCCGCGGCTCTACTCGCATGCGAGCGCGATTCTCGGCTCGATGCAGCAGGTGGCGGGTGCGGCGGGCGTGGCGCTGTTCATCGCGCTGATGACCATCCAGTCGGCGGCGCTGGGGGCGGCGGGGCTCGCCCCGGTCGAGGCGCTGGCGGGCGGCATCCGCACGGCGTTCCTTGCCGGCGCGCTGCTGTCGCTGCTGCCGATCGTCGGTGCGTTCTTCATCCGGCGCCCGCCGGCCCAGCCCGACATGCCGATGGGCGGACACTGAGCTGCGCGGGGCGCACGGCCGCCGGCGCGCCCCGACCGATCGACCAACCAGCCGGTCCCGACCAAGGTCGCGCATCGTCCTGCTTGACCTTGGCCGCCCGGCTGCGCCATAGGGATGACCGACCGAAGGGGACCGCAGATGGAAAAGTTCACGACCCTCACTGGCGTCGCCGCGCCGTTGCCGATCATCAATATCGACACGGACATGATCATTCCCAAGCAGTACCTGAAGACGATCAAGCGCACGGGGCTGGGCAGCGCGCTGTTCTCCGAGATGCGCTACAAGGAGGACGGGAGCGAGAACCCGGACTTCGTGCTCAACAAGCCCGCCTATCGCGAGGCGAAGATCATCGTCGCCGGCGACAATTTCGGCTGCGGCTCGAGCCGCGAGCATGCGCCCTGGGCGCTGCTGGATTTCGGCGTGCGCTGCGTGATCTCCACCAGCTTTGCCGACATTTTCTACAATAACTGCTTCAAGAACGGCATCCTGCCGATCGTGGTCAGCCCCGAGCAGCTCGCCATGCTGCTCGACGACGCCGATCGCGGCTCGAACGCCACCCTGACGGTGGACCTCGAGAGCCAGACGATCCGCGGCCCGGATGGCGGCAGCATCCATTTCGACATCGACCCGGCGCGCAAGCAGGTGCTGCTGGAAGGCCTCGACGACATCGCGACGACGCTCCGGTCCGATCCGGCCATCTCCAGCTTCGAGCAGCAGATGAGCCAGACGCGCCCCTGGCTCTGAGGGCCGCGGCGCCATGGTGCTGCATTACTCCTCCGGCTCGCCTTTCGAAGCCGCGATCGGCTATTCGCGGGCCGTGGTCGACGGCAGCATGGTCTATGTCAGCGGCACCACCGGCTATGACTACGCGACCATGCAGATGCCGGAGGCGGCCGAGCAGCAGGCGCGCAACGCGTTCGCGACCATAGCGCGGGTGCTGGGCGAGGCCGGCTCGAGCCTCAAGGATGTGCTGCGGGTGCGCTACTACATCACCGACATGGCGCATTACGACGCCATGTGCCGGGTGGCCGGCGAGATGTTCCGCGACATCCGGCCCGCGGCCACCATGCTGGTCTGCGGCCTGACGACGCCGGAGATGAAGCTCGAAATCGAGGTCACCGCGCGGATCGGCGCGCATCAGAGCTGATGGTCGCCTATATCCAGCTCAAGCTCGATCCCGATGCGGCGGACGAAGCGGCCGTGCTCGACGGGCTGCGCAGCTACAACACCGAGGCCGCGGGGCCGGGCGGGCATCAAGCCATGGCGCTGCTGCTGCGCGACGGCACCGGCCGCGCCATTGGCGGGCTCACCGGGCGGATCGGCTATGGCTGGCTGTTCGTGCAGCTGCTGCATGTGCCGGCCGAGCTGCGCGGGCAGGGCCATGGACGGGCGCTGATGCAGCAGGCCGAGGCCTTCGCGCAGGCGCGGCAGCTCACAGGCGTCTGGCTCGACACCTTCAGTTTCCAGGCCCGGCCCTTCTACGAGAAGCTGGGCTATACCGTGTTCGGCACGCTGCATGATCACCCGGTCGGCGGTGCCCGCTATTTCCTGAGCAAGCGCCTCGACGGCGCACCCGGCTGAACGCCACCCCCGAAGCAAAAAGAGAACCGCAGATGGCCCAGAAACTCTTCCTCCTCCCCGGCGACGGGATCGGCACCGAGATCATGGCCGAGGTCGGCAAGGTGGTCGCCTGGCTCAACAGCCAGGGCGAGACCGATTTCGAGCTCGATACCGGCCTCGTCGGCGGCTGCGCCTACGACAAGCACGGCGTCGCCATTTCGGAAGAGGACATGGCGAAGGCTATGGCCGCCGATGCGGTGATCTTCGGCGCCGTGGGCGGGCCGAAATGGGACAAGGTGCCCTATGAGCACCGCCCGGAGGCGGGCCTTCTCCGCCTGCGCAAGGATCTCGGCCTCTTCGCCAACCTCCGCCCGGCCATCTGCTATCCGGCGCTCGCCGATGCCTCCTCGCTGAAGCGCGAGCTGGTCGAGGGGCTCGACATCCTGATCGTCCGCGAGTTGACCGGCGGCGTCTATTTCGGCGAGCCCAAGGAGATCACCGATCTCGGCGAGGGCAAGAAGCGCGCCGTCGACACCCAGGTCTACGAGACCTATGAGATCGACCGCATCGTCCGCGTCGCCTTCGACCTCGCCCGGACCCGCTCCAACAAGGTGCACTCGGCCGACAAGAAGAACGTCATGAAGTCTGGTGTGCTGTGGGACGAAGTCGCCCATGCCGTCGCGGCCGACTACCCGGATGTCCAGTTCCACCACATCCTCGCCGACAACGCGGCGATGCAGCTGGTGCGCAACCCCAAGCAGTTCGACGTGATGGTGACCGATAACCTCTTCGGCGACATCCTGTCGGATGCGGCGGCGATGCTCACCGGCTCGCTCGGCATGCTGCCTTCGGCCTCGCTCGGCGCGCCCGATCCGGTGACCGGCAAGCGCAAGGCGCTCTATGAGCCCGTGCACGGCTCGGCGCCGGACATTGCCGGGCAGGGCATCGCCAACCCGATCGCCATGCTGGCGAGCTTTGCCATGGCTCTGCGCTACTCGTTCAACATGGTCAACCTCGCCGACCGGCTCGAAGCCGCGATCTCGGGCGTCCTCGCCGATGGCCTCCGCACCGGCGACATCGCGCAGGAAAACCGGCGTACGGTGGGCACCGAGGAAATGGGCGCGGCGATTCTCAAGCGCCTGCAGGCTTAACCAAGGGACGTACCGACGCCCCTCCACCATCCTTCGGATGGTCCCCCTCCCCCGCTGCGCGGTGGAGGAGCACCGCGACGTCGGTGTCTCCTCGTTGTTGAGGCGCTGAGGCCAAGGAGTGCTCCTCCACTGTGGCGAAGCCACGGGGGAGGGGGACCGCGCATCGATAGATGCGTGGTGGAGGGGGCGTCGGCCCTTCCAGTTCATCCCCGCTTCACCTTGCCTATGATTTCTCGTCGCGGCGAAGGAGATCATATGAAGTCTGACGATTTCCGCCCGCTGTTCGGCCGCGCCGTGGAGCATGCGGCGCGCTTTCGCGAGGGCCTGCCCGCGGCATCGGCCCGCCCGGCGCTCGACTATCAGGGCATGCGTGCGCGCGTCGCTGCGCCGACGCCCGAGACCGGCAGCGATGCCGCCGCGATCATCGAGGAGCTGGCGGCGCTCGCCGCGCCGGGCCTGATGCCGACCGTCGGCCCGCGCTTTTTCGCCTGGGTGATGGGCGCCTCGCATCCGGCGGGGGTGGCGGCCGACATGCTGGTCAGCGCCTGGGGGCAGAATGCCGGCTATCAGTCGACTGCGCCCGCCGCTGCGGCGCTGGAAGAGGTCGCGGAAAGCTGGCTGCTCGACATTCTCGACCTGCCCAGTGAAAGCGGCATCGGCTTTTCCACCGGCGCGACGGTCGCCAATGGCACCTGCCTCGCCGCCGCCCGTACCGGCACGCTGCTGAAGGTCGGCTGGGACCCCGACGCGGACGGGTTGTTCGGCGCGCCGCCGGTGCATGTGCTGATCGGCGCCGATGCGCACTCCTCGCTGTTCTCGTCGCTGCAGCTGATCGGCTTCGGGCGGAAGCGCGTCGTCACCGTCGACACCGACGCAGAGGGCCGCATGCTGCCGTCAGCTCTGGAGGCCGCGATCCGGCCGCTGAGCGGGCCGAAGGTGGTGATTGCGCAGGCGGGCCAGATCAACACCGGCGCCTTCGATCCCTTTACGGACATCGTCGCGATCGGCCACGCGCATGAGGCCTGGGTGCATGTCGACGGCGCCTTCGGCCTCTGGGCCCGCGCCACGCCGGAGCGCAAGTATCTCACCGCCGGGATCGAGGGCGCGGATTCCTGGGTCACCGACGGGCATAAATGGCTGCAGGCGCCTTATGATTGCGGCTTCGCCATCGTCCGCGACCGCGCGGCGCTGACCGCCGCGATGACGCAATGGTCGAGCTATCTGCCGGCGATCGCCGAGGGCGACCGCGTGCCCTCGAACTATGTGCCCGAACTCAGCCGCCGGGCGCGCGGCATTCCGGTGTGGGCATTGATCCGGCATTTCGGCCGGCAGGGTATCGCAGAGATGGTCGAGCGCCATTGCCGCCTCGCCCGCCGCTTCGCCGAACTGCTGGCGGCCGAGCCCGGCATCAGGGTGCTCAACGCGGTGGTGCTGAACCAGGTCATCGTCAATTTCGGCAGCGGCGACTCGTCCGAGCGCAAAGCCGCGACCGAGGCAGTGATCGCGCAGACCCTCGCCTCCGGCATCTGCTATGTCGCGGGCGCGGCGTGGCGGGGCGACTGGGTGATGCGCCTGTCCGTCACCTCGGGCGAAACGACGGAGGCGGATATCGAGATGAGCGCCGCAGCGATCATTTCCGCCTGGCGCGGGGTTCAGGCGGGCTGAAGTCCGAACGCCTCGGCGAGGAGCCGGTAGGAGCGCTGCCGCATGGCGTAGTCCCACACGGTCGTCGTCACCATCACCTCGTCGGCACCGGACTCCGCGACCTTCAGCTCCAGTTGCCGCTTCACCGTCTCGGGGGAACCGGTGAGCCAGAGCGGGCGGTGCGCATCGATGATGCGGCGCTCATGCGGGGTATAGTCATGCGCGGCCGCCGCCTCGGGCGGCACCAGGCGGCGGATCTGGCCGGAATGAAACAGCGCCCAGCTCAGCTCCTGCGAGCCCGACAGGAACGCCGCCTCCTCGTCGGTGGGCGCAACGAGCGCCGACAGCGCGATGATGGCGTGCGGCGCGGGGAAGGCGGCGCTCGGCGTGAACGCGGCCCGATAGGCGGCAAAGGCGGGCGCCGCGGGCGTCTGGCTGAAATGGGCGGCAAAGGCATAGCCGACCCCCAGCCGGCCGGCCGCCTCGGCGCTTGCACCGGAGGAGCCGAGCAGCCAGATCGGCGGCAGCGCCACCTGCTCGGGGGAGACGGTGATCGGCGCAAAGGGATGGTCGGGGGCGAAATTGCCCTCCTCGAACGCCAGCACCTCGGCCAGCTCCTGCGCGAAATACTGCCCGTCCACCGCGCGGAGCGCCCGCAGCGTGCGCCCGTCGCTGCCGCCGGCGCGGCCGATGCCGAGATCGATGCGGCCGGGGCTCAGCGCGTTGAGCGTGCGATAGGTCTCGACCACGCGCAGCGGCACATGGTTGGGCAGCATGACGCCGCCCGAGCCGACGCGGATGCGGCTGGTGTGCGCCGCGGCGGTCGCAATCAGCACTTCGGGCGAGGACGAGGCGATCGAGGGCATGCCGTGATGCTCGGCGTACCAGACGCGGGCAAAGCCGAGCGCGTCGCCGAGCCGGGCCAGCGCCACGAGTTCGGCCAGCGCCTGTTCGGTGGTGGTGCCCTCGGAGACGGGGGCGAGATCGAGAATGGAGAGGGGGAACGGGGAAGCCATGCCCCCTTATATCGGCATTCGCCGATGAAAGCGAAGGGGGCCGGGCGGGATTTGTTGCTGCGCGCCGGGGTAATTGCATGTGGCACCGGCGCCAGTGGTGATCGCCTTCTTCACCTTCACTCGCTCCACTGGAGCGAGTGATCGCTGCGCGACCGGCTCGAAGTCCCCTTGAGGGAGAAGGTGCCCGAAGGGCGGATGAGGGGTGGTTCGGCAAGTGCACAACCGCCCGACGCTCCGCTCCGACCGGCACAATCCATGCGGATTGTGCGCCCCCTCATCCGGCGCTACGCGCCACCTTCTCCCTCGAGGGGAGAAGGAAGACACCGCCAAAGCCGGCGTACGACCTCAGAGACTATACCGCCCGCCCGATGCCCGGTGCTCAGCCGAGGCTGGTGAGGATGCCGCGGGTGAGGCTGGCGTCGGCCGGATAGAGCGGAATGAGGCAGGCCTGCAGCGCGTGATAGATGTCGCCCTTGCCGGCGAACAGGGTGTAGCTGGGCGTGAGATCCTCGGTGAGCTGCTCGTGCCAGGCCCCCAGTGCCGTATCGATATGGTGGCGCGCGACATGGTCCCAGAGCCGCCGGTACCACTCCTCGTGGAAGGCAGAGGGGCGGTGGGCGACGAGGAAGGCGGCGGCGCCGATCCCCTCGGCCATCGGCCACCACAGCTTGTGGCGCTGGTCGGGCAAATTGTCCCAATCGAGAGTGTAGAACAGCCCGCCATGCACCGCGTCCCAGCCCAGGGTGACGGCCTCGCGGAACAGCGCCTCGGCGGCGTCGGGCATCCAGGCGTGGCGCTTGCCGCCGAGCGCCCAGAGCTGCAGCACCAGCCGGGCCCATTCGAGCGCATGGCCGGGGGTGGTGCCGGCGGGGCGGAACATCGGGTCGCCGGCATAGGCGTGGTCGACATTCCAGTCCGCATCGAAATGCTCGGCGACGCGCCAGCCATTGGCGCCGGCGCTGCGGCGGATGACGAGATCGGCGATCGATTCCGCCTTGTCTAGATAGGCGCGGGTGCCGGTGGCCTCGAAGGCGGCCATCAGCGCCTCGGTCAGATGCATGTTGGAGTTCTGGCCGTGATAATCGGCAATCGGCGACCAGTCGGCGTTGAACTCCTCGGCGATGGCGCCGTGCTGTTCCTCCCAGAAGCGCGTCTCCAGCACTTCGGTCACGTCGGCCAGCATCGGGTCGGCGAGCGGGTGGCCGACCAGCCTGGCGCTCGCGGCGGCGAGCAGCACGAAGGCATGGCCATAGCCCTGCTTGCGGCCGTTGTCGGCCGCGCCGTTGTCGTCCACCGCCCAGAAATAGCCGCCGCGCTCGGCGTCGCGATGCACATCCCAGAGATAGCGCATGCCATGGTCGATGATCCGGTCCGACCCCGGCCGACCGAGCAACCGCGCAATGGCAAAGCAATGCACCATGCGCGCGGTAGAATGGATGCCGCGGATGGGGTTGGCCGCATCGCGCGGCGCGCCCGCCGCATCGAACTCGTAGAACCCGCCCTTGGGGTTGATCGCCCGCGGCGCAAAGAACTGAAACAGCCGCTCCGCCTCGTCCCGCAGCCACTGGCGGTGATAGGGGCGCTGGAGCCAGGGGGTGTCGGGGGTGGACTGGGACATGGCGGGGGCTCCCTCGGGTGTTCTTGTTGCCGCTAGGGCTACCCCGAGGGGCCGAGGGCGGCAATCGCGCTTCCGGTGGTAGGGTGATCCGGCTGGAGCTGCGCTGTTCGCCAACGCTCGCCGGCGGTGGGCCTAGGAGTTGCGCTTGCGATCTTGTGCTGGGTTGAAGCGCAGCAGGCGAAGTTCGCCGCTATCAAAGTCGTTGGGGACGATCCAGAACTGCCCACCGGGGGGCGAGCCAACTAGTGCCAACTCAATCCGCGGCCACCACCAAAGCAGGTAAGCTGCCTGTTCGTGCCTTCTCGACTGGGACCACTTGGCGCCAAGAAACACGCACTTCAGTCCGCTTGCTAGAATGGACTGCTGCTGGTGTGGCCGGGCCAACATATGGCGGTCGGCTGAGAGCATCGCCTCCCCGCCCTCTTGAGCGAAGCGAGGAATCCAAGTCTCATCCGAAGTTCGCGCAGCATGAAAGTCCCTAACGTGCGTGAGTTCGTGTTCGGGACTCAAAATCAGATCACGAATGACGCGCACAATCTTCGGAGAGATGTGCTCGTCAGCGCGTATCCTCAATTGGGTAGCGCCAACTCGAATTCGACGGCTTCCCTGGCGAGGCTTTCATCTATCTCGAACCAGTCGGCTACTGCCGCGTAGTCCCCGCCTTCCGCAGTCCAAGCATCAAATATCGCTGCGGTAGGAAGTCGCGGTGCCTCCAGAGCGGGTTGCCCGTACGCGATTGTCGGGTCGACGACGACCCGCGGAAACTCTTTCTCCTTCGGGCGCCATCGCGTTGCCAATCCTGAGATGGGGTCATAGGTGAGACCCTTCTCCAGAACGGCTTCCAATACCTCATACATAGCGTATTGCTCGGTTACGAGGTTAAGCAGCTTCGTGTCGCCTATGTCTTTGGCAACCTTGAGGAAAAGGTTCTTACGCTCGCCGATGAACCGTACGCCATACAAAGCGAACGGGTGTTGTGTGCCGAGCTCGTCACGCGCCACCTCGGCGGCCTTTCTCAGGCTCTGCAGGCTGTAGCCTCGCTTGCGAAAATGGTCGATGAACCGAACCTCTATCAGGTCGAGGAAGCCCAGTTCTTGCGCTGACCCGATCGGTTGGTACTGCCGGAGTAACACCGGCCCTTTGGCTGAGCGGCCACGCAGCCAGTCAGTCACCACGCGCGCGTTGCTGATCCCCAGCAGGCGTGCGGCTTCGCTGGCGGTGTAGAAGCCTCCCGCAACTGGATCCGTCATTTCTCTCTGCAACGTCGCGACGTTCATCGTTTCACCACGCGGCCAGCCGGCCATGACCATAACAGAATATGGTACTAACGCTCTACCTAGGAAGGCCCGGAGTCATTCCCCGGGCCTCGTTCGTTCGTCGGTGCGTCTGCGTTACCTCACGCCACCCCACCCATATGCGCCAGCACCGCCAGCAATAGCAGCGCGACGATGTTGGTGATCTTGATCATCGGGTTCACGGCGGGGCCCGCCGTGTCCTTGTAGGGGTCGCCGACGGTGTCGCCGGTCACCGAGGCCTTGTGGGCGTCCGAGCCCTTGAGGTGCTTGATGCCGTGGCTGTCGGTGAAGCCGTCCTCGAAGCTCTTCTTGGCATTGTCCCAGGCGCCGCCGCCCGCCGTCATCGAGATGGCGACAAAGAGGCCGGTGACGATCACGCCCATCAGCATGGCGCCGAGCGCGGAGAAGGCCGCGGCCGGGCCGGCGATCCAGTAGATGACGACGAAGATCAGGACGGGCGACAGCACCGGCAGCAGCGAGGGAACGATCATCTCCTTGATCGCCGCCTTGGTCAGCATGTCGACGGCCCGGGCATAATCGGGCTTGGACGTGCCGGCCATGATGCCCGGATCGGATTTGAACTGCCGCCGGACCTCGACCACCACCGCCTGCGCGGCGCGGCCGACGGCGGTCATCGACATGCCGCCGAAGAGGAACGGCAGCAGCCCGCCGAACAGCAGGCCCACCACCACATAGGGATCGGCCAGCGAGAAGGTGAGCGTGCCCATGCCGGCAAAGATGGAGCCGGCGGGGGCATCGGCCGCAAAGTAGATCAGATCCTGCGTGTAGGCAGCGAACAGCACCAGGGCGCCGAGGCCGGCCGAGCCGATGGCATAGCCCTTGGTCACGGCCTTGGTGGTGTTGCCGACGGCATCGAGCGCGTCGGTATTGTGGCGCACCTCCTTGGGCAGGCCCGCCATTTCGGCAATGCCGCCGGCATTGTCGGTCACCGGGCCGAAGGCGTCGAGCGCGACGATCATGCCGGCGAGCGCCAGCATGGTGGCGACCGAGAAGGCAATGCCGAACAGGCCGGCGAGATTGTAGGTGACGATGATGCCGACCACGATGACCAGCGCCGGCAGCGCCGTCGCCTCGAGCGAGACGGCGAGGCCCTGGATGACGTTCGTGCCGTGCCCGGTCACCGAGGCCTCGGCGATGGAGTTCACCGGCCGCTTGCCGGTGCCGGTGTAGTATTCGGTGATGACGACGATCAGCGCCGTGATGACGAGGCCGGCGACGCCGCACCAGAACAGGCTCCAGGGCGTGAAGGCACGGGTGGCATCGCCGAGCGGCGCGTCCATCGAGCCGAAGGTCCACCACAGCACCGGCACCAGCGCCACCACCGAGAGCACGCCCGTGGCGATCAGGCCGCGATAGAGTGCGTTCATGATGTTGTTGTCGGCGCCGAGCTTGACGAAATAGGTGCCGATGATCGAGGTCAGCACGCAGGCCGCCCCGATGGCGAGCGGCAGCACCATGCCGGCGAGGCGGTATTGCTCGGGCAGGACGATGGCCGCCAGCACCATGGTGGCGACCGCGGTCACCACATAGGTCTCGAACAGGTCGGCGGCCATGCCGGCGCAGTCGCCGACATTGTCGCCCACATTGTCGGCGATGGTCGCGGGGTTGCGCGGATCGTCCTCGGGGATGCCGGCCTCGACCTTGCCCACCATGTCGCCGCCGACATCGGCACCCTTGGTGAAGATGCCGCCGCCAAGACGGGCGAAGATCGAGATCAGCGACGCACCGAAGCTCAGCGCCACCAGCGAGTCGATCACCGTGCGGCTGGTATGGGCAAAGCCCATGAACTGGGTCAGCACGATGAAGTAGAGCACCACGCCCAACAGACCCAGCCCCGCGACGAGCAGGCCCGTCACCGCGCCGGACTTGAAGGCGAGATCGAGGCCGCCGGCCAGCGATTTGGTCGCCGCCTGCGCCACGCGCACATTGGCGCGCACCGACACGTTCATCCCGATGAAGCCGGCTGCTCCCGACAGCACGGCGCCGATCAGGAAGCCGATCGCGGCATAGATGCCCAGAAACAGGAAGGCGAGCACCAGGATGACCACGCCGACAATGGCGATGGTGATGTACTGGCGGCGCAGATAGGCCGATGCCCCCTCACGCACCGCCGCGGAAATCTCCTGCATGCGGGCTGAGCCCGCATCGGCCCGCAGCAGGGCCTGCGTCGTGACGACGCCGTATACGATCGACAGTGCACCGCACAGCACGATCGCCCATAGCAATAGTGTCATAATGGTCCCTCGATGTGTGGCCGTCGAGGAACGCTCCACTCACAGGCGACACCGCTGACGGGCCGCCATCCTCCGCCCCCCGAGGACCGTCACAAACTTGTGCCAAAACGTCGCGGGCAGCGCAATGGCGTTGCAGGGGGTGCCGTCAGCCCGTGCCGAGCGTGTCGGCGAGCAAGGCCGTCAGTTCGGCAGGGTCGCCGGCGATGCGGATGGTCTTCAGCCGCGCCGTCTCGCCACTGGCGATCTCGAAGCGCGCGCGGGGGAGGGCGAGGGCGCCGGCGAGGAGCGCGATGACGGCCGCGTTCGCCTTGCCCTTGTCGGGCGGCGCCTTGACGCGGACGCGCAGCACGGTGCTGCCGTCATCCCGCGCCTCGATGCCCTCGATGCGGTCGGCCCCGGCATTGGGGGTGACGCGCAGCTGCAGCAGCACGCCGCCGGGCTCGTGGCGCAGCATCGGCGTGCCGGCGGCCAAGGCCGCTCAGATGGCGCCGAAGGCGACGCGGGCGGCGTAGTAGCCGATGAGGTTCTGCAGGAAGAAGATCAGGACGAACACGATCAGCGGCGACAGGTCGAGCCCGCCCATGTTTGGCACGATGCGGCGGATCGGGTTGAGGATCGGCTCGGTGATCTGGTTCAGCACGCGCCAGACCGTGTAGACGAACTGGTTGCGCGTATTGATGACGTTGAAGCTGATGAGCCAGCTCATGATCACCATGATCAGGAAGATCCACCAGACGATGTTGAGGATGAAGCTCAGCGTCTGAAGAATGGCATAGATCATGGTGCAGCCCTCGTTGTCAGCGCCCTATTTAGGGGGCGCGCCGACGCGCGGCAAGCCGCCGCCGGCAAATGTTGCGCCCGCTGCCCCAGGGGCCGGGAACATGCGGTCAGCTCGCGATCAGTCTTGCAGTCCGTCTTGCGGCCGGATGCGGCCGGGCCGCCAGAAGATCAGGCGGAAGATGTAGACGATGACGACGCAGATGAGGACGATGGTGGTCGCCGGGTCGAGCCAGACCTCGACCAGCTCATAGTGCTCGGCCAGCAGGTAGCCGGCCCCGACCATCACGCTGTTGAACAGGGTGGCGCCGAGCGTGGAATAGAGCAGGAAGCGCCAGAGCGGCATGGCGGCGAGGCCGGCGGGCACCGAGATCAGCGTGCGGATCAGCGGGAACAGCCGGCCGGTGAACACGATCAGCGGCCCGAAGCGGCTGAAGAAGCCGGCCGCCACGCGCACCTCGTCGGCATTGATGGTGAGCCAGCGGCCATAGCGGTCGGCGAGCCAGGCGACGCGTTCGAGCCCGAACAGCCGCCCGGCAAAATACCAGGGCAGCATGCCGACCACGGCGCCGACCGTCGCCGACAGCATCACCAGCCAGAGTTCGAGGTCGCCATTGTGCGCGGCGAAGCCGGCAAAGGGGATGATCAGCTCGGAAGGGATCGGCGGGAAGACGCTTTCCAGCAGCATCAGGAAGAAGATGCCGAAATAACCGAACTGGGTGATGACCTCGATGATCCAGGTAGCCATGCGCTGCTTTGCGTCCTCCATCTGGGCGGCCCGGAGGCCGCGTCGTCGCGGCAGCGCAGGCGTCCGTCCCGACGCATTCCCCGCGGCCCTCTGCTTCCGGTTCGGCCGCAGAATAGCCGCCGCCGGTATCCGGATAATAAACCGCCGGGACAAAGGCCCCGGCGGCAGGTGTTCGACGCTGTGGTCCGGCCGGCCGGCGGATCAGCCCGCCTTGGCGGCGCGCATCATCTTTTTGCGCTCATTGGGATCGAGCGCGATCTTGCGCAGCCGGATCGATTTGGGCGTGACCTCGACATACTCGTCGTCGGCGATATAGCCGAGCGACTGCTCGAGCGTCAGCTTCTTGGGCGGGGTCAGGCGCACCGCCTCGTCCTTGGAGGTGGTGCGGATATTGGTCAGCTGCTTGCCCTTGAGCACATTGACCTCGAGATCGTTCTCGCGGCTGTGCTCGCCGATGATCATGCCTTCATAGACGTCGACGCCGGGGTCGATCATCATCGGGCCGCGATCTTCGAGGTTCCACATCGCATAGGCTACCGACTGGCCGGTGCCGTTGGAGATCAGCACGCCGGTGCGGCGGCCGGGCAGGGCGCCCTTGTAGGGCTGGTACTCGTGGAACAGGCGGTTGAAGATCGCGGTGCCGCGGGTATCCGACAGCAGTTCGGGCTGGTAGCCGATCAGCGAGCGGGTCGGCACATAAAAGCGCAGGCGGGTGCGGCCGGTGCCGGAGGGGCGCATGTCGACCAGCTCGCCCTTGCGCTCGGTGAGCTTTTGCACGACGACGCCGGAATGCTCGTCGTCGACGTCGATGATCACTTCCTCGATCGGCTCGAGCTTCTGCCCGTTCTCCTCGCGCATCACGACGCGCGGGCGGCCGATGGTGAGCTCGAAGCCTTCGCGGCGCATGTTCTCGATCAGCACGGCGAGCTGCAATTCGCCGCGGCCGGCGACGTCGAAGCTGTCATTGTCCTCGCCCTCGGTGACGCGGATCGCGACATTGCCCTCGGCTTCGCGCAGCAGGCGCTCGCGGATGACGCGGGACTGCACCTTGTCGCCCTCGCGGCCGGCCAGCGGGCCGTCATTGATGCGGAAGGTGACCGACAGCGTGGGCGGATCGATCGGCTTGGCGGCTATCGGCTCGTTCACCGACGGGATGGTGATGGTGTTGGCGACGGTGGTGTCTTCGAGGCCGGCAATGGCGACGATGTCGCCCGCCTCGCCGATATCGATCGGGGTGCGCTCAAGGCCGCGGAAGGCGAGAACCTTGCTGATGCGGCCCTTCTCGATTTCCTTGCCGTCACGGCTCAGCGAGTGCACCGCGTCGCCGGCCTTAACCGTGCCCGAGGCGATGCGGCCGGTCAGCACACGACCGAGGAAGGGGTTGCGCTCGATGGTGGTGACCAGCATGCGGAACGGGCCCGCTTCCACCTTGGGCTCGGGCACGTAGGAGACGACCTTGTCGAGCAGCGGCGCCATCTGGTCGTCGCGCGAACCGTCGGGCGTCTCGGCCATCCAGCCATTGCGGCCCGAGCCGTAGAGGACGGGGAAATCGAGCTGCTCGGAGGTGGCGTCGAGCGAGATGAAGAGGTCGAAGATCTCTTCGAGCACTTCGAGGTGGCGCTCGTCGGGGCGGTCGATCTTGTTGATGGCGACGATCGGGCGGAGGCCCTGGGCCAGCGCCTTGCCGAGCACGAACTTGGTCTGCGGCATCGGGCCTTCGGCGGCATCGACGAGGATCACCACGCCGTCGACCATCGAGAGGATGCGCTCCACCTCGCCGCCGAAATCGGCGTGGCCGGGCGTGTCCACGATGTTGATCCGCGTGTCCTTCCAGACCAGCGAGGTCACCTTGGCGAGGATGGTGATGCCGCGCTCGCGTTCGAGATCGTTGGAATCCATGGCGCGCTCTTCGACGCGCTGGTTCTCGCGGAATGAGCCGGACTGCTTCAGCAGCACGTCGATCAGGGTCGTTTTGCCATGGTCGACGTGGGCAATGATGGCGATATTCCGCAAGGACATATGGGGCGGCCGTTTCGAGCTTTTTTCGGAGATTAGCCGCGCCCCTTAGCGGACAAGGGTCACAATCTCAAGACAATTCGCCGAATGGGAGGGTTGCAGCCGGCCGCCGCAACCCCCGCCGGCGCCGCCCTCAGCCCTTCAGCGAGCGCGGCAGTTCCCCCGATTGCCAGAGACCGAGCCCGAACCCGTCCGGGTCGAGGAAGTCGGCGCTCCAGCCACCGGGCGCCTCGGACACCGGCGTGACGATGGTGACGCCGCGGGCGGCGAGTTCGGCCACCACGTCGTCGATGCCGCCATCGTCGACGGTAAAGACCAGCGCCGGGCTGTCGCCGCGCTTGGCCGGCATTTCGAAGAAGATGAGGTCGAGCCCGCCCGCCAGCGTGCCCTGCAGCCAGAAGGGCTCGGCTCCCTCCTGGCGAACGAGGTCGAGCCCGAGGGTCTCGTTGTAGAAGGCTTCGGTGCGCGCGATGTCGGACACATAGAAGACGACCGACGCGGTGCGGGGTTTGAACGGGGTGCTCATGAGCGGCTCCAGTGCTGTGGATGGTGCGGTCTTCCTGCCGCACCCGATACAAGTTGCCGTCAGGCGCCGATCCGTGAGGTGCGGATCAGCAGAAGGTGCCCGTCCGGGTCATGGGTCGCAAGATGGCCCCGGTGCCGGCGGAGCAGCGGCAGCAGGATGTCGCGCACCCGGCCGTGCGCGACGTCGCGATCGAGGCCGCCTTCGTGCCCCGGCATCTGCCGGCCGCGGGCGCGCAACTGCCGGTTGAGCGCCACGATGCGCTGGCGGAGCGCGGTGTCGGGCAGGCGCAGCAGATGGGCGATCTCGCGCCGGTCGAGGCCGGCAAGCGCCAGGGCCAGCACGATGCGGAGCGCCGGCGACAGCCCCTCGAGCAGTTCGGCCATGCCGTCACCGGCCGGTGGCGATACCGGCTCGGCGGAGGGTTGCCACTGCGCTTCCCGGTGCCGGCGGCGGCCGGCACTGCGGGCCTGCATGCGGGCCAGGTTGCGGATCGTGCCATAGAGCCAGGCCCGGTTGCGGCGGTCGGCGAAATCGTTGCGGCCGGCGGCGAAGGCGGCGATCAGCGCCTCGTGCAACAGGTCGTGCGCCTCGGCGGTGCGGCTGGCGCTGCGGGCGAGCACGACCAGCTCGTCATAGACGGGGCGCCGCATCGGGGTCAGCCGGCGCGACGCCTGCGGAAGCCGGGCTCGATCCGCGCCGCCAGCATCTCGGGCACCGCGTCGGCCGCGATGGGCGGCGAGAACAGGAAGCCCTGCACCTCGTCGCAACCCTGCGCCCGCACGGCGTCCAGCTGCTCCTCCGTTTCGATGCCTTCGGCGGTGGTCGACATACCCAGCGAGTGCCCCAGTCCGATCACGGCCCTGACGATAGCGAGACTGTCGCCCTGCGTCTTGAGGTCCCGCATGAAGGAGCGGTCGATCTTGATCTTGTCGAAGGGAAAGCTGCGCAGATAGCTCAGCGAGGAATAGCCGGTGCCGAAATCATCCATCGAGATGCGGACGCCGAGCCGGCGCAGCCGGTGCAGCGTGCTCAGCGTGGTGTCGTTGTCGGCCAGCAGCAGGGATTCGGTGATTTCGAGTTCGAGCCGCGTCGGCGACAGACCGGTATCCTGCAGCGCCTGCTCGACCATTTCGCACAGCCGCTTGTTGCGGAACTGCACCGGCGAGAGATTGACCGCGACGCGCACGTCGCCGGGCCAGGCGGCGGCGGTGCGGCAGGCTTCGCGCAGCACCCATTCGCCCATCGGCACGATCAGGCCGGTATCCTCGGCGACGGGAATGAACTCGGTGGGCGAGACATGGCCGCGCTCCCCCGTCTCCCAGCGCAGCAGCGCCTCGAAGCAGGTGATGCGGTTTTCCTTGAGCCCGACCAGCGGCTGGAACACCAGCCGCAGCTCATTGCGCGCCAGGGCCTGGCGCAGGCCGGATTCGATGGTGCGGCGCTTCTGGATGGCGGCATCCATGCCGGGCTCGAAGAAGTGGAAGGTCGAGCGGCCCTCATGCTTGGCCTTGTAGAGGGCGAGATCGCCGCTCTTCATCAGCGCGTCGGCGCTCTCGCCGTCCTGCGGGGCGAGGGCGATGCCCACCGAGCAGCCGACCACGACCTGGTGCCCGCCCACGGTGAAGGGCGCGGCCATCACTTTGACGATGCGGTCGGCGATGGTGGCGGCTTCGGCCGGGCTCGTCACCCCGCGCAGCAGCAGCGCGAATTCGTCGCCGCCGAGCCGGGCCAGCACGTCGTTCTCGCGCGTCGCGCCCCACAGCCGGGCCGAGGCCTGCTGCAGCACCTTGTCGCCGATGGCGTGGCCGAGGGTATCGTTGACATGCTTGAAGTGGTCGAGATCGATATGCAGCACCGCCGCGCTCTCGCCGCGTCGCAACCCGCTCTCGACCCGGGCCATCTGCTCGAGGAAATGCAGGCGGTTGGGCAACTGCGTCAGCGCATCGTGGCGCGCGATATGGCGGATGCGCTCTTCCTGCTGGCGCTGCTCGGTGATGTCCTCATGGGTGGTGACCCAGCCGCCATCCTTCATGGGATGGTGCTGCATCATGATGATGCGGCCATCGAGCTCGTGGATGTTCTTGCCGTAATTGCCGCTCGCGATCATCTTGCGGCGCCAGCTCATATAGGCTTCCGGATCGGAGCCGGCGCGCATGCCGCGCTGGAACAGGTGGGTCAGGATGTCGTCGAGGCGGGTGCCGGGCTGCACCAGCTCGTCGGGCAGGTGGTAGATGCGCTGGTAGGGCGCATTGCAGATGACCAGCCGGCCGCGCGCATCATACATGCACAGGCCCTGGCTGATGTTGTTCACCGCCGCATCGAGGCGGATGTTCTGCTGCTCGAGTTCGCGCTTGCGCCGCTGCACGATCTCGGTGGAGGCGAGTTCCTCGGTGATGTCCTCATGCGTCACCACCCAGCCGAGGCCGGGCGAAAAGACGTGGCCGGTCTCGATGGTGCGGCCGCCCTGCAGCAATTCGCGGACGCGGGCGCGGGCCCCGCTGCGGTTGGAGAGCAGTTCCTGCTGGTATTCGGCGAGGAAGTCGGCGGGCGTCTGATCGGGATGGTTGCCGAGTTCGGCGGAGAGCGCCACCACGTCGGCCAGCGGCATGTTCTTGCTGATGCGGCTCGAGGGAAAGCCGTAGATGTCGAGATAGTGCCGGTTCCACATCACGAGCCGGAAATCCGGCGACCAGACGCAGAAACCGTAGGGAATACTGTCCAGGGCCGCATCGAGCAGCAATGGGTTTTCGGCGGTGCCTGTGAACTCTCCCCGGTGCGCCATCACTTGTGCGGGGGCCTCTGCAAATGGTCAAAACATAGACCAATCAATAAGCTGTGCCGGTTAAGCGAGACTTAAGGGATCGCCGGGACAGCACGCGACACAGCAGCGCGCCGCACCCCCGGCAAGGGCGCGGCGCGACAGGGCTTCGCGGTGATGCGGGCCGGCTTACTTGCCGGTCTATTTGCCGGTGAGGGCGCGGCGGGCGGCGTAGGTCTTGAGCCTGAGCCCGTTGAGGCGGATGAAGCCCTCGGCGTCGTGATGGTCGTAGGCCACCGCGCCTTCCTCGAAGGTGACGAGGTCCATATTGTAGAGCGAGTAGGGCGAGGAGCGGGCAATGACGCTGGCCGAGCCCTTGTAGAGCTTCACCGTCACGTCGCCGGTGACGAAGGCCTGCGACTTGTCGATCAGCGCCTGCAGCATCTCGCGCTCGGGCGAGTACCAGAAGCCGTTATAGATGAGCTCGGCATATTTCGGCATCAGCTCATCCTTGAGATGCGCCTCGCCGCGGTCGAGCGTGATGGATTCGATGCCGCGCCGCGCCACCAGCAGGATGGTGCCGCCGGGCGTCTCGTAGAGGCCGCGCGACTTCATGCCGACGAAGCGGTTCTCGACGAGGTCGAGCCGGCCGATGCCGTGTTTGCCGCCGAGCTCGTTGAGCCGGGTGAGCAGGGCGGCCGGCGAGAGCCGCTCGCCGTCGATCGCCACCGGGTCGCCCTTTTCGAAGCTCAGCGTGATGATCTCGGCCTTATCGGGCGCCTGCTCGGGATCGACGGTGCGCTGGGCGACGTAGTCGGGGGCGGGGACCGCCGGGTCCTCCAGCACCATGCCCTCGGACGAGGTGTGCAGCAGGTTCGCATCGACCGAGAACGGCGCTTCGCCGCGCTTGTCCTTGGCGATGGGGATCTGGTGCTTTTCGGCATAGTCGAGCAGCGCGGTGCGCGAACGCAGATCCCATTCGCGCCACGGGGCGATGACCTTGAGATTGGGCGAGAGCGCGTTGGCGGTCAGCTCGAAGCGGACCTGGTCGTTGCCCTTGCCGGTCGCGCCATGGGCGATGGCGTCGGCGCCGGTCTCCTCGGCGATCTCGACGAGGTGCCTGGCGATGACCGGGCGGGCAATCGAGGTGCCGAGCAGATACTGGCCCTCGTAGAGCGCATTGGCGCGGAACATCGGGAAGACGAAATCGCGCACGAATTCCTCGCGCACGTCGACGATGCGGATGTCCTTGATGCCGAACATCTCGGCCTTCTTGCGGGCGGGCTCCAGTTCCTCGCCCTGGCCGAGGTCGGCCGTGAAGGTCACGATCTCGGCCTGGTAGTGCTCCTGCAGCCACTTCAGCATGATGGAAGTGTCGAGGCCGCCCGAATAGCTGAGGACGATCTTCTTGATGTCTTTGCTCATGATGTGCTCTCACGCGGGGCGCGCCCCGCGGCCCGTTCTCGTGTGCCGTCTGTGGTATCGCTGGGCCGCGAGGGGCCCGGAAAGTGGGCGGCACCCTATTCACAAGCCCATTCTCGTGCAATTGCTCGGCGACAGAATCTTGCCCCCGGCGCCACATGCCCCAGTTCATCCCCGATCCGGCCGTCATCATCGCCTTCTCGCTGGCCACCATCGTGCTCGCCATCACGCCGGGGCCGGACATGGCATTGCAGCTCAGCCGTGCGATCAATTACGGGCGGGCGCACGGGCTCGCGGCGATGGCCGGCGCGATGAGCGGCATCGTGGTGCATACGACGCTGGTCGCCTTCGGCATCTCGGTGCTGATCGTCGCGGCGCCGCCGCTGTTCCTTGCGCTGAAGATCGCTGGCGCAGTCTATCTGCTGTGGCTCGCCTGGCAGGCGGTGACGCAGGGCGGCGGGTTGCGCATCGCCGAGGCGTCGCGGCGGGCGCCCACCGTATGGCAGAGCTATATGACCGGGGTGGGCATCAACCTGCTCAACCCCAAGGTGGTGCTGTTCTTCATGACCTTCCTGCCGCAATTCGTCGATGCGCATGATCCGGCTGCCGTGGAGAAGCTGTTCTTTCTCGGGGCCGAGTTCATCGTCATCTCCATTCCGCTCGGCATCCTCACCGTGCTGGCTGCCAGCTGGCTGGCGGCGGCGTTCAGGCGCACGAAATGGGTGGAACGGGCGCTGAACTGGAGCTTTGCGGCCATCTTCACGGCATTCGCCGCGACCATCCTCACGGCGCAGGCGCGGCATTGACGCGCCCTCGCCCCGGCGCAGCAGCGGCGCCCATGCGCCACCCGAACAGGAGCGCCACCCGATGAACTATTCCCACGCCTTCCATGCCGGCAACCACGCCGATGTGCTCAAGCACATCGTGCTGACGCGGCTCGTCGCCTACTTGCAGAAGAAGGACGCGGCGTTCCGGGTGATCGACACCCATGCCGGCATCGGCCGCTACGACCTCACCGGCGAGATCGCCAAGCGTTCGCCCGAATTCGCCGACGGCATCGGCCGGCTGCTCGGGGCCCAGCTGCCCAACAAGGCGGCGCCGCTGGTCGCGCCCTATCTCGATGTCGTGCGCGCGCTCAACCCCGAGGGCGAGCTTGCCGTCTATCCCGGCTCGCCGCTGCTGGTGCGCCGGCTGCTGAGGCCGCAGGACCGGCTCTCGGCGCTGGAGCTGCACCCTGAATACGCCAAGCGTCTCGCAGTCCTGTTCGAGGGCGACGTGCAGGTGCGGGTGATCCATCTCGACGGCTGGCTGGCGCTCAACGCCCATGTGCCGCCCAAGGAGAAGCGCGGCCTCGTGCTCGTCGATCCGCCCTTCGAGGAAAAAGGCGAGTTCGACCGGCTGGTCGACGGGCTGGTGAAGGCGCACAAGAAGTTCGCGAGCGGGATCTATGCGCTGTGGTATCCGCTGAAGGAAGTGCGGGCGGTGCACGACTTCATCTCGGCGCTCCGCGCGACCGGCATCGAACGGATGCTGAGGGCCGAGGTGGCGATCCGCCCGTCCTCGAACCCGCCGCGGCTGTTCGGCTCGGGCATGATCCTCGTCAACCCGCCCTTCACGCTCGAAGGCGAGCTGCGCGTGCTGCTGCCCGCCCTCGCGCAGCTGCTCGGGGATCCCGGCGCGGGCCGCCACAAGCTCGAATGGATCCGCGCCGAGAACGACCGGGCGGCCTGAGCGCGCCGCCCGTCCGCCGGTTGCCGGATTACTTGCCCGCCAGATTACTTGCCCAGCGTCGAGGGCCAGCTGCCGTGCTGCTCACCCTCGCGGTCGGTCAGGATGAAGCCGTGCGCGCCGAAGAAGTCGCGCTGGCCCTGGGTGAGGTTGGCCGTCCCCTGCGCCTGCCGGTAGCTGTCGAAATAGGCGAGCGAGGCGGAAAGGCAGATCACCGGGAACTCGGCCAGCGCCGCGCCGGCCACCACTTTGCGCAGCGACCGGTTGGCCGTCTTCATGATCGCGACGAAGTCCGGCACCATCAAGAGGTTCACCGCCTCGCCCTTCGCATAGGCCGCCGACATCTGGTCGAGGAAGCGCGAGCGGATGATGCAGCCGGCGCGCCAGATCTTGGCGATGGTGGCGAGCGGCAGGTTCCAGCCGAACTCCTCGGAGGCCTTGGCCATCACGACGAACCCCTGCGCATAGGAGACGATCTTGCCCGCGAGCAGGGCCTGCTCGAGTTCTTCGAGCGACAGGTCGAGATGCCGCTCGGCCGGCTGGCCGTAGACCGCCTCGGCCGCGACGCGCTCGTCCTTGCGCGAAGAGATGGAGCGGGCGGCGACCGCGCCCTCGATGGCGGTGGCGGGCACGCCGAGCTGCTGGCCGGAAATGGCCGACCACGTGCCGGTGCCCTTCTGGCCGGCCTTGTCGAGGATCAGCTCGACCAGCGGCTTGCCGGTCTTGGGCTCGACGGCGTCGAGGACATGGCCGGTGATTTCGATCAGGTAGGAGTTGAGCGGCCCCTTGTCCCAGGCGCGGAACACTTCGGCGGCGGCGGCCGGCGCCATGCCCATGCCGTCGCGCATCACGCCATAGACCTCGGCGATCATCTGCATGTCGCCATATTCGATGCCGTTGTGGATCATCTTGACGAAGTGGCCGGCCCCGCCCTCGCCGAGATAGGCGCAGCAGGGCTCGCCGTCGAACTTGGCCGAGATCGCCTCGAGGATGGGCTGGGCGTTCTTCCACTGCTGCTCGGGACCGCCCACCATGATCGAGGGGCCGTGCCGCGCGCCTTCCTCGCCACCGGAGACGCCGATGCCGAGGAAACCGATGCCCTTCGACTTCAGATAGTCGTAGCGGCGCTGGCTGTCGGTGTAGAGCGAGTTGCCGCATTCGAGGATGGCGTCGCCCTCTTCGAGATGCGGCAGCAGCTGCTCGATCATGTCGTCGACCGGCTTGCCGGCCTTGACCATGATGATGATGGAGCGCGGGCGCTTCACCGCATTGATGAAGGCGACGAGGTCGGCCTCGGGCACCACCTTGTCGGCGAGGCCCTGTTCCTCGGCCATGGCGACGAAATCGTCGATGCGGGAGGCGGTGCGGTTGTGCACGGCGATGCGGTAGCCGTTCTCGGCAATGTTCAGGGCCAGGTTGGACCCCATGACCGCAAGCCCGATCAGGCCGATATCGGCAGACGCCATCATAAACTCCGCATGTTCTTGGCTTTCCTCGCGCGGCTTTTTGGCACGCGGGTGGGCCGAACGCTACCCCAAACGGCATCAGACTGAGGTGGCGCTTACCATCGGCGGACAGTTGCACTAGTGTCGGCGTCTTCAGGGAGGACTGCGAGACTTGACGAGCCTATCCATGTTCAGCCTGGCCGGGCGCCGGGCACTGGTCACCGGATCGAGCCGGGGCATCGGCTTCGGCATCGCCGAGGCGCTGAGCGCCGCCGGAGCCGAGATCATCCTCAACGGTCGCGACCAGGAGGCCTTGGGAGCGGCCGCCGAGCGGCTGGCCGCGACGGGCGCGAAGGTCAAGGCGCTGGCCTTCGACGTCACCAGCGAGGACAGCATCGAGGAAGCCGTCGGCTTTGCCGAAAAGGAGCTCGGGGCGATCGACATCCTCGTCAACAATGCCGGCATGCAGCACCGGGTGCCGCTCGAGGATTTCCCGCTCGACAGGTTCGAGCAGGTGATGGCGACCAACCTCACCTCGGTGTTCATGGTCGGGCGCGCGGTGGCGCGCGGCATGATCGCGCGCAAGCGCGGCCGCATCATCAATATCTGCTCGGTGATGAGCGCGCTGGCGCGGCCCTCGATCGCGCCCTATGCGGCGAGCAAGGCCGCCGTCGCCAACCTGACGCGCGGCATGGCGGTCGACTGGGCGAAATACGGCCTCAACGTCAACGGCATCGCACCGGGCTATATCCGCACCGAACTCAACGAGGCGCTGCTCAAGAACCAGGAGTTCAACAGCTGGGTGGAACAGCGCACCCCGATGGGCCGTTGGGGTGAACCCGGCGAGCTGGGCGGGGCCGCGGTTTTCCTCGCCTCCGATGCATCCTCTTTCGTGAATGGACACATCCTCTATGTCGACGGCGCCTTCACAGCCACAGTCTGAGCCCGCCCGCATCATCATCGCGATGGGGGTGTCTTCCTCGGGCAAGTCCGCCGTCGGGGCCGCGATCGCGCGCCGGCTGCATGCGCCCTTTCTCGATGGCGATCAGTATCATCCGCCGGCCAACAAGGAGAAGATGCGCTCGGGCGTGCCGCTGGTCGACGAAGATCGCTGGCCGTGGCTCGAGAACCTCGCCGTCGCGCTGCACGAGGCCGCCGAGCAGAAGGGCGTGGTGGTCGGCGCCTGTTCGGCGCTGAAACGCAGCTATCGCGACTTCATCACCGAAAAGGCCGGCGAGCCGGTGCTGTTCGTCTTCCTCGACGGCGATTTCGAGACCATCCGCAAGCGGATCGAAGCCCGCCAGCACGAGTTCATGAACCCCAATCTGCTGCAGAGCCAGTTCGATACGCTGGAGCGCCCGCAGCCGGACGAGAACGTGCTCTCCGTCGGGATCGAAGACCCGGTCGAAACCATCGCCGGCCGGGTGGTGAAGGAGCTCACCCACCTCAAGGTGTTCAAGCGCGGGCAATAGCGCCGGAGAGGCCGCGCCGTCCTCCCCTTGCAGTGGAGCTACCCGCTCAGCCCTCGGCCAGCGCGCGGGCGGAATCGTCCTCGGGTGCGTAGCCGATCCAGCGCTCGGCCTCTTCGAGATCCCATGCCATGCCGGCATTGGCCGACACGCCGTTGACGACGATGGCGGGGCCGGGCCAGCCCTCGGCCGGAGCAGTCAATGCCGCGAACATCAGGCTGAGGAAATCGCGGTTCGACAGCCACATGCGGTGGAACCAGGCGAGGTCGCGCGCCTCCTCCTCGGCGCTGAGGCCTTCCGGGCGGCCGGGCTGCAGATGGCGATAGGGGTGCATGGTGCGCGGATGGTTCTCGCCGGACTGGCACCAGCCGATGCGCGTGCTGACGCCGGTGATGCGGCCTGCGCTCGCTGCCGCGGCGGCGGCGACCGCGCGCTCGCCGAACAGCTTGCTCGCGCCATAGGCCGGGATCTTCACATAGCCCTCGCCGGGCACGAAGAACGCCGTGCCGGGCCGCGGCGGCGTGGTCATGCGCAGCTTGCCGTCGGGGGGCAGGTCGCCCTCCTTGTAGCCGCCCATCACATGGTTGGACGAGGCAAAGACGATGCGGCAGGGGCGGTCGCGTCCGGCCCGCGCGGCGAGGCCCATCGTCATGTCGATGGAGCCAACATTGTCCGTCCAGCTTGAAAAGGGCAGCGGGTCGGTGGCGCTGAAATGCACGATGGCATCGGCTTCGGCGACGGGGGCATGCCAGCGGGCGTCGAAGGCGTCGGTGAGATCGGCGACCACGCGGGTGAGCTTGCCCCGGTCGGTACCGGCAACGATATCGAGCCCGGTGACGCGGCTGCACCAGGGCGCCGTTTCGAGGGCGTCGGAAAGCTTGGTGCCGAGATTTCCCCCGGCGCCGGTGATCACTACGTGCATGGCGTCCTCCCGTCGGCGATTCTTCACCTGTTGCCGAACCCGCGTATAACACCAGCCGGCCAAACGCACACAGAGCGGAGTTGAACATGCAGATCGGGATCGTGGGCTTGGGGCGGATGGGCGGCAACATCGCGCGCCGGCTGATGCGGGCGGGCCATCATTGCGTCGTCTACGACATCGACCCGGCGGCGCGCGCGGAAGTGGCCGCCGACGGGGCACAGCCGGCGGAGTCGCTGGAAGGCCTCGTCGAGGCGTTGACCGACAGCCCGCGCGCCATCTGGGTCATGCTCCCCGCCGGCAAGGTCACCGAGGGGACGCTCGCGCATCTGGGCTCCTGCGTCGCCGTGGGCGATATCCTGATCGATGGCGGCAACACCTACTACAAGGACGATATCCGCCGGGCCGCCGAGTTCGGCCGCACCGGCATCCGCTATGTCGATGTCGGCACGTCCGGCGGCGTCTGGGGCCTCGAGCGCGGCTATTGCCTGATGATCGGCGGCGAGACGGAAGCGGTCGAGCATCTCGATCCGATCTTTGCCGCGCTGGCGCCGGGGATCGGCAGCATCGAGCGGACGCCGGGCCGCGAGGGGCGCGATCCGCGGGCCGAACAGGGCTACATCCATGCCGGCCCGGCCGGCGCGGGCCATTTCGTCAAGATGGTCCACAACGGCATCGAATACGGCATGATGCAGGCCTATGCCG
>VFQR01000590.1_pt1 | contig 44522 bp, 51 predicted proteins | sample 3512321 | NCBI WGS metagenome assembly VFQR01 (sample SAMN10412374, study PRJNA504923) | tailings metagenome | isolation source: Relicate 3 Philex TSF1 revegetated site | place: Philippines: Tuba, Benguet | collected 2017-08-29 | reverse complement strand
TCAGTGCCGTCGAGGGCGATCATCGTGCTGTCGATCTGCACCTGGTCGGTTGCGTCGAGACCGGAGAGCGCGTCGAAGATTTCCCCGTTGACGGCATCGACGGCCTTGCCGACGCCCTTGCCGAGATAGCGCTTCTTGTCGCCATCGCGCAGTTCCACCGCCTCGTGGGCGCCGGTGGAAGCGCCCGACGGAACGGCCGCCCGCCCCTTCGAACCGTCGTCGAGCAGCACGTCGACCTCCACCGTCGGATTGCCGCGGCTGTCGAGGATTTCGCGGGCGATGATGTCGACGATGGCGGTCATGGCGGCCTCTTTCGCTCTGACGGAAGGAATGGCGGCCTTCTACAGCATGGGGCGCGCCGTTCAAGGGTCGGAACGGCGGACAAGATGCCTGTTGCGACATGGCTCGGTACCCGATCTCGGGCTCAGCCACCGAGCAGGCGGACCATGGTCTCGAACTCCGCGTCATCCCGATAGTCGGGATCGCCCCAGCCTTCCACGTAACGCTCGAGAGCCGTCTGGCCGCCGAACCGTCGACCGGGATCGGCACCGGCGGCGAGAAGCCGTCGAACGGTCGCCTCGGATGGCAAGGCGAGGTGAAGGGGCGGACAGGCTGCGCACGGAGGATTTGGGTCGGCGTGATTGGCCAGGAGGAAGTCGATGAGCCCGCGGTCGCCCGCCTCACATGCCAGGGTCAGGGGCGTGTCTCCGCCGATCCCGTCTGAACCGGCAGGAACGAACCGGTTGATCTCGGCTCCCCCCGCCAGCAGCCAGCGCGCCGATGCCACCGGATCGAAGGCCACCAGCCCACGCATCGACAACCACATGAGTGGCGTCCAGCCCTGCGTGCTCGGCGCGTCGACCCACGCTCCCGCGGCCAGGGCCTCGACGATCACCGGGACGTCGCCATTGTAGGCCCCGACCAGCAGGCGGAAATCAATCGGGTCATCGATGCCGAAGCCGTTTGTCTCCCCCACGAGCTCTTGTCCTTCCTTCGCCTCGCTGCAGCACATTCACGCTTCTCGGCAGCACCGGACTCCCCATTCCGGCGCCCGGGATGCTATCACCCGCGCCATGAGGGTGCCGGCCATGAGTGTCCGCACTTCGTCGCCGGGTTCATCCCGGGGCACCCATGACGCAACACGACGACCAGGCGGCCGATATGTGGCGCCTGCAGACAGGGTTCATCGCCATGGCGGATCTGAAGCTTGGAAAAACCGTGGGCGTGCCAGCGTCGCCCGAAGAGGCCGAACTCGACCGGGTTCCCAATCCGCATGCCGACACCAACTACGTCGCGCGGTTCGTGGCACCCGAGTTCACCTCGCTCTGTCCGGTCACCGGGCAGCCGGATTTCGCCCATCTCGTCATCGACTATGTGCCTGGCGACTGGCTGGTGGAATCCAAGTCGCTGAAGCTCTACCTGTCGTCGTTCCGCAACCACGGCGCCTTCCACGAGGACTGCACCGTGGCGGTCGGCAAGCGGCTGCGCGACCTTCTGAGCCCCCGCTGGCTCAGGATCGGTGGCTATTGGTACCCGCGCGGCGGCATTCCCATCGACGTCTTCTGGCAGACGGGGGAGCCGCCGACCGGCGTCTGGATCCCTGACCAGGGTGTCGCCCCTTACCGCGGCCGGGGTTGAAGGTCGTCGGCCGGTCGGCAGGGTGGTCGCACTTGCTGACGCTAGGGAATTGAGTTTTCTGACGGATTGGGCAGGTGTGCGGGTGCGCCCGCACCCGCTTTTGATGGACGGCGGCCCGTCGAATCAGCGAAGGATTCGACGCCATGCTGAAGGCGAAACGCGACCTTGATGCCCCGGATGCGCCGGTGCGGCTCGACGGGCTCACCGACGAGACGCCCCAGCGCAGCATCGCGCGCCTGATGACCTGGGCCGGCATCGCGCTCTTCGCCGTCAGTGCCGCCCTTCTCGCAGCGCGCAGCGAGAGCGGTACGCAGCGGATCGCCAGACTGTTCACGCCGCCGACACCTCCTCCGGTCCAGCAGGCGCAGCGCGTCGAACCACCGCGCCCTGCGACCGATCCGATGCTCCTCTACGAAACCAGGCGCCTCGCTGAACAGCTTCGCGTGCTCGCGGCAGAACGAGAAGCGCTGGCGGAGAGGGTGGCGAGCATGGAACGCACCGTCGGCGACGTGACCGCGTCCATTCCGCGGGGAGAAGTCACCGGGCCATCGCCGCGACCGGCCGTTCGCGTCATTCCGACTGCCCCGCCCATCGCACCGGCCACGGCCGTGACTGCCGCTCCTTCCACCCCGGAGACGGCGGCATCCGCCGCCCCGACGACGGCACCCGTTCCGGTTCCCTCGCCCTCTGCACCGGCATCTTCAGCGCCCGCGTCGGGGTCAGCCTCCACACCTCCCGAGGCGCAGGAATCGACCACCATCCGGACCGAGTTCGGCGTCGATCTCGCCGGCGACCAGTCGATCGACGGCCTGCGCAGCCGCTGGCAGCAGTTGCGAGCCCAGCACGGACCCGTGCTCGAGGGACTGAGGCCGGTCATTGCGATCCAGGAGGGCGGCCGGTCCGGCACGGTGGAGCTGCGGCTTGTCGTCGGCCCGCTATCGAACGCCAATGCGGCCGCAAGGCTCTGTGCGACGCTTTCCATCGCCGGGGTGAATTGCAAAACATCCGTTTTCGACGGACAAAGACTGGCACTGCGCTAGTAGGCGCGGGCCACCGCCTCCTTTCGGGCCGGTGTGAGACTCATAACCACGAAGAGCAGGCACCGGCGTCGGCCGGGCAAGCCGCCGTCAGGGAGGAATGAGGCATGGCATCCAGGCCTTTCGCTTGGGAGAAGTCCTATCCGGCCGGAGTGCGGTGGGACACACCGATCAAGGTCACCACTCTCGGCAGCCTGGTCGACGAGGCCACTGACAGTTTCGCATCGCGTCCCGCCTTCGAGTTTCGCGACCGGATCATCTCCTATGCCGAGCTGGGCCAGCGCGTGCACCAGTTCGGCGCCGCCCTGCTGCGTGCCGGCCTCGGCGGCAAGGACACCGTCGGGCTCTATCTGCCCAACATGCCGACCCACCCGATCAGCTTCTTCGGTGCGGCGAAAGCCGGCGTCCGCCTCGTCCATCTGTCGCCGCTCGATGCTGAACGGGTGCTCGCCTACAAGCTCACGGATGCGGGCGCCCGCACCCTTGTCACCTCCAACATCGCGCCCCTGTTCGGCATGGCGCTCAAACTCTTCGAGCAGGGCCTCGTCGATCGCCTTATCGTTGCCGAGGACGCTGATTTCGGACCGTCCGGGCTCCCGACCCTGCCGATTCCCGACAAACCGGGGATCGTGACCTTCTCCACCTTCGTCGCTGGCGCCGAGCCGCCAACTTCCTGGCCCGAGGTGAAGCCGGAGGATGTTGCGCTGCTTCAGTACACCGGCGGGACGACCGGCATGCCGAAGGGTGCCATGCTGAGCCACAAGAACATCACCGCCGCTGTGTCGATCTACGACGCCTGGCAGGCCGCGCTGCCTTCCGGCGATCCGGCCAACGACAAGGTCATCCTTGTCCTGCCGCTCTTCCACATCTACGCGCTCACCAGCGTCATGCTCCGGCAGATCACGCGCGGCTCCTGCATGCTGCTGCGCATGCGGTTCGATCCGGACCAGACCTTCGACGATTTCGAAAAGCGCCGGGCGACCATCTTCCCGGGCGTGCCGACCATGTGGATCGCGCTGGTCAACCACCCCCGTTTCGCGACCGCTGACCTGTCTTCCCTGATCTATGCCGCTTCCGGCGGCGCCCCGCTGCCGGTGGAGATCGCGCGGCGCTTCGAGAACCGCGCCGGGTTCCGCCTGACGGGCGGCTGGGGCATGACGGAGACCTCGCCGTCCGGCACCAACGTGCCGAACTACGGAGCGCCGAAGCCTGGCACGATCGGCCTGCCCTTGCCCGGTCTCGAGATGGACATCTGCGCCCTCGACGATCCGCACCGTACCCTCGCCCCTGGCGAGATCGGCGAAATCCGCATCCGTGGTCCGAACGTCACGAGCGGCTACTGGAACAAGCCGGAGGAGACCAGGGCGTCCTATGCCGACGGATGGTTCCTGACCGGCGACATCGGCTACATGGACGAGGATGGCTTCTTCTTCATCGTCGACCGCAAGAAGGACATGATCATCTCGGGCGGATTCAACGTCTATCCGCAGATGATCGAGCAGGCGATCTACGAGCACCCCGCCGTGGCGGAAGTGATCGTTCTCGGGGTACCCGACAGCTACCGCGGCGAGGCGGCCAAGGCCTTCGTGACGCTGAAGGAAGGGGCCAGTGCCTTCTCCCTGGAGGATCTGCAGGCCTTCCTCAAGGACAAGGTCGGCCGGCACGAGATGCCGGTTGCTCTGGAGTTCCGCGACGCGCTGCCGAAGACGCCGGTCGGCAAGCTTTCCCGGGCAGAGCTCAGGAACGAGGTCAAGGCTTCCGGCTGATCAACCGCCCTCCTCCAGCAGCGCGCCTGCCCTGACGGCGGCGGGCTTGTAGGGGGCCAAAGGGCGTGCTGTCTGTCGCATCTGGAGCGAACGGCTCCGGGGAGTCGAACATGGCGACGTCGGGCGAGGCCAGGAGGGCCTATCTGCTGCTGCTCGCCATGCCGCTGTTCTTCTCGTCCAACCTGGTCATCGCCAGGGGTATGGGCGATGCGGTCCCCCCCTTCACCCTCGCCCTGCTTCGATGGAGTGTGGCGGTGGCAATCCTGATGCCGTTCGTCATCCACGGCCTCCGCCAGAACGGCGCGCGGATTCTCGCAAACTGGCGCCGAATCACGGTTCTCGGCTTTCTCGGCATGTGGATCTGTGGCGCCGGCGTCTACTGGGCGCTGGGCCTGACCACGGCGACGAACGGCACCCTGATCTACACGACCTCCCCGGTGCTGGTTCTGCTGATCGAACGCTTCCTATTCGGCAAGGCGCTCTCGCTGGCCCGGCTGGCCGGGGTGGTTCTTGCCATCACGGGCGTGGCGGTGATCGTGCTGAAGGGCGACCTGAGCGCCCTTTTTCGCCTCGACCTCAACCTCGGTGACCTCGGCATTGCCGCGGCCGCCATCGCCTGGGCCGCCTACTCGCTCATCCTCAGGAATGACGGGCTCGCCACGATCCCAACCCTGCCTCTGTTCGCGGCCATTGCCGCGGCGGGAGTCTTGACCCTCATTCCATTCTCGGCGGTCGAACTGGCGGTCATGGGCGGATGGCCAACCTCGCTCAGGCTCTGGATCGGCGTAGCCGCACTCGCTCTCTTCTCGGCCGTCGGCGCATTCTCGCTGTATCAGTATGGAGTGAAGGTGGTGGGGCCGGCGGTGACGTCCTGCTTTCTTTATCTGCTTCCGGTCTATGGGGTCGCCATGTCGGCGCTGTTCCTCGGTGAGGCCCTGCAAACCCATCATCTTGCAGGTATGGCGCTGGTGCTCGTCGGGCTGATCGCCGCAACCGCCCCGCCGGACATCGTCTCCGCATTGCGCCGCCGCCTCGCGTCCCGTTTCTCTGTCGGCGAAGGGGGACCTCCCCCCTCCCCAGCGCCCTAATTTGGGCTATAAGCCCGCCCAGTCTGGTCTCTTCTTCCCAACCCGTTCGATCCCTCGCAGAGCCCGCCCGACACTCTCCCCATGCCGTCTCGCCGCGACCTTCTTGTATCCTTACTGGCCGCGCCTGCGACGCTCGCGCTCGGCCGGGCGGCCTTCGCGCAGGCGACGCCGCTGCAGGCTGCTGCCGCCGCTGTCGCCGACGGCCAGGCGATCTCACGCGACGCGTTGATCGCGTTCGCGCGCGAGGTGTCGAAAAGCCCCTACCAGGCGCCGCGTGCCGATGTGCCGAGAGCCCTGGCGCAGTTGAACCTCGAACAGTACCGCCAGATCCGGATGAAGCCCGACCAGCGCGTCTGGGCCGGCGAGAACCGCGGTTTCGTTCTCGACCTGCTTCCGGCCGGCAACGTCTTCACCACACCCGTCACGATCCGAACCGTCGACGGCGGCATCATTCGCGACAAGCGCTTCTCCGCCGAGCAGTATGATTTCGGCAGCAACCCGCCGCTTGCAGCCGACACGACCGTTCCCTTCACCGGCTTTCGCACCTACGCTGCCCTGAACGGCCAGGCAGCGGCGGACGAGGCGCTGGTCTTCCAGGGCGCCAGCCTCTTCCGGGCGCTGGCGAAGGGGCAGGTGTTCGGGGTCATGGCCCGCGGCCTCATCCTCAATGTCGCCGAAGCCCAGGGTGAGGAGTTCCCCTCCTTCCGCGCCTTCTGGATCGAGCGACCGGGTGCGGGCGCTTCGAGCATCGTCGTCCATGCGCTGCTTGATTCCGACAGTGTCACGGGTCTCTACCGCTTCGCCGTCCGGCCCGGAGATTCCACCGTTTGCGATGTCGAAGTCACGCTGTTCCCGCGCGTCGACCTCCAGCACGTCGGCATCGCGCCGATGACCGCAAATTACCTGTTCGCGCCCAATGATCGCACCAATGTGGACGATGTCCGGGGCGGCGTTCACGACGCCCAGGGCTTGCAGGTTTGGAACGGCAACGGCGAGTGGATCTGGCGACCCGTGACCAATCCGGAGACCCTTCAGGTTTCCGCCTTCGTCGACCAGAACCCGCGCGGTTTCGGGCTTCTGCAGCGTGATCGCCGCTTCGAGGCGTTCAACGACCTCGACGCGCGCTTCGAGCGGCGGCCGAGCGTATGGATCGAACCGCTTGGCGAATGGGGCCAGGGGCAAGTGCAGCTCGTCGAGATTCCGGTCAACGACGAGATGAACCGCAACATCCTCGCCTACTGGCGGCCGCGCGTGCCGCTGGCGCGCGGTGGCGAGCACTTCTTCACTTACCGGATGCACTGGTGCTGGGCACCGCCCGAGAGGCCGCCCCTCGCCGCCGTCACCGCCACCCGAACGGGCCGCGCCCAGGGCGGCGGACGGCGTCGCAAGTTCCTCGTCGATTTCGCATCCGATGAATTCGCCGACCCGGCCAAGGTTGCCGGGCTCAAGGCGAGCCTGACTCATCAGCGCGGCCGGGTCGCGAATGTCGACGGCCGCCTCGTGCCGGACCTCAAGCTCTACCGCGTCGCATTCGATCTTGACCCCGAGGCCGCCAATCAGGTGGAACTGAGGCTCGTGCTGGAGCGCGAGGGACAGCCGCAAAGCGAGACATGGCTCTATCGATGGACGCCCTGACAGATCGGCCGGTGTCGCTGCCGCCCTTGCGCGAGCGACAGGCCATGCCGGGCCATGCGCCGCTCGCCATGCCGGCGCAGTCGCTGCGACGCTGGAGCCAAACCGAACGCCGGCCGCTGAAGGCGCCCGAACTGTGGCGCACGCCCCTGATATCGCGGCTGATCGCCTTCTGCGGCATGCTGGCGATCACCGCGGCCGGCAGCTGGCAGATGTACAAGGTGGTCGAGGCCGGCGGCGTGACCCTGCTCGAGTGGGCCTTCCTGGCCTTCTTCGTGGTCAATTTCTCCTGGATCGCGCTCGCCTTCACCACCGGGCTTCTCGGCCTTGGTCACCTCTTGCGCCACGGATTGAACCGGAAACCCGAGCTACCCGTCTCGCTGAGCGAGCGGACTGCGGTCGTCATGCCGATCTACAACGAGAGCCCGGCCCGCGTGTTTGGCACGGTCCAGGCGATCGCCGAGGACGTGGCGGCGACGGGCCACGGCGCCTCCTTCGACTTCTTCTTCCTGTCCGACACGACCGATCCCGACATCTGGATTGCCGAGGAGCGCGCCTTCCTGGCGCTGCGCGAGCGGCTGCCCGGAATGGCGATCCACTATCGGCACAGGCCGAAGAACACGGCGCGCAAGGCCGGCAATATCGCCGACTTCGTGACGCATTGGGGCGGCCACTACGCCCACATGATCGTGCTGGACGCCGACAGCCTGATGACCGGCGAGACGATCGTCGCACTGGCCGATGCCATGGAGCGCGATCCCGATGCGGGCATCATCCAGACGCTGCCGCGGCTGATCAACCGGAACACGCTGATCGCCCGGCTCCAGCAGTTCGCCGCCCGTGTCTATGGACCCGTCGTCGCCGCGGGCCTCGCGGTCTGGTCGGGCCGTGACGGCAACTACTGGGGCCACAACGCCATCATCCGCATGGAGGCCTTCGCGACATCCGCCGGCCTACCGGACCTTCCCGGCAAGCCCCCCTTCGGCGGGCACATCCTCAGCCACGATTTCGTCGAGGCCGGCCTCATCCGTCGCCGTGGCTATGCCGTCTACATGCTGACGCACCTGGACGGGTCCTACGAGGAGAGCCCTCCCTCCCTGATGGACCTCGCCATCCGTGACCGCCGCTGGTGCCAGGGCAACCTTCAGCACAGCCGGGTCATCGGCGCGAAGGGATTGCACTGGGCGACGCGGCAACACCTGGCCACCGGCATCATGAGCTATGTCTCGAGCCCGCTCTGGCTGATCCAGCTTCTCGTCGGCCTGGCGCTGGCCCTGCAGGCGGCGTTCATCCGCCCGGAATACTTCACGAACCAGTTCACCCTCTTTCCCGCCTGGCCGGTCTTCGACGCCGAACGCGCGCTCAACCTCTTCATCTTCACCATGGCGATCCTGCTGGCGCCCAAGATGTTCGGCTGGTTCGCGACGCTGGTGAACGGACCGGCGCGGCGAGGCTGCGGTGGGGCGATCATGCTGACCGTCTCGACCATCCTCGAGATCATCCTGTCGGCGCTGATCGCACCGGTCATGATGCTGATCCAGGCGAGTTCCGTGTCCTCGATCATCTCGGGACGTGACACCGGCTGGAAGACGCAGCGGCGCGACGACGGCTCGATCCCCTTCGGGGCCATCGTCCAGCGGCACTGGCGCCATACGGCCCTGGGCGTCGTCGCGGCTGTCGCAGCCTTCTCGATCTCTCCTTACATCTTCGCCTGGATGTCGCCGACGATCGTCGGTCTCTGGCTGGCGATCCCGACATCCTGGGCCTCCGCGTCGGCGAGCATCGGCTGGGGCATGCGGCGGTTGCGGCTCCTGCTCATTCCCGAGGAATCATCGCCGCCGCCCATCGCCGAGCGCGCCTATCTGCTGGGCAAGGAGTTCGAGGTGATGGCGCTGGAGGACCACAAGGCGCTCGATCTCGTGCATTCGGACCCCGGGTTCCGCGAGGTCCACCAGCACATCATCCAGGTGCCGCCGCCGCGGGTGCGCGGCAAGGTCGACACCGACCGGGTCATCGCCGAGGCCAAGCTGACCGATGCGCATTCCATCGAGGACGCCCGACAATGGCTGTCGAGCCGCGAGACCATTCTCGTGCTTCACGATCGCGCTCTGATCGCCCTCCTCGCCGCCCTGCCCCATGCGGTGACGGCCGAGGCCTGAAGGTTGCGCTGCACAAATTGACGGCAGTCAGGTCGCGATCGCCCAAAGCTGTCGCAGCGCACGGCATTCCCGGCCACCACGCGCGTCGGAGACTGCTGCGCTTTCCGGGATTTCCATGCGAGGGAGCGCACTGGCATTCCCTTTGCTAGATGCAAATCTCTACTTTGGCCGCCAATGACGCCGGCCCCTCGCAGCGCAGGGGAACGGATGTCACAGGACTTCAGCGCCGAACAGAAGCGCTATCTCGAAGGTTTCGTCGCAGGCGCCGCCGCGACACGGGTTGTCGGCGGTCCTGGCGTGGCCAGCGCCGAGCCGTCGGGGCCGGACGCACCGCATCTCAGGGCGCAGGACGCGCAGACCCGAGCTGGCGGCAAGCTTGCGGACCAGGAGAAGTGGAAGCGCGAGGAGCATCCCTTCGACGCCTATCACCGCCTGGCCCGCGAGGCGGCGACCGGCAAGCTGCCGGGACCGGCCGACAATTTCCGCTGGCGATATTTCGGCCTGTTCAACGTCGCTCCGGCGCAGGACAGCTTCATGCTGCGCATGCGCATCCCGAACGGCATCCTGAAGGCGCACCAGCTCGCGGGTTCCGCCGATCTCGCATCGCGCTATGGCGGCGGCTATGTCCATGTCACCACCCGCGCCAACCTCCAGATGCGGGAGATTCGCCCGGAGAACGCCAAGGCGCTACTCGAGGACCTCATGGATCTCGGGCTGGTGGCGAAGGGCTCTGGCGCCGACAACATCCGTAACGTCACGGGATCGCCGCTCGCGGGGATCGACGGCCAGGAACTCCTCGACACCCGTCCGCTTTGCCGCGACTGGCACTTCCACATCCGCAACGAGAGGGTGCGTTACGGGGTGCGGCGCAAGTTCAACGTTTCCTTCGATGGCGCAGGGGTCTCGCCGGCGCTCGAGGAAACCAACGACATCGGTTTCCAGGCCGTGCGGGTGCCGGATGGCGCCGGGGTCGATCCCGGCATCTGGCTGCGCATCGTCCTAGGGGGCATTTCCGGTCATCATGACCTTGCCCGCCCGACCGGCGCCTTTTGCCGCCCGGATGAGGCGACGGCGATTGCCGACGCGATCATCCGGGTGTTCATCGAGCATGGCGACCGGACCAATCGCAACCGCGCACGCCTGAAGTACGTCCTCGATGCCTGGGGTTTCGAGAAATTCCTGTCGGCCGTCGAGGACAAGCTGGATCGCAAGCTTGTCCGTATCGACGAGGTCCATGTCGCGCCTCGAGCACCGACGGACCGCTTTGCACACGTCGGGGTCCACAGGCAGAGGCAGGAGGGCCTCAACTGGATCGGCGTCGTTATGCCCGTCGGCAAACTGACGGCCGACCAGGCCAAGGGTCTTGCGGCCATCGCAAGCGACCTCGGCGATGGCAACGTGCGCCTGACGGTCTGGCAGAACCTGATCCTGTCGGGCATTGCCGATGCCGATGTGGCCGCCGCCGAGGACGCGGTTTCCAAGCTCGGGCTTTCGACAGCGATCACCCCGATCCGCGCGGGCCTCGTCGCCTGCACCGGCAATGTCGGCTGCAAGTTCGCCGCCGCCAATACCAAGCAGCACGCGATGGACATCGCTGGGCATGTGGAGGCGCGGGTCGCCATCGACGTTCCGGTCAACATCCACCTGACCGGGTGCCATCACTCCTGCGCCCAGCACTACATCGGCGACATCGGGCTGATCGGTGCGCGCGTTCCGGTCAACGAGGACGGCGACACGGTCGAGGGCTACGACGTGGCTGTCGGCGGCGGTTTCGCCGAAAATGCCCGGATCGGCCGGTATCTCTGGAAGGGCGTGAAGGCGAGTGACGCACCGCGCCACGTCGAAGCGCTGCTCAAGACCTATCTCGCCCATCGCACAAACCCGGACGAGACGTTCCAGGCGTTCACGCTGCGCCACGACACCGCGCGGCTCGAGACTCTCGTCGCACCGCATCTCTCGGCGATGAAGGAGGCCGCCGAATGACCATCCAGCCCCCGGGAGCCGCCTTCAACCTCATTCCGGAAAGCGCGCCGTTCTCCGCCGAGCAGCGCCAGTGGCTGTCGGGGTTTTTCGCAGCCGCGCTTGCCCCGCTCGTCCCGGCCGGCAGTGCCCTGCCGCTGCCGGCGGCAATACCCGCGGCACCCTCGCATGCCGCCTCCAACGACGACGCGCCCTGGCACGATCCGTCCATGGCCATTGCCGACCGCATGGCGCTGGCGGAGGGCCGTCCCATCGCTCCGCGCCTGATGGCGGCCATGGCCCAGCAGGACTGCGGCCAGTGCGGCTACAACTGCGCCGACTACGCCAATGCCCTGTCGTCCAAGGCGGAGACGCGGCTGAACCTCTGCGTGCCCGGCGGCAAGGACACCCTGCGGATGCTCAAGGCGTTGTCGCCGGAGATCGACGCGTCGCCGGCGACACCGGCCGTCATCGCCGCGGAACCGCAGGAGGCGCCGGCCGCCATCCCGGGGCGGTCGCGTGAGGCGCCGTTGGAGGCAATCTTCCTGTCCCGCCGCCGGCTCAACGCGCCTGGGTCGGAGAAAGAGACGGTCCACGTCGAGTTCGACCTCGCGGCCTGCGGTCTCGACTACGTGGTTGGTGACGCCTTCGGCATCTTTCCCACCAACGACCTCGGCCTTGTCGACCAGATCATCGCCATGCTCGGGGCGTCGCACATGACGGAGGTGCGCGGCCGCCCCCTTCGCCGGGTGCTGGCCGAGGAGGTGGCGCTGTCCCCTGCCCCCGACAGCCTCTTCGAACTCATCAGCTTCCTTACCGGTGGAACGCAAAGGGCCCGGGCGCGAGCGCTTGCGACCGGCGAGGATCCCGACGGCGATGCGGCGACGCTCGATGTGCTGGCGGTGCTGACGAAGTTCGCGGGCGTCCGGCCGCACCCGGAAGCCTTCGTCGAGGCGCTGGAGCCGCTGCAGCCACGGCTCTACTCCATCTCCTCGTCCATCAAGGCACATCCGGGCAAGGTCTCGCTGACCGTCGATGCTGTGCGCTACGTCGTCGGCAAGCGCCGCCGGCTCGGTGTCGCCTCGACCTTTCTCGCCGAACGCGCCACGCCCGGCATGCCGGTCCGTGTCTATGTCCAGCGTGCCCACGCCTTCGCGCTGCCCTCCGATCCGACCAGGCCCGTCATCATGGTCGGTCCCGGCACCGGGGTGGCGCCGTTCCGTGCCTTCCTTCAGGACCGCGCCGCCGACAAGGCCCCCGGACCGAACTGGCTCTTCTACGGGCACCAGCGGCAGGCGACAGACTTCTTCTACGCCGATGAGCTTGACGCGTTGAAGAGGTCCGGCGTGCTGACGCGCCTGTCGCTCGCCTGGTCGCGCGACGGTTCGGAGAAGATCTACGTCCAGGACCGCATGCGCGAGAACGGCGCCGAACTCTGGCGCTGGCTCTCCGATGGCGCGCATTTCTACATCTGTGGCGATGCAAAACGCATGGCGCGCGATGTGGAAGCCGCCCTCGTCGATGTCGTCGCCCTTCATGGCGGGAGATCCGCGGACGAGGCGGTGCGGTGGGTTCAGGACATGAAGAAGGCCGGCCGCTACCAGGCCGATGTCTACTGAGGGCCGGACCATGACGCACTTCGCACACCGCAGCCCCGAACCCCGTCGAGCCGCGCGCATGGCGCCGCTCGCCGTGCTTCCCGTGTTTCTCAAGCTGGCCGGGCGGCGCGTGGTCGTCGCGGGAGGCAACGAGGCAGCCGTCTGGAAAGCGGAGCTGCTGGCGGCGGCCGGTGCCCATGTCGACGTCATCGCCGACGATGCTTGCGACGAGATGCAGGAGCTCGCCGCAACTTCTCCGGGGGGCAGCATTTCGCTCCAAGACAGGGCCTGGCGACCGGACGACCTTCCCGGCGCAGCCTTCGCGATCGGCGCGATAGAGCAGGACGACGAGGCGAGAGCCTTCCGCGACGCCGCCCGCGTCGCCGGCGTTCCCGTGAACGTTATCGACAAGCCCGCCTTCTGCGACGTTCAGTTCGGCGGCATCGTCAATCGCTCCCCCCTCGTCATCGGCATCTCGACCGACGGCGCCGCGCCGGTCTTCGGTCAGGCCATCAGGGCCCGGATCGAGGCCCTGCTGCCTGCGGGACTTGCGATCTGGGCCGAGACGGCCCGCGCCTGGCGCCGGCGCGTGAATGCGCTGAACCTGCCGTTTCGTGCCCGTCGCCGCTTCTGGGAACTCTTTGCCTACCGGGCCCTTGCCGCACCGGACAAGGCGCCATCGACAACCCTCGCCGCCGAACTGGAGGCGGACGCGACCGACTCGGCCGCTGTTCTCGGTCGGCTGGTGCTGGTCGGAGCCGGTCCCGGTGATCCCGAGTTGCTCACGATGAAGGCTGTCCGCGCCTTGCAGTCCGCCGATGTCATCGTCCACGACGACCTGGTGCCGTCCGCGGTGCTGGACGTGGCGCGGCGCGAGGCGCACCGCATCTCGGCCGGCAAGCGGGGACGAGGCCCGTCCTGCCGGCAGGACGACATCAATGCCCTGGTCATCGATCTCGTCCGCAGCGGCAAGCACGTGGTGCGGCTGAAGGCCGGCGACCCCATGATCTTTGGAAGGGCCGGCGAAGAGATCGCCGCGGTGCGTGCGGCAGGTCTTGCCGTGGAGGTCGTGCCTGGAATCTCGGCCGCGCAGGGCGCGGCGGCTTCCACCCTCCTGTCCCTGACCCATCGCGACCATGCGCGGCGGCTGCAATATGTCACCGGCCACGGCAGCAACGGCCAACTGCCGGCAGACCTCTGCTGGCAGGCACTGACCGATCCCGCAGCCTCGACGGTGGTCTACATGCCGGGCGCGACCTGGAACGACATGGCGGACAGGCTTCAGGCGGAGGGGCTGGCCCCTCAGACGCCCGCGTTGGCCGTGATCAATGCGACGCGTACCGACGAGGAGCGCATTCCAGGGACCGTCGGGACTCTGGCGGCGACGCTCGCCACCCGCCGCTGGAGCGGCCCACTGCTCATCCTTTATGGCAGGGCCTTCGGCGGGACCGGGGCAGACGTCACGGCCCGCGCGACCAGTACGGCAGGCGAGCGGGCGGAAGTGCAGTCGCTTCCTTGACAATCGACGGGGGACCTGTCACATCGGCCCCAACCAGCCGGCGGCGACGCGGCGGGCGCAAGCTCGCTATTCCCAAGGCCCGGCCCCGATCTTACCGACCTTCCGCGAGGACTTGCCATGGCCAAGGCCGCCACCATCAAGATCAAGCTGATCTCGACCGCCGACACCGGCTACTTCTACACCGCGAAGAAGAACTCGCGGACCATGACCGACAAGCTGACCAAGAAGAAGTACGATCCGGTCGCTCGCAAGCACGTCGAGTTCAAGGAAGCCAAGATCAAGTAATTGATTTTGTTTTAAGTCCTTGATTTTGCTGATAAAAATGGCTCCGATTTCGGGGCCATTTTTTGTTTGGGGTCACGCCCGGGCAGCACTCGCGCGGGCCTTCATGTGGAGAATCTCCACCGGATTCCGCCATAAAGTTGCAATCGCTGGAAAACTCGCCTCATGCTTCGGCACCTAGGCGGGAGATTCGAATGCTTCTGGAGAAAAGGTCGAGGTTTTTTCTTCGATTCGAACTGACATTCCGCGGGCTGCGGGACAACGGCTTTGGGCTTCCCTTCATCAGCTCAGATGACACGCTGGATGTGCATAGCACTTTGCAGAAGTGCATCGCCTCCCAATCTGCCAACTTGATTCTGAAAGATCTCGATGTCGTTGATCTGACCCACCTGACAATATTCGAGGACCAGGGCCTAGCTGCGCTCTTGTTCCGTCGCCGCAACGCAGATGCTGCAGAGCAGATCTTCGACCACCGCGTCACTCGAGAGTTGCGCGCATCGGGTAAGCGCAGCGACGAGGATGTTGCAACGTCCGCTCACCTGTTCATCAAGCTTGCCCCTCAGGGCGGCAATACCCACGCGGCGGTCCTCGAAGAGGTTCCAGGCTTGGGCAGAACCTATATCGAAGGGGTGATCGGGAAGTGCCTCCGAGAGAGCCCATACAGCGTCAAGGACAGGCGCGGTCAACCAAAGGAGACTCGAACGGTTCTGGAGGTCAAGGGCATTCAGTCCGAGACGCTCGGAGAGGCGCTGAAAGAGGGCGCGATATCAATCGTGGAACTGGTTCGACCGGCAAAGGCCGAGGGCCTCGATGATCACGGCGACATCGCTCCCCGCGAGGAGCGTATGAAACTTGCAGTCAAGGTAACTCAGGGAGAGGGCCTTGGCATTATTCGCCGCATCAAAGCTTGGGCGACCAAGCATGATTGGAAAGAGGTCAGGGTTCAAATTCGCCTTCCTGAGGAACGATCTCGGGTGGTGAGCATTTCAAGAGAAATGGACGCGGCCGACGTGCTCTTTGTCAGGTCGGAACAGGTGTTCGTAAAGCGTGATTTGCCAACCTGCACCGACCAAATTAACATGCAACTCTTGGCTGAGGCGGCGAAAATGCTGAACCCATAGGCAGCAAGATGTGGCGCCTTATTTATCCCTTTGTCTATTTCCGGCTTCAGAATGAGGAGAAGCGTCGATTCGACGTGCTGCCTACCCTTGTCTTGGCTTCGATCATCACCGCTGGATTCAGCCTGTTACCGAATGCGGTCTTTTTCGAGCCAGACGGCTTCCTCGACAAGTGCCTCAATCTGACTTCGGCATTGACCGGTTTCTACATTGCCGCGCTGGTAGCGGCTGCCACGTTCTCGCACCCTGATCTCGACAAGGTCATCAAGTCCGGCCCGGTCGTTCTCATCACCAAAGGTGCAGACGGCCGAAAGATTCAAGAGGCTTTGACCCGACGCGAGTTCACTTGCGCAATCTTCGGGTACCTGGCCTTCGCTGCCATGCTCATTTCGCTCTGCGCGGCATTGGGGGTGGGGCTCAGCAAAGTGCGATGGGACGAGCTGCCGTGGCCAACTATTGGGGGTGTCGTTGCGTCGTCCTACCTTCCATGGGGCCGGGCCGCGGTTGTCTTCGTGTACTCAGTCGCGATCAGTCACCTGATCGTCGCGACCGCCCTAGGGCTTTGGTACCTCATGGATCGCCTCTACCGGCACGATCGAGAGATACTCACCAAGAAGCCTGATAGTCGCGCGGCCTGACCTCCCAAACGCAAAACCCGCCGCCACCCTTTCGGGCAGCGGCGGGATAATTGTGCAGGTAGTGCAGGTGCGGCGGTGACGGGGCCCCTAGCGGGGCGGTCAGTACTCCCAGACGCACGCGCGACGGAGCAACACAGCGCGAAACTTGAGCGTCCTAATCTCGGCCTCCACGAAGTAGATGACGCGGATCAGTTCGTCCGCGGAACCCACGACCGTCATCGCCGGTCCACCCGAGCGCAGCTTCACCACTGCACCGTCCTCGAAGTCCTGACTTTCCACTGCTCTCTCCCCTCAGCTAGTGCCAGACGACGAAGCCGATCGTCCGCACGAAGAACTGCTTGCCGTCCGCATCGACGGCCTCGAGCCGATCGATCACGTCGCGCTGCATGGTGACGTCGCCGGCCCGGTAGTCCTTCAGGGCGGCGATGACGTCGTCTCCTAGGTAGTCGGCGCCGGCCGCGCTCACGGCACGGCACATCACGACGACCCGCGCCTCGCGGAATCCGGTCGCGGCGTCCAGGCCGTAGGGCTCCCGCTCTGAGGTCTTCACGACCGTGAGGTTCGGGAGCTGCGCTTCCTGCGGCGGCCGGGAGTTGTAGATCCGGTTGGAGATCCGGCCGTAGACCGGCCCGGCGGCGATGAGCGCCTGGATTACTTTGGCGACGACGCTCACGGGACGATCCTTTGGCCGACCTGATCGGGCCAGCGCTTGAGCACGCGCGCCGTGATCCCCGCGGCCGAGACGGTGGTGAGCTGTGCGAAGCCGCCAACGATGTGGCAGGGCGGGAACCCGGCCGGCTGGATCACCCGCGCCCGCTGCGCCTCCAGGAGCTCGACGCCCTCAATGACGGGGTCGAAGGCATCGGATTGCAGGTCGATTCCCTTCGCCTTGAGCGCCGCCGAGACGCCGTCAAAGGGCGAGGCCCACAGCTTCCCGGAGTAGAACTGGACCGGCTCCGGGGTATCGCCGCGAAACGCGGCGCGGATGTCCGGCTTCCCGGAGAACTCGGAGATCCCTGCCACCATGACCTCGAAGGGAGCGTACCCCCGGCCGGCATCATGGCCATCGATGACCTTCTGCACGGCCTGCCGGAACCCGCTTGTGAGCGCATCGAAGGACGTGAAGGCGGTCCCGAGCATGGCGCGGAAGGCGGCCTCGATCTCGCCCTCTCCCCTGGTGACACAGACCGCGTTGACGTGAGGGAGAAGGCCGATTTTCGAACCGATGAAGACCAGCCGCCCCGTCGCCTCGAGGTAGGCCGCGTCCGTCAGGACATGCACCTCCCTGCCGCGGATGAACGCATTGATCGCCGTCATTGGCGGGCCTTTCGTCGTGAGGGAGGAAGAACGCGCCGCCGCCGGTGGCGCCATAGATCGGGGTCGAAGACTGCCGACGGCTCATGATCTGCATGGCGATGGCCGCGCCGCCGATGAGCACGGCGCCAGCGACCTTCATCCCCGTCGCCGTCGCCGCGGAGATGAGGCCGGCGCTGGCCATGGGGTTTGCGAACAGCAACGCGAGCGATGCGACCGTCGCTGCGATCTTGATCGCCGACTGCCCTCCCCGGCCGCCACGCGGCAGGTAGGTGACGACGAGCGTGTCCTCACTGGCCGGAAACGTCCGGTCATAGGTGCGATCACCGGCCTTCTTGTTCTTCTTGAACAGGACGGTCTCGTCGCTCGGGGCGAGCGGCGTCCAGGGCTTGTGAATCGAAATCAGGAACGGAACGTCGCGCCGCACGTGGCGGCGGGCGATTGTCGCGACCTTCCGCCGGCCGGGCGGCAGCGTGAGACGGGGCGCGCACTCGGCCCCGGTGACATCCTTGAAGACGAGAGTGGTCATTTTGGAACGTAGAACTCCGGCTTCCATCCGCGCATCTGGACCTGAGGCAACTCCTCTAGGCACACCCCGGCGGGCTCATCGACATGCAGGACCAGTGGCCCCGGGAGGATCAGGCAGACGCCGGCATGAACCGGCATTGAGGGCGCTGCCAGCTTGGCCATCAGGACGATCGCGCCATGCGTTGGCAGCGGCGATTGCTCCCATTGGCCACGGAGCGACGTCGGATCGACCATCCGGCCGAAGAGATCGCCTTGCACCTTCAACACCAGGCCCCAGCAATTTCCACGGAGTTCGGGGCGCCAATGCTGGCCGACGAGGCCGTTCACATACTTCGCGAGATCAGACGCCACGAAGGCCGCCGCCTGGTGCGAGCGTCTGCCCCATGGCGTAGTGGAGCGAACCTTCCCGGCGCACGGCCCGATTTGCGAGGCGCCCCTCGATAGCTTCGATGATCACGTCTACCGAGCCGTCCCCGTTTTCTTGTGTCTGGACTTGGGCGCCGGCGTAGTTGTGGACGTTGACCTGCACCTTGCCCCCACCGCCTCCGCCGAAAGCGGCCTGCGACAGGCCAGACATGGTGCGCATGGTCCGCTCGCTGTCGGATTGCGTGAGCACGCGCTCGCCCTGCTGCAACACCGCGCGGATTTCGCCAGCGCGAAGGCCGGAATGGTAGCGAGGCGCGGAATTCCACAGACCGGCCGGCGCGAGGCCAGAGACCTGGCCGCCGACGGTCCCGCCGCCGTGGAAGAGCGCGAATGGCGATAGGGTCGCACCGCCTCCGCCGCCGCCGAACAGCCCACCGAGGCCACCCAGGGCGCCGAAGCCCTGCGCTCCGGTGATGGACTGCGAAAGAACCATGGACAGGAGCGAGCCGAGGCCGGTGAAGACCGTCGAGAACTGCGACTGCGTCCCGGCCGCCACCTGGCCGAAGGCGCCGAGCATGAGCGGCTGCATCCCCTGCGCCGCCTGCCCCATACCCTGGACGATGGGCGCCGCGACCTGCTGCGGCTGGAAGAGGCCCATGAGGCCGCCAAGCGTCCCCTGCGGCGCGCCGGCGGGCGGAGCGAAGCCGAGCATCTGCGCGAAGGGCCCCTGCCCCGTGATCATCGCGCGGAGAGCCTGCGTCGAGAACGCCTTGAACACGTCGTTCAACGACCGGCCGTTGGCGATCATGTCGACGAGCTGATCTCCAGACCACTGGAGCGCATCCGAGAACCCCTTCTGCGCCTGCTCTGCCGCCTTGATCTGGTCCTTCAGGCGGCCGTGCTCCTCGGCCAGGCGTCCCACCGCGGAGCGCTGCTCATCGGTGAGGGTCTTGCCGTTCTTGCGCGCCTCGCTCTCGGCCCGGGCGATGGCGAGCGCCTTCTCGCGCTCCACCGTCGACGCGCCGACCGTCGAGAGCTCCGCCCGCGCGGTGGCGTTCGCCTTCTCCATGCTGTCGATCAGACGCTTGTAGGCGGTCGCCCATTCGTCTGTCGCCTTGGCGCCGGAGGACGAAGGGGTCGAGGATGCCGCGCGACGTCCTTCGGGTCCTCGCGGGTCGGGATCTGGCACGTCGGCGGAGAAGTATGTGGGAGAGAGCCGAGCCTCCCGATTGCCCAGGCCGCGGGCGCGTGCGGCCTCGCGGGCGCCCTCGTTGTCGATCTGCTCTTGGATGCGATCGGCCTGGCCGGTGGTGCCCCGCTGTAACCCACGGGCCGCACGCTCGCGCCCGGCCTGCGCCTGCCCCGGCGCATCATCAGGAGCCGGGTTGGTCGTGACCTGAATGCGGTTCACGCGCGCGGCGGCGCCTTGGAGCGCATTCGCTTGCACCGTGGCGTCGCGGAGGGTCTGCACCAGCCGACCGACCACGCCGATGAGCGCGGCGAACTGCTCCGCCGACCAGGCGGCACCGCTGCCGATGAGAAGGGCGAGGCGCGCGCATTCGTCGAGGATCGGGCGGAGGTTGTTGGACAGCTCCGTCCCTGCCGCGGCGAAGCGATCGCGGAGCCCCTCCCCCTGCCGGATGAGCTCGGGCGAGATCAGCGAGCCGTCGCGGAGGCCCGTCTGCTCGAGGCGCTGAACCTCCGCGAGGAACCCGGCGAAGGACGTCCGACCGAGCTGCACCTGATTGGCGAGGTTCCGCATGCCGAGCTTCTCGGCCATGTCGATCGCGGCGAGCTTTTGCCCGGCCGCTTCCATGTCGCGGAGGCCGATCAGGATGGCGCGGATGCGGGCCTCGGTCGTGGTTGCTGCATCGAACAGGCCGGGAGAGTTGGACAGACCGAAATCGTTGGTGCCGCGGAATCGCTCCTGAAGGAGGTCGCGGGCGCGATTGCTCCGGCCGCCCGCCCGATCGCCGTCAAAGGCGTCACGCGAGGCGCGCGCGAGGCCCGCCATGTCGTCCTGGAGATCCTTGACCTCGAGGCGGAAGGCGCGCGCCGCGACCGTAAAGGCCTGGAAATAGGTCGTGCCCACTCCGGAGGCGCGCGACTTCTCCGCGATCCGGTGGAACGCTTCCAGCTCTGCCGCGCCGGCGGCCGCGGCGATGGCGAAGCCGCCGATGGCCACCTGAAGGCCCGTGGACATGGTTTTCAGCGCGAGGAAGGCCCGCGCGAAGTTGGACGTCATGGCCGCGGCGGAATAGGCCGAGGTGCCTTCCAGGGCGCGGAACGTGCGCGTTCCGGCCTGCGCGATCTGCGAGAATTCGCGGGTCGCGAACGATCGCGTGTTGGCCAGTTCCGAGCGGAATCGGCTCGTGTCCGCGCTGAAGCGGGCGACAAGGGGACGACGGGCCATCAGTACTCCAGGAAGGCGTCTTCGGGCTTGAAGTCGGGGTTGCTGTAGATCGTGTCGATCAGCGGGCCGCACTCATCCGCCGCGCGCCCGAGGGCCATGGCGGTCGCCACCACAGGGTCAATCGCGTCGGACTTGCGCTTTGTCAGGAAGACCAGGCCGGTGTCGCCGACCAGCGGGATTGCCGAGGCGATCCCGTGCCGCAGCACCGGGTTTCCGCCGTGCCGGAACTTCTTGGCGATGATCGCCCGCCGCAGCGCGGAGTACATGGGCGACATCATCAGGCGTGTCGGCCGCACTCCGATGGCGGGATACCCGTCACCGTGAAGCCGCCCCATGATCCGCGTCGCATAGTGCGGGTCGAAGAGGATCTCCTGAGGGCTCCACCTGTCCGCCAGCTCGCGGATCTTGGCCTCGACGGTATCCTCAGGGATCACCGGCTCCGGCGTGCCGATGATGTGTCCCTGCGAAACCCACTCTCGCCATGGCTTGTCGGAATTTGCAGCGCGCTCTTGGGCCCGCACCTCGGGGAGGAAGGCCCATACCTTGGCGGTGAACGAGCCATCCTCGTGACGCCAGACGACCGAGATCCCGGTGAGGTCCTCCGTCTTCGACATGTCGACGCCGATCCAGCATGGAAGGCCTTCGAGCTCCTTCTCATCGATGGGGCCGCTGCCCTCATCATAGATTTCCATGTCGACGAAGCCGGCGACCGATCCGTCTCCCCACCTGTTGAGGTAGAGCTGCTCGAAGGCCTGCCGGGATGTCGGGATGTGTCGCGCCGCGGTGACCAGCTTGCGAAGGGCCCGGATGCTCGGGAAGCCATCCTTCAGACCCGGCATCGCCGCGTGCCAGGTCTTCTCGTCATCCCAGGGCGCCTTCCGGTCCGCCTCGAAGAGGATGGGCACGAACGACGGGTCCTTGATCTTCCCCGCGGCAACGTCGCTGGCGTATTTGTACTGGTCCCAGCAAATGCCGTTGGATCTGGCCCCGGCCGTGGTGATGATCACCCGCAGGCCGTCGTCGACCTTGCTGAGGCCGGTTTCGATGACGTCCCACAGCGCCGTGCCCCTCCAGACGTGGAGCTCGTCTAGGAGTGCGAAATTCGGGGTGCCGCCGTGCTGCCGATCCGCGTCGGCCGAGATGACCTCCAGGCGGGACTTCGACTTGAAGTGCCGGAGGTACTTCTTGGAATCGGAAATGTGGACGACGTCGGAAATGTACGGATCCATCCGCACGATGGACGCTGCCTCGTTGAAGGAGGTGGCGGCCTGCTTCTTGTCGACGGCCGCAGCGATCACCTGGCCGTATGGGGTTTGCTGAGGCCCGATCGCGTGCCCCAGCGACAGGATCGCTCCGAGGGTGGTTTTCCGCGACCCGCGCGGGAGGAGGATGAAGACGGTCTGCGCCAGGCGGCGCCCGTGCTCGTCCGAAGGACCGTAGATGGTCTGGATGATGCGCCGCTGGAAAGTCGACAGGACCAGGCGGTTACCTGGTGCAGTGCTCTTGGGATGGCGCAGCAAGTCGCAGAAGCCGAGCATCATCTTGGCCCGCCCGTGCGGGTCCGGAATGCGCCCTTTACCGAATGCCGAATGCACGGTGCTTGGCCGTCGCCTTGTCCGCCCCGGGCGCCTCGCGGCCGCTGAACATGCCCAGCCGCTTGCCGAACTGGATGACCCGCTGAGACGCCATCGCGCGGGGGCGCTGGCACGGATGCGGGCGCGTCACGCCGTCCTTGCCGGTGACGGTGAGCCCCTCGCGGGCGAGAATCTCGCCGAACTCCGCGAGCATGGCCAGCTCGCCGCAATAGGCGGCGATGAGGTCGGTATTCTCAGGGGTGAGGAGTCCGCGAGCCATCAGACCGGGCGCGAGCGTCTCCCATTGCGCCTTGGCGCGCGCGGAGAGATGAGCCGGCGCCGGCGGCACCTGCTTTTTCAGCTTCACGATCTTCGCGGTCATGCTGTGCGGGTCACCATCAGCTCGAGCGCGACGCGCCGGCCGACCTCGCGGACGCTTTCGATATTCCAGGTGACGCCTTCGAGCATCGCCCGATCCGTCACCAGGACGTCAGGCCGCCAGCGGATGAGGAGAAGGCCACGGCCGGCGGAGAAGGTCTGGCCGGATTGGAAGAACTCCTTTCCCGCCTCGGTGGTCAGTTTCGCGCGGACGGTGGCGACCGGAATCCAGGTTTCAACGGGCTCGCCGTGGTCGTTCACGTCTTCAGACGCGCGCTCCAGCGTCACGACGCGGTCGAGATCGCCGGCCCTCAATGGAGGGTCCTCGACATGGCGGCCTGTCGGCGCCGGGCGGCCCGGTTCGGTGAAGGCTGCATCGCGGCCGTCGCCTCAGCTTCGCGGGCAAGGAGCGCGGCGATGTAGAATTCGACACGCGCCATGACCAGCGCCATAGGCTCGCCTTCGTGCACCCCGAAGCGCTTCGTCACGCGGAACAGCCAGTAGAACGGATTGCGCATCTGGCCGAGCTCGGTACGGACGACGAACCTGATCGCGATCCGGTCGGCGGTCTCGTCGAGCGTGCTCATTCGGCGCTCCCTAGCAACTCGGCCATGCGCTCTTCGAAGGCGTCGGCCACGGCATCGTATGCGGCGAAGAAGAACGGGTGAGCGTCCATCTTGGCGGTCCCGTATTCCTGAAAGATCCCGTGGTAGGCGTCGTCCTCCGCGGCCCGAACCTCAACCGCGAGCGCATCGTCGACGCGCTGGACGGTGATGCTGTCAGCCAAGGCGCCGGTGTCGCGCGGGGCCGTCGCGCGGGCGATCGACGCCATGTCCTCGGCCGACCGGTGCAGCTCCTCGCGGATCTCAGCCTCCAGCTCTTCGGCCATGCCGTCGAACGGGTCGAAGCCGTCGACATCGACGCCCATGGTCAGAACCTCCAGACCTGGAACGGCGCGATGAGGTCGAGATAGCCGTGCGGCACTGCCTCGACATTCGCCGGCCCGACATAGGAGGCCTCGCGCGTCTGGTAGAGGCTCGCGAGATGCTGCAGGAGCGCGGTCTTCAGGGCCGCCGGTACATCCGCGGCGGCCCCGAAGCCGGCATCGAAGCGGACTTTCACCGCTTCCGGATGGTCCGCCGTCGACGGCCAGGGCGACGACAGCCGGGCCTCGACGAGCGCCCCTTCCATCGATCCGAGGCCGGAGATGCGAACGGACGAAAGGTCGAGCGTCTGCTCGTCCTCGTTCGCGTCGAGATAGACGATGCTGACGATCTCCAGGCACGGCGGGAGCGAGACTTCGATCGGGCCGCGTGGAAACCGGGCGAGCCGCAGCTCCCAGCGTTGCGTGAGCAGCTTCCGGCCGAGGAGGCTTTCGAGGTGCTCCGTCGCCGTGCCGATGAGCGCCGTGATCAGCGGATCGTCGATATCGTCGGTGACGTTGAGGTGCGCCTTCGCCTCCTGCAGCGTGACCGGATTGCCCGTCGGAGCGGTGACCTTGATCAGCATTTTCACTTTCCCGGGCGGATTTTTTTTCGGAGAGGTTCGCGCGACTGAGACAAGAGCGGTCCGGAGACCCCCTTCAGACTTTCGGGACCCCCCTACCCCTCATTGCGTCGCCACTGCGCTCGTTGACGTGCCGAGCGCGCGTTGTGGCAGGACTGGCAGAGGGCGCGGAGGTTGGACCGGACGAGCCGGAGCTCGGGCCTGAAGCGGACGGGCTGGATGTGGTCTGCATGCGAGGAGCGGGCGCCGCAGCCGACCGTCTCGCAGATCGGTTGCTCGGCAAGGACGCGGGCGCGCATCGCCTCCCATTCGCCATCGTACCCACGCTTGCGGGCCGAGGGCCTGAGGTCGGGCGCACGACTCCCCGCCCTGCATTGACAGCGCACGCCGTGAGGCACGACGCGACCGCAGGTGCAGAGACGGGGAGCGCGCATGGCGTTGACCGGATTGACGGCGGCGTTCCGAGCGCCTGAGGTGTCCCTACCCCACGGGGGGCCGATCCGGTCTCGGGGTAATCGGGAGGCGCCAAGTCCCCCCTAGTGTCCCCCTTCCGCGCCGGTGTTGCCCACCGGCGTGGTCTCGTCAGGCCACCGGGCGCGAGTGCGCGTGGCCGAGGATGGCGACGGCGGCGATCGGGCTGTTGCCGGAGTTGGCCGCGGCCGGCGTGATGGTCAGGCGCGTGTAGCGCTTGTGCCCGATGTAGCCGAGCTTGCGGGTCTCTCCGTCGTCGCTGAAGACGAAGCCGGCCGCCGACTCGGTGCCGATCAGGTGCTCGTCAGCGACCGCCGTGAAGTTGGCACCGGACTCGTCGCTCTCCTCCAGGAGCACCGTATAGGTGGCGTCCGCATCGGAGAGCGTGCCCGTGACGATGCCGTAGGTGAGGCCCTCGAAGCCGAGGCCGTCGATCACGGCGCCGACCAGCGGCGTGGTGCCGAGGTCCGTGTTGGCCGCCGGCGCGATGACCGGGCGGATGGCGATGTTGTTGGCGAAGTCGCGCATGGGATCACCCTCCTCAGGACGTGGCGCACTTGATGAACTTGACGGCCTCGGCCATCACGACACCGCCGCCGACGCGCCGGCGCGCGTGGAAGCGCACCAGGCCCTTGGTGGCCATGGTGTAGGGGTCGCGCATGATGGACAGCGAGGTCCGGTCGTAGATGCGATAGGCGGCGTTGAAGTCGCCGAACGCGATCGGGGTCGTTCCCGTGTCGACATTGTCCATGTCGGGCGCCTCGACGACGGGTCGACCGAGGAGGGTTTCCGGCTGGCCGGCGGCAAGCGAGGGTTGCCAGAGATAGCCCTGTGACGTGTCCTTCAGCTTGCGGATGGCCGCGAGCGTCGCACCGTTCATCATCCAGACGCCGCGGGTCCGGTAGTAGGCCGGCATCGAATAGACGAACGTGGTGAGCAGGTCCGCCGGCGCCGAGCCGAGCGTCGAGGCGTTGCCGGTGGGCGTGTAGGCGATGCCCGCAGCTTTCATCAGGCCGAGCGGCTTCTTGTCCCCGTTGCCATTCAGGAAAACGTCTCCTTCCTGCCGGCCGAATTCCTCGGCCAGGTCAGACGCGACCTCGGCCTCGACGTTGATCGCCGCGTCCTCCAGAAGGCGGATCGAGACGTCCACATAGCAGGCCGATTCGTGGATCGGGATTTCAACCTGGCCATACGCCGACCCGGTCTCCGTCGTCTCCTCGTTCTCGCCGACCCAGCGGGCCGTCGGCCGAGCGGTGCGCTTCGGCAGGATGACGGAGCCGGAGCCTGTCGAGCCGACCCGGGCGGCCTGGCGCATGGGCGAGATCTCGACGAGACCCTTCAGGATCTCCGTCGACATCTCCGCCGGCGCGAGATAGCCGCCGGCCGTGTCGTCGGACACGCGGAGGGACTTCACCTCGTCCGCCTGGAGCGACTCGGGGCCGCGACGCAGGAAGCCGGAGAAGGCCTTGCGCTCCTCGCTCGGTTCGTCCTTGTCCTTGGTCTGGACGTTGGGCCGGGCCAGCTTCAGCTCGAGGTCGTCGGCGCGCTTCTTCTGCGAAGCGAGCGCGGTCTTCGTCTCGCCGAGGTCCTTCTCGAGAGCGGTCTTCGTCTCGGTGAAGGTCGTGGTCAGCTCGTCGAGCTTCTTCACGACCACCGAAACCGGATCGTCGTCGTCGCCCTTGATTTCGATGGCGCCGGGCGGCAGCGCGCGGAGGTGCTTGGTCATCTAGTTGCTCCTGATGCGCTGAATCGCGCGGTCGAGTGCTTCGGCAAGACGGATGGCCGTCATTGCCGACTTGGCGGATGTCACCCTGGCGCCAGGATGGGCCGGGACGCTGACGAGACTTATTTCGAGGAGGTCGACGGCCTTGATGGTGCGGCCGCTCGGCCGGCGCGGTTCGGACTTCAGCGTCCGGAAGCCGATGGACAGGCCGCCGACGGCGCCGGCGGAGACCAGGGCGCGAAGCTCGCGGGCCAACGGTACGTCGTCGACCAGGAGGCGGCCCTTCACCTCCAGGCCCTGCGTCGTCTCCTTGACGTCCGACCAGACGCCTACGGGCGCCTTGTCGTCGTGGAAGGCGAGCATCGGGAGCGGCGCCTTGGCGCCCTCGAAGGCGCCCGGAAGGATGACGTCGCCCACCCGATCCGCGGAGCCGAACGGCCAGGCGATGCCGGTGACGCTGCCGGCCTCGTCGATCGTGAGCGCGGCCTTCAGCTCCAGCGAGACGCGGTCAGTCATCGAGGGACGCCTTCTCACGCGGCTCGTCCTGCCTCGCCCGCTCCGGCGGATTGGGGTCGAGGTAGGGCTGCACGAATTCCGCGTTCCGCCGAGCGACATCGGCGGCGACATCGGCGGTGCTTTTCCCGAAGTTCCGCTGAGAGAGGGCTTCGAGCACGACCTCCTTCAGCACGTCGTGGCTGATCGCTTCGAGGCGCGGTTTGGCAACGCCCTCATCGGTCTTGATGCCCACGGAAGCGCAAGCCGACAAAGCCTTCAGGTCGAAAATGTCGAGCCGCGCCATGAGCCCGATCACGCCCGCGGCGTTGAGCTGCTCGCACAGGCGGATCAGCTCGCCGGTGGTGAACCGGACATAGACGCCGGGCTGACCGGGGAATGAGACCGAGAACGGCGGACGCTCCGGCACCACGTAGCCATCATCTTCACTGAGCATTGCTCGGCTCCTTGTCGGGATCGGCGCCGGCGGGCGCCATGTTGACGGGCGTGCGGAGAACGTCTCCGCCCTCGACCGGCGGGCGGTTGTCGGCGGAGCGGGCCTCGTTCGCGAGCAACCACGGGCCGCCGACGGCCTTGGTGAAGGCCTCCATCCGGGTCTTCAGATCGGCGCGAGCGAGGTCATCCGTCGCGAATTCGATGAAGTGCGACCGCCGCTCGTCGTCGTTCAGGAAAACGATCTCCAGGGCGCCTTCGAGCCGCTTCAGGATCGGGTGAAGGGCGAGCGTCAGGAATTCGCGGAGGCTGTTCTCCGCGTTGCCGTATGTCGCCTGCGTCATCTCCCCGAGCATGGACGGCGGGACGCGGAAGGCGCGGCAGATATCGAGGATGGCCAGCCGCCAGATCTCCACCGTCTGGAGGTCGACCGATGAGAACTGCGTCGCTGTGAACTTCGCGCCGACCGGGAGGCGCAGCACGCTGCCAGGCGCCCGCTTGTCATTCATGCCGTCGAGGGTCTTCTGGAAATTGTCACGGACCTTCGCGTCGACGGTCCCCGGGATCTCGACTACGCCCGACGGCCGCGCGCCGCCTCGGAACAGGCCCGACATGTAATCGGTCATGCCGTGCAAGAGGCCGATGGAATGGCGGGCCGGATGCACCAGGCCGCGGCCGTTGGCGATCGTGAGGTGCACGACGTCGCGCCGCGAGTAGATCCGCTCGCCGGTCTTGGTGCGGAGCTTGTAGACCGGCTCCTGGCCGACCTCCGCCTCGACGGTCATGCTCTTGCGCGGGACGCTGTACAGCTCCTTCACTGCGTCCTGGACGCGCGCCGCAACCGCGAAGCCGTGCCCGAACACGATCGCATCCGTCACCAGGGCCTCGAAAACCTCCGGCGCGGTCAGCCATGGCGCTGGGCGGTCGTGAAGGAGATCGTAGCGGGGATCATCAATGGCGCGATCCTTCGAGCCATCCGTCCCTCGCTTATGCAGGTGGCACGGCAGCGCCGCGACCGTCTCTGCGAGGAGCCGCGTCGCGCCCTGGACGGCCGGCACGTCGAGCGCGCGCTCTCCGGAGATCGGCAAGCCAGGCCGGATCGGCGCGGCGCCGAAGAGGGCGAGCAGCTCCTCGTCCGGCGCGGCGAGCGTCGCGGCCTTCTCGTCGGTGGCGATCTTGCGGGGTTTGGCCATCTGGCACCGGGCAAAGAAAAACCCCGCGCGGCGGTGCCGGGCGGGGCTCGAATTGATTGGACGGGTCGGGGCGGACTGCCGTCCCTGACGAAGAATCTATGCCTTACATTCCCGCCCGATCAAGCCATGTAACAATTCCGGTAAATCACCGAGGATTTTCGTCCGCGATTTCAGAACGTTCGCGCTCGAGGAAATGCCCAATCGCTCGCGTGCCAATGAGGCGAGCGGGTTATGCGGCGCGGCAGAAAACGCGCTTGGCCGACTGCGAATAGCAGAGCCGCTCCATATCGGCCCGAATGCTGTCCATCAGCTTGAGCGCCCGGCCGTCCTCCGCCCCGCCGTGCTCCAGGTCTTGCGCGAGAACGACGCGCAGCACGCCGGCCTTCGCATCGATGTCGGCTGCGCTCTCCGCAGGTGCGGCGATCACCGCCGCAGTGGCGCGCGCCTCCAGGGCGAACAGACGCGAGGCGAAATCGTCGTCCTCCTCACGGTCGAGGAACGTCGCGGACGTGGCGAAGAACGCGGCGACGCATTCCCGTATCCGCTCGAAGTCGTGCACGGCGCGCGCGAGGGCGCTGTGCGGAGCGGACGGATTCAGGGTATGGGCAGAAATAGCCATGACAGGATCTCCAGAGGATCGGTTGTGGTCAGGCCGGGCGAGCGGTTGCCGCCGCTCGTTCGGCCGTTCGAATCTTGCGTGAGCCGGGACTCGCGGTCAAGCCGCCTTGGCCAGGCCCGCCTCCAGCGTCGCCACATCGCGGCGGAACCGAGCTTCGTCCTCGCGCATCCAGTCGATCATGCGGAGGATCTTCCTCGATCCCTCCGGCTGGTAGTCGCGGAGCAATGCGATCTTCTGTTCATTCGTCGTCATGGTCATCTCCTGAGGTTGCCGCGGCCCCCCTTGCCTCTCGGCAGGGGCCGCTTCGGTAGGGTCTTGCTCATTCACCGTATGAAACGGCCGAAGGCCGGCTTCCCGACCTCGCGGCTTCCGCTGGTCTGGAGCGCTGCACGCTCCGTCCCGATCGGCTTCCTCTGAGACCCGTGAGACAGGTGTGTCCGAGGAGGATTGAGCACTATGTAGGTGGATGGACACACCCGTCTCACGCTGCCTGCGATACCAGGTCGCCCGGCTCACGCCCGCGGCCTTCCATGGCTTGGAGGTCGTCAGTCGATCGGCAAGCCATCGCTCCCGCGGTTGCCGGCCGCGCTCGGCTCGCTTCCTCTCTCGGTCCCGCTTCTTCAGCTCCTCCGCCTTCCGGGCGCCTCGCGCGGTGCGGCCCTCGTCCATCGCGTCGATGGTGCGTAGGTCGAGGTTCTCCCGCTCAACGGTCGAGAGCTGCACGGCCTCGCCGCACTTTGCGCCGGAGAGCCTGTGCCCAGGGTGGCGGGACTGCCAGCGCTTCGCGGCGGTCACCGCCTGTTCGATCGCGGCCTCGTCCAGCTCGTCAGGCCGGAAGCCGCAGGCGAACGCGGCCTGCGTCAGCGACGTGCTGTCCAGGCCATGCCAGCGAACGAACGGCGCCCGACGGCTCTTGGTCGGCAACTTGCCCGGCTCCGCGACTGCGAGCGTGGCGGAGAGGACGAAGAGCCACGGCTCCGCCGGCAGGAACTGGCCGTCGCTCCGCCGCCATGTCGCGAGCCGCTTCAGCTCGCCCAGGCGGATAGCGCCCCATCGCCGCGCAGAGAGGCGCGACGCGGGGAACTTGTGCACCGTCGCGGGCTCCGGTACTTTCTCCGAAGCGTTGACCAACGCGACATCCCAAGCGGCGCTGCTTCCTACCCGGAGCGGCGCCGTTTCCCTTTCAAGCGGCATGACGCGCCTCCCTCGCCAGGATCGCGTCCTTCGCGTCCTTCGCGCTGGCGAAGCTCCCGAGGGAGCGGAGGGCGCCCTCTCGGTCATCCCAGGCGAAGCTGAGGAACTGCCGGCCGCGCCGCTCTACGCGACCGATCCGGCGGGTGCCGTCATAGACGTCACCGGCCCCGATCATGCCGCCGCCCGCGGCGCTTCCGCCGCGGCCTCCGCCTCGCGAGTGACGCGAAGGGCCTTCACCTCGTTGCTGATGAACCCCACCAGGCGCGCGCGCCGCTTGCCGCGCAACACCGGCTGGAGCGCGACCGATGCCACCACCGCGGCGACCTCCGGCGGGAAGGCCGCGAGTAGTCCCACCACGCGGTGCAGCTCCTCGCCAAGGATCGCGATGTCGTCATGGATGTGCTGTTGATCCGCGGGGACTTCGGCCATCACGCGGCCCTCCCCTCAACAGTCGACTGACGCGCATCCAGCCACGCCTTGATGTCGGACTCCCGCCATCCGACAAGCCGCTCGGTGAGCTTCACCGGGGCCGGGAACGTGCCGGCCTTCACCTTCCGCCAGATGGTCGTGTCGCTGAGTCCAGCAATCCGGATCGTCTCCGGCTTTCGCAATATCCTGTCCGTCATGACGTCGCCTCCTTTCAGGCGACGCCATAGCTACCCACGAATATTCGCGCCGTAGAGGGTGGATTTTTTCGGCAGTTCGCGAAATCACCCCCCACGGCGCCGTTGCACGAAATCGCGGACAGTGTCAGGCGACGGTGGCTCCAAGCCGATGAGGACATGGCATTCTGCCACAAGCCTCTGAAAAGGACCGGTGCGACCCGTGCCGATCCTCTTGCCGGCACCCTCATAGATGCCAGCGATGTCGCTCCAGTATCGTGAGGCAAGGGTGCCGTGTCCGGTGGCGGCATCACGCTTGGCCGCATCTCGAAGCGCGGGGATGCGGCGGCGGACCTCCGCGAGGTCGAGAGGATCGGTTGCCATCTTGAATAGGGTCGAATCCTTGCGGACTGCCTCTATGTCTCTGAGGGCGCGCTCCAGCCTTTCCAGGCGTCGAGCGGCCTCAGCCTCGCTGATGGAGATCCTGCGAAGGTCTTGGCTCACCCACTGCCGCGCAACCGCTTGCCACAGGTCTTGCCGAACGCGTTCTAAGGCCGCCGGTGGAGCACCTATGGCCGCGACGACGCGGTCCCATTTTTCCGGGTCGACTTTTGGGGGCCCCCTCATTTCCGGCCCCCGATCTTGACGACGTTGGTGGGGGGCTCTTCACCGCTGAGAACCCGCGTGATCTCTGAATCCAGCGCCTCCAGGGCCCGCCGCTTCTGAGGCATGTAGTCGTGCTGCGAATAGGTCGAGCCGGTGACGGTCGCCCGCGTGGTCGACGCATGGTTGAGAATGTAGGCGACCGTCATCCGGTCGATCTCAAGCCGCTCAAGGATTGTCGCCGCGGTCCGCCTCAGGTCGTGTGCGGTCGCCGGTGACTTGAGCACCGGCCGAAGCCGCTCGAAGGCCTTCGCGAGATCCTGAGACGTCGGCACCTTGCCGCGCGGCGTTGCTATCATCGGGCCCGTCTTGGTCCCCTCACACAGACGCGCGACGATCTCTCGGGCGTTGCCGACCAGCGGGATCGAATGAGGCCGCTTGTTCTTCGTTCGCTCCGGCGGGAGTGTCCATATCGACTTGGCAAGGTCGACCTCCTCCCGTCGGATGCCGGCGCACTCTCCCGGCCGTTGGCCTGTGAGCAGGATCAGCCGCACCGCATCTCGATAACCTGCCCCCGCACCGTCTGCTGCGTGCCAGAGGGCTTTGATCTCGTCTTCGTCGAGGAAGCGCTCCTTGGGCACCTCGATCGTGCGCTTCTTGAGCCCCCGTACAGGGTTGTCCGGCACCAGGCCTTCCGACACTGCCCAAGAATACACGGACGAGAGGACGTTCATCACCCGGTTCGCGACCGTCGGCGCCCGCTTCGCGATGTCGTCGAGCAAGACGCCGACCTCGGGCCTGGAGACCTCACCGGCCCGACGCTCGCCCATCTTCGGGATCACGTCTTTCTGGAGGAGCTGCAGATATTCATCGGCCGATCGCAGCTTCGCCCTGGCGTAGTTCTCCATGAACCGATCGATGAGCCCCTCAACGGTCAGAGCGTCCCGGCGCGTCTTCTCCTCGAGCACAGGATCGCCACCGTCCTGCACCCGCTGCCGCAGCCTCCAGGCCTTCTCCCGCGCATCCCGAAGCGACCAGGCCGGGTAGTCTCCGATCGTGTAGCGCTTCTGCTTGGTGCTTCCCTTCGGCCGGTAGACGAAGGACCACGATCGGGTCTCGCCGCTCACCCGAAGGCAGAGCCCCCTCGCCTTCGCGTCATAGACGATGGCTCGCTTGTTGCCCTCGGACTTGAGGCTCTTCACCTCTATGTCAGTCAGCGCGCGTGCAGCCAAAAGTGAACTCCGCTCTTCGGCCCGGATCACGCCGGGGTCACAGAAAAACGGTACTGTATGAAATTTCGCGAAACAAGCTGAAAGGCATTTATACCGACAATTTCAATTGCATGTGCCTTTCACGTCGCGTCATATCGTTTCACAAAAACCCGCTCGGAACTCTGCCAAGATCAAGTGATCCGGCCATCGGCATAGCCGATGTTTGTCAGACGGCCCCTTCGGGGGCCGTTTTTCGTTCGGGGGTGGTCAGTCCGTCTGCCGCGCGCGGTGTTTGCCAAAGGCGATGAACAGACCCCAGGCTAACCCTCCCCCGACCACGACGAGGGTCGCCACGATCTTCTGACGCCGCTTGGTGCCCTGTTCGGATGGTGCGTCGCCCTGTGGCTTCTGCTCATTCATGCCTCATCCTCCTGCCCCATCACATTGCAGCACGGGGGGACGACAGACCAGTCGATGCAGGACAAGGTGGCCGGTCGGGCCAACGGCGATACGGAGAGGCCATCCGCGCCGAACCCGACCGGCCGACCCTACGGACCCAGGAGATGCGGCGGACCTGAGCAGTCGTAGGGGCACGTGACCGGACCTACGCAGATCATGAAAGTCATGATCATGATCCGATCGCCGGGGACCCTAGATGAGCACACTGCTCGCTTCAATGAAGACAGTCGTCGCCGTCGCGTAAACTGCGCCTTAACCTAAAGCAGCAGGGTTGATCGACGTGGTAAACGCGGGAGCGGCTCAGGCTGCGTCGAGGACGACGCGGTTACGACCGTCACGCTTGGCCCGATACAGGGCCTGGTCGGCCCGCTTCAGAATGGCGTCTGCGTCGGTGTCGCTCGCCTGGCGCTGGGCCATGCCGATGGAGACGGTGACGTCGATGGCGCGCGCACCCTTGTGAATGGCGAAGGGATCGCTCGCCACGCGGTTGCGGATGCGCTCCGCGACGATGGAGGCAACGCCCGCGTCCGTGTCCGGCATGACGACGACGAACTCCTCGCCACCCAGGCGGCAGACGAGATCGATGCCACGCACGCTCTTGCGCAGGCGCTGGGCGAATTCGCGCAGCACCTCGTCGCCAGCGTCGTGACCCCAGGTGTCGTTGACGGCCTTGAAGTAGTCGATGTCGAGCACCAGGACGGCCAGCGGCTTGCCGCGCATGGAGGCCTGGTCGACGAGTGTGCCGAGATGGCTCTCCATGTAGCGACGGTTGTGAAGTCCTGTGAGTCCATCGGTGATGGCCATTTCCATGGACTGCTGGACGTTGTCGCGGAGCCGCTCGGTGTAGCGCTTCTTGCGGATCTGCGTGCGGACACGGGCGGCCATCTCGTTCCGGTCGATGGGGCGGACGAGGTAGTCGTTGGCGCCGATGTCGAGGCTGCGCAACAGCCGCGCCTCGTCTTCGGGTTCGGCGACCACGAGGATCGGAAGCCCGCGGGTGCGGTCGAGAGAGCGGATCTGCGAGCAGAGACGCAGCGGATCGAACTCCGACAGCCCGAGCGAGATCATCACGAGGTCGTAGTCGTTCTCCGCAGCCTTGAAGAGGGCCTCCTGCGGCCGCGACTCGACCTCGACCTGATGCTGGTTGCGCAGGGCCTGGACGATCCTCTCGTGCGAAGAGGCACGATCGTCGACCACGAGGATGCGGCCATTGAGGCCCGATTCGGCGACGGCCTCCGTCAGCGGATCGCGCATGCCGATCTCGCGCGAGGTGACGGCACGCATGCGCAGTTCGTCCTGCACCATCTTCAGGCGCACCAGAGAGCGCACGCGGGTGATCAGCGCGAGGTCGTTGACCGGCTTGGTCAGGAAGTCGTCGGCGCCTGCCTCAAGGCCCTTCACGCGATCGGCGGTCTGGTCGAGGGCCGTGACCATGATGACGGGCACATGATGGGTCGCCGGATTGGCCTTGAGGCGACGGCAGGTCTCGAAGCCGTCCATGCCGGGCATCATCACGTCGAGCAGGACGATGTCACACTGTCCGCGCTCGCAGATCGACAACGCCTCCAGGCCGGAATGCGCCGTGACCACATCGAAATATTCCGCGGAAAGCCGCGCCTCCAGCAGCTTCACATTGGCAAGGATGTCGTCGACGACGAGAACGCGCGCAGTCATCTTGACCCTATCCCCTTCACGCCGCGCCCAGGAAGTGCCGGACGGTCTCGATGAACTTCATCACCGAAATGGGCTTCGACAGGTAGGCCTCGCAGCCACCTGACCTGATCCGTTCCTCGTCGCCCTTCATGGCGAAGGCGGTGACGGCGATCACCGGAATGTGGCGGATCGTCTCGTCTTCCTTGATCCAGCGGGTCACGTCGAGACCCGACACCTCGGGCAGCTGGATGTCCATGAGGATGAGGTCGGGATGATGCTCGCGCGCCAGCGCCAGCGCCTCGGTGCCGTTGCGCGTCTGGATCGTCCGATAGCCATTGGCCTCGAGGAGATCATGGAAGAGCTTCATGTTGAGCTCGTTGTCTTCCACGATCATGACGGTCTTGGACATTGCTGACTCACGGTTCCGGGCCAGCACGAGATGGTTGCCGGACATTGACGCATAGCCCACAAGCTAGTCGCAAATCCTTTCAAAAGGACAAACCATGACGTTGCGTCCGCATGAACGGGACAGGAGCGCAGCCGAGGCCGTCGCCGTCAGCGCCCTCTCCTTCCTTGCCGCCGATGACGAGCGTCTCGGACGCTTTGCCGCGCTTGCGGGAATCGACCTCGGCTCGATCCGCGAAATCGCGGGTCAACCGGGCTTCCTGACGGCGGTCATGGACCACGTCATGTCCGACGAGCCCTTGCTCCTCGCATTCGCCGCGAGCGAGGGTATCCGGCCCGAGGAAGTCGTACGGGCCGCGCGGACCCTCGGCGCTGGGCCATGGGAACGTGATACAGCCTGATGACAAGCCACCCCTTGAGGTGCGTGCGCATCGCGCCCACTCTGCCCCCATGGCCCTCGTCGCCTTCTGCCGGGACTGTCTTGCCGAAGCGCCGCCCGGCGCCCCGCGCTGCCATGCCTGCGGCTCGCCGCGCATCGCCCGCAATCCGGAGCTTGCAGGGCTTTCGATCGCCCATATCGACTGCGACGCCTTCTACGCGGCGGTGGAGAAGCGCGACAATCCACAGCTTGTCGACCAGCCGGTCATCATCGGGGGTGGAAAGCGCGGTGTGGTCTCGACCTGCTGCTACGTGGCGCGCATCCACGGCGTTCGCTCGGCGATGCCGATGTTCAAGGCGCTGAAGCTCTGCCCCGAGGCCATCGTCATCAAGCCCGACATGGAGAAATATGTCCGTGTCGGCCGGCAGGTGAGAGCCGCCATGCGGGACCTGACCCCGCTGGTTGAACCGCTGTCCATCGACGAGGCCTTCCTCGACCTGACCGGAACCGAGCGACTGCATGGCGCTCCCCCCGCCGTCGTGCTCGCCCGTTTCGCCCGGCATATCGAGCACGACATCGGCATCACCGTCTCGGTCGGGCTCTCCCACAACAAGTTTCTCGCCAAGATCGCCTCGGACCTCGACAAGCCCCGCGGCTTTGCCGCCATCGGTCATGCCGAGACTCTGGATTTTCTTGCGGGAAAGCCTGTCTCGCTGATCTGGGGCGTCGGCAAGGCCCTTCAGGAGGCCCTGGAGCGTGATGGGCTGAGGCTGATCGCCGACCTTCGCCGCGTCGACGAGGGCGAGTTGATGCGCCGCTACGGTGCCATGGGCCTGAGGCTCGCGCGGCTCAGCCGCGGCATCGACGACCGCCGCGTCACGCCGGACTCCGAGGTGAAGTCGATCTCGGCGGAAACGACCTTCGACATCGACATCCGGGATGCCCGCACGCTGGAGAAGAAACTCTTCCAGCTCAGCGAAAAGGTCTCCGCCAGGGCCAAGGCGCAGGGTTTCGCCGGCTCGACCGTGACGCTGAAGCTGAAGACCGCCGACTTCAGAATCCGGACGCGCTCGCGTGGCCTGCCCTCGCCCACGGTCCTCGCCGCAAGGATCTTCGAGACCGGCCGCGACATGCTGATGAAGGAGGCCGACGGAACCGCCTACAGGCTCATCGGCATTGGTCTCTCCGATCTCGCCGACCTCGACAAGGCCGACCCGGCCGATCTGGTGGACACATCGATCGCGCGGACGGTGAAGGTGGAAGGCGCCGTCGATGCGCTGCGCGCGCGTTTCGGCAAGGCCGCAGTCGTCAAGGGCATCACCTTCGACGACTGATCGTGCCTCTCAATTGCGCGTGCAGGGGCTCTCGGTCTGCCATTCGAGGCTCGTCAGGTCGCCGCGGAGAGAGAACTCGCTGTAGTTGATGACGAGTTGCCGCGAGACGCCGTTTTCGTAGAGCTCGAAGGCGATGGAATAGAGCGGGCTGGGGCTGTCGCGCCCGGCTTCGAAGTAGCTGATCGTCACCGGCCACCGCGCCAGCGCCGCCAGCTTCGGATCGCGGGCCGGACCCTCTGTTTCTCCGGTGCCTGGCGCGATACGCCGGCCGATGACCGCGGTGGCATTGTAGAGCTTCTCCCCGGTCTCGGCGCCGTCATAGACCTTCACCTCGAGGATGTTGCGGCCCTCGCGGGCCGCTTCGACGATGCGGATCAGGTGCTCGGTCGGGAAGATCGTCGTCCGGTCGATCTGACTGTTGACCTCGCGCGGCCGGCGCACGGCCAGCTGGACCGCGTCCGGGCCGCGTGTCGCGCTGCCCTCGGTCTCAAGATGGGGCTGACCATTCTGCGTCGACCGGGACATGAACCGGAAGCCGCTGCCGTCGCCTTCCTCGAAATGCGAGGTGCGCAGGTCCATCACCACGCTGTTACCGTTCATCGCCATCTGAACCACCTGCCGGAAGGTGGTGGTGAACCCCTCGCACCGGTTGCCCGAGGTTTCGAACAGGATCCGCCCTCTGACCTGGTCGATGCCGCGTGCCGGGCGACGCCCGTCCAGCCGCAGATCGTAGACCGCGCGGTGTGGCGCCAGAACGGGAGCGGAGGCCGCCTGGACCTGGGCCGCCGCGATGTCCGGCACCGACACCAGAAAGCCGAGGGTAGCCGCCATGGCGGCACTGCGGACATGATGCATCAACAAGGGCTCCAGGGCTCTGTATCGCCGGAAGAGGGTTCGTGGCGACGCATTGGCCACCATAGAGAGCCCCCGACATGGCGACAACGCGGCATGGATGTGTCGCTTTGCACGAGCTTGCCGCCGAAGCCGCGTTGGGGCAGGTTCCGCGGCGCTTCCTTCTCCCAAAGGCCGAGGTCCCCGATGTCCGTCATTGCCGCCCGTCTCGCCGAACTCGGCATCGTCCTTCCCAATCCCGTCGCTCCCGTCGCCAACTACGTGCCCTTCGTGCGCAGCGGCGCGCTGCTGATCGTCTCCGGCCAGATTTCTCTGGGCCCGGATGGCCTCATCGCCGGCAAGCTCGGGGGCGGGATCTCCATCGAGGACGGTCAGAAGGCGGCACGCATCTGCGGCCTCAACGTGCTGGCGCACATCCAGGCGGCCGTCGGCAATCTCGACAACGTCATCCGCATCGTGCGCCTCGGCGGCTTCATCAACTGCACGCCGGATTTCGCCGACGGGCCGAAGGTGATGAACGGCGCCTCGGACCTGATGGTCGAGGTATTCGGCGACAAGGGCCGCCACGCCCGCTCGACGATCGGCGTCGCCGCCCTGCCCGCGAACGCCGCGGTCGAGGTCGAGGCCATGGTCGAGATCGCCTGAATGTCCGCGCGGACTGACCTCGGCTGGCTGACGGCGCGGCCCATTGCCCATCGGGGGCTGCATGGCCTCGCACCGGGCGTCGTCGAGAACTGTCCGCGCGCCTTCGAGGCGGCGATCGCCGGCAACTACGCCATCGAATGCGACGTGCAACCGACGGCGGATGGCGAGGCGATCGTCTTCCACGACGCAACTCTCGACCGGCTCACAACTGCGTCGGGCCGCGTCGATGAACAGACCGCGGCGTCGCTGAAGGCCACCGCCTTCCGGACGACCGATGATCGCATGATCACCCTGCCCGAGCTCTTTGCTCAGGTCGCGGGACGAGTGCCGCTCGTCGTCGAGATCAAGTCGGAATTTGACGGAAAGCTCGAACTGACCCGCCGGGTTGCTGCGCTTGCCGCAGGCTATCGGGGGCCGCTGGCGCTGATGTCGTTCGATCCCGGGCCGATATCCTGGCTCAGGAACAACGCACCCGGCCTCGTCAGGGGCATCGTCGCCGAATCGCATTATGCGGGCGCGCACTGGGCGCGCCTTCCCGACCGCCTGCGGACCGACCTCGCCTCGCTCGGCCATCTCGATCGTACCGATCCTCACTTCCTGTCCTGGCGCGTCGCCGATCTGCCGAATGCCGTCACCGACCAATTCCGCAGCACGCTCGGGCGGCCGGTCATCTGCTGGACGGTGCGCACCGATGACGAGCGTGTGATCGGCGCCCGCCACGCCGATCAGGTGACCTTCGAGGGCTATCTCGCCTAGACTGGCGACGATGAATTCGCCGTCGTTCACGATCCGCGTCGCCACCCGCATCGCCGACATTCCCGCCGCAGAATGGAACGCCTGCGCCGCAGGCGACGAGGGGCATGTCGACCCCTTTCTGGACCATGCCTTCTTCCTCAGCCTGGAGGAGTCGCGATCGGCCGTGCGCGAGACAGGCTGGCTCGGCCATCATCTGCTTCTCGAGCGCGCCGGGCGGATCGAGGCAATCCTTCCCTGCTATCTCAAGAGCCATTCGCGCGGCGAATATGTCTTCGACGCCGGCTGGGCCGAGGCCTATGAGCGCGCCGGAGGCCGCTACTATCCCAAGCTCCAGGCAAGCGTCCCCTTCACGCCAGCCACGGGCCGGCGCCTGCTGGTCCGCGCCGGACCGCAGGCAGATGTCGCCCGGGCGGCACTGGTGCAGGGGGCAGCGCAGGTCACCGTTGAGGCGGGAGTATCGTCGCTTCACGTCACCTTCTGTCGCGAAGACGAATGGGACCTCATGGCTGCCGGTGGCTTCCTGCAACGGACGGATACCCAGTTCCATTTCGTCAACGAGGGGTACCGGCAGTTCGAGGACTTTCTCGCCGCCCTCTCCTCCCGCAAGCGCAAGGTGATCCGACGGGAACGGCGCGAGGCGCTGGAGGGGCGTGGAATCACCATCCGGTGGCTCACGGGAAGCGACCTCACCGAGGACGTCTGGGATCGCTTCTTCGCGTTCTACATGGACACCGGCTCGCGGAAATGGGGGCGCCCCTATCTCACGCGGCAGTTCTATTCGCTCATCGGCGAGCGGATGGCCGACCGCATCCTGCTGGTGATGGCCGAGCGCGAGGGCCGCTACATCGCCGGAGCCATCAACTTCATCGGCAAGGACGTTCTCTATGGCCGCCACTGGGGCGCCGTCGAGGAGCATCCCTTCCTGCATTTCGAGGTCTGCTACTATCAGGCGATCGACTTTGCCATCCGACATGGACTCGGGCGGGTCGAGGCCGGCGCGCAGGGCGAACACAAGCTGGCCCGCGGGTATCGTCCCGTCACCACGCGTTCCGCGCATTTCATCGCTGACCGGGGCCTGCGCCGGGCGGTGGACGACTATCTCACGCGTGAGAGGGCCTATATCGCCGAGGCGATCGACGAACTCGGAAGCCTCACGCCGTTCCGCCGCGGCGAGGCGGAGATCGACGGCTAGGCAAACTAGAGATCGAAGCCCGACAGACCCTCGGCGATGCCACCGACGACGTTGGCAGCTCCCGAGACGACCGAGCCTGCGACGTCGGCGGCGCCGGACGCGACTGATCCGGCCACTTCCACGGTTCCCGAGGCGATCGTGCCCGCCGTCTCGATCGCTCCCGAGGCTATGGAGCCTGCGGTCTCGAAGGCCCCGGACGTGATGCTGCCGGCTGTCTCCGTGACGGTCGACGCAGCCGAAGCCGTGGCACGCCCGACCGAGGAGACCGCGCTACCGACGACGTCGAAGAGCGTGCCGGCGACGTCGCCCAGGTCCAGCCAGCTGCCTGAGTCGGCCTGCTGCCTGCGCTGCTCTTCCTCCTGCGCCTTCTGTGCGGCCTCGGCGGCCTCGGCAGCTGAAGTCGGATCGATAGCCATGCTGGTCTCCCGGATCGAACCTTCTGGCGGCCGAAGGCCACCGCAACGGTCGCATCCTCCCCGGCGTTCGTTTCCATTGCATGGCGTCCGCTGCCCGGTATTGCGGCCAGCGGACACGAACCGCCCGATGAACGGGACGTAAACGCCGCGATATGCCGGGTTCAGATTGAGCGGAGCAGGATGCGTATCGAACCGGTTCACACGGTTTCGCAAGGTCCAACCAAGGAGATGATCCCATGATGCATCGTCGCTCGTTCTTCGCCGCCCTCGGTGCCGGTGTCGCCGCTACCGCCCTCGCCGCCGCTGCCGCCCAGGCCGCCCCGATCGCCGAGATCGCAGACTCGCTGCCGGCCGGCGCCGAGACGGCCGCGACCCCCGCCGCTGGCGCCCCGGTCGAGATGCGCGGCCGCGTCCGTCGTCGCACCCGCCGCGTCGTTCGCCGCAGCCGTCGCCGCGTCCGCCGTGTTGTGCGTCGCGCCCGCCGCCGCGCCTGATCATCTCCCGTCCGCCCGGCGACATGACCTCCATCGCCGGGCGGCGTCTTTCAGAAACAGTGCGGATTCACGATGACCCATGAAGCGACTTGACGTCGCGTCACCGCGCATCCGAGACTTGTTGAAGATGCGCCAGACCACAATGCTAGGAGGACTTTCAATGCTTCAGCGTCGTACCTTCGTCACCGCCGTCGTGGGCGGCATTGCCGCCGTCGCGGCAGCTGGATCGGCCCAGGCCGCTCCCGCCACGGCCACGGCTCCCGTTGCCCCCGCTGCTCCCGCCGCCCAGCCGACGGAAATGCAGTACTACATCGTCCGCCGCCGTCGGTACTGGTACCGTCCGCGCCGCCGCGTGTTCTTCATCCGCCGTCGCTTCTACCGTCGGCGCTACTACTGGTGATCGGCCGCGGCGCTTGACGCCGCGCCCCGTCATTGCGACACCCTCGCGGAGCCTTTCGCGAGGGTGTTTTCATGTCTGTCGTTGCCTACGATCCCAACAACGTCTTCGCCAAGATCCTGCGCGGGGAAATGCCGGCCCAGAAGGTCTATGAGACCGACAAGGTGCTGGCCTTCATGGACATCATGCCGCGTGCCGACGGCCACGTGCTGGTGATCCCGAAAGCCGCCGCCCGCAACATCCTCGACATCCACCCCGACGATCTGGCTGAGCTCGCCAGGGCGACCCAGTTCGTCGCCAAGGGCGTGCTGAAGGCCATGGGCGCCGACGGCCTCACGATCCAGCAGTTCAACGAGAGCGCCGGCGGACAGGTGGTGTTCCACATCCACGTTCACGTGCTGCCGCGCTGGTCCGGCGTCGCGCTGCGGCCCCATACCGGCGCAATGGAGAACCCTGACGTTCTCGCCAAGCACGCAGCGACAATTCGCGCCGCGATCGAGGCGATGAGCGCCGGCGGCTGACTACTTCAGCCCCAGCCAGAAGGCTCCGCCGACAATGACCGCTTCGGCGGCGAGGACGCCGAAGAGCACCGACCGCCGCGCGGCCCAATAGATGCCCACGCCGAGCACGAAGGCCGCGACCCGCCAGCCGAGCGGCATGGTCGCCAGTGCACCGCCGGGGAAGAAGGCGAGCTTGGCCACGACCGCGGCCAGCGTTGCCGTGGCAACCGCACGAACCCAGATCAGGATTTCGGAGGTTTCGTCGAGGCCCCGCCCGACCACGAGGGCGAGCCAGCGCCAGATTTCGCTCGGCAGGAATCCGACGAGAATCAGTGCGATGTAGGGGGTCAGGTCGGATCCCACAAAGGTCATGGCGCTGCCCTCGCACGCGCGATTCGGGCCACGGCATAGGCTGCGGTCCCGCCGCCGAGGCCGGCATAGAGCAGTTCCAGCCCATCACCGCCAAGCGCGCCGACGAGAAGGCCGAAGAAGCCGGCGACGATGGCGAGCCGGTCGGACAGCATGCGGGCCGTGGTGAACAGTGACAGCAGGAAGAAGATCGGAGTCAGGAAGAGCAGGCCGGCCGCGAAGGCATGGGGAATGACCCCGGCGAGGCCATAGCCGACCGCGGTCGCCGTGGTCGCCGACGCCAGCAGGCCGGTGCCAAGGCCGAGGAAGAAGGGAACGCGCCCCTCGCCATCGATCTTCGGCAGCAGGCGCAGGCCTTCCACCCACATGGAGATCGCCACGAGGTGCGCACAGAGGATGGCGGTCACGGGATGGCGATTCTGTAGCCTGAGATAGGGCAGCAGAGAGACGACCATGGGCAGGAGACGCACCGAGGACAGGCCGACCGTCAGGCCGACCGCGAGCCACGACGCGCCGGACCCGAGCCCGCCGACGAGGATCAGATGCGCCGGACCGGCCCAGATGAGCACGGTGGCCAGCATCGCCCAGAGCAGCGGCATTCCGTAGTCCGCGCAGACCGAACCGATCCCGATGAAGGTCGCGGCCAGGATGACCGCCGGCAGGGCGGCAGCCGCGCGCAGGCCGCGCCGGTAGTGGGCGGCCCGAGAAAGCTGTTGGAAGGGGGTCTCGCGCTCATCCATGGCTGGAGGATCAGTCCGCCAGCCGTGGCATCAAGGCAATGAGCGATCCTGCATGCGGGGCATTCGATGCGCTGAAAGACAGAGCCCGACCTGGTGGTGACACCGGGCCGGGCTCGATCAGGGGCTCGAGGGTCGTCAGTCCGCCTTCAGGGGAACCTTGGGCACAGATCCGGAGGGCCGCTTCGGCTCAACCGGCGCCGAGCCTCCGCCGCCGCCCGAGCCGCCCTTGGGCTTTCGCTTGCCGCCTGAGGGCGGCGCCTTCTTCGCTGCGGCGCGCTTGGCGATGCGCCGCACGTCGGGGGCCACGGGCTCGGGCTTCGGCGTGACCGGTCCCGCGGGATAGTCGAAACCGAGGGTCGGGAAGCCCTCCTCGTCCTTCGAGACGATGACGCGGACATGTCCGCCGTTCTTCAGACGGCCAAAGAGCAGGTCCTCCGCCAGCGGCTTCTTCACATACTCCTGGATGACGCGCGCCATGGGACGGGCGCCCATCTGCTCGTCATAGCCGCGCTCGATCAGCCAGTCCTTGGCGTCGGGCGACAGCTCGATGGTGACCTGGCGGTCTGCGAGCTGGGCCTCGAGCTGCAGGATGAACTTCTCGACGACGTTGCCGATCACCTCGGTCGAGAGATGGCCGAAGGCGATGACCGCATCGAGGCGGTTGCGGAATTCCGGCGAGAAGAGGCGGTTGATGGCCTCGGCGTCGTCTCCCGTCCTCTTGTTGCGGGTGAAACCGATCGCCGGCTTGGCAAGATCCGACGCGCCCGCATTGGTGGTCATGATCAGGATCACGTTGCGGAAGTCGACCTGCTTGCCGTTGTGGTCGGTCAGCTTCCCGTGGTCCATGATCTGCAGGA
>VFQR01000589.1_pt1 | contig 44574 bp, 38 predicted proteins | sample 3512321 | NCBI WGS metagenome assembly VFQR01 (sample SAMN10412374, study PRJNA504923) | tailings metagenome | isolation source: Relicate 3 Philex TSF1 revegetated site | place: Philippines: Tuba, Benguet | collected 2017-08-29 | reverse complement strand
CATCCTTCGCAATACGAGCCAGACGGCGAAGCTCCACCGCCGAATAGTCGTCCCGCAACTTCACCGCTGATCCCATCGCCGAATCTCCTTTGGCAACAGAGAATCACACGGCGCAAACGCCTCAAATTCACGAAAGAGTCAGAAGCCGGGACGGTTGGTATAACGCGTAGATCGAACTTATCTCGCGACAAGTAGGATAGCTTCCCACATGGTCGAGGTCCGCTTTGGGCAAGAAGCCATTATCGCGAGAGCGGTGCACTAACGGCCGCTATGGGGTCGAGTCACGTCCATTTCCGTACCCCGCGCTCCCTCCTCGCGATCCGCCCTTGTCCGCGGCGCCTGCGTTTTCTAAACGTTGCCCCACCTGCCGTGCCGTCCGGCGCGGCGCAGCATGAGGAGCACGCCTTGGCCGATCTGAAGAGCATCACCGTCCTCGTGCCGGGCAAGCTTCATGCGCACGCCTTGAAGCGTCTCGGGGAGACCTTCGACGTCATCACCGTCGAGCGGGGGGACGCGGGCCTTCTCCAGCCCGAACAGGCCGCGCGGGTGCGCGGCATCGCAGCCGCCGCGCGGGTTGACGCGGCCTTCATCGACGCCCTGCCCAAGCTCGAGATCGTCGCCAATTTCGGCGTCGGCTACGATGCGGTCGACGCGCCGCATGCCGGCAAGGTCGGCGTGATGGTGACCAACACGCCGGACGTGCTGACCGAGGAGGTCGCCGACACGGCGGTGGCGCTGCTCCTCAACACGGTGCGCGAGTTCTACCGCGCCGAGGAATATCTGCGGCAGGGGCGCTGGGTGAAGGACGGCCCCTACCCGCTGACGCGCGGCACCTTGCGCGGGCGCAGGATCGGCATCTTCGGCATGGGCCGCATCGGCAAGGCGGTCGCGCACCGGCTCGAGGCCTTCGGCCTGCCGATCAGCTACCACAACCGCCGCCCGGTGGAGGGCGTCTCCTACACCTATTATCCGTCGCTGATCGAACTCGCCCGCAACGTCGACACGATCGTCTCGGTCGCGCCCGGGACGCCGGAGACCGCCAAGATCGTCGGGCGCGAAATCTTCGAGGCGCTGGGGCCCAACGGCGTCTTCGTCAATATCGGCCGCGGGACGACAGTGGACGAGGAGGCGCTGGCCGACGCGCTGAAGAACGGGACGATCATGGCCGCCGGCCTCGACGTCTTCGAGAAGGAGCCGTCGGTGCCGCAGGCGCTGATCGACGCGCCGAACGCGTGCCTGCTGCCGCATGTCGGCTCGGCGTCGCTCCACACCCGCGAGGGCATGGCCGACCTCGTCGTCGACAATCTGGTGACGTGGTTCTCCGAAGGCAGGGCGCTGACCCCCGTGCCGGAGACGGCTGGCGTCCAGGCCGGCGCCGGACGGGCCCGCTGACGTCATCCTGACGCCATATTCTATTTGTTAACGATCGACATCGACCTTGGGTGCGGGTGGGGGAATCACACGCGGCAAGGGATGAGCCGATGCGGTTTCTGATGACTTTGGCGGCAATTGGGGGCCTCGCGGCCGCCGCCTATGCCTTCGTACCGACGACCAAAGAAGAGGCTGGTGCGGAGCTCCAGACGGCGGCGCTGGGCACCCAGAACTTCCTCATGCACGTCAACGGCCGGGCCTCCTCCTGCAAGCTGTCGCTCGCCGGCGGCTCGGAGAGGCTCGCGGTCGGCGAAGGGTGCGGCCAGTATCACGGCCCGATTGCCGCGGCCCAGCGCTGGGTGGAGGGCGAGGACGGCTCGATCGCCATCACCGGCGCGGACGGCAGGGTGCTGGTCGAGATGGCGGTGTCCGACGGCGCCGGCTTCGAATCCTTCAGCCCGCCCTCGCCGCTGATCCTGCTGGTGCCGGTCGAGTAGCCTATTCCGCCGCCATCGCCGGGCGGCGGGCATAGGCGCGCACGGCGTCGCCGAAGGCGCGGAAGATGCGCGCCGACGCATCGTCGGTCTTCGCCCAATATTCCGGGTGCCACTGCACGCCGACTGCGAAGGCCGGCGCGTCGATGACCGACACCGCCTCGACCGTGCCGTCTTCGGCGGTCGCCTCGACGGCAAGCCGCGGCGCGAGGCTGCCGATCGCCTGGCGGTGGACGGAATTGACCCTGATCTCGCCTGCGCCGAACACGTCCGCGAGGCAGGTGCCCGGACGGATCGTCACGGGATGGCGGATGGCGAAGCGGGCATCCTGGTCCGGGTTGTCAGGGGCGCGGTGGTCCATCATCCCCTCGCCTTCCTGGATCTCGGTCGCCAAGGACCCGCCCAGCGCCACGTTGAGCTCCTGGATGCCGCGGCAGATGGCGAGCAAAGGCACGCCGCGCTCGATCGCCCGGCGGATCAGCGGCAGCGTCGTGGCGTCGCGGGCGTCGTCGTAGGGCCCGTTCTTCTCGTCGGCGACGCCGCCATAGAGCGTCGGGTTCACGTTCGAGCGCGAGCCGGTGATCATGACGCCGTCGACGCGCGCGAGCAGCCCGTCGACATCGAGCCGGCCGCCGAAGGACGGCACGACCAGCGGCGTCACCTCGGCGACCGCGAGCGCGGCATCGAGATATTGCTGCGGCGCGGCGTGCCAGGTGTAGTTGTCGAAGCTTCGCACGTCGCTGGAGACGGCAACCAGGGGCAGGCTCATCTTGTCCTTCCGTCGCTCTTTCGGCGGTCCCCTTCAATATCGGTTTCCGGGCCGCGGATGCAATGATCCAGAGCGCCCACTCCTGCGACGCAGTGGTGCAGCGCAAGGGCTTGGATTTGCTGGACAGCGCAATGTGCCTGTGTAAGGTGCGGCCTTCATCGGCCAGGGCCAAAACCCCCGGCCGGGGAACCAAGAAGACTCTTTTTCCTAGTTCGGGAGGAATGCAAGAAATGGATCGTCGTTCATTCATCAAGCGGGCGGGTCTTGCCGGCGCCGGCGCGGCCGCCGCGACCGCGCTCGCCGCTCCTGCGATCGCGCAGGGCAACCAGACCTGGCGCATGGTCACCACCTGGCCGCGCAACTTCCCCGGCCTCGGCGTCGGCGCCCAGCGCCTCGCCGAGCGCATCACCGACGCCTCGGACGGCCAACTGACCATCCAGGTCTTCGCCGGCGGCGAACTTGTGCCGCCGCTGCAGGCGCTCGACGCCGTGATCGATGGCTCGGCCGAGATGAGCCATGGCGCCGCCTACTACTGGCAGAACAAGAGCGTCGGCCTCTCCTTCTTCACCGGCGTGCCCTATGGCATGACGAGCCGCGAGATGGCGGCCTGGGTCCGCTATCTGGGCGGGCAGGAGATCTGGGACGAGATCTACGACCAGTTCGGGCTCCAGGGCTTCCTGTCGGGCGACACCGGCACGCAGGCGGCGGGGTGGTTCCCGAACGAGATCGAGAGCCTCGACCAGCTGCAGGGCATGCGCTTCCGCACGCCGGGCCTCGGCGGCCAGGTCTGGCAGCGCATGGGCCTGTCGGTCACCAACCTCCCGGCCGGCGAGATCTTCGCCGCGCTTCAGTCGGGTGCGCTCGACGCGGCCGAGTTCGTCGGCCCCTACAACGATCTGGCGCTCGGCTTCCACCAGGTGCGCAAGCACTACTACACGTCGAGCTTCATCGAGCCGGGCCTGGCCACCGAGCTGGTGGTCGACAAGGCCAAGTTCCAGGAGCTGCCGGCCAACCTCCAGCGTATCGTCCGCGACGTCTGCCAGGCCGAGTACGACCAGGTCGCCTCCGACTTCTACGCCAACGATCCGCGCGCGCTGCGCACGCTCGTCGAGCAGCATGAGGTGATCGTGCATCCGGAGTTCCCGGAGGATGTGCTGCGGGCGGGTGCCGACGCCGCGAGGGACATCATGAACGAGCTTCTTGACCACAGCGATCCGCTCACCAAGAGGACGGCGGAGAGCTTTGTCGAGTCGCTGCGCCTGCTGCGCACCCGCACCGAGGGCACCGATATGGGCTATCTGCGCGCCCGCGAGACCTATTTCGAGATCTGAGCCTCCGGCGATCCTCGCTGTCTGAACGAGACCGGGCCCGGCGGCGACGCCGGGCCCGGTTTCGTTTGGAACCATGCGAGGGCCCGGTCCAGTCTAGCCGTAGAGAGCCCTCGGCAGCCAGAGCACGATGCTCGGGAAGACGAACAGCAGCGCGATGGCGACGACCTGAAGCACCACGAAGGGGATCGCGCCGCGATAGATCATGCCCGTCGTTACCCGGTTGGGCGCCACCCCGCGCAGGTAGAAGAGCGCGAAGCCGAAGGGCGGCGTCAGGAACGAGGTCTGCAGATTGACGCCGACCATGACGCCCAGCCAGACCGGATCGAGGCCGAGCAGCAGCAGCACCGGCGCCGTGATCGGGATGACGATGAAGATGATCTCGAACGTGTCGAGGATGAAGCCGAGCACGAACATGATCAGCATCACCACGATCATCGCGCCGATCGCGCCGCCCGGCAGGCCGGTCAGGAACTCGTGGACGAGATTGTCGCCGCCCATCTGGCGGAAGACGATGGCGAAAACCGAGGCGCCGAACAGGATGATGAAGATCATCGAGGTGATCGTGGCGGTCGACACGACCACCTCGCGCAGCACGCGCAGCGACAGGCGCCACCGCAGGGCGGCGAGCAAGGTGGCGCCGACGGCTCCGACGGAGGACGCTTCCGTGGGTGTCGCGATGCCGCCGAGGATCGACCCCAGCACCGCGAAGATGAGGAGCAGCGGCGGCACCAGCGCCGTCACGATCTCCAGCAGCAGTCCCTTGCGCTCCTCCTCCGGCACCGGGGTCGCCGGCGCCGAGGTTGGATCGACGATCGCCTTGAAGACCATCCAGCAGAGATAGAGAGCGACGAGCAGCAGGCCGGGAAAGAAGGCACCGGCAAAGAGGTCGCCGACCGACACGGTCTGCGGCGCGAAGTTGCCCTGGGCCATCTGGACCTGGGCATTGATGCCGGCCAGCATGTCGCCCATGAAGATGAGGACCGTCGAGGGCGGGATGATCTGGCCGAGCGTGCCGGAGGCGCAGATGACGCCGCAGGCGAGCTTCGGGTCGTAGCCGGCCCGCATCATGGCCGGCAGCGAGATCAGCCCCATGGTGACGACCGTCGCGCCGACGACGCCGGTCGATGCGGCAAGCAGCGCGCCGACCAGGATGACGGAGATACCGAGCCCGCCGCGCATATTCCCGAAGAGCTTGCCCATGGTCAGGAGCAACTGCTCGGCGATCTTCGAGCGCTCGAGCATGACGCCCATGAAGATGAAGAGTGGAACCGCGACCAGCACCTCGTTGGTCATGAAGCCGGTGTAGCGGCCGGCCAGCGCGCCGAGATTGGTCGGGTTGAAGACGCCGAAGATGACGCCCACCAAGCCGAAAATCAGCGAGGTGCCGGCCAGCGTGAAGGCGACCGGAAAGCCCAGCATGAGCATGCCGATGACGCCGAAGAACATGAGACCGGCAAGGATCTCGCCGATGAGTACGGGGTCCATGCCGGCCTACTCCTCGTCCGACGGATAGCGGTAGTACGGGGGGAGCAGTTCCTGCCTGTCGGCCAGCACCAGGATTGAACGCAGGAACATCGCGATGCCCTGCAACGCGACGACGACGGCAAACACCAGGATGAAGGTCTTGAGGATGAAGAGCCCCGGCATCCCGCCGATATTGGCCGAACCCTCGTAGAGCCGCCAGGAACGCTGCACGAAGGGCAGGCCGTAGACGAATACGACCCACATGAACGGCAGGAGGAAAATGACCACGCCGATCATGTCCGCAATCGCCTTCCATCGCAGCGAGGCGGGACGATAGAAGATGTCGACGCGGACATGGTCGTTGCGCAGCAGCGCATAGCCTGCCACTGCGGTGAACATCGCGCCGTTCAGCCAGACATAGAGGTCCTGCATCCACAGGTGGGTGATGGAGAAGACGTAGCGCTGGACGACAACCGTGAAGCAGACGACGACGATGCCCACGGCGAGCCAGGCGAAGACGTTGCCGATCAGCCAGTTGAGCCCGCCGATGGCACGAACGATCTGGGCTATTGCGCGCAAGGGCCTGGTACTCCTGCCGGTGCGGTGAGAAAGCCAGTGGTCGAAGCGCGGCAAGCGGCCGATTCGTCAAGCGACGGGGCGGACGACCGGTCCGTTCGCGTCATCGTTTCCTCCCTGGCGTGCGCCCCGTTCGCCGCTTGGCGAGCGATTGGTCCTGGGGCGCCGGTACTTCCCCTTTTTGGCCGGATGTCCCCGATGCTGGCCAGCGCGGCCTTCAGGGTTGGTCCAAGCCTTGATTGGGCGGTCTCATAACAGCTTTGCCGCGGGTCAGAAAGTCGGAAGGGCCGCAACTGCAACCAAATCAAGCGACTTTTCGCCGCCCTGCGCCGCGCAACAATCGGCCGACGCCAGGCGTCCCGTTTTCCGGAAATTCCGCCTGTCTGGCGACGCACGACAGCATCCGTCTCTTTGCCCGGCGCAGGCGATTTCGTTTGACGCCGCACGAACGGCTGGAAACACTGCCCGTATCGGCGCCTCACGGCGCCGTGGCGGGAGGTTCCTGATGACGCTGCACGACGTATCCCTGGACGACAAGTTCGACCTCTCCAGGGAGCGCATCTTCATCTCGGGGTCGCAGGCGGTGGTGCGCATGCTTCTCATGCAGCGCGAGCGCGACCGCCGCGCGGGGCTGAACACGGCAGGCTTCGTCTCCGGCTATCGCGGCTCGCCGCTCGGCGGGCTCGACCAGCAGCTCTGGAAGGCGCGGCGCGAGCTGGAGGCGGCGAATATCGTCTTCCGGCCCGGCCTGAACGAGGAGTTGGCGGCGACCGCCTGCTGGGGGACGCAGCAGACCGAACTGCTGGGCGAAGGCCGCTACGACGGCGTCTTCTCCGTCTGGTACGGCAAGGGGCCGGGCGTCGACCGCTCCGGCGACGTCTTCCGCCACGCCAACCTCGCCGGCACCTCCCCTCATGGCGGCGTGCTGGCCCTGATGGGCGACGACCACACGGCCGAATCCTCCACCAATGCGCATGCGACGGAGTTCCTCTTCGTCGACACGATGATCCCGATCTTCAACCCGGCCGGCGTGCAGGAACTGATCGACTACGGGCTCTACGGCTACGCGCTATCGCGCTTCGCCGGCACCTGGGCCGCGATCAAGTGCGTGAAGGACAATATCGAATCGACCGCCTCCGTCGATGTCTCGCTCGACCGGCTGAACATCGTGCTGCCCGAGTTTGACGTGCCGCCCGGCGGGCTGAACATCCGCCACGAGCTCGACCAGATCGGCCAGGAACGGCGGCTGCACGAGTTCAAGCGTGCCGCGGCTGCCGCCTTCATCCGCGCCAACGGCCTCAACCGCATCGTCTGGACCGGGGGCCCCAAGGCGAGGATCGGCATCATCACCGTCGGCAAGTCCTATCTCGACGTGCGCCAGGCGCTCGACGACATCGGCGTCGACGAGGCGCGGGCCTCCGAGCTCGGCGTCCGCCTGTTCAAGGTCGCCTGCCCGTGGCCGCTCGACCTCGAGCATGTGCGCGACTTCGCCAAGGGCCTCGACATGGTGATCGTGGTCGAGGAGAAGCGCTCGCTGATCGAGGTGCAGCTGCGCGAGGACCTCTACGGGACCGCGATGCAGCCGACGATCGTCGGCAAGAAGGACGAGCGGGGCGACTGGCTGTTCCCGGTCCACGGCGCGCTCGACCCCAACGACATCGCGATCGCCATCGGCGAGCGTGTGCTGAAGGTGATCGGCCCGTCCGAGGAGATCGCGGCCCGCGTCGGCCGGCTGAAGCAGTTCCAGGCGATGCTCGCTGACACCAGGGACGTCGCCGCGCGCATCCCCTATTTCTGCTCGGGCTGCCCGCACAACTCCTCGACCAAGGTGCCCGAAGGCTCACTCGCCGGCGGCGGCATCGGCTGCCACTTCATGGCGCTGTGGATGGACCGCGCCACCGTCGGCTTCACCGCCATGGGCGGCGAGGGTGCGCAGTGGGTGGGCCAGGCGCCCTTCTCGAAGCGCGACCACATGTTCCAGAACCTGGGCGACGGGACATATAACCACTCGGGATCGCTGGCACTGCGCTGGGCGATCGGCTCGGGCGCCAACGTCACCTACAAGATCCTCTACAACGACGCCGTCGCCATGACCGGCGGCCAGCCGCACGAGGGCGGGCTGACCGTCGACATGATCGCGCGGCAGGTGCGCGCGGAAGGCGTCGACCGCATCGCGATCGTCACGGACGAGCCGGAGAAATATGCCGGCAAGGCCGAGTTCCCGGCCGGCGCCACGGTCCACCACCGCGACGACCTCGACGCCATCCAGCGCGAATTGCGCGAGGTGAAGGGCGTCTCGGTTCTGCTCTACGACCAGACCTGCGCGGCCGAGAAGCGGCGGCGGCGCAAGCGCGGCACCTTCCCCGACCCGGACCGCCGGGTGATCATCAACGAGCTCGTCTGCGAGGGCTGCGGCGATTGCGGGGTGAAGTCGAACTGCGTCTCCGTGCAGCCGGTCGAGACCGAGTTCGGCCGCAAGAGGCGGATCGACCAGTCCTCCTGCAACAAGGATTTTTCCTGCGTGAACGGCTTCTGCCCGTCCTTCGTGACGGTGCATGGCGGCAAGCTGCGGAAAGCGGCGGGCCTTGCAGGTGCTGCCGACCCGCTGGAGGGCGTGCCGGAACCGGCTCTCGCGCGGCTCGAGCGCGGCTGGTCGGGCATCGTCGACGGCATCGGCGGAACGGGCGTCGTCACCATCGGCGCGATCCTCGGCATGGCTGCGCATCTGGAAGGCAAGGGCTGCGGCATCATCGACATGGCTGGGCTCGCCCAGAAGGGCGGCGCCGTCTTCAGCCATATCCGCATCGCCGAGACACCGGACAGGATCAGCGCGATCCGGGTTTCGGCCGGCAAGGCGGACCTGGTGCTCGGCTGCGACCTCGTCGTCTCCGGCAACAAGAAGGTGCTGTCTTCCGTGCGCGAGGGCGAGACGCTGTTCGTCGCCAACACGGCAGAAGTCATGCCCGGCGACTTCGCGCGCTCGGCCGACTTCTCGCTGCCCACCGAACGTATCAGGAAGTCGATCCGCCAGGCGGCTGGCGAGGACCGCGCCAAGTTCTTCGACGCCACCCGCGCCGCGGCCGCTCTCTTCGGCAGTTCGCTGGGCGCCAACATGTTCATGCTCGGGCTCGCCTACCAGCATGGCGGGCTGCCGGTGGCGGCCGAGGCGATCGAGAAGGCGATCGCGCTCAACGGCCAGGCCGTGGCGATGAACGTCGCCGCCTTCCGCTGGGGCCGCCGGGCCGCGCACGATCCTGCCTTCGTCGCAGAGCTGATGGCGCGCGCGGGCGCCGGCGGCAGAGAGCCGCAAGCGGCGACGCTCGACGAGCTGATCAACAGGCGCGCCGCCTTCCTCGCCGACTACCAGGACGACAGCTACGCGCGGCGCTACCGCGAGCGCGTCGCGGCGATACGGGCCGCCGAGGAAAGCGCCCTGCCCGGCTCGACCGGTGTCGCCGAGGCCGCAGCGCGCAACCTCTTCAAGCTGATGGCGATCAAGGACGAGTACGAGGTCGCGCGGCTCTACACGGACGGCGCCTTCATGAGGCAGCTTGCGTCGGTGTTCGAGAGCTACGAGCGCCTCGAGTTCCACCTCGCGCCGCCGATCCTGGGGCGCACGGGCAGCGATGGGAAGCCGCGGAAGTCGCGCTTCGGTCCGTGGATGATGACCGGCTTCTCGATCCTCGCGCGGCTGAAGCGCCTGCGCGGCACGGCGCTCGACATCTTCGGCTACAGCGCCGAGCGGCGGATGGAACGGCGGCTTCTCGCCGAGTACGAGGCGGATCTGGAGATGGTTCGCGAGTGCATTGCGCCGGGCAATGTCGAGGCTGCTGCGGCGCTCCTGTCCGTTCCGGCGCTCATCCGCGGCTTCGGCCACGTGAAGGCGGCAAATGTCGAGAAAGCGGCAGGCGAGCGAGCACGCCTGATCGAGCGGCTGCGCAGCGCGCCGCCTTCGATGCTGCAGGCCGCCGAGTAGCGTCGGGCATTTGAGAACAAAGGTTTATTAATTGGAGCATGCGACGTTCGACCGGTAGAGGCTGGTTGTTCGTGCTTTGCCAATTTCCCGCAATCATATTTCGGACGACGTCTACGTCGGCTTCGTCAAATCCCTATTCAGGGACGCCCATATCCTTCTGATCGGGGCGGCCTGCCACGGCATTGTGGCGTTGCTCGTCTACCTGGTTTCCGGCGAGCCGGTATATATCCTGCTTTCGGGCTTGCTAGTCGCGGCGGGGCTCAACCGCTACGTCATCAGTAGGCTTGCCAAGGGAGGCGAGGCCGTCGTCAGCAAGCAGACGGCGCTCGACTGGGAACGCCGCTTCCTCATCGGCGGCACGATCCAAGGGCTGGCGGCCGGATTTTTCAGCTTCACTGCGATCTATCTCGTTTCGAGCCAGTTCGGAGAAGTCGCGGCAGTCGCAGTCATCCTCGGTTCCTCGGTGACGATCGTCGGCCGGAATTACGGCTCGCAGAGGATGGTCCTGGTCCTCTCGCTCTGCGTGATCCTGCCGATCTGCATCGCATGGATGCTGAAGGGCGACTTCTACTACTTCGTCCTGGGATTGTTCATGATCCCGTATATCTTCGCCATGACGCAGCTCTCGGCCAACGTTCGCGAGGTTCTCTTTGCGGCGATCACAGGGGAGAAGACGGCCAGCTTTCTTGCCCAGAGATTCGACCGTGCGCTGAACACGATGAACTCCGGCCTGATCATGTTCGACCGGCATGGCCTAGTCGCCGTCGCCAATGCGGAGGCGGCGGCCCTGCTGCGCGTTTCGGGCCCGCAGAAGCTCCTCGGCCGGAGCCTGCGCGGTCTTCTCATGCGCGGCGTGGCGGCAGGCCTGCTCAGCCCCCAGGACTGCCAGAGGGCGGAGAGCCAACTGACAGCTTCCCTTCGCGAGGGAACGAACAGGAAGATCCCGCTCCAGTTCGCGGATGGCCGCCACTTCGAGTTCACCGCCCGCGAGGGGCGCGACGAGCTGGGCGTCATCACCTTCGAGGACGTGACCGCCCGCGTCGAGGCCGAGGCGAAGATCCGCCACATGGCACGCTATGACGGGCTGACGGGTCTTCCCAACCGGCGCTATTTCCATGAGCTTGCAGCGGCGCGTACCGGCCGCGACGGACCCGACCGCCTGTGTAGCGTCCTCGTGCTCGACCTCGACGACTTCAAGAGCATCAACGACACGCTCGGTCATCCGGTCGGCGACGGCCTCATCTACGCGGTTGCCGAGATCCTCGGCACCTTCGCCGACGACGACATCATCGTCGGCCGCTTCGGCGGCGACGAGTTCATCATGTTCGTGGACAACCTCGGCGAGCGCCAGCAGCTGGTCGAGCTGCTGGAGCGCATCTTCGACACGCTGCGCACCGAGGTGGACGTCGCCGGCCATAACCTGCGCATCCAGCTGAGCGCCGGGGCGGTGCTGGCGCGGAGCGCGGGCGCCGACGTGGACGACATGGTCGTCAAGGCCGACCTCGCGCTCTACAAGGCCAAGGAGCTCGGCAAGAACGGCTGGCGCCTGTTCGAGGCCGCGATGGAGCAGGCGTTCCGCAACCGGCAGGTCATGAAGGCGGACCTGCGCGCCGCCGTCGAGGCGCGCGCGCTGCGCGTCGTCTACCAGCCGATCGTCTCGATGGAGACGATGCGCATCGACAGCTGCGAGGCGCTCTGCCGCTGGGACCACCCCGAGCTTGGTCCGATTTCGCCGGGCGTCTTCATCCCGCTCGCAGAGGAGATGGGCATCGTCTCCGACATCACGACCTTCATCCTGGAATCCGCCTGCGCCGAATGCGTGAAGTGGCCGGATCGCATCGGCGTGTCGGTAAACCTCTCGGCCCGCGACTTCAGGACCAGCGAGATCGTCAACAAGGTGGCGCGCACGCTCGAGGCGGCCGGCCTGGCGCCCCATCGTCTCGAGGTCGAGGTGACCGAGACGGCGCTGCTCGACGATCGCGCCTCGACCAGCATCTATATCCAGAAGCTCAAGGCGATGGGCGTGCGCATCGCACTCGACGATTTCGGCACGGGCTATTCGAGCCTGAGCTACCTGCACACGCTTCCGCTCGACAAGGTCAAGATCGACCGTTCCTTCCTCGTCGACGTGGCACGCAACCAGAGGTCGCTGAACCTGCTCAAGGGGATCGTCAGCCTGTCGCGCACGCTCGGCCTCGCCGTGACCGTCGAGGGGGTCGAAACCTTCGATCAGCTGAAAGCGCTCGCCGTCGACGTCAGACCCGACCTCCTGCAGGGATTCCTCTTCGGTTCTGCGCTCAGCGCCTCCGGCATCGAGACGATGTCGAACATCGTCTGGCCGTTCGCCAAGGAACTGAAGACCGCGCGCCGTTAAGGTTAACCCGACCTTAATTGGCGTACGGCTTTTTTGTCATTTCTTAACCTTGCAATCAGGAGTAAATTGCCCCGCAAAGGATGCGGAGCCTTGGCATGTCTCTGATAAGCCCCAGCGACGCCCGTCATGCGACGGACGTCGAAACCTCGATTGTCGCTATCACCACAGAATCCAGCACCCTCGTGCGAAGCATCCAGGAACTGCTGGAGCGCGTCGAATACAGGCGCTGCGACAGCGGCGAGGATTTCGAGGCCATTTGCCGCCTCCGCTACAAGTCATACCGCTCGCACGGCTTCGTCCCGGTCTCGCCGATGGAGACGACCACAGATCAGATGGACGAGCTTCCGAACTGCTATCGCTTCGGCGTCTATATCGACGGCGAGCTCGTCAGCACGCTGCGGGTGCATCACATCAGCGCGAGCACTCCGTGGGGCCCGGCGATGTCGGTATTCGGCGACATATTGGAGCCGCGGCTCAAGCAGGGCGCGACCTACGTCAATCCGAGCCTTCTCGCCGCTGATCCGGACCAGACGCAGTCGACGCGGCTGCTGCCCTTCGTCACGCTGCGCGTCGGCATCGCGGCGACAGGCTGGTTCAATAGCTCCGACTGCATCGTCCTGATCCGCAAGGAGCATGCCGCCTTCTATCGCCGCGTCTTCATGGCGGATCAGGTGGGCCCTGCGAAGACCTACCCGCCCTTCACCGTCCCGGTCATGATGTACGGGATGGACTGCCATCGCAGCCTGGCGACGCTCTATCGCCGCTTCCCGTTCTTCCAATCGACCGAGGCGGAGCGGCGCATGCTGTTTGCCCGGCCGGCGGTCGGCGAGCCGGCGCCGCTGACCATCCTGCCCACCGCCCGCTATTTCAGCAAGGCGGCCTGAGGCGGAAGAGCCAGTCGCATTGTCTTCGTCCCGCGAAGGGGCGATAAGCCGGATCGGCCGGGCAGCTTGCCGGCCGATGGAGGAAGATGAGCGGCCGACTTGACCTCGCGAGATCGTCGATCTGGGCGAGGGAACTGACCGAGGACGAACTGGAGCGCGCGGCGCACACGCTGGTCGAGCGGCGCTTCGCGAAGGGCGCCTATGTGTGCCACCGCGGCGACCGGCTGGACCACTGGACCGGCGTCGTCACCGGCCTTGTCAAGATCAGCGTCATATCGCGCGACGGCAAGGCGATGACCTTCGCCGGCGCCGGCGACGGCGGCTGGTTCGGCGAAGGATCGGTGCTCAAGGACGAGGCGCGCAAATACGACATCGTGGCGCTGCGCGAGACGCACATGCTGATGATGCCGCGCGCCACCTTCATGTGGCTGTTCGACAACAGCCCTGGCTTCAACCGCTTCCTTGTGCGCCAGTTCAACGAGCGGATGGGCCAGTTCATCGCGACGATCGAATACGACCGCATCCTGACGCCGCGCGAGCGCGTCGCGCGCAACCTGTCCTGGTTCTTCAACCCCATCCTCTATCCGACCGTCAGGACCGAGATCGAGATCAGCCAGGAGGAGCTCGCGCTGCTGGCCGGCCTCTCGCGGCAGGTCGTCAACAAGAGCCTGCAGAGGCTGGAGGAAGAGGGGCTGATCGAGGTCCGGCACGGGCGGCTGGTCGTCCTCGACGTCGAGCGTCTGAAGACCTACGAGGCCTGAGAGGGCAGCCGGAAGGGAGGAGCGCGAACGGGTTGCAGGAACCCGCAGCAAACCAACTATCTGCCGCCCCGTCTGTCAAGGGTCGTGTTGATCGGCCCGCGATTTCGTGGAAACCTGCGCTACAACAAGACGAGAGGCCGCGGTAAGGCCTTCTTGGGAACAAGCGGCGCGAGCCGCCCCGACGGGAGGAACCGGGTTTTGGCGCAAGTCACGACCTCGCTCGACACGTTTCCGAAGTACCTCCTCCTCAACGCCCGGCGCTTCGCGGGCCGTCCGGCGATGCGCCACAAGGACTACGGCATCTGGCAGAGCTGGAGCTGGGCGGAGCAGCTCGACGAGATCCGGGCCTTCGCGCTGGGGCTGCGCGGTCTGGGCCTCGCGCGCGGCGAGCGGGTCGCCGTCATCGGCGCCAACCGGCCCCGCCTCTACTGGGCGATCGCTGCCATCCAGTCGCTGGGCGCGGTTCCCGTCCCCGTCTATGCCGACGCGGTCGCGGAAGAGATGGCCTATGTGCTCGACCATGCCGGCGTGCGTTTCGCCGTCGTGCAGGACCAGGAGCAGGTCGACAAGGTCAGGGCTTTTCTCGCCCAGATCCCCTCGCTGAAGGAGATAATCTACGACGAGCCGCGCGGCCTGCGCGACTACGACCATACCGGGCTGCACAGCTTCGCCGGCGTCCAGGAGGCGGGCCGGCGGGCGATGGCCGAAGACGAACGCGCCGCGATCGTCTGGGAAGAGGCGGTGATGGCCGGCAGCGGCGACGACGTCTCGATCATGCTCTACACGTCAGGCACGACCGGCCGCTCCAAGGGCGTGATGATCAAGGCGCGGGCGGCGGTGCAGGCGGCGACCGACACGGTCGAGTTCGACAGAATCACCGAGAAGGACAGCGTACTCGCCTACCTGCCGCTCGCCTGGGTCGGCGACCACTACCTCAACTATGCGCAGGGCTACGTGTCCGGCTTCTGCATGAACTGCCCGGAGAGCCAGGAGACGGTCCAGCAGGACCTGCGCGAGATCGGCCCGACCTTCTATTTCGCACCGCCGCGCGTCTTCGAGGGTCTGCTCACCATGGTGACGATCCGTATGGAGGATGCCGGGCGGCTGAAGAAGTGGCTCTTCGACCATTTCATCGCCGTCGCGCGGCGCCACGGCGAGGCGATCCTCGAGGGGCGGCGCGTGTCGCCCTGGGGGCGGCTCCAATACGCGCTCGGCGAGGCGCTGGTCTACGGGCCGCTCAAGAACGTGCTCGGCCTGTCGCGCATCCGGATCGCCTATACGGCGGGAGAGGCGATCGGCGGCGACCTGTTCTCCTTCTTCCGCTCGCTCGGCATCAACCTCAAGCAGCTCTACGGCCAGACCGAGGCCTTCCTCTACGTGACCGTGCAGAAGGACGGCGAGGTCCGCGCCGACACCGTCGGCCCGCCAGCGCCCAATGTCGAGATCCGCATCGACGCCGACGGCGAGGTGCAGTTCCGCTCGCCCGGCATGTTCGCAGGCTACTATCGCGAGGAGGAGAAGACCGCCGAGACGATGACCCCCGACGGCTTCGTCAAGACGGGCGATGCCGGCTTCTTCGAGGCCGACGGGCAGCTGAAGATCATCGACCGCGCCAAGGACGTCGGCAAGCTCGCAAATGGCGCGCTGTTCGCCCCCAAATACATCGAGAACACACTCAAGTTCTTCCCCAACATCAAGGAGGCGGTGGCGTTCGGCAACGGGCGCGACCACTGCGCGGCGTTCCTGAACATCGACCTGCAGGCGGTGGGGAACTGGGCCGAGCGCCACAACATCGCCTACGGCTCCTACCAGGAGCTGGCGCAGCACCCGGAGGTGCGGCGCATCATCCTCGCCGACGTCAACGAAACCAACCGACGGCTCGCACGGGAGCCGATGATGGCGGCCTCGCAGGTCAGGCGCTTCATCATCCTGCACAAGGAGCTGGATGCCGACGACGGCGAGCTGACGCGCACGCAGAAGGTGCGCCGCTCCTTCATCGCCGACCGCTACGCCGATCTGATCGAAGCGCTCTATGACGGCTCGTCCGAGCGTTATGTCGAGACCGAGGTGACCTACGAGGACGGCCGCAAGGGCCGCATCGCCGCCACCGTCAAGGTGGTCGACGCCGAGATCTTCGGTGAATGCGCGGCGCAGCCGGTGCGCGAGGCCGCTGAATGAACGTGCGGCCGATCCATGTCGACCTCAAGTCGCCCGTCGGCGACGTGCTGATGGAGGTCAGGAACGTGTCGCTCCGCTTCGGCGGCGTGAAGGCAATCACCGACGTCTCCTTCGACGTGAGGAAGGGCGAGATACGGGCGATCATCGGCCCGAACGGCGCCGGCAAGACGTCGATGCTCAACGTCATCAACGGCTTCTACACGCCGCAGGAGGGCACGATTGTCTTCCGCGGCCAGGAGCGGCGGGCGATGCGCCCGCACCACGCCGTCCGCCAGGGGATCGCGCGCACCTTCCAGAACGTCGCCCTCTTCAAGGGCATGACGACGCTGGAGAACATCATGGCCGGCCGCTCGGTCATGATGCACCGGAGCATATTGTGGCAGATGCTCTGGCACGGGCCGGCGCTGAAGGAGGAGATCGCCCATCGCGAGAAGGTCGAGGAGATCATCGACTTCCTCGAGATCGAGCACATCCGCCGCACGCCGGTCGGCCGCCTGCCCTACGGGCTGCAGAAGCGCGTCGAGCTTGGCCGGGCGCTGGCCATGGAGCCGTCGCTGCTGCTGCTCGACGAGCCGATGGCCGGCATGAATCTCGAGGAGAAGGAGGACATGAGCCGCTTCATCATCGACGTCAACCAGCAGCGCGGGACCACAATCGCGCTGATCGAGCATGACATGGGCGTGGTGATGGACCTTTCCGACCGGGTGGTCGTTCTCGATTACGGGAAGAAGATCGCCGACGGAACGCCCGATGAGGTCAAGAACGACCAGGCCGTCATCGATGCGTATCTCGGCGTCGCCCACTGAGAGGAAAAGGAACGAGCCATGCCCGACATGCCACTCACGCCGCTCATTTCGCTGATCGCCGGGGTCATCATCCTGATCATGCCCCGGCTCTTGAACTACATCGTGGCCATCTACCTCATCATCGTGGGGCTGATCGGCCTGTTCCCGCAGCTGGTGACCTGACACGACAGGTCGTCAGTCCGCTCCGCGCTAGGGAGGGCGCCGGAAGATGGATCTTCTGCAACGAATTTTCGTCCGGCCGTTCGAGGACATGGCCGGCGCGCCAGATTTCTTCCTGCAGGTGATCTGGGAGGGGCTCGTCTCCGGCACGCTCTACGCGCTGATCGCGCTCGGCTTCGTGCTGATCTACAAATCGTCGCGCATCTTCAATTTCGCGCAGGGCATCATGGTGGTGTTCGCGGCGCTGACGCTGGTCGGGCTCTACCAGATGGGCGTGCCGGCGCTGCTCGCGCTGCCCCTGACCATCGCGGTGATGTTCTTCCTCGCCGTCGCCATTGAGCGGCTGGTGCTCAGGCCGCTGGTCAACCAGCCCGACATCATCCTGTTCATGGCCACGATCGGCATCACGCTGTTCCTGATCGGCTTCGGCGAGACGATCTTCGGCGGCGAGACCAAACGCATGATCACGCGCGAGCTCTACATCCCCACCGGCAGCTTCATCTTCGAGCCGTTCGGCGGCTTCGTCGCGATCGAGCATCTCGACATCACGGCTCTGGTGGCGGCGGTCGCGCTGGTCACCGGTCTTCTCGTCTTCCTCAACTACACGCGGATAGGACGCGCCATCCGGGCGCTCGGCGACGACCATCAGGCCGCGCTCTCGGTCGGCATCTCGCTCTCCATGATCTGGGTCGTGGTGTGGTTCATCGCCGGCATCATCGCGCTGGTGACGGGCATCGCCTGGGGAGCCAGGGCGGGCGTGTCCTTCGCGCTGGAGATCGTGGCGCTCAAGGCGCTGCCGGTGCTGCTGCTGGGCGGGCTGGAATCGGTCGCCGGCGCGATCGTCGGGGGGCTGATGATCGGGGTGCTCGAGAAGCTGTTCGAGATCTACTGGGGCCAGCCGCTGATGGGCGGCGGCACCGAGGGCTGGTTCGCCTTCGTATTCGCCCTCATCGTGCTCCTGTTCCGGCCGCAGGGCCTGTTCGGCGAACGTATCATCGAGCGGGTTTGACGACATGCTTTATCGCGTCGCAGGACAATACAAGACCAGCTATCAGGCCGACTACGCGCTGTTCCCCGTGCGGCAGGACGCCATCCTGCTCGGCATCATCCTGATCATGGCCTTCGTCGTCTTCCCGATGACCGCCAACGACTTCGCGTTCCGGGCGCTGCTGATCCCGGTGCTGATCTACGCGCTCGCCGCGATGGGGCTGAACATCCTGACCGGCTATGCGGGGCAATTGTCGCTCGGCACCGGCGCCTTCATGGGTGTCGGCGCCTATGCCTGCTTCAAGCTGGTGACGCTCTTCCCCGAGATGAACATCCTGGTGGCGGTGCTCCTGTCGGGCTTCTTCTCGGCCACCGTCGGCATGGCGTTCGGCCTGCCGTCGCTCAGGATCAAGGGCTTCTACCTCGCCATCGCGACGCTCGCCGCGCAGTTCTTCCTGGTGTGGCTGTTCCAGAAATGGGGCTGGCTCTACAACTACCACACCTCGGGCGCGATCCTCGTTCCCAACATCCAGATGTTCGGGATCACGGTGGCCGGCCCGACAGCGAGCGCGATGACCCAGTATTATTTCGTGCTCGGCGTCGTGACACTCCTGACCATCCTCGCGATCAATGTCACGCGGGGGCGCATCGGCCGGGTGTGGAAGGCGGTGCGCGACATGGACATCGCGGCCGAGCTGGTCGGGATCAACCTGATGAAGGCGAAGCTGCTTGCCTTCTTCGTCTCGTCCTACATCGTGGGGGTCGCCGGCGCGCTCTTCGTCTTCATGTGGCGCGGCGCGGCGGAGGCGGAGCTCTTCGATGTCGGGCTCTCCTTCCGCGTCCTCTTCATCGCCATCATCGGCGGGCTGGGCTCCATCCTCGGCAACTATCTCGGCGCGATCCTGATCGTGGCTCTGCCGGTGATCCTGAACACCGTGCCGCGCGCGCTCGGCCTGCCGATCAGCTCGTCCACGGTCGAGCACCTGAACATCATGACGATCGGCGTCCTGATCATCTTCTTCCTGATCGTCGAGCCGCACGGGCTCGCCCGCTTCTGGCAGATCATAAGGGAGAAGCTGATCATCTGGCCGTTCCCGCACTGAGAGATCGATCCGGCGCGAGCCGGACGGAAACGGGGGTCGGTTCGCCCCATCCCTTCGGAGAAACGGACAAGTGGAGGAAACGAAATGAAAGCAATGACCAGAAAAGCGGTCGCCACGGCCGCGATCATCGCGGCGGCATCCTTCGTCGCGCCGCAGCTCATGGCGCAGGAATCGCTCTACGTGCCGAACCTGTCCTACCGCACCGGGCCGTTCGCGGCGACCGGCACACCGCTGATGAACGGGCAGAAGGACTACATGACGCTGCTGAACGAGCGCGACGGCGGCATCAACGGCGTCCGCATCGAGTATGACGAGTGCGAAACCGGCTACAACACCGAGCGCGGCATGGAATGCTACGAGGCGACCCGCGCCAACGCGATCGTCACGCAGCCCTGGTCGACGGGCATCACGCTCCAGGTGCTGCCGCGCACCAATGTCGACGAGATCCCGATCCTGGCGCCCGGCTACGGCTTCTCGCCGATGGCGGATGGCAGGATTTTCAAATGGGCCTTCAATCCGCCGTCGTCCTATTGGGATGGCGCCTCGATGCTGCTCAACTTCGCCGCCGGCGGCGATCTGTCGAGCCTCAGCGGCAAGAAGGTCGTGCTGCTCCACCTCGACGCGCCTTATGGGCGCGAGCCGATCCCGCTGCTGGAGAACTACGCGCAGGAATACGGCTTCACGCTGCTGCCGATCCCGGTCGCGGTGACCGAGATGCAGAACCAGTCGGCTCAGTGGCTGCAGATCCGGCGCGAGAACCCGGATTTCGTGTTCATGTGGGGCTGGGGAGCGATGAATGCCGGCGCCGTCAGCGAGGCCGCGCGCACGCGCTTCCCGATGGACCGCTTCTTCGGCATCTGGTGGTCCGGCCATGACGGCGACCTGGCGCAGGTCGGCGAGGCGGCGACCGGCTACCGCGCCATCTCCTGGAACGTGCCGGTGCCGGATGCGCCGGTCATGGCCGAGATTCGCGAGCACGTGATCGACAAGGGCCTGTCGCAGATAGGCCAAGCCGAGATCGACTGGGTCTTCTACCAGCGCGGCATCACCATGTCGATGATGCTGGCCGAGGCGATCCGGGGCGCCCAGGAGGAGTTCGACACGACCGTGGTCACCCCGGACCAGGTACGCTGGGGCCTCGAGAATCTCGACATATCCGAGGCGCGGCTGGAGGAGCTCGGCATGTCCGGCATGATCGTGCCCTTCCAGACCACCTGCGCCAACCACACCGGCCACGGCGGCGCCTGGATCATCGAGTGGAACGGCGAGCGCTTCGAGCGCGTCTCCGACCTCTTGCAGGCCGACCGCGAGCGGATCACGCCGCTCGAGGAGCAGGAGGCGCTGAAATACGCCGAGGCGAACGCGCCCTGGCCGACCAACGAGGAGTGCGAACTCTAGGCGCCCAGCCTCCGCGCCTCGGATCGAAGGCAATCGCACGTGAGATCGACCCCCGCTCCGGCCCGCTTCGCGGGCCACCTCTCCCCGTTCGACAGGGGAGAGGAAGCGCCAGCCGCGGCGCCCGGTGCGTTTCCTCTACCCCCTTGAGGGGGAGAGCTGGTTTGCGAAGCAAACCGGAGTGGGGGTCTTCTCGACCATATGCGACAATCACGCCCTGACAGGGAAACAAAGGCGCCCGCCGCCTATCCAAGCCTCAGGACCGCCACCATGTCCGACACCGCCACCGTCCTCCCCTCGCCCGATGCGGCCGAGCTCATTCTCTCGGTCAACAATATCGAGGTGATCTACGACCACGTGATCCTGGTCCTGAAGGGGGTGTCGCTCGCCGTGCCGCGTGGCGGCATCACGGCGCTGCTGGGTGCCAACGGCGCCGGCAAGACGACGACGCTCAAGGCCATCTCCAACCTCCTGCGCGCCGAGCGCGGTGAGGTGACGAAGGGCAACATCGTCTTCGAGGGCGAGGAGGTACAGTCGATGTCGGCCAACGCGCTGGTGCGCCGCGGCTGCATCCAGGTGATGGAAGGGCGGCGCTGCTTCGCACATCTCAACGTCGAAGAGAACCTGATGACCGGCGCCTTCACGCGCCGGGATTCGTCGTCCGCGATCGCGGCCGACCTCGAGATGGTCTATTCATATTTCCCGCGCCTGCGCGAGCGGCGGACCAGCCAGGCCGGATACACCTCCGGCGGCGAGCAGCAGATGACTGCGATCGGCCGGGCGCTGATGAGCCGGCCGAAGATGATCCTGCTCGACGAGCCCTCAATGGGGCTCGCGCCGCAGCTGGTCGAGGAGATTTTCGAGATCGTCAAGAAGCTGAACGACGAGCAGGGCGTGTCCTTCCTGCTCGCCGAGCAGAACACCAACATCGCGCTGCGCTACGCCAAATACGGCTACATCCTGGAATCGGGCCGCATCGTGCTCGACGGCGAGGCGTCCGCGCTGCGCGAGAACGAGGACGTGAAGGAATTTTATCTCGGCGTCGGCGGCGAGGGCCGGCGATCGTTCAAGAACGTCAAGCACTACAAGCGCAGGAAGCGCTGGCTGTCTTAGGCTTCAGCCGTCGGGCTGCCCGATCAGCACCGCCCGCAGGTCGTTGACGTTGGTGCCGGTCGGGCCGGGGACGAACAGGTCGTCCAGCGCATCGAAGGCGCTCCAGGCGTCGTGGCGCGCGAGCAGCGCTCGCGGGTCGCGGCCGGCCCTGCGCAGACGGGCGGCGGTGGCGGAATCGGCAAAGGCGCCGGCATTGTCCTCCGAGCCGTCGATGCCGTCGGTGTCGGCTGCGAAGGCGTGGATGCCCTGAACGCCATCGACGGCGAGGGCGAAAGCGAGCAGGAATTCCGAGTTGCGGCCGCCCTTGCCGCCCTTCGCGCGGATCGTGACCGTCGTTTCGCCGCCCGAGAGGAGCAGCACCGGCTTGGCGAACGGCCGGTCGCGCAGCGCGATCTCGCGCGCGATGGCGGCATGGACGCCCGCCACCTCGCGCGCCTCGCCCTCGATCGCGTCGGACAGGATGACGGCGCGGATGCCCTGCCGTTCGGCTTCGGCGGCGGCCGCTTCCAGCGAGCGCGCGGCGGAGGCGATGACGTGCACCTTGTTGCGGGCGAAGCGCGGATCGTCGGGCGAAGGAGCATCGGCGGCGGCGCTCGCGAGATGGCGCAGCGCGGCCTGCGGCAGGTCGAGCCGCCAGGCCTCGACCACGGAGAGCGCGTCGGCGCGCGTGGTCGGGTCCGGCACGGTCGGTCCGGACGCCACGAAGGCCGGGTTGTCGCCGGGGATGTCGGAGACGACGAGCGAGACGACCTTTGCCGGATGAGCGGCTGCCGCCAGCCGGCCGCCCTTGATGCGCGACAGGTGCTTGCGCACCGTGTTCATCGCCGAGATGGGCGCGCCCGAGGCGAGCAGCGCCTCGTTGACGGCGATCTCGTCGGCGAGCGTCATGTCGTCGGGCGGTGCGGGCAGCAGCGCCGAGCCGCCGCCGGAGATCAACGCGATGACGAGATCGTCCTGGCTCAGGCCGGCGACGGCGTCGAGCAGCCGGGCCGACGCGGCGAGCCCCGCCTCGTCCGGCACGGGATGAGCGGCCTCGATGATCTCGATCCGCTCGCATGGGACCGCATAGCCGTAGCGGGTGACGACGACGCCCGAGAGCGGCCCGTCCCAGGCGCGCTCGAAGGCGCGCGCCATCTGCGCCGAGCCCTTGCCTGCACCGACGACGATCGTGCGCCCCTTCGGTCGCGCCGGCAGGAAGTCTCGGATCACGCGCTCCGGATCGGCAGCCGCGACGGCGGCTGAGAAGAGCGAGGTGAAGAGGGAGCGGAGGTGGGGCGTCATGCGGCGGGCGCTCCGGCCGCACAACGAGGCGCCCTACGTTGCCCCCCTCTGCCCTGCCGGGCATCTCCCCCACGAGGGGGGAGATTGGCGGCGTCGCGCCAGCCGCTCTTCCTGCGACGCTCGGAGTTGGGGTAGCCCGCCATGACGGCTGATCTCCCCCCTCGTGGGGGAGATGCCCGGCAGGGCAGAGGGGGGCAACGTAGGGCGCTCGGCTTCATGTCAACAACCCGCCCTTCATCGCCTTGCCCGCCAGGTAGGCCTCCGCCACGGCCCGGTCGTCGCCGAGCGTCTGGAGCAGGAAGAGCTCCTCGGCAAGCGTCTCGATCGTCTCCATCCTGAGCCGCATCGCAGGTGTCGCGGCGGCGTCGAGCACGACGAGGTCGGCATCCTTGCCGGGCTCCAGCGTGCCGATCCGGCCGCCGAGCGACAGCGCCTCGGCATTGCCGCGCGTCGCCTGCCAGAAAGATGAGAGCGGGTCGAGCTTCTCGCCGTTGAGCGCGATTACCTTGTAGCCCTCGTCCAGCGTGCGCAGCATCGAATAGTTGGTGCCGCCGCCGACATCGGTGGCGATCGCCCGGCGGAGCGGCCGCGCGCGGCGACGGTAGCGCTGGTAGTCGTAGAGCCCGGAGCCGAGGAAAAGGTTCGAGGTCGGGCAGAAGATGGCGACCGAGCCCGTTTCCGCCAGCGCGTCGGCCTCGCGCTCGGAGAGATGGATGCAATGGCCGAAGAGCGATTTCGGCCCGAGCAGACCGTAGCGCTCGTAGACGCCGGTGTAGTCCGGCGCGCCGGGATAGAGATCCAGCGTCAGCGCGATCTCGGCATGGTTCTCGGAGAGATGCGTCTGGACGTGGAGGTCGGGATGCTCGCGCGCGAGCGCGCCGGCCGCCTCCATCTGCGCCGGCGTCGAGGTAATCGCGAAGCGCGGCGTGATCGCGTAGTGGAGCCGCCCCCGCCCATGCCAGCGGGCGATAAGGGCTTTCGTGTCGTCGTAGCCCGCCCGCGCCGTGTCCAGCACGCCGTCCGGCGCGTTGCGGTCCATCATCACCTTGCCTGCGACGATCAGCATGCCCCGCGCCTCGGCGGCGGCAAAGAGCGCGTCTGCCGATTGGGGGTGGACCGAGCAGTAGGCGGCGACCGTTGTCGTGCCGTGGCGCAGGAGCTCGTCGAGGAAGAGGCCAGCGATGCGGGCGGCGTGTGCCGCATCGGAGAATTTCGACTCTTCCGGGAAGGTGTAGGTGTTCAGCCAGTCGAGGAGCTCGGCGCCGTAGCTCGCGATCACCTGCATCTGCGGCATGTGGGCGTGGGCGTCGATGAGGCCGGGCAGGATGAGATGCGGACGGTGGTCGACGACCGGCGTATCGCCGGCCGCGGCCGCAATGTCCGCGAAGGCGCCAGCGGCCGCGATCCGCCCGTCGCGGATCAGCAGCCCGCCATCCTCCTCGTAGCGATAGGAGCCATGGTCAGCCACTCCCTTCGGCTCGCCCAGGAAGGAGAGGGTTCGCCCGCGCAGGAGGAGGGAGGTCATGTGAGTTCACCGCATGGAAGTGCCCCCTCCACCGCCTTCGGCGGTCCCCCTCCCCCGCTTCGCAGGGGAGGATTTGGCGTCGCGGCCGGCCGCACCCCCGATCCTCCCCCGTTTGCGGGGGACGGGGACCATACGAAGCATGGTGGAAGGGGCATGACGTTTCCCCTCACCTCATCCTCTCCTCGTACCAGGCAACCAGAAGCGCGCGCTCCTCGGCCGTCATGCCGGAGACGTTGCCGGGCGGCATCGCGTGGCTGCGGCCGGCCTGGAGGTAGATCTCGCGCGCGGCATCGGCGATCTCGGCGTCGCTGTCGAAGGCGACGCCCTTCGGCGCGGCGCGGATGCCCTGCCAGTCGGGCTGGGCCGCATGGCACATGGCGCAGCGCCCCATGACCGTGTTGCGCACGGCAGGGAAATGGACCGACGCCAAGTGCCGGTCCGCCTCGGCCGAGGCGCGGCGCTCGCCGGTCAGGACGGCAGGCGCGGTCGACAGCCAGATGATGACGATGAATAGCACCGCCGCTAGCCCCCACGTCCAGTGCGGGTGCCCCTTGCCGGCATGGGTCGTGTTGAACCAGTGCCGGATCAGCACACCGATGACGAAGATCAGCGAGGCGATCACCCAGTTGAACTCGGTCGCGAAGGCGAGCGGGTAGTGGTTGGAGAGCATCAGGAAGAGGACGGGCAGCGTCAGGTAATTGTTGTGCAGCGAGCGCTGCTTGGCCTGGGCACCGAGATGCGCCGCCGGCTGCCGCCCGGCCTTGAGGTCGGCGACCACGATCTTCTGGTTCGGGATGATGATGAAGAAGACGTTGGCCGACATGATGGTGGCGGTGAAGGCGCCGAGATGGAGGAGTGCTGCGCGGCCGGTGAAGAGCTGCGTGTAGCCCCAGGCCATGAACACCAGCACGGCGAAGAGCACCAGCATCAGGCCGGTGTCGCTCTTCCCCAGCGGCGACTTGCACAGGAGGTCGTAGACGACCCAGCCGATGCCGATCGAGGCGATCGAGATCAGGATCGCGACCGGCGCAGAGACGTCGAGCACATTGCGGTCGATCAGGAAGAGGTCGGCCGAGGCGTAGTAGACGATGGCGAGCAGCGCGAAGCCCGACAGCCAGGTCGAATAGGCCTCCCACTTGAACCACGTCAGGTGCTCCGGCATGTGCGGGGGCGCGACCATGTATTTCTGGATGTGGTAGAAGCCGCCGCCGTGGACCTGCCACTCCTCGCCGCCGACGCCCTGCGGCAGGTGGGCGCCCTTGCGCAGGCCGAGGTCGAGGGCGATGAAATAGAAGGACGAGCCGATCCAGGCGATCGCGGTCACAACGTGCAGCCAGCGCACGCCGAAGCTCAGCCAGTCCCAGAAGATCGCGAATTCGTTCATCGGCCCCTCGCTCGGCCCGCGACTTTACGCGCTGCGGCGAGAACGGGAAGGGGAGAGGGCGTCGAGCACTTTCAAAAAAAGCTGGAAAATACTAGGTCATTAGCCGGGAGTTCCAGGGGAAGAGGGCGGATGGCCTATCTCGACAACATCGCGGTCTTCGTGCGGGTGGTCGAGCTCGGTAACCTCTCCTCGGCCGGCCGCGACATGCGCATCTCGCCCGCCGTCGCGTCGAACCGCATCAAGGAGCTGGAGAAGCACCTCGGCGCCCGCCTCTTCAACCGCACGACGCGGCAGCTGACGCCGACCGAGCAGGGCCGCGTCTTCTACGAGGGCGCGAAGCGGGTGCTGGAGGCCGTCGGCGAGGCGGAGGCGGCCGTCGGGGCGATCTCCGGCCGGCCGCGCGGCACGCTGCGGGTGACCGCGCCGCTCGGCATGGGCCGGCGGCTGATCGCGTCGGGCATTCCCGAATTCCACGACCGCTATCCCGAGATCGAGGTGCGGCTGCGGCTCTCGGACCATCATGTGGACATGATGAAGGAAGGGATCGACATCGCCTTTCGGCTGGGCGTCCTGGAGGATTCCTCGATGCGCATGCGCGGCATCATGGACATCGAGCGCGTGCTGGTCGCCTCGCCGGACTACCTGGCGCGGCGCGGCGAGCCGCAGACGCCGGATGAACTCATCGGCCACGACTGCCTGATGCTGCGCTTTCCGGGCCTGCGCGAGCATTACTGGACGCTGGAGACGCCGGGCGGCACGCAGAAGCTCGAGGTGCGGGGACCGTTCGATTCCGACGACGGCGATGTCTTGACGGGCTGGGCAATCGCCGGCCGCGGCATCGTCAACAAGCCGCGCTTCGACGTCGAGCCCTTCATCCGCGACCAACGGCTGAAGATCATACTCCCCGGCAGCCCGCCGACGCCGATCAAGCTCGCAGCCGTCTACCCGCACCGCAACTTCCAGGACCCGAAGCTGCGCCTGCTGCTCGACTTCATGGCCGAGCGCTGCCAGCGTATGATCAGGGACATCCTCGCCGGCCGCTGAACGCGCGGCGGGACGGGAAAGGAGAGGCGATGGGCTCGATCATGTTGCGCGCCGCGCTGTTCGGTGCAGCCGGCTTGCTGGCCGTGCCCGTCGCCGTCTTCTTCGGCGTGCTGCTCGTCGCGCATGCGGCGGGCGGATGCGGGGCGGGCGACGCCGGCGGATGCGAGATGGGCGCGGCAAGCCTCGCCCTGGCCGCGACCATCCCCGCCTTCGCGATCTTCTTCGTCGTTACCCTCATTCGCGGGTTGAGCCGGCGCCGGAAGCAACTGGCGCGGGATCGCGCCGCAATCTGAGCGAATGATGCGCCCGAGCCCGCGCCGGCTACGCGACGTCCCGATAGACCTCGCGCCAGAAGTCGACGAAGGGTGCCGGCGGCTCCGGTGACTCCATCATCTTCTGGCTCAGATAGACGGCCGCGATGCCGGAGGTCCGATCGACATAGGCCGACGTGCCGTAGCCGCCGTTCCAGCCATAGCGCCCCGGCACCAGCCACGGCTCCGACCGCGTGAGCGCGACCGAACCGCCGAGCCCCCAGCCCGAGGCGCCACCATACATGAACCAGACGGCGTCCGGATGCGCACGCTGCGCGTCGGAGAGCTGGTTCGTCATCATCTCGTCGACGCTGGCCGGCGAGAGCACCCTCACCCCGTCCAGCTCGCCATTGCCGAGCAGCATGAGCATGAAGCGGAGATAGTCCCCGGTTGTGGTGACGAGACCCCCCGCCCCCGACTCCATCGGCGGCGGTTCCGCGAACCGGCTCCCGGCTCCGCCCGGGTCGAACACGGCGAGGCCGGTGCGATCCGGCGCGCGCATGTAGAGCGGCGGCAGGCGGCCGGTCTTGCCAGCAGGAACGAAGAAGCCGGTGTCCTTCATGCCGAGCGGCTCGAAGACCAGCTCCGACATTACGTCGCCGAGTCTGCGGCCGGCGGCCCTCGATATCAGGATGCCGGCGACGTCGAGCCCGTTATTGTAGAGAAGGCGCTCGCCCGGCTGATAAGCGAGCGGCAGGCGCCCGAGTGCCGCCATATAGGCTGCCTCACTCAATCCGGGAAGCTCAGGCCCCGGCGCGATGCCCGCCTCGCGCATCGCCGCCTGGATCGGGTGCCGCTCGGGGAAGACCATGATCGCGCCGAGCCCGAATGTCTGGACCAGAAGCTGGCGCAGAGTGATTGGCCCGCGCGCGGGAACCGTGTCGTCGGTCGGGCCTTCGACGCTCCGCAGCACGCGGCGGTTCGCGAGTTCCGGCAGCCACGCATCAACCGGCGCATCGAGGTCGAGCACGCCCCTTTCGACCAGTACCATCGCCGTGGCCGCCGTCACCGGCTTGGTGATCGAGGCGACGCGGAAGATCGTCTCGGGACCGATGGGCATGCCGTTGCCACCGGGCTCGAATGTCCCGGCCTGACCGAATGTGCTCTTCCCACCGCGATGGACTGCCCAAGCCATTCCCGCGACCTCGCCGGCATCGACATGGCGCTGCATGATTGCCTCCATGCCGCCGGCCCCCTCTGCGCCCATCGCCGGAATTGCCGGCAGCGCCATTACCGCGGCGCCCGCCACGACCTCGCGCCTAGTCATTCGATTGCCCATGTTCAACCTCCACTGCCCGACGCCGAATGATGCGCCTCCCATCAAGGACGCGCGGCCGACGCCAACACCGACAGCGCGATCTCGGCGCCGCGATGACCGAACGGCGCTTGTCCTTGAGTGCCGCGCTACCGATCGGGCAGATCAGGCGGGCGAAGCCAGTCGTTGCGAGATGGGCGCGGCGAGCCTCGCGTTCACGATCTTCTTCGTCGTCACCTGGTGCGCGGCTGGCGCGGGGCGACGGAGCCGGGACGCACGCGCAATGCCGGTCGACGCCGGCCGGATGACGGTCAAGAAGCCTTGAGGCTCTCCAGCCCCCGCTGGACGAGCTCGCGGATCAGCCGCTGATACGGCACGCCACGCTTCCTGGCTTCGGCCTTGATGGCCTCCATCTGGCTTTGCGGCATGCGCATGTTGAGCCGCGCCGTCTTGTTCTCGATCTCATATCGAAGCGGCTTGAACTGGCTGAAATCGAAATCAGACAGATCCTGATCGAGGAAGGCTTCCGCCTCCTCGTCAGTTTTCAGCCTTGGCACCTTGCGCGTCATAGCGACTTGCCTCCTTCGCATGCATGCAGCGGGCGCTGATCGGCCGGACCAGCCACCGGCCCGCCCCCTCGCGAAACGTCACCGCGATGAACATCAGCCGGCCGGACTGGTTGCGGCCGAGTGCGATGATGCGATCCTCTTCATCGGAATGCTTCGGGTCCGGAGCAATCCCGGCACCATGCGTCAGCGCATATTCGATTTCGGCGCGCGCTACGCCGTGACGCCCGCATTTCGGCCAATTGCCGGCATCCCAGTCCACGCCCTCGAACTGCATGCCAGATCACGACATGTGTGTGTACAAATGTCAGTGCAGTTGTCAGCGTCGAGCGCCCGCAGCCTTCAGCATCGCCACCACCTCGTCGGTGCGGCGTACGTCGCCGAAGGTGAAGGCGACGTTGACGAGGGCGGCGACATGCTCCTCGTCGGTGAGCGCGGCATTGGCGTCCTCGACCAGCACGACCTTGTAGCCGATCATCATCGCGTCACGGGCCGTGCTCTCGCAGCACCGGTTGGTGAGGGTTCCGGCGATGACGACGGTGTCGATGCGGCGGGCAGCGAGCCACTCGTGCAGCTCCGACGAGCCCTGGATGAAGGCCGAGAAGCGCGATTTCGGCAGGCGGAGGTCGTCGGAACCGATGTCGAGCCCGTCGGCAAGCGCGTGGAGCGGCGCGCCGGCGCTGAGCGCCTCGCGATGACGGGCGCCGAATTCGGGGGTGGCGAAGTGCTCGTAGAAGACCGGCCAGCTGTTCGACCCGTCCTCCCGCTGCCAGGCCGTCATCTGCACCCAGACGACCGGCACGCCCGCGGCGCGGGCCGCGGCGGCCAGCCTGTTGATGTTGGGGATGATGCCCCGCGCCGCGCGCACCTCGATCGGCGCGCCGGGATCGAGGAAGGCTTTCTGCATGTCGATGACGAGGAGCGCCGTCTTCCGCGCCTCGAGGGCGTCGAAGATCTGGAAGCGGCCGCGCCGCGCGGCGATGCGCCGGCGGATGTCGTCTGGGATGGTCGCAGAATGCAATTCGGGTCTCCAGGGGTGGCGGCGTTGGGCCCTTAGCAGGCGTCGCGCGGCGACAGCACCGCCAGCGCGATCTCGGCTGCCGCAAGAGCCGCGATGACCGCCGGGCGCTTGTCCCTGAGCGCGCCGCCGCCGATCGGGCAGACGAGGCGCGCGAGATCGGCCTCGTCGCCGCCGGCCTCGCGCAGGTACCAATTGCGGAAGGTCGCGCGCTTGGTCTTCGAGCCGATCATCCCGACATAGGCGGCGTCAGCGCGCGCCAGAGCCTCGGCGACGATCAGGAAGTCGAGTGCGTGGTCGTGGGTGAGAACGACAAAGGCCGAGGCCGGGCGCGCGGCCCGCACCGTCTCCTCGGGCACCGCGGTCGCAGTTGCTCTAACTGCCGGCACGAGGCCCTCCAGTGCCTCCGGCCTCGTCTCCACCACTTCCACATGCAACGGCAGGAGCGACAACGCTTCCGCCAGCGCATGGCCGACATGGCCGCCGCCGAAGAGATAGACGTGGGGGCGTTGAGCGTCCTCGGCTGCGACGCGCTGCGTGAGTTCCCGGCGCTTCGCGTCGTCGAGCGGCGCGATTGAAAGCTCCACCTTTCCGCCACAGCACTGGCAGATCTCGGGCCCGAGCGGGATGGAGAGGACGAGCGCCTCTCCTCCCCCTTCAGGGGAGCCGGGTGGGGGTGGAGACGGTCGTGCTCCATCCTGCGCCACCCCCACCCCCACCCCGGCGCTTCGCGCCGACCCTCCACGCAAGGGGGAGGGTTGAGCGGCGAGCATCTCCCGCGCCCGGGCGATCGCCATGAACTCGAGCTGGCCGCCGCCGATCGTGCCGAAGATCGCGTCGGGGGAGACGAGCATCCAGGCACCCGCCTCGCGCGGCGTGGAGCCCAAAGCCTCGCGCACCTCGACCATCGCCGCGGCGGGCGCGGCGTCGAGGAAGGCGGTGAGACGTGCGGTGGTCATGACTGCAGAAGTCGGCGCCCGATGGAGAACCGGCATAGCAGAACGTAGACGCTCAAGCGACCTATCGCTACAAGGCCCCCCGCCGCAGCCGCTCGACCGCCATTAGGACGGCCTCGGGCGTTGCGGGCGCGTCGAGGCGCGGGTGGATGCGGTGGCCGGCGACGCTTGCAACGGCGTGGGCGAGCGCGGAGTGGACCGAGATCGCCAGCATGAAGGGCGGCTCGCCCACCGCCTTGGAGCGGTGGATCGTCGGCTCCTGCGCCTCCGGCCAGTCGGCCAGCGTCACGTTGAAGATCTTCGGCCGGTCGGAGGCGAGCGGGATCTTGTAGGTCGAGGGGGCGTGGGTCCTGAGCCGCCCCTTCTCGTCCCACACGAGTTCCTCGGTCGTGAGCCAGCCCATGCCCTGGACGAAGCCGCCCTCGATCTGGCCGATGTCGATCGCCGGGTTCAGCGAGCGCCCGGTCTCGTGCAGGATGTCGACGCGCTCAACCATGTATTCGCCGGTCAGCGTGTCGATCGCCACTTCCGAGCACGCCGCGCCGTAGGCGAAGTAGTAGAAGGGCCGCCCCTGCCCCTTGTCGCGGTCCCAGTGGATCTTGGGCGTCTTGTAGAAGCCGGCGGCCGAGAGCTGCACCCGCGCCACATAGGCCTGCTTGACGAGGTCGGCGAAGGCGATCTCCTGGTTGCCGATGCGAACCCTGTTGGGCAGGAAGACGATCTGTTCCTTCGGCAGCCCGTAGCGGTCGGCGGCGAAGTCGCAGAGCCGGTCGCGGATCTGGCGGGCGGCATCGCGCGCCGCCATGCCGTTGAGGTCGGACCCCGAGGAGGCGGCCGTGGCGGACGTGTTCGGCACCTTGGCGGTCGTGGTGGCCGTGATCTTCACCTGGTCGATGTCGATCTGGAACTCTTCGGCCACGACCTGCGCGACCTTGACGTAGAGCCCCTGCCCCATCTCGGTCCCGCCGTGGTTCAGGTGGACGGAGCCGTCGGTGTAGACATGGACCAGCGCACCCGCCTGGTTGAAATGCGTGGCGGTGAACGAGATGCCGAACTTGACCGGCGTGAGCGCGATCCCGCGCCTGATGATCCCGCCTCCGGCGTTGAAGGCTGCGATCTCAGCGCGCCGGGCGCGGTAGTCCGCCATCGCCTCCAGCTCGTCGACGATCCGGTGGACGATGTTGTCCTCGACCGTCTGGTGGTAGGGCGTCACGTCGCGCTCGCCGACGCCGTAGAAATTGGCGCGGCGCACGTCGAGCGGGTCCTTGCCGAGCGCGAAGGCGATCTCCTCGACGATCCGCTCGGCGCCCATCATGCCCTGCGGACCGCCGAAGCCGCGGAAGGCGGTGTTGGAGACGGTGTTGGTGTAGAGCGGCGCGGAGACGGCACGCACCGACGGATAGAAATAGGCGTTGTCGCAGTGGAACAGCGCCCGGTCCGTCACCGGTCCGGAAAGGTCGGACGAGAAGCCGCAGCGCGCGGCATAGGTGAAGTCGGCGCCGAGGATGCGCCCCTCGTCGTCGAAGCCGACCTCGTAGTCGATGAGGAAGTCGTGCCGCTTGCCGGTCGCGACCATGTCGTCGTCGCGGTCCGGCCTGATCTTGACCGGGCGGCCGAGCTTCTTGGCGGCGATCGCGGCGATCGCCGCGAATTGGTTGCCCTGCGTCTCCTTGCCGCCGAAGCCGCCGCCCATGCGCCTGATCTCGACGGTGACGGCATGGTTCGGGACGCCCAGCGCATGCGCCACCATGTGCTGCACCTCGCTCGGGTGCTGCGTCGAGGAGAAGACGGTGACGTCGTCGTCCTCGCCGGGGATGGCGAAGGCGATGTGGCCTTCGAGGTAGAAATGGTCCTGGCCGCCGACCCGCATCGCGCCCCTGACGCGCCAGGGGGCGGCGCCGATGGCGGCGGCGGCATCGCCCCGCGAAAGCGTCAGCGGCGGCGCAACCTGCGCGTCGGAATGCGGATCGACGCCGCCGATGTCGATGATCGCGGGAAGCTCCTCGTACTCGACGCGCGCGAGGCGGCTGGCGCGGCGCGCCTCCTCGCGCGTTTGGGCGACGACGCAGAAGATCGGCTGGCCGTGGAACTGGACATGGCCCGGTGAGAGGATCGGCTCGTCGTTGCGGCCCGTCGGGCTGATGTCGTTCTCGCCCGGCACGTCCTCAGCCGTCAGGACGGCGACGACGCCCGGCGCCTCGCGCACCGGGGCGAGGTCGATCGCAGTGATGTGTCCGTGGGCGACGGTCGACAGGCCGAGATAGGCGTGCAGCGTGCCGGCCGGCTCCGGCATGTCGTCGATATAGACGGCCTCGCCGGCGACGTGCTTGTGCGCCGAATCGTGGCGGGTCGGCGTCGCGACGGCGCCGGCGATGCGCTCGGCGGTGAGGTCGGGTCGGGCGGGCCTGTTCACCTCAAGCCTCCTCGAACCGGCGGAGCCGCATCGGCGCTTCAGTCGTCTTCTCCAGCCAGAAGCGTCTCAGCAGGTTCTGCGCCACCAGCATGCGGTACTCGGCGCTGGCGCGCATGTCGCTGATGGGCGAGAAATCCTCGGCAAGGGCATCCATCGCCTTCTGAACCGTTTCCTCTGTCCACGGCCGGCCGACGAGCGCGAACTCGGCGGCGCGGGCGCGCTTCGGCGTCGCGGCCATGCCGCCATAGGCGATGCGGGCGGACGCTACCTTGCCGCCCTCGACCTCGACATGGAAGGCGCCGAGCACCGAGGTGATGTCCTCGTCGCGGCGCTTCGAGACCTTGTAGACGTCGAACAGGCCATGCGGCTTCGGCACGCTCACCTGCTCGACGAACTCATCCGGCCGTCGATCCTGGCTGCCATATGCAATGAAATAGTCCTCGAGCGGCAGGCTGCGGCGGCCGGCGGCGGAACGCAGCGTCAGCGTCGCGCCGAGGGCGATGAGCGGCGGCGGCATGTCGCCGATCGGCGAGCCGTTGGCGATGTTGCCGCCGACGGTACCCATATTGCGGATCTGGTCGCCGCCTATGCGCTCGACCAGGCGGCCGAGCGCCGGGATGCGCGCGTCGAGGATGTCGTAGGCCTCGGTGTAGCTGACGCCGGCGCCGAGCACGGTCTCGCCGTCGCGCTCGCTCCAGTCGCGCAGCTCGTCGAGGCCGCCGACGAAGACGGCGGGCGAGATGGCGCGCAGGAACTTGGTGGCCCACAGCCCGACATCGGTCGAGCCGGCGACGACGGTCGCGCGCGGCTCCTCGTCGAGGATCGCGGCGAGGTCGTCCACCGAAGCGGGGATCAGTATCCGTGACGCCCCCTCGCCGATCTCGACCCGGGCGCCGTCCTTCATCTCCCTCAGCCGGGCCATGACGTGGCGGCGCTCGGTCGCCAGCGCGTCGCTGCCTGCCTCGCCATAGGATGAGATGGCGCGCGCCGCCTTCACGATCGGCTCGTAGCCGGTGCAGCGGCAGAGATTGCCCTGCAGCGCCTTCTCGATCGCGGCGTCGTCGGGCTCGGGGTTGCGCATCCAGAGCGCGTAGAGCGACATGACGAAGCCCGGCGTGCAGAAGCCGCATTGCGAGCCGTGGAAATCGACCAGCGCCTGCTGCACGGGGTGGAGCGTGCCGTCGGCCCGCTTCAGATGCTCTACGGTGACGACGTGGCAGGCATCCAGCGAGCCGAGGAAGCGGATGCAGGCGTTGACACCCTCGTAGACGAGCCCGTTGCGGGTCAGCCGGCCGACCAGCACGGTGCAGGCGCCGCAGTCGCCCTCAGCGCAGCCTTCCTTGGTGCCGACGAGCCGCCGGCGCAGACGGAGATAATCGAGCAGCGTCTCGTCGGGCCGCATGTCGGCGAGGACGACTTCGTCAGAGTTGAGGAGGAAGCGGATGTGGGAGCGGGGGGTGGTCATCGGTCAGACGCCTCCTGCGGCCAGTCGCACGGACTGCCGCCCTACGGCGCCCCCCTCTGTCCTGCCGGACATCTCCCCCACAAGGGGGGAGATTGGCAGTTGCAGCCGCTCGCCATTCCCTGCGAAAGCCGTGGTTGGCGAAACCCGTCCCGGGAGCTGATCTCCCCCCTTGTGGGGGAGATGTCCGGCAGGACAGAGGGGGGCGCGACGAAACGAAGGCTCTTTCCGCATAGGGAGGCTCAACTCCCCCTGTAGGTCGAATAGCCGAAGGGCGAGAGGAGGAGCGGCACGTGGTAATGAGCTTCCTCCGCCATGCCGAAGCGGATCGGCACTTCGTCGAGGAAGGCGGGGTCCGGCAGGTCGGCGCCGCTCGCCCTGAGATAGTCGCCGGCGGCGAAGACGAGCTCGTAGGTGCCGGTCCTGAATTCCTCGCCGGAAAGCAAGGGAGCGTCGCACCTGCCGTCGGCATTGGTTGTCGCCGCCTTCAGCTTCCGGCGCTCGCCGCCATCCAGCCGGTAGAGCGTGATCGCGAGCCCTGCCGCCGGCGTGCCGCGCGCGGTATCCAAGACGTGGGTCGTCAGCCTTCCGCCGTCAGCCATGCGCCGCTCCTCCTGTCCGCGCGGCGCCCGATCGGCCGCCGCAGGCTCAATCCATACTCCGTGTCGCGGCTGCGAGGCAAAAAAGGACTTTCAAAATTTTGCACGTGAATGGCGCACCGTCCATCGACTATCCTCCGGCGCGCCCGAAGGAGACATTCTTGCAGAATCGCTACGTGAGGGACATGCGCGGCTACGGCCCGCGCCCGCCGCACCCGCGCTGGCCGGGCGATGCGAAGGTGTGCGTCCAGTTCGTCCTCAATTACGAGGAGGGCGGCGAGAACTGCATCCTGCATGGGGACGCGGCATCCGAAGCCTTCCTGTCCGAGGTGGTCGGCGCCCAGCCGTGGCCTGGCAAGCGCCACTGGAACATGGAATCGATCTACGAATACGGCGCCCGCGCCGGCTTCTGGCGGCTCCACCGGATGTTCACGGAAGCCGAGGTGCCGGTGACCGTCTACGGCGTCGCCACCGCGCTGGCGCGCTCGCCCGACCAGGTGGCGGCGATGAAGGAGGCCGGCTGGGAGATCGCGACCCACGGGCTCAGATGGATCGACTACCGGGACCACGATGAGGAGACCGAGCGCGCCGACCTGATCGAGGCGGTGCGGCTCCACGAGGAGGTGGTCGGCGAGCGCCCGCGCGGCATCTATCTCGGCCGCACCTCGGTCAACTCGGTGCGGCTCGCGGCGGCCGAGGGTGGCTTCGACTGGATTTCCGACACCTACGACGACGACCTGCCCTATTGGCTCGACCATGACGGGCACGGCAACCCGCTCGCGCCGCAGCTCGTCATCCCCTACACGCTCGACGCCAACGACATGCGCTTCGCTACGCCCCAGGGCTTCAACTCGGGCGACCAGTTCTTCGCCTACCTGAAGGACGCGTTCGACACGCTCCGTGCCGAGGGCGAGGCGGGACGGCCGGCGATGATGAGCGTCGGCCTGCACTGCCGGCTGATCGGGCGGCCGGGGCGGGCCGCGTCGCTCAGGCGCTTCATCGACTACGTGAGGAGCAGCGGCGACGCCTGGCTGCCGACCCGCGGCGAGATCGCCGCCCACTGGCGCGAACATCATCCTTACGCTCCGCATGCACTGCGCCCGAGCCGCATGTCGCGCGACGAATTCGTGTCCCGCTTCGGCGGCATTTTCGAGCACTCGCCCTGGATCGCCCAGCGCGCCTTCAACCTTGAGCTCGGACCGGCGCACGATTCGGCGGCGGGGCTGCACAACGCGCTCGCCCGCGTCTTTCGCACCGCAGGCGAGGACGAGCGGCTCGGCGTGCTCAAGGCGCATCCGGACCTCGCCGGCAAGCTCGCGCAGGCGCGGCGGCTGACGCCGGAATCGACCGCCGAACAGGCCTCCGCCGGGCTCGACGCGCTGACCGACGAGGAGCGCGAGGCGTTCACGCGGCTGAACAGCGACTATGTCGAGAAGTTCGGCTTCCCTTTCATCATCGCGGTGAAGGACAACACCAAGGCGGGCATCCTCGCCGCCTTCGAGAAACGTCTCGGCAACGAACGCGCCGAGGAATTCGCCACCGCCTGCCGACAGGTCGAGCGCATCGCCTTCCTGCGGCTCAAGGACATCCTCCCCGGCTGACGAAGGGACCTCGATGTACCAGCTCCACATAGGCAACAAGAACTATTCCTCCTGGTCGCTGCGGCCGTGGGTGCTGATGCGGGCGCTCGGCATTCCGTTCGAGGAGCATCTCGTGCCCTTCCACGACCGCGAGGCGTGGGAGCGCTATCGCAAGGTCTCGCCCTCCGGGCTGGTGCCGCTGCTGGTCGACGGCAATATGTCCGTGTGGGACTCGCTCGCGATTGTCGAGTATCTTGCCGAGCGCCATGACGGCGTGTGGCCGCAGGACAGCGCTGCACGCGCCTTCGCCCGCTCGGCGGCGGCCGAGATGCATTCGGGCTTCTCGACGCTCCGCAACGTCTGCGGGATGAATATCGGCATCAGGGTTGAGCTGAGCGAGGAGCCGGCGGCGCTGAAGGCCGATCTCGCGCGGCTTGCGGCGCTCTGGGGCGAAGGCCTCTCCCGCTTCGGCGGGCCGTTCCTCGCCGGCGGCTCGTTCACGGCGGCGGACGCCTTCTTCTGCCCGGTCGCCTTCCGCGTGCAGACCTACGGGCTCGAGCTCGACGAGACCTCGCGCGCCTATGTCGAGACCCTGCTCGCCCAGCCAGCAATGCGCGAGTGGTACGATGCGGGGCTCTCCGAGGGCTTCCGCGACTGGCCGCACGAGGACGAGGTGGACCGGTTCGGCCGGATCGTCGAGGACCTGCGCGTGCCGGCTTCGAACGGGAGGTGACATGACGCGAGGTGACACGACGGGCCGAACCTATTTCGCGCCGCAGGGCGGCCACCCGCCGCAGACGCAGCTTCTCACCGACCGCGCGGTCTTCACCGAGGCCTATGCCGTCATCCCGAAGGGGGTGATGCGCGACATCGTCGTCAGCTACCTTCCGCATTGGGAGAAGGCGCGGCTCTGGGTCCTGTCGCGGCCGCTGTCGGGGTTCGCCGAAACCTTCTCGCAATACATCATGGAGGTGGAGCCGGGCGGCGGCAGCGACCGCCCGGAGGCTGACCCGGAAGCGGAGGGCGTGCTGTTCGTGGTCGAGGGGGAGCTTGCCGTGACTGTCGCGGGCGAGCGCCAGGTGATGCAGCCGGGCGGCTGGGCCTATCTGCCGCCTGCCAGCGAATGGACGGTACGCAACGAGAGCGGCGCGACATGTGGGTTCCACTGGATCCGCAAGGCCTATGAGCGCGTCGAAGGGATCGACGTGCCGCCGCCTTCCTTCCTGAACGAGAACGCGATCGAGCCTGTGCCGATGCCGGGCACCGAGGGGCGCTGGGCGACGACGCGCTTCGTTGACCCCGCCGACATGCGCCACGACATGCACGTCACCATCGTCACCTTCCAGCCGGGCGGCGTCATCCCCTTTGCCGAGACGCATGTGATGGAGCACGGGCTCTACGTGCTGGAGGGCAAGGCGGTCTACCGGCTGAACCAGGACTGGGTCGAGGTCGAGGCGGGCGACTACATGTGGCTGCGCGCCTTCTGCCCGCAGGCCTGCTATGCGGGCGGGCCCGGGCCGTTCCGCTACCTGCTCTACAAGGACGTGAACCGGCACATGAAGCTGCGGCCGGCCGGCGGGGGAATCTGAAGGTGGCACGCATCATCGAGACGCGCCCTCTCGACCGCGAGAGCTTCCGCCCCTTCGGCGACGTGATCGAGGCCGAGGGCGCCGACCCACTCCCGATCAACGGCGGCATGTGCGAGCGCTACCACGACCTGGCGCGGATGGAGGCGACCGGTTCCGGCGGCAGGCTGAACATCAGCATCGCCCGCAGCCGGCCCTACGCGCTGCCGCTCCGGCTGACGATCGTCGAGCGCCATCCCTTCGGCAGCCAGGCCTTCGTGCCGCTCTCGCCGCGGCCCTTCCTAGTCGTCGTCTGCCCGGACGAGGACGGCCGGCCGGGCACGCCTCAAGCCTTCCTCACCGCCCCCGGCCAGGGCGTGAACTACCTCCGCAACACCTGGCACGGCGTGCTGACCCCGCTCGGTGAGGCGCAGGACTTTCTCATCGTCGACCGCGTCGGCGAGGGGTCGAACCTGGAGGAGCATCACTTCGGAGAGCCTTGGGAAATCCGGGCCGGATAGGCACGGCCGCAAGGCCTCGCGAGCGCCGTTTCAGCCGGCGATCCAACCCCTTCAATGACTTAATGGGCTGCAACAGGTGGACTCGGCCTCGCGGCGCGGGCTAGGCTGCGGCTGCGATTTGCGCCAGTCCATGTCGCATGCGGTCTTGCCGTAGCGTCAACCTTGGCGTCAATATGCTTGTCAATGAGACGCGCTCATACGCGTCCCGGCCATCGGCCGCATGTCCAGAGGAGCGAGTAAGAACATGTCCAGAGAACTCGATTTCCTGAGCCGCCGCGTCGCGGCTGGCAGGCTGAGCCGCCGCGACTTTCTCGGCCGCGCCGCCGCGCTCGGCATTGCCGCCCCCTTCGCCGACTCTCTGCTGGCCAGCGCCGCGCGCGCCCAGACGCCGCAGCGCGGCGGGCATCTGCGCATGGGCCTTTCGGGCGGAGAATCGACCAACAGCCTCGATCCGGCGACCTGGCTCACCCAGGTGCCGCAGAATTTCGGCTCGACCTGGGGCGAGCTCCTCGTCATCCAGTCTCCCGAGGACGGCTCGCCCGAGCCGGTGCTCGCCGAATCCTGGGAGGCCTCGGACGACGCCACCGAGTGGCACTTCAAGATCCGCAGCGGCGTGACCTTCCACAACGGCCAGGACCTGACGCCCGAGGACGTCGCGCAGACCATCCGCCGCCACTCCGACGAGAACACCGAATCCGCGGCGCTCGGCGTGCTGCGCGACATCGCGGAGGTCTCCGTCGACGGCGACTACGTCGTCTTCCGGCTGAACCGCGGCAATGCCGACCTGCCGCTGCTCCTCACCGACTACCACCTCGTCATCCAGCCGAATGGCGGCATGGACCACGCGGCCCCCGGCATCGGCACCGGGCCCTACAAGGTCGAGGTCGACGAGCCGGGCGTGCGGCACGTGGCGACGCGTTATGACGGCTACTGGCGCGACACGGTCGGCCACGTCGATTCCGTCGAGGTGATCGTCATGAACGACGCCACGGCGCGCACCGCGGCGCTGCAGTCGGGCCAGGTCCACATCATCAACCGCGTCGAGCCGCGCACCGTGGACCTCCTGTCGCGGGCGCCGGGCGTGGTGATCGAGGCGACGCCCTCCAAGGGCCACTACGTCTTTATCATGCACTGCAACACGCCGCCCTTCGACAACCGCGACCTCAGAATGGCGCTGAAGCTGGCGATCGACCGCGAGCAGATGGTGAACCAGATCCTGCTCGGCCACGCCTCGGTCGGCAACGACTTCCCGATCAACGAGAGCTATGCGCTCTTCCCCGACGGCATCGAGCAGCGCGCTTACGATCCCGACGAGGCGCGCCACTACTACCAGCGCTCGGGCCATTCGGGGCCGATCCTCCTGCGCACGTCCGAAGTCGCCTTCCCCGGCGCCGTCGACGCGGCGCTGCTCTACCAGCAGCAGGCGCGCGCGGCCGGCATCGAGATCGACGTGCGCCGCGAGCCGGGCGACGGCTACTGGACCGAGGTGTGGAACGCGCAGCCTTTCTGCGCCTCCTACTGGGGCGGCCGGCCGACGCAGGATTCCATGTACTCCACCGCCTACATCTCCGGCGCCGACTGGAACGACACGCGCTTCTTCAACGAGCAGTTCGACAACATCATCCTGGAGGCGCGGGCCGAACTCGACGAGGCTCGCCGGGCCGAGCTCTATCGCGAGGCGGCGATGCTCGTCCGCGACGAGGGAGGCCTGATCCTGCCGATGTTCAACGACTTCCTCGACGCCCGCCGCGAGGAGGTCCAGGGCTGGGTCCGCGATCCGAACCACGAGACCTCGAACCTCAGAGCAGCCATCCGCGTCTGGCTGCAACAGGCCTAGAGGAGGCGCGCTTGGGGGGGTGGGGGCCCATACTCAAGCTGATCGCCCAGCGGATCGCGCTGGGCATCCTGCTGCTGTTCGCCGTCTCGGTGCTGATCTTCATCGGCACCGAGATACTGCCCGGCGACGTCGCCGCCTCCATTCTCGGTCAGGCGGCGACGCCCCAGGCGCTGGAGAACTTGCGCCGCGAGCTCGGCCTCGATCAGCCGGCGATCGTGCGCTACTTCTCCTGGCTCGGCGGCGTGCTGACCGGCGACCTGGGCGTCGCCCTCTCCAACCGCCGCGATATCGCAACCGCCATCGCGCCGCGGCTCTGGAACACGCTCTTCCTCGCCTTCTGGGCAGCGGCCGTCTCCGTGCCGCTCGCCATCCTGCTCGGGCTGACCGCGGTACGCTACCGCAACGGCTTCGTCGACAAGATGATCTCGGGGCTGGCGCTCGCCTCGACCTCGCTGCCCGAGTTCTTCATCGGCTACGTGCTGATCTTCGTCTTCGCGGTGCAGCTCAACTGGTTCCCGAGCTTCTCGACCGTCTATGAGGGGATGCCGTTCCTGCAGCGCATGCAGGCGATCGCGTTGCCGGCGACGGCGCTCACCCTCGTCGTGCTGGCGCACATGATGCGCATGACGCGCGCGGCGATCCTCAACGTGATGCAGTCGGCCTATATCGAGACGGCCGAGCTGAAGGGCCTGTCGCAGTTCGACATTATCCGCAAGCACGCCTTCCCGAACGCGATCGCGCCGATCGTCAACGTCGTCATGCTGAACCTCGCCTTCCTGATCGTCGGCGTGGTCGTGATCGAGGTCATCTTCGTCTATCCCGGCATGGGCCAGTATCTGGTCGACCACGTCTCCAAGCGCGACGTGCCGGTGGTGCAGGCGGTCGGGCTGATCTTCGCCGCGGTCTATATCGGGCTGAACCTGATTGCCGACATAGCCGCCATCCTCGCCAACCCGCGCTTGAGGCATCCGCGATGATCGCCCTCCCCTGGCTCGGCCGGGTTCCGATCGGGGCCGCCATCGGCCTCTTCTTTACCGTGCTGTTCCTGTTCTGCGCGATCTTCGCCAACTGGGTGGCGCCCTATCCTGGCTCGCAGATCCTGGGCGGCGTGTGGGAGCCGTCGTCGGAACGGCACCTCCTCGGCACCGACAATCTGGGCCGCGATCTTCTGTCACGCATGATCTACGGCGCGCGCATCACCGTCTTCATCGCGGCCGCGGCGACCGCGCTCGCCTTCTCCGTCGGCGCCATACTGGGCTTCGCCGCCGCGGTGATCGGCGGCTGGTTCGACACGATCCTGTCGCGCTTCGTCGACCTTCTGATGTCGATCCCGACGCTGATCTTCGGCCTGGTGGTGCTGTCGGTGCTGCCTTCCACCATCCCCATCCTGATCCTCGTCATGGGCTTCCTGGACTCCACCCGCGTCTATCGCCTGTCGCGGGCCGTAGCCGTCGACATCAACGTCATGGACTTCGTCGAGGCGGCGAAGCTGCGCGGCGAGGGACGCGGCTGGATCATCTTCCGCGAGATCCTGCCCAACGCTCTGTCGCCGCTCGTCTCCGAGCTCGGGCTGCGCTTCATCTATGCGGTGCTGTTCCTCTCCGCCCTCTCCTTCCTGGGCCTCGGCGTGCAGCCGCCGGACGCCGACTGGGGCGGCATGGTGCGCGAGAACCGCGAGGGCATCGTCTTCGGCATTCCGGCCGCGCTGATCCCCGCGGGCGCGATCGCGGCGCTCGCCATCTCGGTCAATCTCGTCGCCGACTGGATCCTCAACCGGACCTCGAGCCTGAAGGGAGGCCGCGGTGGCTAGGAACGGCCCGATCAGGAACGGCGGCCCGCTGCTGGAAATCCGCAACCTCAGGATCGAGGCGACGATCTATCCGCCCGACGACGACCCGCGCGACGTGGTCATCGTCGACGGCGTGTCGCTGAAGCTCGAGAAGGGCAAGGTGCTGGGGCTGATCGGTGAATCGGGCGCCGGCAAATCGACGATCGGGCTCTCCTCGATGGCCTACGGCCGCGGCGGGGTGCGGATCACCGGGGGCGAGGTTCTCCTCAACGGCCGCGACATATTGAAGTCGGGTGCGCGCGGCGTGCGGCAGTTGCGCGGCGCCGAGGTCTGCTACGTCGCGCAATCGGCGGCTGCCGCCTTCAACCCGGCCCACAAGCTGATGGACCAGGTGGTGGAAGCGGCCGTCGAGCACGGCCGCGTCTCGCGCCGCGACGCGGCAAAGCGCGCGGTGGAACTCTTCCGCAAGCTCAGCCTCCCCGAGCCGGAGCGGATCGGCAACCGCTACCCTCACCAGGTCTCGGGCGGCCAGCTGCAGCGGGTCATGACGGCCATGGCGCTCTGCTCGCAGCCGGACCTGATCGTCTTCGACGAGCCGACGACGGCGCTCGACGTGACGACGCAGATCGATGTGCTGGCGGCGATCAAGGAGGCGATCCGCGACACGGGCGTCGCCGCGCTCTACATCACCCACGATCTCGCGGTCGTCGCCCAGGTCTCGGACGAGATCATGGTGCTGCGCCACGGCAAGATGGTCGAATGGGGAACGACCGACCAGATCATCCGCAATCCGCAGCAGGAATACACGCAGAAGCTCGTCTCGGTGCACGCGATCGAGCATGACGAGCAGCAGCCCGCCGCCACGCCGGTGCTCTCGGTCAAGAACGTGACGGCAGCCTATGGCGGCGGCGCGATCAACGTTCTGAAGAACGTCTCGGTCGACATCTTCCCAGGGCAGACGCTGGCGGTGGTGGGCGAGTCGGGCTCCGGCAAGTCGACGCTGGCGCGCGCCATCACCGGGCTCCTGCCGCCGAAGGACGGGACGATCAGCTTCGCCGGCCGCCAGCTGCCGCGCAGGCTTTCCGAACGCACCAAGGACGACCTGCGCGAACTGCAGATGATCTACCAGATGGCGGACGTGGCCATGAACCCGCGCCAGACGGTGGCGACCATCATCGGCCGCCCGCTCGAGTTCTATTTCGGGATGCGCGGCAAGGAGCGCGACGCCCGCGTCGCCGAGCTGCTCGACAAGATCGAGATGGGCAAAGGCTATGCCGACCGCTATCCGGCCGAGCTTTCCGGCGGCCAGAAGCAGCGCGTCTGCATCGCCCGCGCGCTGGCCGCCAAGCCGACGCTGATCATCTGCGACGAGGTGACGAGCGCGCTCGATCCGCTGGTCGCGCACGGGATCCTGCGCCTGCTCCTCGACCTCCAGAAGGAGGAGAAGGTCGCCTATCTCTTCATCACCCACGACCTCGCGACGGTGAAGGCGATCGCGGACTCAATCGCCGTCATGTATCGCGGCGAGGTGGTGCGCTACGGGCCGAAGAGCCAGGTGCTGACGCCGCCCTTCGACGCCTATACCGAGCTCCTGCTCTCCTCCGTGCCCGAGATGGAACTCGGCTGGCTGGAGAAGGCGATTGCGGGGCGCAGGATGGAAGCGGCGGGGAACTAGCGCGTCGTGCGATTAGGTTGACGCATATCCGATTGCCTTGAAGTAGTTTTTG